>Ga0100398_1003244_pt1 | contig 13350 bp, 8 predicted proteins | sample CryGeymeta201522_FD_81568 | JGI IMG/M metagenome (GOLD analysis project Ga0100398, IMG submission 81568) | Groundwater microbial communities from Crystal Geyser aquifers in Utah, USA - Crystal Geyser metaG 2015-22 | ecosystem: Environmental > Aquatic > Deep subsurface > Groundwater | place: USA... | reverse complement strand
CTTCAGGCAAGTGCTGCACACCAACACGCGGGTGCCGGCCGCTTCCAGGGCCCGCAACGGCTCGACCGTCTCGGCTTCCCCGACGGCCAACAGCGCGCCCGTGTTGAGGCACGCGACTGCGCTCGGGGGGCGGTCGGCCTTCGCCAGCGTTTCCAGAAAGGTGCGCATGAGGAGCTGCCCCAGGTCCACGGCGCCGCTGCCCAACTCGTCGGAGCCCAACAGCACCGCAAGCGGGCCGGAAGACCCGGAGACCGAGGTCAGCGGACGTGGCTCCACCTCGGCGACGCCCTCTCCGCGCTGAATCGTCAGGTAGAAGTCGCCGTCGCGCTCCTCCGTGTCCACAGTACACCCCTTGGATTCCGCCATCCGCGACACGTTGTTCCTGGAGATCTCGTTGTCGACGATAGTCACTACCACGTTGCTCTCGGTCAGCGCCGCCCGGGTCTCAATCACTGGTTTCGGGCACGCGAGTCCGCGGGCGTCCACAGTCCTCGGCATCCTTGCACGACCTCCAAGCGAATGTCATGAAGTGCTCTATTATAGCCTGCCGCGAGCCTCCACCCCGGGTTGCCCCGATTCCGTTCGTTCGCCTATAATGGCTGCCAGTCCAACTGGGGGCAAGGAGTCCTTGATGACTGTGTGTGCAATGCTGTTCACTCTCCTGTCGATGGGTCTCCGTGCGAGTGCTGCCCCGGCCGAGGCCGTGTGGCGGCAAGGCTTTGACACAGCGCGATCGGTTGCTGCAAACTGGCGGGACAGTGTGTCGCCGCCGTTGGCCAACTGGCGGGTGCTCGGGGAAGTCGACGGGCGAACCGGCGTCCTGATCGGCTCCGGTGTCAAACAGCAGTCTTCGTTCCTTTCGCTACCCGTCCCGCTGCCCGGAGACTGCTTCGCGCTCACCGTTCGCGCCCGCGCCCAGTCGGAAGGCACCCTCCGCGGTCTCACCTTCGGGCTGTCTCAGGGCGACCCGCAAGAGATGGGGAACCGAGTCTGTCAAGCCGGTCTGCAGGCTTCAGGCCACTTCGCGGTGTTCGGCGGCGTCAAGTGGGTGGCCGTGGCGCCCTACACTCCGGGCGCCTGGGTAGAGATGCGGCTGGTGTGCGATGTGCGCTCCAAGACCATGGACGTGTACCTCGACGATCGGAAGGTCAACCAGTGGGCGCTCAACCAGTGGAACCACCTCCGCCCGGACACGGTGTTCCTCAACGACTTCGCCCCGGACGGTGACGGCGCCGAGATCGCGGTGGACGAGATCACCGTCGAGCCGACACCGCAACTGGCTCCGCCGGGGAGCGTGCGACTCGACATCCGGTCGGCTACCGAAACCGCGCTTGAGTGGAGCCCCCTCGCCGGCGAAGCGGCCAACGAGGTCCGCGTCTACCGGGACGGCGAGTTGATCGCCACTGAGCCCGCGGGTCGCGGACTGCACGTCGACCGCGACCTGCAGCCCGTCACCTGGCACGAATACTCCCTCGCCGCCGTACTGCCCGACGGCCGCGAGGGTCTCCGAAGCTGGCCCATCGCGGCACTGACCCGGCCTGCCAACGAACCTCGGCAAGGTGCGGCCGCAGAGTACGACGTCGTTGTCGTGGGTGCTACCCCCAGCGGCATAGCGGCAGCCATCGCCGCAGCGCGACTGGGCAGTCGCGTGGCGCTGGTTTCCCCGGAGCTGTGGATCGGCGGCATGATGACAGGCGGTCTTAGCCGGACGGACTTCGGCCGCAAGGAGGCCTGCGGCGGCCTGTTCCGGGAGTTCATGGATGCCGTGTACGAGCACTACGTGACCGCCTATGGAGACGAGTCACCGCAGGTGAAGGCGTGTCGCGAAGGCTTCTACTTCGAGCCGAAGCTGGCGCGCGAGATCTTCACGAAGTGGCTGAGCGGCTACCCCAACCTCACGCTGTTCCGCCAGCACCTGCTCCGCGGCGCGACGATGAAGAACGGCGCCCTGACGGGCATCCTGGTCTTCGACAAACGCCGGTTCGTCAGGAAGCAACTGCGCGCCAAGGCGTTCATCGACGCCACTTACGAAGGCGACCTCGCGGCCTTCACTGGCGCGGCCTATCACGTCGGGCGCGAGCGCAGAAACCAGTTCGACGAGTCCCTCGCAGGCGTGCTGTACTGGGACGTGTGGAAGCGGAAGATCGTTAGCGGCACCGGCGAGGGCGACAAGAAGGTGCAAGCCTACAACTACCGCCTGTGCCTGACCAATCTCCCCGAGAACCGTATCGCCCCTCCCCCACCCCACCAGTATGACCGCGACCGGTATGTGACGCTGATCGGCGACATCGAGAACGGCAAGCTGAAGGCGCTCGGATTCGCGCTGAGCATCCTGCCGCTCCCCAACGACAAGTACGACGCCAACAACCACCCCCAGGGAAACCCCTCGTCGGACTTCATCGGCGGCAACTTCGCCTTCCCGGAGGCAACCTACGAGGAACGGGAGAAGTCGATCCGGGCCCACACCGACCACGTTCTCGGGCTGCTCTACTTCCTTCAGCACGACGCAGACGTACCGGACGCCTTCCGCAAGGAAGCGCGGACGTGGGGCTTCCCCCGCGACGAGTTCACCGACAACGGCAACTTCCCCACCCAGCTCTACATCCGCGAGGCCCGCCGGATCGTCGGCGACTACGTGTTCACCCAGAACGACGCCCAGATCGCGCCGGGCGATCAGCGCCCTCCGCTGCATCACGACAGCGTCGCTGTGGGCGCCTACTCACTGGATTCCCACGCCACCACCGCCCCCAGGCCCGAGACGCCATACGAGTTGGAGGGCTTCTTCTACACCAAAGCCGATCCGTACCAAATCCCCTATCGCTGTCTGCTGCCAAAGGGCATCACCGGGCTGCTGGTCTCCGGATGCGTCTCCTCCACGCACATCGGGTACGGCACGCTGCGCATGGAACCGGTGTTCGTCGCCATGGGGCAGGCTGCCGGCACGGCCTGCGCGCTCGCGACCACAGACCACGTCACGACGCGGACGCTGAACGTATCCAAGCTCCAACGGCAACTGATCGACCACGGGCAGGTCATCACTCTCTTCGAGGACGTAACACCCGCCCATCCGCACTTCGCCGCGTTGCAGTACTTCGGCACACGGGGCTTCTTCCCGGGCTACAAGGCCGAGGCAGACAGCCTGGTGACGCGAGAGGCCGCTGCGCAGTGGCTGTGGACCTGGCTCAAGGAGCGCCGCCCGAAGCTGCGAAAGGACGTCTCCGGGGGGCCGCACTACGCAGACGTGCCCGCCGCCCACACGAACTACGCCGCCATTGAGTCGCTGCGAGCTCTCGGCGTTTGCCCGGAGCGCACCTTCCGGCCGGACGATCCCCTGCGGACGGATGAGTTGGCCCGCTGGCTACGGGCGTTCGCCCCCAAGACCCGGGTGGCCGGCGACCCCGAGGCAACGGTCACTCGCGGGGCGCTGTGCGAGCTGTTGTACCGGTGGTAGGCACCTCGCAGCGTTTCCGCGCGCCGCAAGGTGGTCAGCCAGGCGGGAGCGAACTTACAAGGCCGCGTGACCGCTGTGATTGAGGGAGGAGACAGCCTCATGGAAGAGACTAGAGTTGCATTCATCGGCGCTGGCGGCAATGCCAGCGGGCACATGAAACGAGTCAAGGAAGTTGACGGCGCAACCATCGTCGCCATCTGCGACGTGGCGGAAGACCGGGCGCAGGCCGCCGCCGCCGAGATGGGCGCTTCAGCGTGGTACGCAGATCACCACGCCCTTCTCGACAAGGAGGACTTCGACGCCCTGTACATCAGCGTGCCGCCCTTCGCCCACACCGATGCCGAGATCCTGGCGGCTCAGAAGGGCGCTGCGCTCTTCGTTGAGAAGCCGGTTGTGCTCGACATGGAGAAGGGCATCGAGATCCTCGAAGTCATCGAGAAGGCCGGCGTGGTCTCGTGCGTCGGCTACCAGCTTCGCTACCTGGATGCCGCGCAGCGGGTGAAGCAGTACCTGTCCGACAAGACCGTCGCCATGGTCTCTCATCACCGCTGGGGCGGGCTGCCCGGCACCGCGTGGTGGCGCGTCATGGAGCAGTCCGGCGGGCAGTTGGTCGAGCAGACCACCCACGGCGTCGACATGATGCGCTATGTTCTCGGCGACATCGTCGAGGTGTACGCCAAGTACGCAACGAGAACGATGGCGGACGTGGAGAACCTCACCATTCCTGACTCTCAAGAGGTGCTGCTGGAGTTCGACACAGGCGCGCTCGGCCTCGTCTCCACTGCCTGTATGGGCGGCGGCAAGAGCGACATGTCGTTCCTGCTGAGAGACGGCACGTTGGAGTTCGGCTACACCAACTACAAGATCTCCCCAGACCCCGGCGGTGAGTACGCCGAGCCGCTGGCGGAGACCGCGTCCATCGACGACGTCTTCATTGAGGCTGTCCGCGCCAAAGACCAGTCCAAGATCCTGTCGTCGTACCGCGACGGGCTGAAGACCTGCGATGTAACGCTCGCCGCGAATAGGTCGGCAACGCTGAATCGGCCGGTGCGGCCGTACTTCGCGGACAACTACTGACGCTTACCCCACCCCCGAGCCGCGACCACACGGGAGAAACACCTCCATGGCAGACCAGACACTGCGAATCGGGCTCATCGGCTGCGGCGGCATTGCCCCCACCCACCTCCAGTGCTACCAGGCAAACGAACGCGCGAAGGTTGTCGCGGTGGCCGACCTCAATGAGGCTGCGGCGGCGGTCCTCGCCGAGAAGGCGGGGGCGACTCCGTATGCCGACTACAGGCAGATGCTCGCCAAGGAGCAGCTTGACGCCGTCGGGCTGCTAACGCCGCCGGCGACCCATCGGGCCCTCGCGGCCGATGTGTGCGACGTGGGGCTGCACCTCTTCTCCGAGAAGCCTCTTGCCAGCACCGCCGACGACGCTCGGGCAATGGCCGACGCCGCGGCGGCGGCGGGCAAGCTGCTGCTTGTGGCGCAGTGCCACCGCTTCCACGAACCGGTGCGGCGCGCGAAGGCGCACATTGCGGCCGGCGACCTCGGGGAACTCTCGACGTACCGGAACCGCTTCGGCTACCTGGCCGGCAAGCCAGACGACCGAACTCGCGGCCGCGGCGGCATCCTGCTGGACAACGGGTCGCACTCCAGCTACCTGTTTCGCTACCTCGTCGGCGAGGTAGCTTCGGCCTTCGGGTGGGCGCCAGCAGACCAACTCGCCCAGATCGAGGACCTGTGCGTTTGCACCATGCTCCTACAGGCCGAGAACGGCATCGGCGGCATTGTCGAGCTGGACGGCGCCGCTACGCCTTGCCCCAACGCCATCGAGGTGTTCGGGACAGCCGGCAGCGTCACTGTCGACTACGGCGGCGGCCCCAGCCTGTTCCGCCCGGCCCAGGACGACCCCGTTTCGCTGGACGACCCGTCGCTCTCCGGCAGCCACCGGTTCCAGAGGGAAGTCGATCACTTCGTGGCTTGCGTGTTGGACGGCGAGCAGCCAGAGATCAGCGCGGAGGAAGGTGTCGCGGATCTGCGAGTGCTTGAGGCGGCATACAAGGCGATGGGGACGGGCCACGCAGAAGTCGTTGGGTCGTGAGCTGGCGTTGGGGGGCTGTCAGGCGACGGCATTCTCAGTTTGGCCGATGACCCGCCGAATCTGTGCGCGGGAAATGTCGGACGGGTCCGCCTTGCAGTAGATCGTCACCAGTACCACGCGAGCCGGGGTTGGTGCCCAGTAGACCATCCGGTACCCCGAGCGCTTCCCTCTGTGGATGTCGGTGTTCTGGATTCGCACTTTGTAGACCCGCCGCCCCACTCCAGGTACCTGATCCCCTGGCAGTGCGCCGTTCCCGAGGTCGGCGATCACAGGCTCAACATTCGACCGAATACTGCGGTACTTCCGGGCCAGACCGCCGAGGTTACGCCGGAACTCGGGCGTGTACTCGACCTTCACGCGTTCACCCGGTCGTGTTGTCACCGAGGTTCTCCCACAGGTCCGCGATCGGGTGAGTCTCACCGGAAACCGCTTCGGCCCAGCCCCGCCGGAAGCTCTCTTCGGCGGGTGCGAGAGACACGGTATCCCGGAAGAGGCGGACCATCGCGAGCAGGTTCGGCAGGAACTCGGGGGGCACGAGCCGAATCTCTGTCGCGAGCTGGTCTTCGTACGTCGAGGCGTTCCTTGTCATCTGCCGAGCTCCAAAGGGTTGAGGCGGTACCCCACGATTCTAACACATGACGCGCGCAGCTTCTGCCGCCGCCACCCCGGTCCTTCTCCGTGCGCTCCGCGTCTGAGTGGTTCGGTGACCGACGTTTACTTGGCTGCCTCCAGCTTCAAGTTATCCAGATAGAACACCGCCGTGTCAGTCGCCAGGCTGATGAAGCCGAACCACTGCAGCCGGCGGAACTCCTTGTGACCGAACGGGAGTTGCTCGAACTTGCACGGCTGCCCACCCTCGAGGGTAACGGTCAGGTCGTACGTTCCCGCGGCCGCCTTGCCAACGGGGCAGACGAACTCGAAGTGGACCCATTTCCCGGCGGGTACGTTCATCAAGGTCTTCCCGCCGGCCGTCAAGTCGCCGCTCTTTTCGACGCGGATTGAGGGGCCGACTCGGTACGGGTTTGAGGCGTCGCGCCATTCGTTCCACCCGAGGGCGCCTGCTTCGACGCGCAGGTCGTAGCTGGCGCGAACGGTTCCCCGGGCGAACTTGCATTGGTAGTACAGGTGGGGTTGCCATTCGCGAGACAACCCGGGTGCGTCGGTGAACTTCAGGCTATGCTTGCCGCTGGCTGCCGTCTCGTCGGTCACCCGAATGGAGGCCTCGTTCTCTTCTCCATTGGTTCGGGCGTTGGCGGCTGGCTGCCCGGCGGCAGTCGCCTCGAAATCGTCAGCAATCGGCTCGGCGCCGGCGGTCGGCGGGAACGCAAAGGGCTCGCGAGCGGTCTTCCGTGGCGCTTCTACCCACTCCGGTTCGCCGTAGAGTCCCCCGGCGCTCAGGTCGAACGGCTCGAAGCCCAGCTTGAGCGCGGGAGAGCCTTCCTTCAGCCGGAAGTCGTGATTCTGCGCGTCGACAAAGAGCGGGTCGGCGACCACGCCGTGCACATCCTTGCCCTTCGCCTGCCACTCAGCGAAATCCATGCCCAGGAACTCAGGTTCGTCGCCCGAGATGTCCCAGTACAGGTTGCTGTCCAGCTTGAACCTGTCGGCATCCAGCTTGCCCCCGACAGGCTCGTGGTTGTTGGTCAGCACGAGGTTCCGTTCGAACGTCAGCGTGTTGGGCAAGTCGCCGCGTGAGCTCTTGACGTTATCCTCGACGGCGAACCCGAAGATGTTGTTGCGGACGACGTTGTTCTGTCCGTAATGCTGGTGAAAGCCGCCGCTCTTCGTGTTGTAGGCGACGTTCTTCTCCAACAGCATGCCGGAGCTTCCTTCGTCGGTGTACAGCCCCCACCCGCCATAGGAGTAGGACGACACGTCATGGATGACGTTGAATCGCTCAACCGACTCCGGCGACACGCCCAGAGAGTAGATGCCGCCCATGTCGCTCAGCACGCCCTTGCCGAGGTCGTGGATGTGGTTGTACTCGAAGAGGTTGTGGTTCGCCGTTGTGGCAGCGTAGCCCCAGCTCCACCCAACGGAGCAGCCGCTGTAGTAGAAGTCGCAGATCTCATTGTGCGAGACAGTGTTGTAGCTGCTCCGGCCGATCCACACCCCGATGCCCGCTCGGAACACATGCCCGCCGTCGTGGATGAAGCAGTTGTCCACCACGTTGCGCTCGGCCTGGCGCTCCGGCTCCTGCGGCAGCGCAGTCTCACCAACCCGCACGCCGCCGGCGCCGAGATCGTGAAGGTGGCAATGCACGACGCGGTTGTCCTTGCAGCCCTCGCCGAGGATCAGCCCGTACTCGCCAACATGGGCGATCTCGCAGTTCTCGAAGGCGACATTGCGGGCACCGTTGGCGACCACGGCCGCGCGGGTGTGCACGGCCGCCTGTCCGTCCAGGACAGCGTCCTTCGCGCTCTGCCAGTCGGCGTTCTGGAACGACAACCCGCGCAGTAGCAGGTGCGCAATTTGCAGGCCCAACTCCGCTTCGCCCTGGATCTCAACCAGACGCGTCAGCCGCGGCGCGACGACCTGCGCCTTCGTCATGTCTTCACCCGGCAGCGGCCAGTAGTACAGTGTGCCGGTCTTCCGTTCCAGGTACCACTCGCCGGGCTGGTCCAACGCCTCCCGGTAGTTCTCCAGGTGGTACCGCTCGTTGCCTTCCCACCACCCCACCGGCCAGCCCGTCGCGTTCGTGAAGCGAACGGTTCGCTCCTTCTCGTTCAGCTCCTTGATCCAGTGAAGCGACGCCGTCCACGAGTGATACAGCACCACGTTCACATCGTCGAGTTCGTCCCAGCGCTCCACGTCGCCCTCCGCGTACCGGAACCCAAGCCGCATCTCCGGCGTCGCCTTGGACCGATCTCGGATCAGCGGCACCAGCGTTCCGGCAATACGCAGATAGCCCTCGTTCGGCGTCCGCGCCCGCGTTCGGCGCTGGCCGTTGACGAAGAGCTGGTGGAAGTACCAATTGCCAGCCTTCACCTCGGGCACCACGGCAGTCCACAGCTCACCCTCGCCCTTCTTCCAGCCGGTGATCGCGCTGCCGCCGCTGAAGACGGGCATCTCGCCGGGGTACGCGGCGTAGGTGACCGGCGCGTTCTCGGCGCCGGAGTCCTGCGGGCCGAAGCGGAGCGGCTCAGCCAACTCGTAGACCCCGCCCCGGATCAAGACGGTGACCGCGCGTTCCAGTGCCGCCCCACGCGCTTCACGCACGGCCTGCTGCGCTCGCCCCAACGTTGCGAAGGGGCCGTCGTTTGCAGCGGCGTTGGGTGCGGCAAGCGTGCCGGACCACGTGTCATTGCCCGCAAGGGATACGTAGAAGTCGCCCGCTGGCGGTTCCGCGGCCACCAGTGGACAGGTAGCAGCAATAAACACGACAATGAGAGAGAACATGAGTAGGACCTCCATGGTCGGAAACCTCGTCAACTGGTTCGGCCCCGAATGGGTGGACCCTGCCGGCGACGCGCTGAGCTGACAGGTCAGCGACCTGTCCTCCGGAACTCAACGCGGTCGATGTGCGCGTTGCGGTCGTACGGGACGACCTGCCGGTCGTTGGTGAACTCGAGCCGTAGCGTGAGGTCGCCCTCAGGCAGGTCGAGCTCTCCTACCCGATGGGGCTGGAAGGAGTCGCTGCGGAGTTCGACCGTGCCCTGCTGTTGGCCGTTGACCAGCACCTCGAGGATCGGGTACTCGTTCTCCACCGGCGTTCCCCAGCCGACGACGTCGACCAGGTAGCGGCCGGTCTTCGCCACCTGCACCTTCCCTTCCGCGCCGCCACTCGTGCCCAGGTACAGCTCTGTGCCCTGGACGCGGTTCCACTCTCGCTCGGGGACGATGGTCATGGACTCGCCTTCCACGATGCTCGCGCTACTGACCGAGAAGGTGGCACCCAGACCGGTCAGCAGACCCGTCAGCGCACGCAGCCCGCGGGAACCGGCATGGGGCGAGTCGTCCCAGCGGAGGCAGTCGATCAGCACGCGACCATTGCCGGCCGGGAATGACACCACCGCCGCCGGTGAGGTGAGCACTTCGACTCCCTCGACGCGCGGCGCCGGCTGGAGGGTCAGTTCGCGGACGTACAGGTTGCGGTCCTGCCCGTCGAGGTTGGCGTCGTTGACGAACGCGAGCGACACTCGGTGCTCGCCGGCGGGCGCGTCCACCGAGACCGCGTAGTCGCGGAACTCGCCGCCAGACAAAGCCATCGTCCCGCATGCCTGCCCGTCGATCCGCACTTCTGCCACGGGATACTTCCCCCCGGCCGGTGACCCGCCCAGGCTGCCGCCGATCAGCAACGGACCTCCCTTGCCGAGGTCCACCGTCGCCTCCGCCTCGCCAGCGGTGGCGCAGATGATCTGGTCGCCCCGCAGCTCGACGATCTGACCCACGGGATTCAGTTGCGCCGCCGGGACCACTTTGGCTTTCGCGCGATCTGTGGCAGGCGCCAGTGCCGTGTCGATCATGTCGCTGGCGGCCGGGAGTGGGCTGTAACTGGCGCTGAGGTCCAGCCAGTACAGGTCCTCGCGGAGGACGTGCTCGGCCAACGGCGACGTGCCGACGCGGCTGACCGGGCCGGCCGCGGGGGGCGAAGGAGAGACCGAGCGACGTGGGCAGGAACTGACCGGCCGTGGCTGCCGTCGGCCGATGCAGGTACAGCGTGCCGCCTTCCTCCACTGCCGACCGGGCCAACGAAACAGCGTCGGCGGGCAAGTCGCCGGAGGCGAACAGAATCTCCCGGGTTGGCTCAGGGGCACCCGCTGCCTGCAACACGCGCGTTCGCTCCAGCACGGTGCGAACATTGTCTGGTGCCGACAGCACGCGCAGGCGCTTCTGCTGCTGTGGATGGTCGGCGGCGTAGCGGATCAGGTTATTCAGCAGATGCCTGGCCGCCGGTTCGCTATCGGCCTTCTCGACGAGCCGAAGCTGGGACAATAGAATAGTCCCCGCTCCTGCCGGGTACTCGATGAGCGGCGCCGTCTGGAGACCGTCCTTGCTCCCCGTAGACACGAGTGCGCGTCCGCCGACGGGGCGTGACGGCTCCCGTACCGCGACGCCGTGTTCGCCATCGCCAGCCCACCAACGGAGGTCTGCGGAAGTCAGCCCGGACAGCGCCGGATGGCCTTCCGTGGTGGCGAAGCACATCGTCGGGTTGCGGTCGGTCAGGTTCGTCGGGAACAACCCGGTTGGGTACGTAGTCTGGGCCAGCACGAGTACCGTGCCACCCCGGTCAAGAAAGCCAGCGAGTTCCGTCGTGTCCGACTGCTCGTCGCCAATGACCGGGGTGGGGCGCTCGGGCACAGCGAAGGCCCCGTCGCCGACGACGAGTAGCTTCGCGTCCGGAGGTAGGTCGGACAGGTTGGCAACCTGTCGCCACGAAGCACCAAAGAGCTTTCCGGTTGTCCCCGTGGGGTCGAAAAGGACAGCGTCTTTGGGCGCAACGGCGAGCGGCTCCCGGGGCCAGATCGTGCAGTCCAGCTTCTGTTCGTACACACCGTCCTGTCCGCGAACCAGGGAGAGCGTGAGGGTGGCGCCGGTTCGCTCTGTAGCCGCTGGCGCGTCGATCGCGTACTCAAGCTCCTTGAATTGGCAGGGAGGCAACTTGACGGGGACGCGCCCCGTTGCCGTAGGCTGTCCCGCAACGCCGAATGTCCACACGAACTCCAGCGCCGCGTCGGCGAAGCTGTCGTTGAAGACGCGCACGTGGCGCGTCACGTGGTCGTCGGCAAAGAACCGCGTGTTCAGCTCCAGCGGGAACGCCGCCAGCGGCGCCATGGCGTCGCGCTGCGCGGCGTAGAGCGGGTTCTGGTCGAAGTCCAGCGGACCGCCTTCAGCCATCGTCCAAGGGCTGAGGCCGCTTGCCCGGTAGTAGCGATATGCCTGCGTCTGCAGCCGCCAGGCTTCGGCTTTGGACAGTTGGTGATAGCGCTGCGGACTGGCGTAGGCTTCGTCGCCAAAGAACACGGTGCCAAGGGCAGGCGTGTTGTCAGGGCACCACAGGTACTCGCCGAGGTAGATCGGCTTGTCGCGCTTCCAGGTCCACTGCTTGCCATCGCCCGGTTCGTACCAGTGCGTGCGCCGAATGGGCTTGTCCATCCAGTACGCGGCGTCAGGGTAGGCGTAGACGCTGGGTAGCTCCCACGGGTAGTGAATGCCGATGACATCCACGCTGCCGAACGGATCGCCGTCGCTCTCCAACATCACTGGCTGCGTTGGCGCAAGCGTCCTGGCGAACTGCACCAAGTCGGCGAGTTGCTGCGTCGCGAACTCGTTCTTCTCGTTCTGGCAGCCGCCGTACAGCTCGTTCTCCAGGCTCCACAGGGCCACGCTGGCGTGGTTGCCAAGGGTGCGGATCATGCTCTCGACGTGGGTCCGGTAGTTGGTCCAGAACGCCGGGTCGTTGAGCCGGTAGGAGCAGTCGTCGTTCCACACGGCGCCCTCGGGGATCATCAGCAGCCCGACCTCGTCCGCCACTTCGTAGAACAGCTCCGGCCACGGCTGGGTATGGGTGCGGAAGCAGAACACGTTCGCGGCCTTGACCTCGCGCCAGTAGTCAGCGATCTCCTCGCGGGTGCGCAAGCTCATCGGCCAGTTCGAGGACGACCGCAGCAGAACCGGCACGCCGTTGAAATAGAACTGCGGTCCCTCACACCACAACTGACGCCAGCCGAAGCGCTGCCGGTAGACATCGACCGGCTTCCCGTTGCGTTGCACGGTCAGTTCCAGTGTGTGCAGGTAGGGATCGTCGGGCGACCAGAGGTGCAGATCCGCTGGCGCGGCAAGCTCAACCGTCACCGTGCCCTTAGTCTCGACCTCAGCCGCTTTGGGTTGTAGCCGGAGCATAGTCTTCCCCGCAGTGTCGAGCACCTGTCCGGACACAAACACACTGCCAGCAGCGGACTCGCTCGCAACCTCGGCAACCACCTCAAGCCGCTGCTCCTTCACGACGGCACGGATTGACGCATGCGCGACGCGCATCGGTGGCACGTACTGCAGCGCGACGCGGTCCCACAGCCCGAAGTCGCCAAAGCGTCCTCCGAGGGGCGCCAGGAGTCGGTCTTTCGGCGCCTCCCGCGCGCCGTGGAAGTCGTTGGGGATGTCTACTTGCTCTCCGGGCGAGAAGACCCCGGTCCAATCGCGGCAGTGCACCCGCAACGTGTTCGGCTTGCCCGACAACAAGGCACCGGCTGCATCCAGCTCAAACGCGTCGTAGCCGCCAAAGTGTCCGCCGATCTCCCGCCCGTTGAGCCACACGCGGGAGTTGTACTTGGCCCCGCCGAAGTGCAGCAACGCCCGCCACCCCGCCGGCAACGGCGGCGCGTCGAAGTCCTTCTCGTACCACGCCGACTGGTACTGGCCGGTGGCGAAGGTGTGGGGAAGACCAACGGTCTGCCACTGGTCGCCCGGGGCGCCCTCGGGAGTGTCGACCTTCTGGGTGCGCCAACCCTCGTTGAGTGGCAGCGATTGGCGCTGCTGCGCCGAAGCCAGCCCCGAGGTTGCCACGAGCACGACGAGCGACGTCATCCAAACCATGCTTACTCCTCCAGAGAGCCGGGCACCCGCGTCAACTCCTCAGCCACTCCACGCTTATCCCGATCACTTGCTTCGTCCACTCCGCCGTATAGAAGTTGTGCGGCGCGCCCTTGATCCAGTGTGCGTCGTGCCTGACATCGTGATCGTCCAACCACTTCCCAAAGAACGCACATGAGTCTGCGGCCTCCGGGTCCTGGGTGCCGTAGATTGTGAGGCACCGGCCCCGGAATCGCTGGAAGTCCTTCAGGATGTCGCGGCG
>Ga0100398_1003237_pt1 | contig 13363 bp, 15 predicted proteins | sample CryGeymeta201522_FD_81568 | JGI IMG/M metagenome (GOLD analysis project Ga0100398, IMG submission 81568) | Groundwater microbial communities from Crystal Geyser aquifers in Utah, USA - Crystal Geyser metaG 2015-22 | ecosystem: Environmental > Aquatic > Deep subsurface > Groundwater | place: USA... | reverse complement strand
TTATTTCTAAAAGAGTATTATTCCCCAAAGGAAAACAAAGAATATTTTTAAACAAGGTTATAAGAAAAATTCCTGTAAGGAAAATAGCAAAATTGTGCAACCTTTCGCAAAGAACAATACGCGATTGGCGCCGGGGGAAATTTTTAATGGATTTTAATGCTCTATCTAAGATTTGTAAAAATACTAAAATTTCTTTGCCTTCCGATATTAAATTAAGGGACAAATATTGGTATACAATAAAGGGTTGTTCGGCCGGCGGGAAAGCGGTATGGAAAAAGTATGGGAGAATTGGGAATAATCCCACATACAGAAAGAAAAAATGGCGTGAATGGTGGGAAAGGGAAGGAAAGTATAGGCCGAGCCCTATTCTTAATTTGCCTAAATCGATTAAAAATCCTGCTTTTTCGAAAGAGCTGGCGGAATTTGTCGGTATTCTTTTAGGCGACGGGGGTATCACAAAATATCAAGTAGTAATTACTTTACATTCTAAAGATGATAAAGAATACAGTAAATTCGTTATCGCTTTGATAAAAAAGTTATTTAACGTCCCGGTTGGTGTAAATTACGATAAAAATTCTTCCTCACTCGATTTGGCTATCTCTAGAAGCAAATTAGTCCGTTTCTGTACAGAAAAACTTGGCTTAAAGCTCGGAAATAAAATTAAACAGCAAGTAGATATTTCTTCATGGATAAAACAAAACAAGCAATACGCCATTGCTTGCCTTCGTGGTTTGATAGACACCGACGGCTGTATTTTTATCCATCGATATAAGGTAAATGGAAAATGGTATAATTATAAAAAACTTGCTTTTACGAGCTATTCAAAACCACTTCGCCAATCTGTATTTGATATTTTGAAAAATATCGAGCTAAACCCTAGGTTGGCTCAAAGAAGTGATGTGCGTCTCGATAGCATCGATGATGTAAAGAGATATTTCCAACTCGTCGGATCTCATAATCCTAAGATCTTGAAGAAATACTTTAAATAATATAGACTAAAATAGATTTTATTAATCGGGAGGAGTGCTCCGAATTGGTAAGGAAATGGTTTGCTAAACCATCGGGCGTGTAAAAAGCGCCCTTGTGGGTTCGAGTCCCACCTCCTCCGCCTGCATATGAACATCAGTTTTTATTTTCAAAAAGTTGACAAAAGCTGCGAGGAGCAGCTTAAAAATTATCTGACGGAGGAAAAATTAAGCCGATTGACGCGCCTATTGCAGCACGGAAATTTGGAATTGGCCGATTTAAGAATACTCGCTGAACATTTCCCGCACCATAATGAGATTTCGGTTAAATTAACCTTGAACATAAAAAAGCGCGAGCTGGTGGCGGAAAAGAGAAGCCGCAGCGTTATAGAGTCTTTCGATTTTGCCCTGGATAATTTGATTTCCCAACTTCGAAAGCTGGAAAGCGTAATGCACGACAAATAAAGGGTGGGGTGCTAGAGCGGTTGAATAATAGGACTTTTACTTGACTCTGGTAGCCCCTACCGCTATAATTAAGTTATGCGTATAACACAACGTAAAGGAGATATTGCGGTTTCACAAGCCATCGCAAGTTTTACTAAGTTAGGCTTTGATGTGTCTTTACCACTTACCGAATCTGCCGCGTATGATCTAGTAGTCGATACTTATGAGGGATTGAAACGAGTACAGGTACGATATACGAGTAGTGGAGCAGTGGACTTAAGACGGGTACATTCGAATTCAAAGGGTTATGTAGTGAAGAAAACAAAACCCCATGCTTACGATTGGCTATATATTTTTAAAAGTACTGGAGAGGAATATTTATTAAAGGATTGTCTCGTGCGTCGTTCTTTTAAGCCAACGATGAGTAATGGATTTATGAATATGTTACATATTGAGGCAGCAAAACTTGGAGGGGTCGGATAGTGGTTTATTCCAACAGTCTTGAAAACTGTCGTCCGTAAGGACTCGTGAGTTCGAATCTCACCCCCTCCGCCACGATACAAAATTTTCTTTAGAAAATTTTGTATCGTGGCTGGAATGTAGAATTCGGAACGAATTTGTACGTCTCGCCAATAAAAAACCGGGTTTACCGGTTTTTGTTTTATCCTCTGGCTATCGCAATTCCGATAATTTCCTTGGCGCCTGATTCCCTTAAAATTCTGGCGCACTCAGCCATGGTCGCGCCGGTAGTATAGACGTCGTCGACCAAAAGAATTTTTTTGCCCAAAATCCGATTTTTAACCGAAAATGTTCCTTTGCCGATTTCTTCCGCTTGGTTGAAGCCCCGCCATTTCATCCTTCTTTTCCCCAGGGGCACGGGGATTATTAAAAAACCGGAAAAATCAGGTTTATTGTCCATCAGTTGGAAATGGGCTATTATTAAAGAAGACAGAGGTTTTACCAGCTCCTTGACAAAGGGTTCATACCCAAATCTCCGGATCAATTCCGCAGTTAAGACAAAATTGAGGAAAAAGAATCTCAAGAATGAAATTTCCCGCTTTTTTCCACATGGTTCTTTGCATATTAATATTGTATAATAGAAAAACATCCATGTGGAATCCTCTTCAATTACTGTTGCCCAAAAGGTTTTTGGGAATCGACATCGGAACTTCTAACATCAAAATAGTGGAGGTTTCTAAATTTGGGAACAGGCGGAAATTAGAAAATTACGGTTCTCTCCCCTCAGCCGTTCTTTACAAGAAACCATTCAGGACTTTTGAAAAAAGCTCTCTTTTACTCTCCAGCAATGATATATCAAGGGCAATTTCGGCGATAATGGAAGAAGCGAATATAAAAACTCGTCAAGCCATTTTCTCCATTCCGGATTTTTCCACTTTTTTTACGAGCATTGAATTGCCGCCCATGACAAAAGAGGAATTGCCTCAGGCTGTCAGATACGAAGCCAGGCAGCACATTCCTTTGCCTTTGGGAGAGGTGACTCTGGACTGGCAGGTGATTGAAGGAGAGGCTTCGGACCAAAAGAAAACTAATTTGAAAATTCTTCTGGTGGCCGTTCCCAACGAAGTAATCAATCAATATCGGGAAATCGCCAGAATCGCTCAGTTGGAATTAGTCGCTTTGGAGGCCGAGGTATTCGGCTTAATAAGCTCCTTAATCGGAGAAGATGAAAAAGGAATTGTGGGATTGATAGACATCGGCGCGCAAAGCACGACCTGCAGCGTTGTTGACAAAAGAATTTTAAAAATATCGCATAGTTTTGATATGTCGGGAAGCGAATTCGCCAGAGTGGCATCTCAAGGGTTAAATGTTGATTACGAAGCCGCGGAGAAATTAAAGGTAAAATATGGGATAGCGGGTTTGAGCAACGGCGAGGCGGGTTCTGCCAAAGAAATAAGAGAAATTCTGCTTCCCTTAGTAGATGTTATTTTAAAAGAAATTGAAAGAATTTTTAATAATTTCTCCGTTAAAACCGGCAAAGAAATTGAAAAAATTATATTAGCCGGAGGTACGGCCCTTCTTCCCGGTCTCAAAGAATATATTTATGAAAATTTTAAAAAAGAAGTGGAAATTGCTAATCCTTTTTCTGCCAGCGGCATCTTTTATACGCCGATTTTGGAGGAAACTTTAAAAAAAATGGGGCCGAGCTACGCCATCGCCATAGGCATGGCTTTGCACGGTCTTGAGTACTAATTATCAAATAAAAGTTTATGGTGGAAATTATTCCTAAAAAGGTCGCTCCCTTATCCCGTTGGGTTAATATTCTGTTCTATTTTTCCCTGGCTCTTTTGGTTTTTTGCATTGCGGATTTTTTCATTTTGGGCAATTCCATTAAAAAGAGCCAGAAAGCTCTTACAAATTTGGAGGATTCTTTGTTGTCCGGAAAAACTTCCGAAAGAATTTCCCTGGAGAAAGAAATTCTGAAATATCAGAAAAAAACCGAAGATTTCTCAAAGATAATCGGAGGGCACCTGGAAACCTTAAAGGTTTTTGATTTGCTCCAGAAAAATTGTCATCCCAAAGTCTGGTTTTCCTCGTTCAGCCTGGATTCAAAAGAAAGACAGGTTGACCTTTCCGGAGAAACCCAAAGTTTTGAAAGTTTGGGCCAGCAGCTTTTGATTTTCCAAGGAGAAGATTCTGTTGAGAGCGTAAATTTAGAAAAAGTTTCAATAAGCAAGGAAGGGAAAATCGGATTTAGCCTTTCTCTTTCTTTAATCCCGAACTTTTTAAATGTTCAATGAATTTTCAATTCATTTCAATGAATAAAATCAGCCCATCGTTAAATAATCTTCTGAATTCCATACCAATCATTATCGCCGCGTGCCTTTTTATTGTTTTGAGTTTTTCAGCGGTTTTTTTGTACCCGCGGTACCAGAATTTGAACGAATTGCGTAGAAGCCTCAAAATAAGCGAAGAAGAGGTCCAACGGCAAGAGGATTATTTTTCAAACCTTTCGCAAATTGGAACCGACCTGGAACAATATAAAGAGGAATTGGCAAAAATCAGTTCGTCCTTGCCGGATGATCCCTCCTTGCCTTCTCTTTTCAGCTTTCTTCAGAAGGCCAGTTCCCAGTCAGGTCTTGTTTTGAGGGGGATAAGCCCCTTTACCATTTCTTCTTCGGAAGAGTTCCCCAATATAAAAGCGATTCAATTCAGCCTGGAAGTAGTCGGCCCCTATTCTTCTTTTAAAAATTTCATTTCGACGCTGGAAAATTCCTCCAGAATAATTGAAGTCGAAAACATTTCCTTTTCATCTCCGAAAGAAAGCAGTTTATTCACTTTTAGTTTAAGAATTAAAGTTTACAGTTACTAAAATGGCCATTGTTTTTCTCCAAGAAAAGAAAACTCAAAAAAATTTAATTTTTATTTTCGGCATCGCTTTGATAATCACCGTATTTGTAATTTGGCAGGGTTTTTTTAAAAAAGAAAAAACAACCACGCTTGTCGAAGAGACCCTGGCGCTTCCCCAAAAAGAAGTAAAAATAAATTTTGAAACCTTTAAAGATCCTCTTCTGGAAAAACTTCAATCATTTACCGAGATAAGCCCTCTTAAAGAAACTCCGGGCAGAGAAAATCCGTTCATCTCCTACTAACTTATGTCATTGATTAAACAACTAATAGAAAAAGGAATCGTAGACAAGGAAAAAGCTCTTTCTTTGGAATTTGAGATTAAACAATCCGGCAGAAAGGAAGAAGATGTAATCATGGAAACCGGGCTTGTTCCAGAAACGGTTTTATTCGGGCTGAAAAGCGAAAACTTAAAGATACCCCTGAAAGAAGTGGCCGTAGAGCAGGTTCCCCTGAAAACCCTCGAATTGATTCCGGAAGAGACAGCCAAATACTACCAAATGATTCCCCTGGAGAAAGCAGAAAAATATTTGGAAATAGGGATGATTTATCCCGAAGATTTGAAAGCCCAGGAGGCCTTGAAATTTTTGGCCAGGCAGGGGAAATTCAATTACAAAGTTTTTTTGATTACTCCCAATACTTTCAAAAATCTTCTGAAACAATATCGTACGTTGAAAAGGGAGGTGGGACTGGCCCTGGAGGAATTGGAAACGGAACTCAAAGAAGAGGGGATAAAAACCAAATCCCAGACGGCGGCTGAATTTGAAAGAATGGCCGAAGAAGCCCCCATTACCAAAATTGTCGCCGTGGTTTTAAGGTATGCGGTAGAGGGTTCGGCCTCGGATATCCACATTGAGCCCACCCGAGAAAAATTAAGAGTCAGATTCAGATTTTTAGGAGACTTGCACTCGTCAATCTTCTTGCCTTTGACAATACTGCCGGCAGTGGTGGCCAGAATAAAAATTCTTTCTAACTTGAAAATTGACGAAACAAGAGTTCCTCAGGATGGAAGATTTTCCACCCAAATTAACGGGAAATCCATCGATTTTCGTGTTTCCATTTTTCCCACCACCTTGGGAGAAAAAGTGGCGATCAGGGTATTGGATCCCGCTACGGGGTTAAAGAGCTTTGAAGATTTGGGTTTGGAGGAGAGAAATTTAAAAGTAGTAAAAGAAGGAATTTCAAAACCGTACGGTTTAATTTTAGCCACCGGTCCCACCGGCTGCGGGAAAACCACGACCCTTTATGCAATTTTACAGATTTTGAACAAAGAAGAAGTGAATATTGTTTCCATAGAAGATCCGGTAGAATATTTTATTGAAGGCATTAATCAGTCTCAGGTAAAACCGGAAATTGGTTATGATTTTGCCAACGGCCTCCGCCATATTTTAAGGCAAGACCCCGATATCATTATGGTGGGAGAAATCCGGGACGAAGAAACCGCAAACCTGGTCATTCACGCCGCTTTGACAGGCCACATCGTTTTATCCACCCTCCACACTTCAAACGCTTTGGGAGTAATTCCCCGATTGATTGACATGGGAATCAAACCTTATTTGCTTCCGTCCGTGCTCCAGCTGGCCATGGCTCAGAGGCTGGTAAGAAAATTATGCGACAGCTGCAAGAAAAAAATAAAACCCACGCCGGAAATTAAAAATTTGATTTTAAAAGAAATAGACGGGCTGCCGCCGGCCATCAAAAAAGACATTAAACTTCCCGCTTCTTTTGAAATATTTGCGCCTCAGGGTTGTCAGAAATGCGGAAGCACAGGTTATTCCGGCCGGATCGCCGTATTTGAAATTTTATCCATGACTGACTCTTTTGCAGAAATAATTTTAAAAGAACCTTCGGAAGTAAGTATTTTGGAAGAAGCAAAACGCCAGGGGATGATTACGATGAAGCAAGACGGCATTTTGAAGGTCCTGAGGGGAGTTACCACGATAGAAGAAATTTTAAGAGTTGCCGAAGAAAAATAATAGTCAAAGAGATAAATCTCTTTTCCATCAGCGTTTTTTATAAAATAAAAAACTTGATTTATGCAGAATATTTTACTAGTGGAAGATGATCCGTTTTTAATCGACATATACACTACCAAGCTTAAAGAAAGCGGTTTTTCCGTTGAGGTGGCGAATGACGGCGAAGTCGCTTTGAGAAAAGCGAGAGAAAACAAGCCCGACCTGGTGATTTTGGACATCGTTTTGCCCCAGATCGACGGTTGGGAAATTCTTAGAAAAATAAAATCCGAACCGGAATTTAAAAATTTGAAAGTGATTATCCTTTCCAATCTCGGTCAGAAAGAAGAAGTGGAAAAAGGAATGAAATTGGGTGCGATAAAATATTTAATCAAAGCTCATTACACCCCGAGCCAGGTGATAAAAGAAATAAAGAAAACCATATGACAAACAGCAACAATAATTATCAAGACCAATTAGAAGAACTGCTCGAAATAACCGTTAAAGAGCAGGCGTCCGATCTGCATATTTCCGTAGGCCATCCGCCGATGCTGAGAATATCCGGCAGACTGGTCCCTTTATTAAAAAAGAAAAAACTTTCCCGGGAAGACAGCCAGGGCTTGTCCATGGCTTTAATGACCGGAGAACAGAACGAAAGATTTTTAAAAGAAAAAGAAGTTGATTTTTCTTATTCGTTTGAAGAGAAATCCCGTTTTAGGGTAAATGTATTTTCCCAGGAAGGAGCAATTTCCATCGCTTTAAGATTGATACCGGCGAAAATTAAAAATCTTGAAGAATTGAATATTCCCCCTTTTCTGCATGAGTTTGCGAGGGCTTCTCAGGGGTTTGTTTTGATTACCGGCCCTTCCGGCCAGGGCAAATCAACCACTTTGGCCGCTTTGATCGATGAAATAAACCATACCCGGACCGACCATATAGTTACGATTGAAGACCCGATTGAATATCTTTTTGAAGACGACAGGTCCATTGTTGACCAGCGCGAGGTTTATCAGGATACTTTGAGTTTTGCCAAGGCCCTCCGTTCCACTTTCAGACAGGACCCCAACGTGATTATGGTCGGAGAAATGAGAGACTCAGAAACCATCTCTACCGCCATTACCGCCGCCGAGACGGGGCATCTGGTTTTTGCCACTTTGCATACCAATTCCGCCAGCCAGACGATCCATCGTATCGTCGATTCTTTTCCTCCCGAACAGCAGGGCCAAATCAGGGCCCAGCTTTCGGGTTCTCTGCTTGGTGTGGTTTCCCAGCGCTTGATCCCCAGAATCAAGGGAGGTTTGATTCCCGCCTGCGAAATAATGATTTCCACTCCGGCAGTCGCCAATTTAATTCGGGAAAATAAAATTCACGAGCTGCCCTTAGTAATTGAAACTTCAGCCGAAAGGGGAATGGTTTCCCTGAACAGGGCCCTGGCGGATTTGGTCAAAAGAAAGGAAATTTCTTTGGAAAACGCTCTCAATTATTCTCTCGACCCGGCTGAACTCAAAATGCTCGTCAGATAATCCATGAAATTTAACTACCAAGGCCGTAATAAAAAAGGAGAAATCCACACGGGTCAGATTGAAGCCTCTTCCAAGGAAGGGGCGATTTCTCTTTTGCAAAAGAACGGATTATATGTAACCTTTTTAGAGGAAGCAAAATCTCCCCTTTATGCGAAAAGATTGAGAATTTTTGAAGTTATTTCCCAAAAGGACGTTGTTTTATTTTCCCGTCAGCTGTCGATCATGTTCAAATCCAAAGTCCCCCTGGTGGAATCTTTGAGAGTATTGTCGTCCCAGACTACGAATCCCGATTTCAGAGAAAAGATTGTCGAAATATCCGAGGAAGTGGAAGGAGGCACTCCTTTGTCCCGGGCCCTCGCCCGCTATCCTAAGGTTTTTTCCTCTTTTTATGTCGCCATGGTCAAATCCGGGGAAATCTCGGGCAAGCTTTCCGAGGTTCTGGGTTATTTGGCCGACCACTTGGAAAGAGAATATCATTTGGCGGCGAAGACCAAGGGAGCCCTGGTTTATCCTTCCTTGATTGTTTTTGTCGTTATTATGGTTTTAGTTTTAATGGTTTTCTTCGTCATTCCCCAATTGGCCGCGGTTTTTGAAGCCGGCAACGAAGCTTTGCCTTTTATGACCAGAGTGGTGATAACTTCGGCTAATTTTTTAAGGAGCTTCGGCTGGATTATGATTTTAGGATTGATTCTGGTCTTGTTTTCCGGTTTCAGATATTATCAGTCCGATAAAGGAAAAAAATTTTTCGATAAGTTGTTTCTTGAATTGCCGATGATAGGTTCTCTTTTAAAAATGATCAACCTTGCCCGTTTTGCTGAAAATTTCTCAACGTTAATTTCCGGCGGTTTGCCCATATCTCAATGTTTGGAAACAGTGGGGGACATTATAGACAATACCGCCTACAAAGAAATTATTTTCCAGACTAGGGACGAAGTGAGGAGGGGGGTGCCGATTTCCTCAGTTTTATCGAGAGCTCCTCAGATTTTTCCTCCCGTTTTTATCCAGATGGTTCTGGTCGGCGAGAAGACGGGAACTCTGGATACCACTTTGATGAATCTCGTTGATTTTTACCAGAAAGAAATAGACAGGGCGATTGACAACGTCTTGAACGTTTTAGAGCCGGTATTGATCCTTATCTTGGGGGTGGTTGTCGCGGGGGTCATGCTTTCCATTCTTATGCCCCTTTATAAGATGATTGCGATATAAAGAGTTTTCCACAGTTTTACATTGACTGATATTGTGGTAAAATTTAGAAAGGATCGAATCTAATTTATTTAATATTAAAATCGATATGTTAAAAGTTTTCACTAATAAATCCCGGGGTTTCACTTTGATCGAACTTTTGGTGGTAATCGCCATAATCGGCTTATTGGCTTCCATTGTTTTGGTTTCGGTGGGTCCCGCCAGGGCAAAAGCCAGGGACGCCAGGCGCCAATCAGATATAAGGCAGATTAATTTAGCCATGGAAATGTGTTATGACGATGCAGGTTGTGTTGAAGCAGAAAAATATCCAGATACTGTGGCCGGAGCCAATACCTTAACTCAAATTGATATCGATGGAACGCCTCTTTATTTAAAAGTTCCGACAGATCCGACAAATGTTTCTCCTCAGCAATATACTTGGACCGATGGAAACAACCAGTATTACTGCGTTTACGTGAAAGTAGAGGCAGTGGCTAATACCTATGTTTGTGCTTCGAATAAGGGGGTTGCTACGCTTGCTATGACGACCGTGCCGGTAAACACTAACTGTTGCGGAGCGGATGTTACCAAATAGAAAATCTGTATTTTTTAAAAAAATAAAAGGTCGAGAATTCTTTTGTTGATTATTTTATTTTAATATGATGCAAATTTTAACTAAGAAAAAAGGTTTCACCCTGATTGAATTATTGGTTGTCATCGCCATCATTGGAATTTTAGCCTCGATTGTTTTGGTTTCTATGGGTGGAGCGAGATCAAAGGCCAGAGACGCCCAGAGGCAATCTGACATAAGGCAGGTCGTCACCGCCCAAGAAATGTATTACGGCGACAACGAGGCCTATGCGACATCCACTGATTTGACCTCCATTCCAGCCATCGGCACTTATCTGAGCGCACTGCAAGACCCGCAATCTCCCACCAAAACTTATAACTGGCTGAATAACACCACTTGTTCCGATAATTTCTGCGCTTACGCCACTTTGGAAAACAAGGGAACCTGCGCTTCCACGACTTTCTTTGTCGCTTCGGAAAGAGGATCTAAAGCAATCTGCAACACCGCTCCTACGAATGGCTGCGCTTGCTGGTAATAGATAGTCAGACACGAATTTAGAAAAGCGGGGCTTTGGCCCCGCTTTTCGGTTCCTTTATTTAAACAACCTCGGGCTTTATTTAAATTTATTTAAACTTTGTTTAAATGTTTTGTTTCAATTCGTCTTTAATTTGACTAAATCCTTGGATTTCCTTAAAATAATTAAATAAAGCCCGAGGTTGTTTATTATTTATTGAAGTTGTTTAATTTGTATGCCTTATAGAAAAACTTTTTTTGAAAAAAATCAACCAGCTCATATTGTTTCACGAACACTTATAGATGTTTTTAGAAATAAGGAAGAATGCTATAGATTTATTTTCCAATTTTATGTGGCTAATCTTGGAAAGAGGGGTTTTAACGTCCGGATTGGAGATGCAATTAAGGCTGGGTGGGCTTTACTGCGAGGAGAAAAGATCCCACCTAGATTTATAATTCAAGAACACCAGCCATTGGTAGATTTATTAGATTTTTCATTGGTAATAAATCATTACCATTTTTATTTAGTACCCAATATCGAAAATGCAATCCCTATTTTAATTCAAAGATTAAATACCGGGTTCGCTAAATCTTTTAATTTAACTCATAATCGAAAGGATGCAGTATTTGGAAGTCGTTATAAAGGTATCGCAGTGAAAACTGATTTTCAATCAGCTGCTGTCAGTCGCTATGTTAGTATAATTAATCCTTTAGATGTTTTTCAGCCGGGGTGGAGAAAGAATGGCCTAAAGAATCCTGATAAAGCTTTTGATTTTCTAAAAGATTATGAATTTTCTAGTTTTTCTGATAAAGCGGGGGAAAGAAATGCTGCAATATTAGCTTCCGATGAGGTTTTGAAAAAATACTCTTCCATGGGAAATCCTGATAACAAAAAAGAGTTCCAGGAATTTGCAAAAGAGTTTTTGAAAGAAAGAAAATCCCACGCATCCTACTTTTTAGAATAAATTTAAACAACCTCGGGCTTTGTTTATTTTTATTTGCTCCAATTTCGAAAATTGGGTTTTCCACAGGGGAAGGGTTGTTTTCTAAAATCGGGGACTGTAAAATAGAGAAAGATGTTAATTTCAGGGAAAATTTTGAATAGAAAAGTTGTTTTTATTTTTGGTGTTATTTTGATCCTCTGCGGTGCCGGAGGATTTTTTTGGTGGCAAAATAGAGAAATAAAAGGAAGTCAGGCGGATTATGTAGTTAAAGAAACTGCGGAAGGAAAAATTGTAGAAAATAAAAAAGCAGGGCTAACCGTAGAAGTACCGGAAGGATGGGAAATAAAAAAGATGGAAACAGAAGAAGGGTTGATGACGTTTTTTCCTTTAGAGACTGAAATGGAGATAATAGAGGGAAAGATAGTTCTTCCTATAAAAAAAGGATGCCTTATTAGAACTACTATTGTGTATAGAGAAGGAAATCTTGATCAAATAAAAAAAGAAACAACAATAGATCATGTTTTGATGGGTGGGACAATATATGATGATTTTGAAGAAGTTATGATGAATAATTATTATGGCATTAAGAACGTTTTTGAATCTGAAAAATTCGGATCAGGTACAAGTATCTATATTCCTATAAAAAATAAAGTTTACGGATTTCATTTAGTTTGGGCCTCTGATGAAAAAGAAAGATGCGTTCAAGAATTTGATAAATTTTTAGAAACAGTTTCAATTCAATAGTTCTTTCAAATAATAAAGCGAACCTCGGCTTAAGAGAGGTAAAAATGTAGCTCTTTTTAAATTAAACAAACAATTTAATAAGGAAAAATTTTTATCAATTACCAAGTTTCCATAAATGGAAATGAAGGTGAAAAAGAGAACAAAGTTCTCTTTGCCCTTTAATGGAAAAAATAGTCAAAGAAAGGCGATTTTTTTATATTTTAACGCTAATTTTCTTAGCGGGATTTTTGGTTTTACCAAACGTTTCTTTGGCCGCTGAAGATGAATTTGATGATATTACCTTAAGAGAAACGGCAAAATATCTTGAATTGCCAGGTGATAAAGTTCAAGATCTGATACGCTCGTTTATCAGTATATTCCATTCTGAATGGGTAAATTTAGTAGGCTCTGGTGATGTTACTGCCGAAAAAATGGCGGTACCAAGTATTATGAAAAAGGCTATGCAGGTACAGGCGTTGAATCACCTTTTAATAGACGCTCCAATAGAAACTAGCTGGGCGATAATAAAAAATACAGTAAAAATGACCCGGTTGTTTTTGGGGGAAGGTTTTGGAAGTATTTTTGAGGAAATCGAAAAAGAAAGTGTGAAAAAGGCAATTAGTTACGGAATGAATGCTCTATTTGAAAATGAAATTAGAGCAACTCCAGGAGTGTTAGGGTTTGAATATGAATTGAGAGAAGGGGGAATAGAAAAAGCTCTTATCCAATACATTGTGATTTATAAGCCTTCTGATAATAAAAGCGGAGAAATGATAGTTAAGTTTTATTCTCCGAATTCACTTAAGATTCCTAAAAATGAAATGAGTTATGGCGGAGCGTGGGGAATTTATACTGAATTAGAACACGATCTTCCCCCTTTTGTTATTAATGTTCGTGGTAATGTACAAGATTATCAATGGGTTGGGAAACCTTCGGTAACTATCGATTTCCCGCCGGAAGTGCCGGACTTGGGGATTAAGCCATTAAATTTTTGGGAAAGACAGGTATTAAAACCGATAGAAACGACGATTAAAAAGGTGGAAATTATTATCACCAAAGTTACCGGGAAGTCGCCGAAAATAGTTGATACTTGGGAGAAAATAAAATCATTCATTTCGAAATTTAAATTATTGTCTTCAGCTGGTTTAGCCGAAACCCCAGCGAACAGCTTGAATGTGGT
>Ga0100398_1003225_pt1 | contig 13389 bp, 6 predicted proteins | sample CryGeymeta201522_FD_81568 | JGI IMG/M metagenome (GOLD analysis project Ga0100398, IMG submission 81568) | Groundwater microbial communities from Crystal Geyser aquifers in Utah, USA - Crystal Geyser metaG 2015-22 | ecosystem: Environmental > Aquatic > Deep subsurface > Groundwater | place: USA... | reverse complement strand
TGTGTGTGTGTGTGTGTGTGTGTGTGTGTTTTCGACTATGCTGTTCACCATTGCATTACAGTTTGTATATATGTAGGGTATGCTTGCTTGCCAGTTTGCTTGCTCTTTCTCTCACCTTCGCATATGAATTTTCATTATTTACGTCTAATGCAACCTTCTTCAAAATCGCTTCTCAGTGGCGGTCCTTGGAATTGTTGAATTTGGCATTTACATCATGCAACAATACTACGAATACGACAAGAATAAAAAGGCGGTCTTTGCAGATGTTCATTTCCTCTTATTTTACACTGATATCTTCAATGCTCTCCAGGCAGTGATACAAGCATACGCTACCAATTACGTCTCCAGTAAGCTGTGGGTTCAAACTGAAGAAGTTGAATTGGATCATTACATTGAAATTCGAGAAGAGTATGAACAAGTCCATCAACTACTGTACGATCCATTGCACAATCAAAATTATCGTGGGCTCTTCAACCCCAAACGCATCTCCCTCAAAATGAAATATCGCAAGCTACTGGTCCAAGTTAACTTTCACGAATTGCGGGTGCACTTTCTGGAAGCCTACAATCTACCGGTGGGATTACGAGTCAGCGATTATTTGATGCGAGCCGAGCAGTCTGTTATGATTTCTTTAGTTCACGTTTCACCCATAGCATGGTTGTGGCTCGCAGCCATTTGCAATGCCATGTACTATTTCGCGGGTATCATAGCCGAGGTGGAAGGTCGAGCGGAAGCTTCGGCGCACTTTTATTCGGTTTGCTTTTTCGTTGGTATGGTTATTTTCGTGGTAGTTTCCTACGTCGTTGATCGAAAAATGAGAAGCATATTTTTCGAAATATTCAAACGAAGAAAGCATCTGTGGAAGTTTGATTCATACAAGGATTTCGAACGGGACGAAATCTTGGCCGAAGAACAACGCAACCTCTTCTGGTTGGGTGATCCACAGCTGGTCGTGACAATGATTCAATTCATGCAATTTGGATATGCCATTGCACTAAGTGTCGTCCTCATTTACTGGGGAGACATGCAAAAGGACGATGACTTTTCAGCCATCTGGTATCTGTTGAGTTCCGTTCTTTGTTATATTGCCTTTGTTTGCGTCATGGCCAGAGTCGTTCCCCGTTACACGCTGTGTACCAACTTGGGACAACTGGTCGATAAGAAACTGCTGCATGAAACTGTCGCACGGCACAAGCTCAAGGAAGCTGAACGGTACCGCCAACGACAAGAGTACTTGGATGATCTGGACGACGATGAATGTGGCGAGAGCATCACAACAGGCAAAGATGTGTTGCTCCTAGGAACTGACGCGAACTCGAATGATTCACATGTTACAGCAGTTACAACAGCAATCACTCCCTCGACATCGGCTGCGGACCTTCAACTGCCAAATTCGATCACTGAAGCTGAAGAGATTCAACAACAGCGACGAAAGCGTAACCGCCAAAAGACCCGATCGGAGGGTGTCTGGCTGATGCGAAAAATGGATAGTGTTGACGAGAATGGTGGATATGCCTCCGCCGATGACGAGACGCCTGCAATTCATGCCAGACAGCAACGCAAGAAATCCACATCGACAGGTGTTGTTGGAATGCATGATGAAAGTTCAAGATCGACCTACAACCAGCAATCAGATCGTGACACTTTGCTGGCTAACTTTGTCAAGATGGACCTTCAATCCGCCAAAGCTACTCTCGCGAGAGAAAGCGACGCTATGCGGCGATCCACTACTAGTAGATCAGGTCGAAGTAGGTCCAACTCAGCGGGTTCTTTGATTCAACAGATGAAGTCCGCAACGGCGGTCGCAACAAGTAAGATGCTGGAGACAGTCCCAGGAACTGCTGGGCTTATCAATGCACTAGATATGGGAAACGATGACAATAGTGTAGCCTTGAGTGAAGTGGACGAGAATGATATAGTTAAGGTCAACCGCGACGAAAAGCCCAGGGACCCTTTTTCCTTAAACAAGACACTTGCTCACTTCTTCACTAGTCCACGATACCGATTGACGAGCCACGTCTTTGGTACCTTGATTTGTTTCTTTTTGGTGGCTATGCGAGTGGAAGGATTCCTACAAAAGCAGTGTATAGTCCCCGAAGACGACTACTCTTGGGATCTGCCTCTCCAATGGTCGTTCCTTCTCGAGCTTATTTGGCTGTGCGTGGCACTGGCAACTGCTCTTGTGGTATTGATAACTTTTTCTTCCAAAAAAGATATGAATCGGACAGAGTACAAGGCGGTAATTGCAGCTCTTCTGAATGTTGCTATTGTCTCAAGCTGCTTAGGGTTGCTCCTCGGTGCCGAATCGCAACGTTGCTGCAGCGATTCCGCGGGATACGATCAAAATTCTTACAATGATACAGGGGGAGAAAGTGACCTCTTTGATCAAGGGCGTTTCCTACAATACGACGATGAAAAAAAGGCGTGCACGGACGCAACACTTGAGTGCACCTGCTCCGAATTCGGGCATCGCGTGCATGGTAGTCTTGGAACAATTGAACCGTGGACGGCGTTGATTGCGTTGCAGGCATTTAGATTCATCCTGGCCAATAAGCTAGTCAAGTGCTTCAATTTGGGTGTCAAGAAGTACCAGAAGAAGCATCATGACCACGGACACGACCATGGGCATGGCAGCGGTGTCAATAAATTAGAAATTATTGCCCACGCTTGGCAAGAGGCTGTTGCAAAACATCCTGATCTGGTGGAAAAGTACGGCGAATTCAGTGGTGAACTTCTTCAGGCAATGCTTGAATTGGATGTTGTCGAGCGACGCAAGGGTCAAATGTCGGCGCCACTTCTTGGACCTACGGTCTCCAATCGCAACCGCCAATTGACTCTTTCCGCAACACCTAACGAGATTGATATTGGTGAACAATTTGATCTTTGTACCTATCCCTTTGATTTTCCCAACGCTAAGATTATTCGAAGCATTCGAAGGTGCGATCGTATGTACTTGCCTCTCTTGAAAAAATGGACTACTGTGGATGTTATTTTAACGAAGCATGAAATGGTTTATTTGGACGTGTGCGACCACGATGAGTCCCTTCAGTCCGAAAAGACAATAGCCATGAACTTGAAGCAGCTAATAGAGACTAAAGGAGGGCGTGGACTTCGCCTGTGTGATGTGACAGCAGGCCGTCGGGTTCTGGGGCATCTCAACTTTGCGGACATTGTCAAGGTTGGAGTTGAACGGGAAATGCCGACACGTGCCAAATCCAAGGCGACGGAGGATCTCGAGGCTTCGGAACTCCACCTAGTACGCGAGCTGTGGCAGCCTTCGAATGGTGTCCCGTTTGATCAGTCTGTCTTTGTCTGTCGATGGGAAGAAGCGCAGCAAGACCGTTTGAGGATTGACACTCATCGCGGAACCCTGTACCTTCGTTTTTATGCGGATCTGTTGGACGTCGAGAACCACCCCGAGTGGGCTGGCGACGAGACTGAGCTGCACAAGGATCATGCCTTTAACTGGGCTCAGACACTGGTTCATATTTGCGTTGATCAGCTCAAGCAACCTTTGCCCCACTTTGGTGACGGCGACGAGGAAGAATTGCGAGACTACCTTCAGATTGTGTCCTGCTAGAGAAAACTAAACACTTAAAAAATACATTGCATACACGGACTTGGTGTACACTCTGGACTCATGCATGGGTTGCTAGAGTAGTAAGCCTTACCGTTCTTGGACTTTCATTTTTTACTACGTGACTCTCTTAGTAGTCTTTCAGTCGTGCTGATGTGAGTCTTTTGCAGTACTCTCGGCCACAAAGTGTTTGGATTATCTGTGAAGGATGTCTCACAGACACAAACAGACAGCATTTGCAAAAATAATTCAGGGGAGGGATGAGGGATATCATTAGTTGTTTACTCGTACTTGCAATATAATTTTTGTGCTAATCAATACTGAACTACTTGGAGCGAGTATTACATTTGTCTCTAGACCATACGAGTTCCGTCGTTGCATTGAAACCACGATGTTATCGTGTTCGATGGAAGCTCCCAAAAGAACGGTTAAGGTGATGACGACACCACGGAAATTCAATTGACATTTAATTTTTTCCAGGTGGTGGATGATACTATGATCTGCTGTGCAGTACCAGAACGTCACAACAGTGTATCAATAAGTGCTTAACAATCGCAGCAGTAATTACTGTTGTAATTCAAAACAATTATTACTGCACTATATTTAGTAACCAAAAGAACGCAATGATTGGGCTCTTTGCATTGGATTGGGGCGAATGGAGCGGGCAGCTTTGGGTGTTGAGGCTTTGGCTGTGCGAGGATTGGTTCGGCGGCTTTGTCGAAGACTAGCGGAACCCCCGCCATCGCCACCACCATCATTAGATAATCGGCGACCGTTTTGAAGACACGATCCATCTCCGCTATCCTCCGAGACAGTAGTAGCAACCGGCTTACGCGACGAAAGCTGCTGCTTTCTTTTCGTAGACTTTTTGCGCTTTGCCATGTTGCGACGAGAGGCACTCCGAGAAAGAGAACGGTGCTTCTTGGGAATTGAAAATACTTTGTCTCCTTTCTTTTCATCTTCCATGCTGGACGCGGAGCTCCCCAATACCTGATTGGATTTGGAACCACCAAGAAAACGTTCTGACTGTGCCATGCGCGTGCGGCCCAGGTGCATGCGGTTATACCTACTGCTTGAAGAGGTCGTGGAGGGTGTCGCCGGCGATTCCTGCCCCTGGGTGTGGACTATACAAGACAAAAGAGGATCAGCATCCGGCATCTTCCTTATTTGTTGTGTCAAAAAACTCTGGCTGGACTCCTGGCTTTTGCGCCTGGAGTCGTCGAGATCACGCATGGACGCGTGCTTGAGCAAGGACGAACGACCCTCTTTCCGTTTCTTTCGGGCATCTTCTCGGAGAGTTGAGGCAATAGAGAAAAAAGTTCCCTCTGATCGCAATGAGGTACTCTCGTTATTATTTCGTGTAGAGAGTGAGCTCGTGGAAGATCCATTAGTAGAGTTCCGGGCAGGTCGAGACTTCAAAGATTGTGACATTTTCGAAGCTCTTTGCTTATCGTGTCTTGGTCTCGCAGAGGCAGATTTCGATCTTCGTCTGTCACCTCTTCGCGAGCTTTTCCCAATTTTCTGGTTTCCCTCGCCGCTCTTATGACGAGTAGAGCGACCTTTCTCCCTGACCGGGGTGAGGCTGTCCTTTTCTGTTTGCTCGTGTTGATCGAGTTGAACCGGAGTTGTGCCTTTTGTGCTGACAAGCAGCTTCGGAGCTGGCCGATTGGAACTGTGCTCTTCGCCACCCAGATGACGGGTAGAAATAGCTTTTTTATTTCGTGATTCTCGTTGTTTCGTTGCTTGTCTTGGTGTCTTTGTTTGCAACGGAGAACTGCTGCCAATGCTCCTTTTAGTATATTCCTTGACTTCTGCCGTCTCCTCAGTCGCCGACTCCTCCTCTGCGATCGTATCGTCCATTTGTGAATTGTCGCCTTTCCTTGAGACTTCGTGGGATAGGTTGGGAACAGAAGCAGACCGCAAAAATTGAAACGTCTTTCCCAGAGAACGAATCTTCGGCGAAGTGTCCCCCGATCCTTTCGACGAACCTGCAGGAGAAATCTCATCTTTGTTCCTTGAAATAGGGGTCAACGACGACTCTTCAAATTTAGGCTTGGTTGTGTCAAAGGCGTCAGCAACTGCGTCCTCAGGGAGCCCCTCCAGTCTCTCCATATAAAATGCACCAGTGGCATGAGCTTCATCAGTGCCGAACGATGACATAGACTTATTCAACCTGGCGAGGTCATCTTTGTCACGCGACGTATACAAGTTGGCCTTGTTTCGAAGGTATCGACTGCTCGCCTTCATTTGCTTCTTCAGTTTTTTAATGATCCCCTTGGATTGATGCTTTTCATCCCCGAAGTCCATGGGATATTCGTTAATATCCGGCAATTGACTGGTAGTAGTATCAGAAGTACTTTCCATTTCTAAAGAATTTACAGTTGGCTGATATCGATTCCATTCAAGATGTTCATTGTGTCCCCCTGAACCTAACAAAGGAGGGGAAATCAACGCTGGCGGCAACAATTCTGTTGATTCAGTCGAAGACTTGTCGTCCTTCGGGATATCAAGGACATTGTCAACAGCCACTGCTACTGCAATTTCGTCCTTGACATCGTGCGTCGTAGTTTTTTTCTCGGCACTTATCTCGACAACGCCCGGCGTTGCTTGCTGATTTAGTTTTGCTTTCTGTTCATCAGTAAGTTCGATCCCCTCCCCAAGCAAGAAAGAAACAGTAGATTCAATCTTTTTAGGTGGCAGCGAGTCTTTGCCGCTTCCTTTCAAATCATCATGCTCTTCTTCTTCGTCTACTACTACCAAATTGGGAGTCGACATTGATCTCGACAAGCCAGCTTCAGGGCGAAGCCTACGACCGGGAAGAACGCCTCTGTGAGGCGATGTAGAACGCCCCTTCGGAGATACCTTGCTATTTGTGTTTTGCGATGAATTGGATAATTCTCGCTCAAAGAGCAATTGCTTGTCATCAGGAGCTATAGCAGGTGCCAACCGCCAAGAGTTTTTTGCATTTGCTGCTGCCGCCACCGCGATATCAGTAGATTTAACTGTGAATGTTTCTTTTGCTCCAGTTGTCCAGCGATTTGAGGCACGATGGATTGGAGAGAGTGAACGGGTTTTGTCACTACGAAAACGATCAGAATCCTTCATACCACTGACATCATCAGAGGTGCTGATACTTTCTCCCGATCGCACAGGCATTTTTGGTGCTTGATGAATTCTTGCTGCAGGTGTTAGTGCGGCTTCTTGCTTCCAAGCTTTTACATTGAGACTGAATTTGTTATGTTCCTGTTCATTCTTATGTAAACTCCTCGTCGGCAATGCCATCAGCTGATGTTCCAAACTCTGAATGTTCGAGACGGATTTGGCTTTTTGCATTGTCATTCGTCGGGTTGTTGATGTCTTCACATCCATATATTGTACATACTTTTGATAAGATGGATGCCTAATCTGGCGTTGCTGCTTCGCAATTATCTTTTGGCCCGAAACAGAAACCTCTTCAACACCGCCACCGGCATTGTCATCGTGACTCTGACTTTCATGTTCATCCTCCTCGTTCAGAGGCATTGATAGAAAATGACTGTGCGACGGTAAAGACATTTGCATATCTTGATATGCTTTGAGTGCCTCTTCTGGCGAACTGCAAGGCAATGGTACTTGTGTTGGAGTCTGACTTGATCCGCTTTGGTCGGCGCTAGTGGAAGATGGCGTGGCAGAGAAGGACGAGGACGTGGATCGTTGCGGTGGCTGACAATTTCGATGTTGGGAAAAAGTTGACGTTTCTTGGCGTTTGTTTTTCCAAAAGTTTTGAGATCCGGGCGTCGAAGGTGTAAAACTTGTAATGGTCGACTCGTCATCGTAGGTAATGGCACTCACGACAGACTGCCCATCATGCCATGCGTCGCAGTGTATGGAAACCCCATCAGAAGTATCCACCGCCGAATGATCGGGATCGCTGATGTCACGGAGAGGCTTTTTGGGAGGTCGAGCAACATCTGATACTGCTGAAGACAGCACTGGCGTGGACGTCGACGGCATTGCTGACGAATGATACTCTGGTTGGTCCAACGAATTTTCTCGATTTGGCTTTTTGCGTAGTAGCACGGAAATGGCACGACGGTGTTTCTTTTCCAACAATTTCTTGGCCGATATGGACACAATTGATTGGCCTGTATTGGAGTGACTGGAATCGTGTTCGCCACTGGAATCATGCATGATAGCAGCTGCAGCGTCCCGACTATGTTCCTTTTCAGTGCCATCTGGATCATAAAACAAATTGCTTCCCTGAGAATCGCCAAAGTCAAAACAGCTGTTGGAATCGTCGTCTAAATCTTCCTTTAATTCGTTAAGAGGAAAGGCAAATCCAGAGGCTGGCATTGACTTGCTATGCGATAATCGTCTCTGTCGTGGTTGAGATGTTTTTGTTGATGTTTCATTGTTGGAACTGTTGCTCCGTTGGAAATGGGAAGGAGCAGGTCGATTCGGAGGCGTCGGCATTATTGATGTTGAATTTCCGCTGCCACTGGTACTCCACCTGGGTTGTTGTGAACCAGGAGTCGATTCGGAAACCGAGCTGATCTGCAAGCTGCCATTGCCGGTCTATCTGCTCGAGTGTTGGGATTGTCTCGTGGTGGATCCTGCGGTTCCAATACTGAGATAAGCACTTCCCTCCAATGTCGAATTTTCGCTGAACGATTCATCTTGCATCTTCTTGGCACTTCTATCAGCAGTTACAGAGCTAATGGCAGCTCCACCATGGGTACTTGTAGATTGCATGATGTCGATGCTTCTGGTTGACTTAGAGGACAGATTGATAGTTTACTTGAATTGGCTGAGCTGTGGAATTTTTCTTTATCTTTATCTGAATGCTTGAGTAGTGAGATGATGGGGCCAATTTTAATGAAGCTTTCTAGTCCTTGTCCTGTCCAGAATACGAGGGAGATATAGACGTCCTTTACAGAACTATTCAAATTCTGATATATCCAGAGCTTTGGAAGTCTTCAGAACCTCTGCTTCCTCCTAACGTTCGTAAGTTCGTCTGTGTGCAACTAAACACTAAACAGTCCTCTGGAACGTAGACCGTCATGCAACCATTATTTGGAAAATATCTTGCCTTTCCTTGCCACCCTTTGATGCGTTGTTATATCGACCTATTAGGAGTAGTAGATTATGACAGTATTCCGGGTATGTTTTGTATTGCGTTCGTTCTCTATTATTATTTTAATATTATTATAAAAATTATTTCCTCTTCGTCACTTGTTTGTTGCTTGTTACTAGCTAGTACCAGGGAGTAGACATTAGCTAGTACTAGACTAGTCGCCACCGTAGGTACGGTACCTGGTAGAGCGATACTCCAGAAGGGTGACTACGTAGTATCTGGCGCCTTTTTTCACTGGCACAACACGAAGTGACGTGACCATAAAACAGTACTCTCTACTACCTCCTGGTAGTACAATACTATGGAAGCAGTCTTCCAGTCTTTCTGTGTTCATTCCTTAAAAATGTACCGGTATCATGTACTGCCTATGTACGGGGGGGGTACTAGTAGTCTACTAGTAGGTCTAGTCTTCAGCCGCAATTGTCTTTTACATTATTACTGGTACTGGTAGACTACAAGTCTAGTAATTTTGAATATTCCACACTCGCAAGGTTCTCCAGTAAGAATGTTACCTGGAGTAGACCCTAGTGTGTGCGTACTATCCACAAATTTTTATTTTTTACTCCTACCAGTACCAGGTACTACGGTAGCTAGCTACTAGTAGTGCAGTAGAGTAGTACTGGTACTAGTGCGGAGAATATTGTACTAGTTACTACCTACTTAGCTAGTACCAGGTACTACAAGTAGTCGAGTAGTACAGTACCTGGTAGAGTACCAGGTACTGCGGAAACATTTATTTTGGTGCGCCAAAGTCTGTTGAAGAAGCGTGGGCACTCCAGTCATCACTCGAAACGACTACAGTACCATGGTACCATACTACAGTATAATACGACCAAACCAACCACGTCGAACAATAAGAATGGCTCGAAGTCACTGGAGAGTGGAGAGGTAGTAATCAATACTACACAACACTCAACATGGTTGTTGACTGTTTTGCAGCGTGGATACTCTCTTAAGTGCGCCGAAAAGTAAGATACTCCAATTCGCTCTGTTATGATCGACTGTAAACAGGGAAACGTGGGACACACAGAGAGAGAGAGACCGAAATGCACCAAAGCACTCATACTTTTTCCTATTTAGAAAGAAAAGAATTCACTTTTTTGGAGTCCTACACAACACACAACATTTTTTTTCATTCAACATCTACCATGACCAAAGATAATATCCAAACCATCATTTCCTTACGTGATGGTGACAACGACAACGACAACGTCCAGGACCATCTGAAGGATGTTGTGGATGCCAAGCAGCACAAGAAGGACTATAGTATCAAGAAAGCTAAAAGCGAGAACAAGGAAACTGCATCAGTCAGAGACTCCGGCAACGATAAGAAACGCAAGATGGATAAGCGGGACAATCATGATGATCCTTCTGCAAATACTCCGAAGGCGAAGAAACCTCGTGTCAAGCCAGAGAAGGTAAAGGAAGTTATTCAGAAAATAATTACAGAACTTGTCAAAAATTACGGATTTGGTTTGAAAGAGGTTCCAATGGAAACTCTCGCAGCTGCTGTTGGGTACAAGCATCCACGCAGCGATGCTATTTTGGCGGCTATGAAACAGCTGAAAGCGGATGGAGTTGTCATCAAGAAGGCCGAGGTGTGCCAGTTGACGGAACAGGGCATTGAGGAACACGTCGAAGAAGTAGAGCCTGCCGAGAATGCCGCAGCTGCAATGGAACAGTTCTGGAAACACTTGGAAATGAAACTGGCATCGAATGAAAAAAGTAAGGGAGATAAAGTGCTCGAAGCTGCAACGAATATTTGGAATTTGTTGAAAGATGGTAAAGCTCGTGACATGGATGAAATCGTGGGTGTGACGAGCTACGGTATGGCACGCTCCACTGGTTTTGGAGAGATTATGAAAGCTCTCAGAGATCTTGGATTTGTGCACAAACAAAATGGAAAGGTAGCCTTTACAGACAAGCTCTTTCCGTTTGGTCGTCCCGAAGAAGTCGGTGTAGTGCAACTACCAGTGGTTCGTGACTAAGCCTGGGCTGTCATGGCGTTTGTGGCAAAAGCTGTTGTTTGATAGTGCTCAGATACAAATGCATACGCATTAATTGTGAATCAGCCCAATACTATTCTGGAGATGAAGTGACCACTCTAGCTGTTGCTTACCCAGTAGAATATTTTCTACGATTTGATCTTAGTCGTGCGCTTCATTATCGAAATTCATCTCGTCCGCGTCTGTGACGTACAGAAAGAATAATAGTATCAAATTCTTGCAAACAATGATAACGAAATATCTAGTGTACTCCGAGTAGGTACAGGAAATCAGTCTTAAACTCTATCCGAATGATGAAGCGACGATGTGACACTAGCTAGTGTGGAATGAAAGTCCACTCCAAGCAAAGGCGCACCGAGAGACTGATGGTCTGCCCTATGTGAGGCAGCGAAATATCTCAGACCAAATTCAAATAAAGAAATTAGATATTCATTATTGTCAACTCAAGAGAACTGAGCTTGGAATTGTCATAGTTAATCTTACAGCTTAAGTTTGTTTAGACGGCTAATGCTTGTGGAGTTGTCGCTTCGTACCACCACATCGTAGGCAACGCCATCCTCTTCGTACATAACCGAAATGACGTGTCCTCCAATGTCAATGAGGTCATCGTTGGGAATCAATGTCTGAGAGATTTCCTCCTCAATTGCTGCTTCATTCTGCGCCAATACCGCCAAACCATAGTTTTGTGCAAAGGCCAACCCAGCATTGCTTAGTCGACGCTCAGGCTCTTCGATAAAAGTCGAGTTGCCTCCCAGGCGACGGTTGCATTGACACTCAGATGCGAACGTGAACTTATTGATGTTTTCTGCTTGGTTATAGTCAACGGAATATCCCATGTCTTCCAGACTGCCCAGTGTGATGCGAGAGAGCCTAGAAAGACTGCTTTCCACAGGACCCATCAATTCACTTCCTCCGAAGCAACTGCGCGACCAATGAGCGCAATCACCTTGGTTGACAGGCACGGCAAAGTTGCATCCGGATGCAGCCCGAAACTCTTGCGAGGCTCTTGAGTTATCTCTGTATTGGCAACTTTTACCAATTAATCCATACTCATCCCACAAAGTTCCAATTCCCAAAGCGTGAAGCATCTCGTGTTTCTGTTGACATTGCAATGAAATGAGAAAGGTGAGAAGCACGGCTCTCTATACCACTTGCGCAAGTCAACCGGTTTTAACTTACCGCTGTACCAAGAACTCGGTTGTAGCTGCTCAATAAGCTAGTATCAATAGAAATTTCACCAGTTGCAGGTGTGTACGAACCACTCACGTCATTTCGTAGCAAGCGTGGTCCACCCAAACCAATAATAGTTCCAGGCAAATCTCGGAAACGCACGCAAATATTGATATCGTCTACAATAGAAGGGTCTGCTCCGCACATTGTGCTGGAGAAGCCCTGCGTATCGGCACTCCGGACATCTCCCACAATAATTTGCTCTAGAGCATCGCGAGCTTGTCGAAGCGCTTGTTGACTCGATGAAGTTCCTCCAGCAATGCGCAAATCAATGTTAAAATTCGTTTGAGGAGCATCAGTAGGTGCTGGAGTGGGTGCTCGAGTGGGCGCTGGAGTGGGCGCCGGAGTGGGTGCTCGAGTGGGTGCTCGAGTGGGCGCTGGAGTGGGCGCTGGAGTGGGTGCTGGAGAAGGAAAGGGTGTTGGCGGAGCCGATGGTTGCGTTGAAGGTTGGCTGGTAGGCTGCGAACTCGGCAATGAACTTGGGGTCTCACTTGATAAACTGGGCTTATAACTTGGAGAGCTGGTTGGATTCGCACTCAAACTAGGGGCGCTTGAGGGAGCATTACTCAAAGAAGGAGACTGTGAGGGGTGTTTGCTGGGGCTGACAGAAAGACTCGGGGCAGTTGATGGGGCGCTGCTGAGAGAAGGTGTCAAAGATGGAGCCAAACTGACAGAGGGAGTGTTACTGGATTTGCTCGGAGCGTTGCTGGGTTGCCTCGATGGCATCTTGCTCGGCTGGGCACTAGGTTTGGCTGAAGGCTGCCAACTCGGCAGAAAACTAGGCATAGCGCTGGGCATTTGCGTTTCAAAGAATGGACGGTTCATGGGCTGAATCCAATTGTTGTCGCTTGATGGTATTGCCTCTTTAAGTGACAACTTTCGGTCTTCTAACTGGATCTTGAAAAAGTCTAACGAGGCCTGTACCAAACTCATATCATCAGATCTTATGTACAGTGCCACAGCAGTGGTTTTACTGACTTGCAATTGACGATTCGCACTCGTTCCAACATTATACAAATTGCAAAGATCAAACCAGTCCGACCGGTCAAATGTTTTGCCAAAATCAGGACTGATTCTCCGAGTAATCACATTGGGGTCTGAAAGCATGTCCAAGGGAATCAAAGAGTCTTCACTCTGTCGCACCTCTAATACACAGAAGCGACGAGATGGCCATATCTTTTGGAAAGCGGTCCAACTGGTATCCAATGTGGCAGCATCAGGGCCACCAGTGGTAACGACCGCTACCATAGGAAGAAAAGCTTCTTCTACTGGAGCGGATGGGATAGGGGTCGGGGTTGCTGTTGATGTTGATGTTGGGGTTTGGGTCTGGGCTTGGGTTGGAGTAAGACCTGCACCTGTACCTGCACCTGCACTCTGGCCTGGGCCTGGACTCGGGCCTGGACCTGGACTCGTACCTGGACTCGGACCAGGAACTGGCGATGCGTTGCAGACAGCCACTGTAT
>Ga0100398_1003217_pt1 | contig 13398 bp, 14 predicted proteins | sample CryGeymeta201522_FD_81568 | JGI IMG/M metagenome (GOLD analysis project Ga0100398, IMG submission 81568) | Groundwater microbial communities from Crystal Geyser aquifers in Utah, USA - Crystal Geyser metaG 2015-22 | ecosystem: Environmental > Aquatic > Deep subsurface > Groundwater | place: USA... | reverse complement strand
GATCGCGACGATGTGAACTGGCGCAAGCACACGCTGGCCACCGTCGACGGGAACAAGGTCGATCTCGACTATCGCCCGGTGCACCTGAACCCGCTGATGGGCCATAACGAGGGCGGGATTGATATGGACAAGATCAAGCCCAAGGCGCGGGTGTATTGATGCGCCCGGCGGCCCTGACTGTCGCCATTGCCCGTGCGACGCCTGCGCGTATCACGCACCGCGCGACGTCCGCCTCCGTGCTGGCCACGGCGTGCACCCTCGCCGCCTGTGTCGACATGCAGGACATGGCCGACCAGATCGCCCGGCAGCAGGCGCGGCAATACGTCAACGCCGAGGTGCAACAGCGCTTCCCCGGCGTGGACGCCACGCCGATCACCGATTGCGTGATCGACAACGCCAATGCGCAGGAGATCGTGACCATCGCGGGCGGCATCGCGCTGGGCAACACCGATGCGGCCACCGACACCGTCAATTCGGTCCTGCAACGCCCTGGCACACTGCAATGCGCCGCCGGGACGTATTTCGACGGATTGCCGCGGGGTCTGATCTGAGATGCAGGGCCGCACACCCAAAGGCCCCTCGATGCCCGCATCCGGCAGAGGACATGCGCGATGAACGCGATGATGCGCCGCCTGATCCAGTCCAATGGCGCGCTGCGGCTACTGGCCGCCAACGTCGTGTCCTGGGATGAGGTCACCATCGACGGCGCAGTCTTTCGGCTGCATCCGAGGAATAACCATACCGAGCGTCGTGCCTTCCTGACCGGGCAGTTTCCCGAGGTGGACTCGATCAGGCGCATGGCAGAGCTTGTGGCCCGCGCGCCGTGCTGCGTGCTGGATATCGGCGCGAATTGCGGCTCCTTCACCGTGGCACTTGCCCGCGCGGCGCATCCCGGCTCTCACCTGGTCGCGGTCGAACCGAACCCCGAGATGATGCGCCGCCTTGCCCAGAACCTCGCCCTCAACGGCCTGACGGATCGGGTCACCTGCCTGAACGTTGCCGTGGGTGCCGCACCTGGCGACGTGACACTCAACCTGCACAATCGCAACCTCGGGCGCTCCACGGTGCTGGACGGCATGGCCGAGGGTGGCGCGATCACGGTTCCAATGCGCACCCTGCGCGATATCCTTGCACAGGTGCCGCCAGATCTGCCGCGGATCATCAAGATCGATGTCGAAGGTCACGAAGACGCGGCCCTGGGCACCATCCTCGACCCCGACCGGCCCGATCTCTGGCCCCATGCCCTGTTGATGGAGGTGGCCCATCGCGGCCAATGGGGCCGTGACCTGCTGGGCCAGATACGGTCTCTCGGGTTCCGGTCCACGTTCGAGGGGGACGGGAACGCGCTTTTCGAACGTCTGCCGGAAAGGGAAGACGCATGATCCGACTGTTCCCTGCCCTGCCCGTCGCCCTGCCCGTCGCCCTGCCCGTCGCCCTTGTGGCGGCAGCGCTGCTGACCGCCTGCGGCCCGCCGCAACCGTTGACCCGCGACTCCGCCGCGCGCCTGTGTGCGCCCGAGGCGCGCGCCGCCGATGGCGTGACGGGCCATGTCGGTGCCGGGGGCGGATCGAACGGACCCTTCGCCGCCGGTCGTGTCACCATCACCTCCGACATCCGCACCCCGCGCCCCGAGGCCGAGGCGCTGGAGGACTGCATCCAGCGCCGTCTCGCGACGGGCGACAGGGGCCCCGCACCGCGCCCGACCTTTTCCATCTCGCTCGGCGGCCGCACATGACCACCCGCCGCCCTGTCCAGGCCATCGGCCTGCCCGACCCCATCCAAGGAGACATCCACCATGGTTGAACTGACGCTTCCGAAGAACTCCCGCATCCGCACCGGCAAGACCTGGCCGAAGCCGGAGGGGGCCAAGAAGACCCGCAAGTTCCAGATCTACCGCTGGAACCCCGACGACGGCGAGAACCCGCGCGTGGATACCTATTTCGTTGACATGGATACCTGCGGCCCGATGGTTCTGGACGCGCTGATCAAGATCAAGAACGAGATCGACCCGACGCTGACCTTCCGCCGGTCCTGCCGCGAGGGGATCTGTGGCTCCTGCGCGATGAACATCGACGGTATCAACACGCTGGCCTGCATCTACGGCATGGACGAGATCAAGGGCGAGGTGAAGATCTATCCCCTGCCCCACATGCCCGTGGTCAAGGACCTGATCCCCGACCTCACGCATTTCTACGCGCAGCACGCCTCCATCATGCCCTGGCTGGAGACGAAGACCTCCCGCCCCGAGCATGAGTGGAAGCAATCCATCGAGGATCGCGAGAAACTCGATGGCCTCTACGAATGCGTCATGTGCGCCTGCTGCTCCACGTCCTGCCCGTCCTACTGGTGGAACGGCGACCGCTACCTCGGGCCGGCAGCCCTGCTGCACGCCTATCGCTGGATCATCGACAGCCGGGACGAGGCCACGGGCGAGCGTCTGGACGACCTCGAGGACCCGTTCAAGCTCTACCGCTGCCATACCATCATGAACTGCACCAAGACCTGCCCCAAGGGCCTGAACCCGGCCAAGGCGATCGCGTCGATCAAGAAGATGATGGTCGAACGCCAGCTTTAGGGGCACGCGCGGGCGGCAAAACGGGCGGCAAAACGGGCGGCGGACGGCGCGCAGGCGCCGCCCTCGAGTTGCCCGTGGCGCGGGGGATACGGGCCATGATATCATGGGCGGCAGGAGGAGCGCGCCATGGCATCACCCCAACTCATCCTTGTCGGCACCACCAAGGGCGCCTTCACGCTGCGCGACGGCCCCGGCGGGTGGCGCGTGTCCGGCCCCCATTGCGACGGCTGGCCCATCAACCATGTGATCGGCGACGCGGAAACCGGCACGCTTTATGCCGGTGGCGGCGGCGACTGGTTCGGGGCCGGTGTGTTCCGCTCGACCGATGGCGGCGACAGCTGGACGCTGGCCAAGCTATCCTCCGGGCAGATGGACCAATGGGCCGCGAGCGACCCCGATTTCGCCGCGATGATCGGCTGGGAACCGGGCGAGGCGCCCTTCGGTGAAACGCTGAAATCCGTCTGGTCGCTGCACGCGGCCCATGGCGCGGTCCATGCCGGGACGGATCCTGGCCAGCTTGTCACCTCCACCGATGGCGGCACAAGCTGGGCGCGGAACGAGGCGCTGGCCAGCTTCCCCGACCGCGACACCTGGAACCCCGGCGCGGCGGGGCTGGTGCTGCATTCCATCGCCTCCGCCCCCGAGGATCCGGGCAAGCTCTGGCTCGCCATCTCCGCCGCAGGCGTCTTCGCGTCCGAGGATGGCGGCGCCAGCTGGGTTCGCCGCAACCGCCTGTCCAATGTCGCGCCCTGTAACCATTCGCACCACCCGGCCGCGCCCTCCAAGGGCGAAACCGGCCATTGCGTGCACAATATCGCGCGCGGGCCCGGCGACCTGCTCTACCAGCAGAACCACCACGGTGTGTTCCGCTCCCCCGATGGCGGCCGCAACTGGCAGGACATGACCACGGGCCTGCCCTCCACCTTCGGCTTCCCCATCGGCCTCGATCCCGAGGACGCGCAGACGATCTGGACCGTGCCGCTCAACGGCGACATGGACGGCCGTTTCCCCCCCGATGCGTCGGCCGCCGTCTGGCGCTCCACCGATGGTGGCGAAACGTGGCAGGCGCAGCGCACCGGCCTGCCGCAAACCGCCTGCTTCTTCACCGTCCTGCGGCAGGGCATGGCAACGGCACCCGGCCACGTCGCCTTCGGCACCAATACCGGCTCGGTCTTCCTCAGCCGCAATCGCGGTGAGACATGGGACGAGGTCGCCCGCCACCTGCCCGCCATCCTGTCGGTGGAGATGACGGGGACCCGCGCCTGACGCTCAGGTGCCGCCCGGCTCTACCCAATAGTCCGGTTGTGCCCCCAGGTGCCGAACAGGCATGGGCGGAAGGGGCGCATAATAGGCCCAGGCAGCGTCAAGATGCGCCAGGGCGTCGTCCGACAGAGCGGTCGGTTTCGGTTTCATGGTCTTGGACATGACAGTCTCTTTCAAGTCTGGTGTGTCCTCCCCTGCCTCTCAAGATAGGGCATTGCACGCCCGTCCGCCCCGTCGGTCTGCGCAACGCCCCCATGCGCAGGGCGCAACCGGGGCGCTGCGTCACCGGCACTTGTCCGGTGCCTGCTCCGTCCCGGCAATCGCCCCGGTGGCGCCACAGATGTGCCGGAAAGCGCTGGCCAGATCGCAAAACGATACCGAGCCTTCCGCAAGTTCCGTTCCTCGCATCGGTCGCCCTCGACCCCGTGCAGATCGCCGTCCTGGCCGGGCTTCTGCTGTTTCTCGCGCTGTCGACCCGAAAGGCCCTGAGGTCGCGCCGTCGAACCAGCTCCCGCCCGTGCCGCTGGAAGCGCACGCGCCCGCGTCGCGCCCACGGGCCGACGCTCTCGGGGTGGACGTGCCGCGGGTGCCGAGTCGACGCCTTCACTGCCCACCGCACCGCGCCGCCCGACTGCAAGCGCACGTGCCGGCCGCGTCCGCTCTGATCGGCCCCGCATCGCCGCGCCGCCGCCGCCCCCCTTCATCTATCGTGAAATACTCCGGGGGTTTGGGGGCTGGCCCCCAACCGTCCCCGCGGTTGCGCGTGGCGCTTGCTTCGGGCATTTCCCCTTGCCGAAATCGCCCTGCTCTGCCCAACGTTCGCCCATGCCCAATCGCCGCCCCAAAACCTCCGCCCCGCCCGCCGATGCCGCCCAACGCCGCGCCATCGCGCCGGTCGTCTGCTACCCGCCCGATACCCTTCCCGAACCGCAAGGGCTCGGCCCCGCCACGCCGGTCGGCCCGGTCCGCAGCCATATCGCCCAGCCGCGCGATGCGACGACCTTTCGCGCCCGCCCGGGCCAGACCATCCGCATCACCTCCGTCGATGGTCCACAGGTCGGCGACCTGAACCTCTGGAATGCCGATGACCTGACCGAGCGGTTCTTCTCCGGCAAGACCCGCGCGCTGCACGGCACCCATGTCACCACCGGCGACACGCTCTGGTCCTGCCTGCCCCACCTGCGCCCCATGGCGACCGTCACCCATGACAGCCTCGACTGGTATGGTATCGACGACTTCGGCGGCGCGGTGCATGACGTGATCGGCACCCGCTGCGATCCCTATACCCACGCCCTGCTCAGCGATGGCGGCCAGTATCACCATTGCTGCCACTCCAACCTGACGCGCGCGCTTTCCGACGCCACCGGCCTGCCGCTGCCCGAGGCCGAGTTGCACATCCACGACGTCCTCAACGTCTTCATGTGCACCGGCTTCACCCGCGACACGGGGCAGTATTTCATGAAGGCCTCCCCCGTGCGTCCCGGCGACAGGCTGGAATTCCGGGCCGAAATCGACCTGCTCGGTGCGCTCAGCGCCTGCCCCGGCGGCGATTGCGGGGCGGAGCATTCGTCGGACGCGACACCCTGCTTCCCGCTGCTTGTGGAGGTGTTCGACACCGCGCAAACGGCCCGGCATCGCATGCCGCCGCGCAATGCCTATGACCGCAGCCACGGCAGATCGCCCGCCGCCTGAAAACCGGCGCGCGCCCGCAGTCATATTGGCGAGAAACTCCGGTGGTTTTTGGCCCACGGGCCACCTCGGGGGCAGCGCCCCGGTGCCGGGTCGACCGGATCAGGATCAGCGGCCGCGACCCGCAGGACGTCAGGCGAAGGCGGCTTCCAACGCGATCTCGACCATGTCCGAGAAGCTCGACTGACGGTCCGCCGACGGCAAGGCCTCCTCGGTCAGCAGGTGATCGGACACCGTCAGGACCGCCAATGCGCGGACCCCATGGCGCAAGGCCAGCGTGTATAGCTCCGCCGCCTCCATCTCCACCGCAAGGATGCCGTGGCGTTGCATCTGCTCGTTCAGGTCGGGACGTTCGTCATAGAACACGTCCGAGGAATAGATGCCGCCGACATGCACCGTCGACCCCTTGCCCCGCGCCGCGCCATGGGCTGCCTGCAACAGGCCGTAATCGGCACAGGGGGCGAAGTTCAACTCGCGGAAGATCCCGCGCGAAGGCGTCGACAGGGACGTGGCGGTCATGGCAAGGATCACGTCGCGCAGCGCGACGCCGGGCTGCATGGCGCCGCACGATCCGATGCGGATCAACGTCCTTGCCCCGAAATCGCGGATCAACTCGTTGGCATAGATCGACAGGCTCGGCATGCCCATGCCCGATCCGTGGATCGTGACCCGGTTGCCGCGCCCCTGCCGGTCCTTCCATGTCCCGGTATAGCCCAGCATTCCGCGCACGTCGTTGATGCAGACGGGATCGTCAAGAAACGTCTCCGCCGCCCATTTCGCGCGCAGCGGATCGCCCGGCATCAGGACCGTTTCGGCGATGTCGCCAGGATGTGCGCCGATATGAATGCTCATGGGTCTGCCCTCCGGATCGAATGCCCCGGTATCGGTTTAGGTCAACCGGAGGGTCGGGGCAATTCGCCGTCTGGCCCGTCTGGCAAGCATTCGACCCGCCTCCAGCACGGCGCGGGCCGAAAGGATCAGATCGCCAGGGTCTCCAGCGACTTGCCCGAGGCCAGCGCTGCCTTCACCCAATTGGGCTGACGGCCCCGGCCCGTCCATGTCTGGGTGGCATCGGCCGGATTGGCGTATTTCGCGGCCCCCTTCGGGGCTGCCGTCCTCGTCGCCTTGCCGCCGGTGAATTCCTCCAACGCATAGCCATGCTTCTTCGCAACCGCGCGCAATTCCACCAGGCATTCTGCCCGGCGCTTCTTTTCGAACCCCTTGATGGTCGCCTCGACCTCGCGCTTGTGCGCTTCCAATTCCTCGAGGCTCATCCTGTCCAACGCCTTTGCCATTTCTCTTGTCCCTTCGTGGCACTTCCCGTTTCGACAAATTCGGTCATCGAAAAGGGAATTGCAAGCGCGGTTTCGAAACGGCGCATTCCCGACTGCACCGGGTCGGGCCTATTGGGCCGCAATTGCGGCCGGGTCCACCAGTTCCACGATATCCATCATGATCCGGTTCAATTCGAAATCCTTTGGCGTATAGACCCGCGAAACGCCATATCCCAGAGGCGTCGCGCGATCTTCGTCCGGGATGATGCCGCCGACCATTACGGGTATTTCCAGCCCCTCGTCCCGCAGTCGCTCCATCACCTCGCGGATCAATGGAACATGGGAGCCGGACAGAACCGACAACCCGATCACATGGGCGTTTTCCGCCCGCGCCGCCGCCACGATTTCAGCGGGGGTCAGGCGAATGCCCTCGTAGGAGATATCCATGCCGCAATCGCGCGCGCGAAACGCGATCTGTTCGGCGCCGTTGGAATGGCCGTCGAGGCCGGGCTTGCCGACCAGGAACTTGAGCCGCCGCCCCAACCGGTCGCTGACCAGATCGACCGCATCGCGGATCTCGTCCAGCCCCTCGGTCTTGTTGGACACCGCTGCCGACACGCCGGTCGGGCCGCGATATTCGCCATGGACCGCGCGCATGACGCCCGCCCATTCGCCCGTCGTGACCCCCGCCTTCGCCGCCGCGATCGAGGCGGGCATCACATTGCACCCCTCCGCCGCCGCCGCGCGCAACGCCTCCAGCGCCGCGCGCACGGCGCCGTCGTCGCGGCCCGCGCGCCACGCCTCAAGCCCCGCGATCTGGTCCTGCTCCACCGCCGGATCGACCACCATGATCCCGCCATCCTCCCCCATCAGGGGCGAGGGCTCGGACGCGGTGAAGCGGTTCACGCCGACGACCACCGTGTCGCCCCGCTCGATCGCGCCCAGGCGGTCGGCATTGGAGTCCACCAGCCGTCCCTTCATGTAATCGATCGCCGCGATCGCGCCCCCCATCGCGTCGAGATTGGCCAATTCCGCCCGCGCGCCCGCCGTCAACTCCGCCACCTTGGCATCGACCACCGGATTGCCGTCGAACAGATCGTCGTATTCCAGCAGGTCGGTCTCGAAGGCCATGATCTGCTGCATCCGCATCGACCATTGCTGATCCCAGGGGCGCGGCAATCCCAGCGCCTCGTTCCAGGCCGGCAATTGCACCGCTCGCGCCCGCGCTTTTTTCGACAGCGTCACCGCCAGCATTTCAATCAGGATACGGTAGACGTTGTTCTCGGGCTGCTGTTCCGTCAGTCCCAGCGAGTTGACTTGCACGCCATACCGGAAGCGGCGGTATTTCGGATCGGCGACGCCATAGCGCGTTTCGCAGATCTCGTCCCACAGATCGACAAAGGCGCGCATCTTGCACATCTCGGTGACGAAACGGATGCCGGCATTCACGAAGAACGAGATCCGCCCGACCAGCACCGGGAACTCTTCTGCCGGGACGCGGGGGCGCAATTCGTCCAGCACCGACACAGCCGTCGCCAATGCGAATGCCAATTCCTGTTCCGGCGTCGCGCCCGCTTCCTGCAAATGGTAGGAACACACGTTCATCGGGTTCCATTTCGGAACCTCGGTATAACAATATTCCGCCACATCCGCGATCATCGCCATGGACGGTTTCGGCGGACAGATATACGTCCCGCGCGACAGGTATTCCTTCATCAGGTCGTTCTGCACGGTGCCCTGAAGGCTGCGCACATCCGCCCCCTGCTCCTCCGCCACGGCGATGTAGAGCGCCAGAAGCCATGGCGCCGTCGCGTTGATCGTCATGGAGGTGTTCATCTGATCCAGCGGAATATCCGCGAACAGCGTCCGCATGTCGCCCAGGTGGCTGATCGGCACGCCGACCTTGCCCACCTCGCCCCGCGCAAGGACATGGTCGCTGTCATATCCCGTCTGGGTCGGCAGGTCGAAGGCCACCGACAAGCCCGTCTGCCCCTTGGCCAGGTTGCCGCGATACAGCGCATTGGACGCCTGCGCCGTCGAATGGCCCGCATAGGTGCGGATCAGCCAGGGTTTGTCTTTGGCAGGAGTGGTGGTCATGGCAGATATCCGCGAGTGAATAACAAAGTTGCGCCATGTAAATCACAAGCGCAAGAAAGTTCCAAGTCGAGATTGCTGCGATGCGGCAAAAAACGGCTGCGCAGCGCAACAGGCGACGTATCCGATGTCGCTTCGGTGGCGGTATCGGCGCAAGTCTTGTTTCCATCCCCAAAACCAGCGCCGCCGAAAATCGTGCAACTGACATGTGGCGCCTTGAAGCGCGCCTTGTGCACTGTCGCGGCGATGCCGGTCGCGCGACGCCCGCAATTGCGCGTCTGCCGGATTCCTGACACCCTCCGCCCCATGACGGCCCCTGTAACCTTGCCACTTTGGCTATTCGTTCTGATCCTGCTGTTCGCGGGTGACCTTCGCGTCGCATTTCCTGTTCCCCTCTGTGCGCTGGTTCCTGCGCCGCCGCCTCGAAAACGCCGTCGCCGAGCTTAACAAACGCCTCAAGAACCCGATCCAGCCCTTCAAGCTGGCCCGCCGCATGGATACCGTCCGCCGCCTTGTCTACGACCCGGAAGTCGTGCAGGCGATTGTCGAATATGCCCGCGCCGAGCGGATCCGCGAAGATGTCGCCGCCCAGAAGGCCGAGCGCTATGCGCGCGAGATCGTGCCCGGTTTCTCCGCCTTCACCTATTTCAGCTTCGCCATTCGCGCCGCTCGCTGGCTCAGCCAGTCGCTTTACCGCGTCCGCCTGACCAATCCCAATCATGCCGCGCTGGAGGCTATCCCTGACGATCACACCGTCATCTTCGTGATGAACCACCGCTCCAACATGGATTACGTTCTGGTCACGTGGCTTGTCGCCGAACGCTCCGCGCTGGCCTACGCGGTGGGCGAATGGGCGCGGGTCTGGCCGCTGGGGATGCTGGTGCGCGCGCTGGGGGGCTATTTCATCCGGCGGCGTCACAACAACCCGCTCTACCGCAAGGTGCTGGCCCGCTACGTCCAGATGGCGACCGAGGCAGGCGTGACCCAGGCCGTGTTCCCCGAGGGCGGGTTGTCGCGCACCGGCGGCCTCGGTCCGCCCAAACTGGGCCTCATCTCCTACATCCTCGACGGCTTCACCCCCGGCAAGTCCCGCAACGTCACCTTCGTGCCCGTCGCCCTCAACTACGACCGCGTGATGGAGGATCGCAACCTGATCGCGGCCCAGAAGGGCGGCACCGGCGGCTTCCGCTTCTCGCTGCTGCCGATCTACCGCTACCTGCGCCGCCAGATATGGCACCGCCTCACCGGCAAGTTCCATCGCTACGGATATGCCGCCGTCAGCTTCGGCGATCCGCTCAGCCTCACCGATTTTCTTGCTGCCGCCCACAACGACGCCGCTGCCGACCTCGGATCCGCGCTGATGGCGCGCATTGCCGCCGTCACCCCCATCGTCCCTGTGCCGCTGGTCGCCCACGCGCTGCGCGACGGCGCGCGCACGGCGCAGGCGCTTGAGGCGGCCGTGCATAGCCGCATCGCCCGTGCGGAGCGCGTCGGCGCGGGCATCCACCTTGCGCGCGAGGATCTGGCCTATACCATCGAGGCGGGCCTTCGAACACTGATGGAACGCGGCTTCGTGGAGCGCGACGGCGACGCGCTGGCCGTCACCGAGCGCGGCGTGTCCGTGGTGGACTACTACGCCGCCTCCGTGGCCCATCTGCTGGATCACGAGCTGTTGGAGGACGCGGCGGAATGAGAGCCTGCGAAACCACCGCGACATAAAATTACTCATAAACCCCAATTTTAGGTTGCATTGTTGCGCGCCCATCCATATCCCTCGCAACAGCAGCATTCCTTTCCGCAGCGCAGCAACCCGCGCGCCCCAGTGACCGGAGACCCCAGATGGCCCTCGACGCCCCAACCCCGCACACGGCGTATGACGCGCCGATCAAGGATCTTTACGCCATGGGCGAAATGCCCCCCATGGGCCATGTCCCGAAACAGATGCACGCGTGGACCATCCGCCGCGAACGGCACGGGGAGCCGGACAAGGCCTTCGCCCTCGAAGTCGTCGACACGCCCACTCTCGACAGCAACGAGGTGCTGGTCCTCGTGATGGCGGCGGGGGTCAACTACAACGGTGTCTGGGCGGGCCTCGGCAAGCCGATTTCCCCCTTCGACGGACACGGCGCGGATTACCACATCGCGGGCTCCGACGCGGCGGGCATCGTCTGGGCCGTGGGCGACAAGGTGAAGCGCTGGAAGGTCGGCGACGAGGTCGCGGTGCATTGCAACCAGGACGATGGCGATGACGAGGAATGCAATGGCGGCGATCCGATGTTCTCCACCTCGCAGCGGATCTGGGGCTACGAGACGCCCGACGGCTCCTTCGCGCAGTTCACCAATGTGCAGGCGCAGCAGCTCATGCCGCGCCCCAGGCACCTGACGTGGGAGGAATCGGCCTGCTACACGCTGACGCTGGCCACCGCCTACCGGATGCTCTTCGGCCATGAACCGCATGACCTGAAACCGGGCCAGAACGTGCTGGTCTGGGGCGCGTCGGGCGGCCTCGGCTCCTACGCGATCCAGCTCATCAACACCGCCGGCGCGAACGCCATCGGCGTCATCTCGGGCGAGGACAAGCGCCAGTTCGTCATGGATCTGGGCGCCAAGGGCGTCATCAACCGCAAGGATTTCAACTGCTGGGGCCAGTTGCCCACCGTCAACACGCCCGAATATGCCAAATGGTTCAAGGAAGCGCGCAAGTTCGGCAAGGCGATCTGGGACATCACCGGCAAGGGCGTGAACGTGGACATGGTGTTCGAACATCCGGGCGAGGCGACCTTCCCGGTCTCCACGCTGGTGTGCAAGAAGGGCGGCATGGTGGTGATCTGCGCCGGCACCTCCGGCTTCAACTGCACCTTCGACGTGCGCTACTTGTGGATGCACCAGAAGCGCCTGCAAGGCTCCCACTTCGCCCATCTCAAGCAGGCGGCGGCGGCCAACAAGCTGATGGTCGAGCAGCGCCTCGATCCCTGCATGTCCGAGGTCTTTCCGTGGGACGACCTGCCCGCCGCGCACACCAAGATGCTCCGCAACGAACACAAGCCCGGCAACATGAGCGTTCTGGTCCAAGCCCCCCGCACCGGCCTGCGGACGCTGGAGGATGTGCTGGAGGCCGGGCCAAGAGGCTGAGGCCCGTCTTCGACACGCGCACTTGCCCCCACGCGGCCGCCAAGCGCCGCGTTCGGGCAGGAGAATTGCCTTGTTTCCCGCGCGCAATCGCGCGACCCTGCCCTTGGTCGGCGGCTCGCATCGGTCATTTCGGCTCAACCCCCTCTTCGCACGGAAAACACCATGACCCGCACGACCCTCCTGTTCTCGATCCTCTGGCTTCTCGCAGCACCGGCATCGGCGCAGGACATCCAGACCATCGGACTGATAGAAGCCGACTTCGCCGGGGAACCCCTGTCTCAGACCACGATCAGCTACCTTGACCGCGGGCAGCGCCTGGCGACAGCGTCCCTGACGAATACCGGGGGACTCACATCGCTGACCATTCAGGCGGCGGAGGGCAATCCGGTCGTCATCGAAGCGTTGTTCAACAGCACCGCTCCGGGCCCCCAAACCGCCCCGATCTACGTGACGATCGGATACTTCCCGTCCGGAATGCAGCCCCATTGGACATCGGAAGATGCGCCCGAACCGGCACAAGTGATCTTCGAGGCCCTCGACGACACCCAGGCCATCGGCACGTTCGAGGCACAACTCTGCTTCGTGCCCGAGGGTGCCTACGAGCCGGATACCACAAATTGCCAGTCGATTTCCGGACGCTTCGAAACCGGTCTGATCCGGGAATAGACCACCATCCCCGATCTTCTCGGCTTCGAACCTTGCGCCGGGATCACCAAGCCAATTCCCGGACCTCGACGCCGATCCAAGGACAAATCCCCCGCTACCCCCGCAACCCCGGCCAGTTCGCCTCGCCCCGGCTGATATTGCCCGGAATGTCGCGCTCCCATCGCCGCTGGATCCGGCGCGAGTAATTCAGGTAGAGCCGCCCGTCGACGATGCGCCACGCGTCGGGGTCGATGGACGCGGTATAGCCCTCCGCCACCGCCCAGGCGCAGAAGCCGCCGAATTGCGGGGCATAGGCCTCGGGGTCGGCAAGGAAGGCGTCGCGGTTCTGCGCGCTGGCGAACTGCCAGGTGGCGCCGTTCCACTCGGCCACATGCTCGGCCGACCCGCGCACGGGGCGGCCTTCGGTGAAATAGGCGACGGGGTCGGTGCCCCGGATCGCCACGCCGTCTTCTGTGTAGACAGCCTGCGCGGACAGGATGGACGGCACAAGCGACAGGGCAAGCCCCGACAGGATCAGGTGACGGCGGTCGATCATTCTTCGGTTCTCCCGGGGTCTGGTTGGCATGAGGCACCTCCTGCCTGCACCCCAAACCTACCCGCCCCGGCCCCTCCCGGCATCCGAACTCTTCGTGAAATCGCGTGAGCGGGGGACTGCGCAGGGGAAGGTCAGGTCTGCGGACAAAGCGGACGTCCTTCCTGATCGGG
>Ga0100398_1003214_pt1 | contig 13407 bp, 11 predicted proteins | sample CryGeymeta201522_FD_81568 | JGI IMG/M metagenome (GOLD analysis project Ga0100398, IMG submission 81568) | Groundwater microbial communities from Crystal Geyser aquifers in Utah, USA - Crystal Geyser metaG 2015-22 | ecosystem: Environmental > Aquatic > Deep subsurface > Groundwater | place: USA... | reverse complement strand
TTGGTCCAATTTAAGAAATTGCGCCTATGTTGGTGAATTTGACAAAGAGAAAATTGTTTGGGGAAACCTTGCCTTGTCGGCGCAATTCGCCCTGGCGAAAGCGGGTCTTTACATCAACGCCCCAAGCACGATGATTACCCCCGCATCGCGATACTTGCTGGCCGTCTTGAACTCGTCGGTCGGAGACTACTACATCCGCTCTTTCGGCGTCTCCCGGAGCGGCGGCTATTTCGAATACAAGCCGATGTTTGTCGAAAACCTTCCCATCCCCAAACTCGACCCGGCCGCCCGCCTTCCTTTCGAAATTCTCGGGGAGTGCGTTCTTTTCGCACGGGAAAAGGGATTGGACGCAGAAGCCGACCTCCTCGAATCGGTGATCGACAGCATGGTGTATGATCTCTATTTCGGAGATGACATGCGGAAGGCGGGTTGTTACGTCACCGGCCGCATCGCCGAAGCGGCGAGACCCTTCAAGGCCGATGACGCCGACAGCTTTAAAAAGGATTATGTCAGGACGCTTTACCGATTCTGCCAGAAAGACGAGACCATTTACCACGGCCTCATCCACCGCCGCACGGTGGAAGCGGTCCGAATGATCACGGGAGAGAAGAGATGAACGACGAAAGGCTGGACATTCTGAAGCAGGCGGTTTCCGAACCTTCGCCCGGTTACGGCCCGGTGCGGATCAACCGCCTCAAAATCACAAATTACAAGTTCTTCGCCGGAACCTTCGAGTTGACTTGGGACGGCAAGAACCTCCTGATCTATGGTGAAAATGGCAGCGGCAAGAGCACCATCTACCGGGCTCTGGGGCTGCTGACGAAACGCTCCTTCGAACAATTGGACAGGGAACGGAATATCTTCACCGAGGAAGGGGATCCGGAAATCGACTTAGGCTTCACCAACGGCAAGGAGTTGATCATTACAGGGGACATGACCGAACTGCCGCTCGGCATGGATTTTCTGAACGGTCTGTCGGTCTTCACGCCCCTGCTGGACTACAAAAAGCTTCTCAAGGTTCACTATGCTACATCGGCAACAGCAGACAGGATCAACGTCTATGACATGCTGCGCGAGTTGTTTCGGGACTATCCCAATGAGAGCGGCGACGGAACTCTGGCGGACATCAAGGAGCCGCAGAAATACTTCGACGCCCTGACGGCCATCGTCAACACCGTCCTTCTCGAAACGGTGAACGCCTACATCCGCTATTTCGAAGCCGATTTTAAGGTCGCCCGCTTCGCATTCAAAACGGAATTCACGTCTGACAACCGGCTGAAACCGATTATCAACATCGAGATCGACTTCCGGGATCAACCCTTGGAGCGCTATCACACGTTTCTGAATGAAGCCCGTCGTTCAGCGCTGGCGGTGTCCGTCTATTTCGCGGCCATCAAAAGGCTGTACGGCACTCTCAGGAGCGAATGCCTGAAAATCCTGGTGCTGGACGATCTACTCATCAGCCTGGACATGAGCAACCGTCTCCGGCTGCTCGAAATACTCAAGGCCGAATTCGCCGATTTCCAGATATTTTTCTTTACCCATGACAAGGAACTGTTCGAGATCTACAAAAACAAAATGCCGTGGGAAAAGTACGAGCTCTATCTCGATGACGCCGCCGACATTCCGAACGTCATCCTTAAAAAAGGTGAGACGGAAACGGAGAGGGCGAAGGTGTTCTATGCGGCCAAGGAATACGATTGCTGCGCCCTGCTTCTGCGCAAGGGGTTTGAAAGACTATTGAAATCCTACCTGACGCCCCAGGACCAGCGGGACAAGAACTGCAATGAACTTGATCTGGCTGGCATGGTCGGCAAGGCCAAGTCGAAAAGCGCCGGCGAGGCCAAGGCGATCCTGGAAAAGCTGGACAGCGACCGTCGGCACATTCTCAATCCCCTTAGCCATAACGATGACCGGAGCATCTATTCCCAGGAGTTGAAATCGGCCATGGAAGACATGGAAAGGCTCAAAGAAATGCTGAAGTAGACACTCCCCCAGCGTCTTTCTATGGCAGGTGTCCATGATGAGAGAACATGGAAATAATGTGGTCCGAGAGCAGCAGGCTGCATACGCCGCAGAGGGTGAAACGGACCGGATTGCCCTGAACGCCTTATGGGCGTCATGGCAGACTCGACTCGGCCAGAGGGGGTGGGGCATTCAAATTCATCCCCTCGACGACAAGTCTCGATACTTCCGTAAGATTGGTCCTCGGGCCGCCGAAAAAATGGTCAACAATGATCACGATCTGGTTGTCGGCTTGCCCGATCTCTATCCGAACGAGGCGTATTCGCACACGGAGTTCAAACATGATGATCTTTCGGCAACACGACAAACCGGGAAACCCTCGAGCAGATCGCCGAGGGGTATCACCGCCTGGAAATGGTCGCCGATGCCGCCGAGGCGGAGCGGTTTCCGAAACGGGGCGAGATTAAGCAGATGGCCGCCGAGACGGCAGCCGGTGTCCGGGCGGGCATCGAACGGATGGACCAGACCGATGAGGACGAGGCCCTCGTTAGGACCCTCGTCGCCATGATCGAAGAGAAGCGTCTCCATGTCCGCGTCTACACAAAAGAGCGCCTCCACGCCAAGGCGTATATCTTCGACTATGGAGCGGTTTTCAACCAGAACGGCAAGGCCGTGGAGCGCCATGAAGAAGGGATCGCCGTTGTGGGTTCCTCGAATTTGACCCTCGCCGGCGTCACCCACAACACGGAGCTCAACGTCGTCGTCCAGGGAAATGCCAACCACGCCGAACTGGTCCGGTGGTTCGAGGACCTCTGGCAGGAGGCGCAGGAGTTTGACGAAGCACTGATGCAGGAGATGAAGGCCTCCTGGGCGATCGCCCCGGTCCGGCCCTATGACGTTTACATGAAGACCCTCTACGCCCTGGTCCGGGACCGCATCGAGGGCGGCGAGGATCGGGATCTCCTCTGGGACGACGACATCACCCGGCAACTGGCCGACTTCCAGCAGGTCGCCGTCAAGCAGGCGGTGCAGATCATCCGGGATTACGGCGGGGCATTCGTTTCCGACGTCGTCGGCCTCGGAAAATCCTATATCGGCACCGCCATCGTCAAGCACTTCGAACGGACGGAACACTCCCCGGCCCCTGATCATCTGCCCGGCGACGCTGACCGAGATGTGGGAGCGCTACAACGAGGTCTATCAGCTCAACGCCCGGGTCCTGTCGATGGGATACCTTCGCTGGAACCCGGTCCGGCTGATCCAGAGGTTCGGCCGCATTGACCGGATTGGTTCGGAGCACACGGCGGTGTACGGCTTCAATTTCCTTCCCGAGACGGGGATCGAACGTAATCTCGGGCTTCGGGAAAAGCTCCACAACCGCATCCAGGAAATCCACGATACGATTGGGGAAGACGCGGCCATTCTCGACCGTTCCGAGCATCTCAATGAAGAGGCGATGTACGCCATCTACGAGAAGAAAGGCGGTCAACTGTCCCTGTTTGAGGACGAAGAGGAATTCCTGGATCTCAACGAGGCGGAGGAGATCCTCCGCCAGCTCCGCCGCGACGATCCTGCCGAGTACGGGCGCATCGCCGATCTCAGGGACGGCATCCGCACCGGAAAGCCTTCCCCGGCGAAAGGCCTGTATGCCTTCTGCCAGGCCGGACGCTATCAGCAGTTGCTCCTGATCGACGAAAAGGGGGATATCGTTTCCCGGGACATCCCGCGCATCCTTGGTGTCATCAAATGTGGTCCGGATCTTCCAAGTGCGGGTCTGCCGCCGGGATACAACGCCGACGTGATGCGCATCAAACGCCGGTTCGCCGAGACGGTCAAGCAGCGCCAGGCGGAGAGAGATCACACGCTGTCGCTCTCTCAGGGACAGCGCTATCTCCTCCGCGAGTTGCGGGTTCTTTTCGGGCTGACCGCCGATGACGAGAAGAAAACCCGAATCAATATCCTGGAAAAGGCATTCCGCGGGGCCATGACCGCCGCTATGAACCGGGAACTCAACCGGATCCGGCGCAACGGCATGATGGGAGATCATCTTTTGAAAGCCCTGACCGACCTCTACCATCAGCATGGGATGCGGGACTGGTCGCACCGCCAGACCCTCCGGCGCGAAAATCATGAAATACCGACCATTATCTGCAGCGAGGCGCTGATGTAGGGTGCGTTAGGCGGAAGCCGTAACGCGCCAAAGCAGGAGAATGTAAGATCGTCTTGCTCGCTTACCCTGCGATTATTCCCTCTTTCCTTAGACGTTGAAGCGGAAGTTAATCATCTCCCCGTCCCGGACGACGTACTCCTTGCCCTCCAGGAGGAGTTTCCCGGCCGCCTTGGCCGCGGCGTAGGTTCCGCCGCAGGCGATAAACTCCTCATAGCCGATCACCTCGGCCTTGATGAATCCCCGCTCGAAATCGTTGTGGATCACCGCAGCCGCCCTCGGGGCCTTGGTTCCCGCGGGGATGACCCAGGCCTTGACCTCGTCCTCGCCGACGGTAAAGTAGGAGATCCGGCCAAGGAGGGAAAAGGCCGCGCGGATCACTCGTCCAAAGGCGGCCTCTTGAACGCCGAGCGAATCCAGGAACTCCTTTCGTTCCTCCGGCGGGAGGGCCATCAGCTCGGCCTCGATCGCGCAGCAGATCCCGATGGCCGGGACGGCAGGCCCCGCCTCCCGGACAAAGGCATCGGCAACGGACAGATTCTCCTCGCCGGTGTTCACGACGACCAGCTCCGGCCGGATCGTCCAGAACGAGAAGCTCCTAAGACCGTGGCGCTCCTCATCGGTAAGAGTTAGCTCCCGGAGCGGCTTCCCCGCTTCTAACTGCCCCCGGAGCCCTGGCAGGACGTGGGCGTGAAAGGCGTCCTGGGGTGTTATCGGCTTTTTCGCCATCTTCGAAAGCCGCTCCAGGCGGTTCTCGACGATCATCAGATCGGCGAGGATCAGTTCATCTTCCAATGTTCGGTAGCGGCTCATGATTTCGGCGACGGACGCCGCGGTGAATGCATCGACGACGTGGAGGAGCCCCTCGGCCCCGGAGAGGCTCTGCCGGACGGCGTCCCAGGCCTTTTCGCCGATGGCGTTCACGTCGCTGAAGGGGACCTTCGCGGGAGAGACCTTTACCGGTTTAAAGATCTGAACCAAGCGGTCGAAGCGGGCGTCCGGCACGGAAGCCAAGCCCCGGACGCAGGTCTCCCCGTGCATCTCCCGGCTCCGGACGCCGGTCATGATCTCGAAGAGGGTGCTCTTGCCGCTCTGGGGAAGTCCCAGGATACCGATTTCCATCGCGTGTCTTTCTCGGGAAAATGGGGACGCTGTCCCCATTTTCCCATTCTCAAGCAAAGGCCTTTTCAATTCGCGCCAGCGCCTCTTTTAGACGGGCGTCGGGAACGGTGAGCGAGATCCGGATGAACCCCTCGCCGTACTGGCCGTAGGCGGTCCCCGCCGCGACGACGACGGCCGCTTTCTCGAAGAGCCGGTTCGTGAACGCAAGCGATCCCATCCCCTTCGGCGTCGGAACCCACAGGTAGAAAGTACCCTTCGGCGGATTGAAGTCAATCCCGATCTTCTTCAGCGTGGACAGGACCCACTCGCGCCGCCGGCCATAGATCGTCATCATGCGGTCGATGTTCCCCGACTCCTCGCGAAGCGCCTGGATCCCCGCGTACTGGATCGCGTTGAAGATCCCGGAGTCGGTGTTCTCCTTCACCTTGCTGATCGCGGCGATGAGTTCCGGATTCCCCACGGCCATGCCGATCCGCCAGCCTGTCATGTTGTAGGGCTTCGAGAGGGAGTTGAGCTCGACGCCCACCTCCTTCGCCCCGTCGGCGGAAAGAAAACTGAGCCGTTCCTGGCCGTCGAAAACGACCTCGCTGTAGGGGTTGTCGTAGCAGACGGCGATGTCGTTCGCCTTGGCGAAGGCGACGAGCCGGTCGAAGAACCCCCGCGTCGCGCAGGCGCCGGTCGGGTTGTTGGGGTAGTTCAGGAACATCCCCCTTGCCTTTTCGAGGATCTCCGCCGGGATCTCTTCGAAGACGGGGAGATAATCGTTTTCCGGACGGATCGGGACGTTGTAGGGGATTCCGCCCCCCATCAGGATGCTCGCGCGATAGGCGGGATAGCCGGGGTCGGTCATCAGCACGATGTCGCTTGGGTTGATCCGGGCCATGACGAAGTGGTGGCAACCCTCCTTGGAGCCGATCAAGCCCAGGATTTCCGTCGCGGGGTCGAGTTTGACGCCGTAGCGGGTGTCGTACCAGCGGGCGACCTCCTGCCGGAAGGCGAACATCCCTTTCTCCTCATCCGTTGGATAGTGGTGGTTCTCCGGGTCGCGCGCCGTCCGGCAGAGCTCGTCGATGATCGAATCGGGCGTCGGCTCCACCGGGTCGCCGATCGCAAGGCTGATCACATCCACGCCGTCGGCCCTAGCCTTGGCGATTTTCTTTCTCAGTTCCATGAACAGGTAGGGCGGGATCTTCGTCAAACGGTCGGCAATCTGCAACGTTATTCTCCTTTCGAGACCTTGATTGATCTTTCGGGCCGCAGGAAGTGAGGAAGATTCATCCTTCGTTCACTTCCACGCCTCGTCCCAGAGTTTGCCCTGATAAACCACTTTGGCCTTTCCTTCAAGATAAACTTTCTCAAATCCGTTTTCGGTCGGAGTGAAGTGGATGCGAAGGGTTTCGCCGCTCTGCACGCGCACATCCACCGGCGATTCGACGAGCCCCTTCCGGGCGGCGATCAGGGCGGCGGCGACGGAGCCGGTCCCGCAGGCAAGGGTCTCATCCTCGACGCCGCGCTCGTAGGTCCGGACGCGGAGCGTATGATCGTCCACGACGGCCGCAAAATTGGCGTTCGTTCCGGCGGGCTGGTAATGGTCGTGATAGCGGATCGCCCGGCCGGTGTTGAAGACATCGAAATCGTCGGGATCGCGGACGAAATGGACGACATGCGGCACGCCCGTGTTGATGCTGTGGACGAAAAGGGTCGTGTTTTCGATCCGGATCTCATCGTCCATCACCAAGTTGCGCGGATCGGTCAGGCGGAGTTTGACCACGTCGCCCCGGACCTCGGCGTCGATGATCCCGGCCACCGTCTCGAAGGACATCTTCTCCCCGGCCATCCCCTTGAGGAAGGCGAAACGGGCGGCGCACCGGCCTCCGTTCCCGCACATCTCCACCTCGGAGCCGTCGGCGTTGAAGAACCGCCACCGGAAATCGACCTTGTCGGACCTCTCGATTATGATCAGACCGTCCGCCCCGACCGACGCCTTCCGTTCGCAGACACTCTTCACGAACGCAACGACATCCCCCACGGCGAGCGACCCGTCGCGGTTGTCGATCAGGATAAAGTCGTTCCCGCTTCCGCTCATCTTATAGAATTCGATCATATCTTTTCCTCTATTTCCTGTTTTCCGTCCTAAGTTATCCGGCGCGATAGCCGCCAAGGTTGGCCAGGGCGACGCTCCCCGGACTGATCACGGTTGGATCCACCATCACGTTGATGCAGGCGGTCTTCCCCGAGGCGAAGGCCGCCTCCAGGGCCGGCCGGATCTCCTCCGGCCGCGTGACGGCCAGGCCGAAACCGCCCAGGGCCTCGACCATGCGGTGGTAGTCCACGGGGCCGAGGCAGGTCCCGTCGGGGATGCAATGACCTATCCGGAGCGTCTGGCTGTGGGCGATCATTCCCCAGCTCTGGTCGTTGGCGACGACGACCACAATGGGAAGCCCCTTGCGGATCGCCGTGTGGAACTCCATGAAATTGAACCCAACCGAGCCGTCGCCGATGACGAGGAGGACGCGGCTTTCGGGATGGCGGAGCTTTGCCGCATTGGCGAAGGGGATCCCGACCGCGAGGCAGCCGTAGAGGCCCGAATCGAAATAACGGCCGCCCATCCGGACCGTCCGCGTCATTCCCATCCAGACCTGGGTGTCGCCGCCGTCGGCGACCACGATGTCCTCCTCCCGGCCCATGAAGGCGTCAATCTCCCGGGCGAGGCGGAGCGGATGGATCGGCACGGCCTCGCTCGTCCAGAGCGGCTCTGTCGCGGCCTTCCCATCGACATCGGCCTTCCGGAGGGTCTCCACCCATCCCTGAAACCGGCCGCGCGACCCCTCGCTGCACCGCTCGGCTTTGACGAGGCGGTTCAGCTCAACCAGAAGTGCCCGGACATCGCCGACGACGCCCAGATCCACGCTGCGGTTCCGGCCGATCTCCTCCGCCTCGATGTCCGCCTGGATGAATTTCGCCTCCTTCCGGAAGATGTCGCCGAAGAGGTAGAAGAGGCTGAGGCGGCTCCCGAGGAAGAGAACCAGGTCGGCGCTCGCGAGCGCGAAGAAGGCTGCGCCGGGACGGATGGCGAGCGACGACCCGAAACATAACGGATGGGTGTCGGAGAGCGTCCCCCGGCCGGAGTTTCCGGTGAACACCGGAATGCCGGTCTGTTCCGCAAACGCTTGGAGCGGTTCTCCCGCATCGGCGTACCAGACGCCGCTGCCGGCAACGATCACCGGGGAGTGCGCCGTCCCGACCATCCTCAGAATCTTTTGAGCGCCTTCGAGGTCCGTCGGCCGGGAATCCACACGGCTCCGGAGGTGCTTCACCTTCGCCGGATCGACGGCCGCGTTGAGGACATCGCAGGGGAGCTCCAGGTAAACCGGCCCCGGCCGCCCGGCCGCGGCAGTCCGGAAGGCGAGGTCGATGAACTCGGGGATCCGCTCCGCAACGGAACAGACCCAAGCCTTCTTCACCATCGGCGCGATGACGGGAAGCTGGTTCATGTCTTGGAGATCGAGTTTATCCGCGCTTTCCAGCCCGACGCAGCCCGCAATAAGGATCACCGGGGCGTTGGAGAGCCGCGCATTGGCGATTCCCGAGAGGGCATTCGTGAAGCCGGGACCGGCGGTGACCAGCGCGACAGCGGGCTTCCGGGTCATCCGCGCCCACGCCTCGGCCATGAAGACGGCGGCCTGTTCATGCCGGGTGTCGAAAATCTTGACCGGCGATCCTTCCAGGAACTGATAGATCGGCGTGATGTGCCCGCCGCTCAGGGTAAAGAGATACTCGACGCCCCTGTCGATGAGCGCCTTCGCCGCCAGCCTGCCGCCGATCACCTGCTCCATGTCTCCTCCTTAAAATATAAATCATCACAACTCCATACACTGGCCGCCGTCAACGTTGATCGCCTGGCCAGTGATGTAGCGGGCCTCCTCCGACGCGAGAAAGGCGACGAGCATCGCCGCGTCCTCCGGGAGGCCAATCCGGCCCTGGGGGATCGTTTTGCACATCTCCTGTTCTCTTTCCTCGACCGTGCCCCCCAAGAAGGAGGCCTCCAAACCGAAGCGCCACTGTTCCAGGTCGGTCCGGATCTGTCCGGGGCAGATCGCATTCACCCGGATGCCGCGGGAGGCAAGCTCCTTCGCCATCGTCTTCGTCAGCATGATCACCCCGGCCTTTGCCGCGGCGTAGGCGCTGTTGAACAGCGGCGGAACCTTCCCCGCCCGGGAGGCCGTGTTGATGATCACGCCGGGTTCGCCCAGCATCAGTGGCAGAACGGCGCGACTGACGCGGAAGACGGAAAAGAGGTTCACGTCCACGGTCCGGATCCAGGCGGCCTCGTCGTACGTGAGGATGTCCGCTGGGACGCCAAAGGAGGCGCCGGCGTTGTTCACGAGGATGTGGAGATGTCCGCACCGCCCCCGAACGGTTCCCTGCATCCGTTGGACGGAGGTCGTATCGGTCACATCGACCTCGACGGCGGACGCCTTCACGGCGTACCGCTCGCTCAGTTCGGAGGCGATCGTCTCCATCTCTTCCCGGCTCCCGGTCCGGACGGGGCTCGCCGCTTCCGGCGGCCGGCCGAGATCGGCGATCACGATGTCGCAGCCGCAGGCGGCCAGGCGTTCCGCGATCGCATAACCGATGCCGCTCTTCTTCCCCGCCCCGGTGACCAGCGCCGTTTTTCCTTTCAGATCCTCATGCATGTTTCACCTATTTTCCCAGGCCAGTACGGCCGCACCGATCGCACCTGCGACCTGGGCCTGGGGCGATACGACGACCGGCATCCCGATCACCTTTTCCAGCGCCCGGACGACGCCGATGTTCCGGGCCACCCCCCCCGTCATCAGGACGGGGGCGATAAGGCCGATCCGGTTTGCCATCGCCGACACCCGGGAGGCGATCGCCTCGTGTATCCCCGCGATGATGTTCTCCCGCGTCTCCCCCTTCGCGATCAGCGAGATCACCTCCGACTCGGCGAAGACCGTGCAGAGGCTGCTGATCTTGGCCGGCCGCTCCGCCGTCAGCGAAAGCGCTCCGAACGCGTCGAGATCCGCCTCCAAAGCGCGCGCCATCACCTCGAGGAAGCGGCCCGTTCCCGCCGCGCACTTGTCGTTCATCGTGAAGTTCACGACCCTGCCGTTTTCGTCCATGACGACGGCCTTGCTGTCCTGCCCGCCGATGTCGATCAGAGACCGGACGGAATGGTCGAGGAAGCGCGCGCCGGCGGCGTGACACATGATCTCGGTCACGGCCTTGTCGGCCATGGAGACGCTCTTCCGGCCGTACCCCGTGGCGATGATCCGGGCGATCTCCGCAGACGAGAGACCGAGCTCCGCGAGGAGCTCATCAAAGACGCGGCGGCCCGCCGCCTCGGCGTTGTAACCGGTAAAGATCACCCTCGTTCCCAGAAGTTTACCGCCCTTCAGGATAGCGGCCTTGGCGGTCATGGAGCCGATATCGATCCCGGCCGTCAGTCTCATATCACGGTGGCCCCGCCATCGACCGCAATCGTCTGCCCCGTGATGTAATCCGACAGACGGGAGGCCAGCAGCAGGACGATGGGCGCCAGATCCGCGGTCTCGGCGATGCGGCCCGCCGGGATCGACTTCACGATCTGATCGTGAATGGCCGGCGTCGCCCAGAAGGGTTTGCTGAAATCGGTCCGGACCACCCCTGGGGCGATGGCGTTCACCTGGATATTGAAGGCGGCAAGCTCGGAGGCCAGAACCTTGGTCATCATCTCGAGTCCAGCCTTGGCAATCCCGTAGATCCCCATGGCAGGCGACGCCTTCGTCCCGGCAAGCGACGAGATGCTGACGATCTTCCCCCGCTTCTTCTCCCGCATGATCCGGGCCGCCTTGCGCGAGCAGAGAAAGGCGCCGGTCAGGTTCCCCTCGATGATCTTGTTCCAGACGGGGAGATCCGTATCGGTGACGGAGGCCGTCAGCAGATTCATCCCGACGTTGTTGACGAGAACATCCACTCCGCCGAATTGACGGACGGTCATGTCGAAGAGGTTCTCCACATCGCCCTCCCTGGCGACATGGGCAGCCACGGCGAGGAGCCGATCACCGCCGCCCAGTTTCTGCACGGCGGCCTTGAGGTTCTCCTCTTTCCGGCCGCAGATGACCACCCGGGCGCCCTGCTCGAGGAAATTCCGGGCCAGCTCCAGCCCGATTCCCCGGCTCCCCCCCGTCACGACGACCACCTTCCCCGCCAAATCAAACGCTATGCCGCACATCGCTTTCCTCCCGTTCGGTTTTTCTTCTTTGGTTTCCGCGGGCGCACTATATGCCAAACCCCTGGGCGTTGTCAATCAAGAGGTCCTTGATCCACCGTCAAAAAATGGGAAACTTTTGAAGACCCTGACCCCATATTCTGTGGAAGCGTAGCTGTCATAAATGCGCTTAAATAAGGACAGGGTTATCTCTTCCAGATTCTTTCTGTCGTCAGCGTTGAACAGGTTTTCCTCTTGAAGATATTCAGCAAAATAATAAAGCGCCTGAAGAAACGAAATTGCATTTATGGATTTGATGCCCATAATATCACGGTAATCATCAAGAATATGCCTTTCAATCAGATCGGCCGTAAATTTGAACGGCGCCTTGGGCCGCTTGTTCTTTGAGATGGGCGTGAAGAGAAATTCACTCACAGACCTTGATAGATGATCCGCCCCTATCCAGCTTTTCTTTTTTGCATTGTGAAGAAATAACCGGAACCGAAGAGTTATATTTCGATAATAACATTTTACACCATCCCTGTCGGACGGGAAATCTGCTGAAGGTATCTTCACATACATCTCTTCCAGAAAGTTTTTCCAGTATTCCTTGCTGGTATAAATCCCCATATCGGGCACTTTATCCGAAAGGTTCTTTACATCAGCAATAAGAACATCCAGATCGATATCCCTGTGATCTTTCTTCAGATGTCGGCCGGATGTCCAGGCAAGAATAGGATCGACGGATTCATATGATCCCATCAGTTTGGGCGAGTAATAGACCTGGAGGTAGATATCTCCCAATAGGTTCATCAGCAGATTTTCTTCATCTGCGGCTTTCAGAAGATCGATAACCCGGAAAAGGCAGTCAGCGCTCTTGTCAGGATAGGTTTTAAAGAAGGTGAATAGTTCAGGAATGTCCTCTTTCTTCCCTTGAACAAGATTATAGGCGATCAGATAATGATCAAAGTAGGGAGCGGCTTGGTTATAGGCCGGTCGGAAATTATCCCTATACCACTTCAGGAAGGCGACAAATTCATCGTAGTTGCCGCTTCTGAGGTAACTGGTTTCAAGGTTGAAGATGATATCATCCGGAGCAAGATAGACCGCCAGGTCAGGATGCTGATCGAGAAAACGGACGATATGGTCTTTGATCAGTGATGGGTTGTTTTCATCTTTTCGGGGGATCTTGTTGTACTGTGATAACCAACCCTCAATAAGCTTCTGTTGATCGCCTCCTATATCGGGAATCTCTCTTTCAAACTGTCTGCAGACGTATTGATCGGCAATACCTATACTGCTTGGACGTTCATCATCAGATACTTCCTGATTGTAAGAAGATGGAGAGGCCATATTCAAGTCGTCGTAATCTTTATTATTGTAAAGGTTCTTCCTGCTTATGGCGGGCTTATCCTCGATCTTCGATTGCTTTTTTTCTTCATCCCGTGGAAGACAGCATTTCTTGTATTTCTTGCCGCTTCCACAGAGGCAGGGATCGTTTCTACCAATTTCGTGGCCCATGTTTTGGTGCTCCTATGACCGAAAAGCAATAAGCTGCTGCATACCGCTGACGAATAAGAGATTCAATGACGAATCGTCGTTATGATTCTGCGCTGGAAATTACTAGCCCTCACACCCATGAATGATGGACATCAAAATGAGGGAGAAAGTAAATCATGGAGGCGATAATACCACCAAGGCACATCTTGTCAATCCAGGGATTGCAAGGTTTCTTATTGACATTTGCCCCGAGGGTGTTAGGCTACGGCATATTCAAATCCCAAGGAGCCCGTCATGAAGAATGTAGAGATGAAAGTTGAAGGCCACTTCCTGACCATTAAAGTTGATCTGACGAAAGACTTTGGCCCGTCATCGTCAGGGAAGACCATTATCATCGCTTCAACTGAAGGCAATGTCGCTGTTGACGGGCATGAAGAAGCGA
>Ga0100398_1003212_pt1 | contig 13408 bp, 15 predicted proteins | sample CryGeymeta201522_FD_81568 | JGI IMG/M metagenome (GOLD analysis project Ga0100398, IMG submission 81568) | Groundwater microbial communities from Crystal Geyser aquifers in Utah, USA - Crystal Geyser metaG 2015-22 | ecosystem: Environmental > Aquatic > Deep subsurface > Groundwater | place: USA... | reverse complement strand
ATCTCCTGCTCCTGTAGCCAATGCCCTTGTCGACGACATTTTTGGCGGACCAAAGCCCCATGCTATTTTGCTGGATGATGAGGCTGATGATAATTCAAACCCGAAAGGTAGCACTAATCCATCTGCTACAGATAATGCTGGGGCTAACAAGAACCCAGAAGCCACCGCCGCGCCGTTGGAAGAGCCACTTAGTCCGGAGGACGAGGGTTTTACGAGAAATTGAGTTACCTCAATATTACGGTCATTGAAGGCGTTTGTAGATGCTGGACGGCAGCTGAATGCTTTGTAAAATTATTTTATTGGATTTTCTTGCTTGTTTGCGCAGCTTATGCACCTTAAGCTACTCTAGAGCTATACTTGATACTATTATTATTATCACCGGTTTTAGTCTTGCTCGCGCATCAATTTTTAATCAGAAGCAGCAGCCAAAAGTTAGCTATGCACCAGTAGGCCATTATTCCTCGTCATCGTAGATTCCTTCCACTTTTGGATATTCCGTCTCAAACGTCGACCCAGACAAAGTGACTCGATGGTAGACTTCGGCTCCAATTACCAAAAGGATGAGACTGATGAGGTTCAAACCATCAATAACTGGGCCATAATTAAAACGTGGATTGCGCATTTCATATTCATACATGAGCAAAACAGCAATAATAATTCCTGCGCTAATCCCACGATACATGGCCTTTGTAGCGCCTGCGTTGACAATCTTGTCGACAGCGCAACCGACGGAGATTATAGAAAAAGAGTGCGTTAGCACCAGTCCTAGCGATAAATAACATGTGGCAGGTTCCGGGAAATCATTTTGGGCTGATTCTTCGGACAGCAAACCCAGGAAGCACTTGATGCCTGATATCACGTTGGAACTAAAGTGCGAGGAGGGATACAAGGACGCCCAATCCTTGCCCGCTCCCAGACCTTGGAGGCTAAATATTAGAGGTGCCATAACTGTGGCAAGGATAAATTGGAAAAGTGACAAGAGGAAGTTCAAATAACCAGCTTCGAGCAGGGAGAAAGCGAGAGGCAGGAGCAATTAGTTTCGGGAGTTGAAGCCAGCCAAAGCACTCACAAAGGCACTTAGCCAACACTTTTTTCTTCGAGCGGACGTACCATTGACAGGTTGTCTAGTTTTCAAAAAGATATTTTCTTTGAAGAGCTGGCTAGCAGCTGCAATAAAGCAACTGGATACGTAAAGCATTGTATTATATGCGGTTCGAGTGGGAACAGAATCGGCATAGTAGAAAAAGGAAGGATCAATGATGGAATAAAGCGAAGGCAACAATGCCAGGACGACTGCTAAGGTCAAAATCAAGGACCCCCAAAGATGCTCAGCCGAAAGCCCGCCCCAGCCCGGGAGCGGTATGCCCTCGGAGGGTCCATTGGAGTAACGGTCTGATACAGACATGGCAGAATCTCTAATCTGATAGGATCCAACTTCATTGTTGTTGTTGGCTCTTGCAAGAATATTTCGTTCTTCATCAGTATTGTCATTGTCCTCCTCCTCGTCACTATCTGGTCGACAACATGTTGTGTAGCAGTTTCCATCCGGGTGAACGAATTGCGTCAAAAGAGCCGTTAAAGGCAGCGTGAATTGCACCAAAATCACTGACAGTGTGGGACATACAAAGCGTCCAGTCAAAAACACCAACAGCAAGTGAAAGGTATCCAGGATAGCCATGTCTGCGAAAATAGTTCAAAGAGCTTGGTGAGACTGACATTTTCCCGTCTGTTTGCAGAACCATGAAAGAGAAATAATGCTTCGTGCACATAGAGTACTTACAACCCACGTCCACAAGTGAAATTCCCAACGGTAGTTGACTGCTGCAGTTAATGCTTCCAATCACACCCGTATTTCCAGACCGTTGCTGATATCGACGGTAGTACATATGTTTCCCCAGTACCCAGCATCCCAGCATTGTCGCATGAGATCCCGTAACCATTTCAACCGAAAAGAGACGAAAGGGTCCAGCTCGATCGACCAAAAATTTAAACGTACATCGCTCGGTAGCGTATGCACCGGCCAAAATAAAAAACCAAAACAAGACAATAAAATAACTTCGTCTTCGATGTATCCCACGTGGTATACTACTAACTGCTCCTTCTTCTGCTGCTGCTGCTGCTGCTGCTCCTGATTGATAATGATGCAGTTGTGACTGTAATTGTGGATGCTGCTGCTGCTGATACGAGCAGGTACTACTGGCATTGCCGTACATGTTATGGTGATGTTCATGAACGTCTGTGCCGTAAAAGGTGGACACGGGAGAATCCCACAAATTTTCTACGTTGGCAACCAACAGAAAGAGTCCCCGGATAGCATTCCAAGCTCGTCGAGCAATATTCGGTTGTTGCGATTGGTAGCTCCAATCATCATCATCTTCTTCTTCGTCATCTTCGTAGGAACCATCTGAACTTTCTCCATCTTCTTCTTCGTCGTTGTCGTTGAAGTTGTTGTTGTGATGTTCGACACCACCGTAATCATCGTCATCATCGGTATAAGGTGTTGCGATGGATGTCTGACCAGGTTCTCGTTGATGCTGCTGCTGCTGCTGCTGCTGCTGCTGAGAAGGTACTAAGAGACTGGATGTTTCATTAGAAGTTTCTACAGTATCAACTACATCATGAGTGTTATGATTCCCTTCCAAGGCTTGTCGTAACATTTCTCTAGTCTTTTTCTCTTGTTGAACCAATCCTGTACAGTACAATGAAGAATTTTTTTTCTGGGATTGAAGATTGAACAACCAACAACAAATAATAATTGTATTCCTCTATGCCTGGGTGGTGGCGGGGAAATCTTTTTATCTATCTACAACACTTTCACAGAGACATGTGGATGAGATAAAGATGCAAGAGTAGCGGATATTAGGTGGAGGTGGGGGGGTGCCTTGTTGGGATAATAGTCTGTAAAGTGTAGGAGAGTAAAAGATTCGAAGGCTTGATTTTGTTGCATTTGCGTTTGGACTTTCATTTTTTTTCAGGTGCTGAGAAAATACTAGTAGGGTACTCTTAGTATTCTTCAAGGCCTTTCTTTTTAATGGGCAGACTGAAAAAAAAAGAAAATGCGCGTCTTTCAGCAAATAACTACTACTCCGAGTAGCTACTATAGTAGTACTAGGTTCTCCCTCTACTTAGTAGTCTAGTCGTACCGGCCCGCCCTGGTACCCTGGTACTCCTAATATTTATTGTGACCTGATTTGCTTAGAGTTCAAGTTACAAGACACGAATGAAGCAACGGCACGAACCAAAGACGGGATCGAAGCACCTATGATACTACCAGTCGACTACCGTACCAGGTAGATAGAGAGCAAATAGCACGAAACACGTCTTCCGGCTCTATCTATCCCAGCACTCTCGAGTTTTTGAAAAACCAACGAGCATCAATACACAAACTGTAGAGAATAATTAATTAATTATTTAATAACAACCGCAAAGATGGTATTGAATAAAGATTACAACTCCGAAACCGAGGAAGATGATTGGGATATGGTAGCTGCAGAGGATGAAATGAACGTAGAAGAAGTCTCTGTTGCGGAAGCTGCTGCTGCTGCAGTACCAACTGTGCCAGACAGGGCGCAAAAAGAGAGCAGTCCACCACCATCGGAAGCACATCGTGGAGAAGAATATATTGAGGGAGACATTCAGAAGGAGGCAATGTCTGATTCAGAATTAGCAGCGACGCAACAGATTCCCAACAAAACGTCTGCGTTGAAGGAAGAGGCCCTAGTCGTGAAGCAAGAAGAAGAGGAAGAGGTTCCAGTCGTGAAGGAAGATAATCACGAGACAACACACGACAAAATCAATTCATCGACTGTGAATACAAAAGAAGAAAAAGCCACTGAAATGCCATTGGTTACGGCCAAAAGGAATGAACAAGAACAGACGCCACTTCTTTCCACAGTTCCGACGAATAACAACAGTGAGACAAACATAGATGCTGCGAAAGAAAATAGCGATGACTCGAATTCCAATTCGACACCACGACCACCACCATCTCAGCAGCAGCAGCAGCAGCAGCAGCAGCAGCAGCAGCAGCATGTTGCTAGGCAATTTTGGCGCAAATCGCTAAATGTTGTTGGAACGGTTCTGAAGAACGTGGACGAAAAACATCATTTGCAACAAAAAGCACGCGGGAGTGTCCTGCAAGTCGAAGCTTCGATGCGGCAGTTGCAGAGCACGATTGATCACAAATCACATGATTTGGCACAATGCATTCAAACCAAAGTTATGGAAGCAGATGTCAACGGCAAAGTTAAGACGATGGAACAAAAAACGGTGCAAGCAGTCCAGGCCGCAGAACAACGAGCCAAAGTTGTAAGTCAGCATCTCAAACAGAGTGCGACGCGTGCGACTTCAAAAGTTAAGGAATTGAATACGGATGGAAACGTGACAGAATTTTTCACAGCCGCTGCCGTTATTGGTGCCGGAGTGCTCTTTGCCCAGGGCAAACCAGGTGCCGGAGCTGCTGTTTTGGCAACCGGTGGAGCTGCGTTTGCAATGAACGAAGCAGCCAAACAAAGAGAGGCTCGCTATGATGCTGGTCTGAATGAAGAGCTTCATATGGAATAAATAGTACACGGACTCCATCTCTATAGCCATTCCACGTTTGCGTCAACAGTGTTAACTGGATTCCTCGATAAGACACCAAACATTTTAGTTCACAAGTAAAAGGTGATCACTTGGGAGTATGGTTTTCATAAGAATATAATAGTAGTTATTTTACTAACCGTATTGGTTTCAAATATTGAGCAAGAAAACAAATCAATTAATGTGCAGTAGTATTTCCCTTCGTCACTCCGCATAAATTCTGCAATTATGCGTGCAGTCGATGCATTTATTTAGCTTTTCGTATTTCATATTGCCTTTTGCCGCAAATCAATGCTTCCTTGTCCAAAATACTTCGGAAACAGCAGGGGCACTGGGAGTCCTCACACGAGGCTTATTCGATTTGCTCTCGAGATCAATATCGATAGTCAGAGGAATATGCGAATCCTTATTAACACATTCTTCATCGCACGAGACATGACCTTTTCCATTAGCGACAGATGCTCCAAAAAACGAACTGATAGACTCATCATCGCTGACGGATTCATCACCAAAGATCAAAAGTGACGCGTGGTTTGATGGCTTTCGTTGAGGCTTTCGGGGAACACTTGAGGAAGCCGACCCAGAAGAGTAGCACGACGAGTCTTTTGACGGCAGCTTGGGCGGTAACCCACGCGCCTTATCTCGAAATAAATTCATGTGTAGAGATGTGGAATGATCACGGGAAGGCTGACGCATTGGTTTGGCAGGTGGAGCCAACGACAATAATAATCCATTAGAGCTACACGACGAATCCTTAGAGGACAGCTGCGCCGGTGGTGGATTTCTTGTGGGTAGCCACCGAGGAGATCGATGGGTCGAGGGAGAGCGGCACGGAAGCGCCGCCTGCGTGATACCATCGTGCTTGTTTTGGATCCACCTAATGGATGGATCACTCCAGGAGTCATCTAAGGCAGCACCACCTGGTACGTCGTGGTAGGCGAGACTAGATCTGCTGCTGTCATAGCATTGGTGGGTATCCACGGAGCAGTTTAGATGATACTGTGCTCGTTTGGATCTTTTCCCCAACTCGCTTTCATGCATACTGATCTCTCTGATGGGAGCTGCTGCTGAGGATTCTAGCATCGTCGCGTCTTGGTCATTGTCGCCCCTAGTCATCATCTTGTAATACTCCTGTTGTTGTGGAGTTATGAGTTATTACTATAGAGCGTACTAGTAACAAGCTTGTAATTCACTGACTTGTACTAGGTAAGTGAACACTCATTTTGTGAACGCCAATGAAAAGAAGTGTTCACAGCGATAGAATAATTCTTTTATTTTACTCGTACGTTCATAGAGCTTACAGAAAACAACGACCAAGTTCATATGTGGATAGGTGGAATAGTTCAAAATTGAATCAATCAACGACCTGATTCATGAAACGTTAATACTTTTAATAACAGAAAACCGCGAATGACTTCTTCTGGAATCCTTTCATTAAGTAATTTACGATTACCAAGCAAATGCCAACAAAACTACTACTATTTACCTGGTACTGGTAAAAACGAAGATGGCTTTTGTTGTTTACTACAGTAGTAGTACTACGGTACTGGTACTGGTAGCAAAACTGCGAATGAAACTGTTTGTGAAATCAAAAGTACCATGGTACCACTTATCATTTGGCCACTACGGTACCCAAGATGCAACTGCCGGTGTAGTGGTAAAAAAAAACTTACTAGACCTAGCCCCCAGCCGCTATCATTTCAGACTTCAGATTGCATGCCTCTCGTGGACTTTCCACATGAGATCTGAGACCCATTTCTTCTTTCCTGGGGCATCTGATCGACGTGCGGTTCACGCTTTACTTCGCTTTCAAAAAACCGAGATCATAGTGGGGTGTACCTGTATAATGATTATTTATTTATTTAGGTGCACCCTTCATCAGAACTTGCACACGATTTTACGGCAGCAACTCTGGCGACCGTGCCGTCAGCAACACGTTGCTGCTTTGCTCTACCAGGTACTAGCTAGTAGAAGTTAGTCATCGACGAACGCACAGTGGTCACAGCGGGCCGTTTGTTCAAAACTCACCCCAATTCATACTTTGAGCTTTTGAAAGCCACGGTATAGCCCAGATTGATCGGAAAGTTGACATTTAAAAACAACGATATTTTTGATCGCAGTTATACTATCACCATGCCGACGTTTCATTTGGAAGGCAAGAAAATTGTACATTACGGCATCTACTTTGCTCACACAAGGATGGGAACATTCTTTAGATTTGGAACGTTGGAGTAACAATTGATTCCGAAAATTATACAACATCATTTTTCCTCACGAATGACCGGATTGCCGCTTGCAGAAAAAATCTCACATTGATCTGCCTTTCCACCATGACCTGATGTCGTGCAACTACTCCGACACACACTCCCACCAAATACGTCGGAACACATTGCTTATGTGATTGTCCCCAATTCCTTGCACTGGTTGTGGGCCATTGAATGCACCCAATATTTACGTGCGTCAGTGGAAATTACAAGAAAACGTCACCTACTACCCTTGCGGCTGGACTGGCCATGTTTGCAGCCGCCGCCATGGTGTAGACATCTATGAAATCGTTGATTACTGAAGGAGTCGCAATGGTTTGAACCGGACATGTATCAATCATATCTATTCCGTTGACTTTTGCAGTCAAATCTGCCTTGTTGACTGCCGACGACGTTTGTTTCTAGACAGTTCACGAAGTGAATTGAATTAAATTGTTTATACATTAAAGGATTCACCGCAACCACATTCTCCTTTGGAATTGGGATTATGAAAAGTAAATTCGCTGGTCAATTCATCTTCTTCCCAATCCATCCGTGTTCCAATCACATTAAAAAGAGCCATAGGTTCAATAAAGACTTTGATTCCATGAACTTCCATGGAAGTACCATCTTTAGGTTCTTCAAAGGCATAATTCAATGTGTACGACAATCCATTGCAACCGCCTGATAGTATAAGTGTGTGCATTTGTGTGGTATCGTTTGGTAGATTAACATGTACACGAGAGAAATTCAATCCGAAAAGCAGAGAAAGGAAAACGGCAGGTCCCAAGGATTGATGGTTACAAATGGCAGTGTTCCAAGGTTAAGACAATGCAAGAAAGGGGAGGGGGGGGGGTCCGGTGAGACTGTGCTCAAGGGAATATACCCTCCATGCCAAGTTCGTAAAAAAAAAAAACAAAAAAACTTACGTCTCTTGACACCCAAGATAATACCAATGGCTCCTTCCGCATTCTCTCCTGCCAGTAATTGATTAATTCGCTCGGCTGCTCGTTCCGTCACAATAATGGGATTCTTGGTTTCCAATGTCCTACGTCGTTTGGGTTTCTTCTTCTTCTCACTGGATGCAGATGTGGTCGTGTCTTGCTCTTCTACCTGCACGGCCGTCGAGAATGTCCGATGTTTGGGAAACACCTGAAGAAAAGAATACTGTGCAAGACTCGTGGGAACCTCCGTCTCCAGGAAGATGGTAGGCTGTTGCGTTAAGGATGTTAATGACCGGATAGCAGAGGAACGGATGGTCGAAGTGGCGGATGCAAGAGGCAGCATCCTTCGGCTCAGAACACGAGACATGGAAGAGGCAGAAGACATGGTGTAGTATGGTAACTTATACTTTTTGTGTTGAAATCGCAACCTATAACAGCGAACAGCGGTATATCCGACGTCAAGATAGCCTTGTTAATTTCTGGGATCGAAAAGGTCTGCTAGCCTGCCGACTGCGAAGCTGGAAGAAGACAACGTTTGGCTGACGCAACCACAACTCGAACTCTAATAGAAAATTCATGATTGAATGTCATCCAAGACTGCTAAAATTACACCATCATCATTACTGGTACCTGGAAGAGATGGTACTATCTACCGTACTAGCTAGTACTATTCTGCACTCACCTATTAAATAAGAGATTTTCAAGGTGTACTGAAATGCTCCTAATTGACAAACGCTCCTAATTACCAAAACAAATGCTCCTATTTCCATATCAAACGCTCCTAATTGGAAATCAAATGCTCCTAATAATTAAAAAAATGCTCCTACAACAAAGAGATAATAGCTAGAAAACAAATTTTTAATGCTCCTAATGGCAAAACAAATGCTCCTAGTAATTAAAAATCAAACGCTCCTAATTAAAAGTCAAACGCTCCTAATTGCAACTCTCCTCTAAATGCTCCTAATTGCAATGAAATGCTCCTAATTGCCAAAAAATGAAAGCGAAATGCTCGTAAATGAAAACCAAATGCTCCTAATTAAATGCTTGGCATATTGCTGTCTCTTCCTGGTATCATACTTTATTAATTGTTTAGGTAGTTCGTCTACTCCTACTACTAGTAGAACTAGTCTCCTACTGGAAAAATGGGATTTTAAACCCCAATATGCCTAGCTAGCTAGTAGCGAGACTCTTAAAAGAAATAATGTGGTGCAGTAATGGGGATATGAAACCAGAGCTATCAGATGTGTTATAACTCACAATGCATTCCAATCCTTTTGATGAAACTGCATTACAGTATTTTGCATTTTCTGGTTGACACGATGATTTCGCGCGGACCACTGTCAACCCATTGACCAGTAAATAACCAGTAAAAACAGCAAAACAATACAGCTCGATTCACATCACCATGTCGCTGGGCCATCCAATAATTGCTCGCGTCTTCACTTACGCAAGGGATAATAATGAAGGCATACGCCTGTCTACATCGTGCCACTTGGAATAAACGCACAAAAGAAATTGTTGAGCTACTAAACATTACTGATGTGGCTGCTCTTCCGAATTGTACTGTACTGAAAGCATATTTTGATGCCCACGATTGCGAACGTACTTGATGCTATTTTTTTGACGTGCTCTCTTCAGAACGCATAGAGATCAAAGTTTGTAGTGGCCGCACAGCCAAGACTGGCGCAACTAGCAACAAAGTCATGAACTACTACGAGAAAAAAGAAAGCTTGCCTGATCGTTCATTTTGATTCTTTTTGTTCAACCGAAAAGGTTACAAATTGAAAGACTATTATTATTTAAGCACGCAAGATGATTGAGATGCCTGTTTTGGTGCTCTGATTGGATTGTCAGTTCCCGTGATTGCCAAAATGAACGGCAAAGCGAACGTCATTCACCATAAGAACAGTAGCACCAGTACAACACCTATAAGGCCATCTTGTGTATCAATATTGTAGCCTCAATCTTTTGTTTCCGTTTATATCAGCGTTACTTCAATGCAGCAAGAATATCATCAATCTCAGCATTATCGCCTACTTTTTGGTCGTAGTGCTCGAGCAACAAATTGCTTCCCTTGAACACAAACGTACCTCCTTGGCGCAGTGTATCCTCAATTTTCTTAGGAGCCAATTTGCGGATACCAATGTTATCGGCGGCAGCCTTGTAGGCTTCACCAAGCGATTTCAAAGAATTTTCGTCGTTTCGCTTCATCATGTTGTCGACTGCAGGAGGATTCCACATTGTTTTGAATCCTTTGTCCAGACCCAAGACATCACCTACCACGCCACCTTCGTCTCCAAAGCACAAAGCTGGATCGATGCCAAGTTGTTTAGCAAATTCCGCAGCAGCTTCTCCTGTGCCGACGCCGACAAAGAAAAGTTTTTTGTTGTTGTTGCTGTTGCCTGGAACTGCTGGAAGCACTTGCTCTTTCAAAGCAGCTGCGTGCTCCCAGCACAGAAATCACCCATAGTGACGTAGAAAAGCTACAGTAGCTTTTTCGTCGGCCAGTCCAAAGGGAGTATTGGCACGCCACAAACTTGGTAAGATTACGGAAGACGAATCAGAAGCCCGGATCAAAGGAGTCGATAAAAGACCCTCGTAGACTCCCACGGCGGCGGCAGTAGCAGTAGTAGTAGCAGTTGTCGTACTCAAGGCATTGGCTTGGCCAAAGAAGGTAACCGCAAGCAGCAGCAACGATGAGCTACCGATGTATTTCATCATCATGAGTAAAATGCAGATTGCTCCGAGCTCCGAGTATGGCAGTATGATTAACTTGGTTGCGGTGGAGAAAACAGAAAATTGAGATTTGTCGTCAGAACTGACAAGCTGAGTCACTTTTCAGCTCAGTGACAGTAGGGATAACGTTAACCTTAACTCAAACAACGAACAAGGTCAGAAATAAGAGGCGTGATAAAAATAATAATAGTCTAATAAAACTGATAAAAAAGATTGCTCCCCTCGTTTCTTTTGATCATTGATTGATCCAATCTTCATACTTCATACTACTACATAACTGACTGAACTTTGAATACGCTACTAAATCTGGCCCAAATTGTGAAAGCATGCCTATCCACGGAGATAGACAGAATTGGACTGTTGCCACAAGCCTCGTCGTCACAATGATTTTCCTTATTGTATCTCTCATCATGTTTACTACAACAACAGCTTGGACAGTGGTGCCTCTGCAAAAGCCAACGCGAACTTCCACAGCTTGCTTAATTCATCACTATCGGATGTCTCGGCATTGTTCAGTCTCTCTCTCCGCTGAATCATTGCCATTATCGTCGTCATTATCTTCATCGTCTACAACTAACAATGTCACAGGAATTACATTAAAGATTGCCTTGGATCAGAATGGAGGGGTGGCCGAACAAGCTGACACAGAAAGCGTAAGATTCACATGTCCTGGTTCTCTCGATATGGTCCATCGATTACGGCGAGACAGTGGCGCTGTTTTGGTGGGACGTGGAACGGTAGAGCGGGATGATTGTTCCCTGTTGGTGAGACGAGGAGTGCTCTGTGACAAACAACCTTTGCGAGTTATTCTAGATCCTACCCTGTCTCTGTTGTTGGACCGTCTCAACAACAAAGGCGTGCCCTATCAAGTATTTGAGGACGGATATCCAACGGTGATATACCATCACCGTGTCGACGATGTGGATCTGGCATCTTTGAACTTGACGGAAAACACGCATTTGGTATGTTTAGATGATCCAAACAATATTACTGCAGAAAACCATAACACACGACCAGGGCGATTCCTATCACCAAGAGCTGTAGTGCATCACTTGAAGGAACAATTACAGGTTGACCATATTATGGTGGAAGGTGGACCAAAAACAGCTCTCTATTTCCTACAAGAGAAACTTATTGATCGTGCTATCGTCGTCAAGGCGCCGATTGCATTTAAAGACCCGTATCCATCAGGAATTACGGCTCAAACGCTGACCGATGCTGGTTTAGTGTTGCTAGGAACGGTTCCAAGTGGTGTCGATACAATGGAATATTGGTCACGATTGGATATGCCATGGCCAAGTGGTGATGATGTCATTGCGAGTTGGCCGTGAATTCCTGTGGAAGGTTTGTTTGACGTGGTTAAATTTACCGCCTTTGCTATACAGCTTTAGTTATATTGCGTGGTATATTTTGGCTCAACGAACCTACGATTATACGGTGCAAAATCACAGTATTGAGATGTTAGCAAAATGAATGAGAGAACGAATACAAGCAAGCAAGGTTTTGGATGGTAACATCATTCACGACGATACTTACCACAGAGAATGCATAAACGACGCCACGGCATACCCCAGTATCGACCCGGCCACGATATCCGCAGGATGGTGTTTATTGTCTACTACGCGGCTGGCTGCGACAAAGAAAGCAACTGCCATGGGAGCCAAGCAAAGCATAGACCGCAGTCGGTAAATAAAAGGGTTACCACGGTACATTAAGATTGTAGACGTTGTTGTCATTCCCGTGTTGCCACTATCGTTTGTCGTCACAGTATTGAAGTATTGAATGCGGGACAGTCCAAAACACCGTTCGAGATAAAATGTAAAGAGAGTCAATGCGCAAAAGCTCCAACTGGCATGTCCCGAGGGAAAGGACATTCGTAAATCCCAACTATCTACGCCATCACCATTCTCGTCGGCTGTTGTGCAGTATTCATAATTGTCCGAGGGTTGACACTGACTGTAGAAATTGGGACGTAAATACCCGGCATAGAGCTTAACGGACCAAGTGACCAATTCGTTTAGGGGCACGGCCAGCCAATACACACAGAGCGTGGCATGAATATCCCCCGCCAAACCACACGCATAGCTGAGAAACAATTGTAATCCGGGGCAGATAATCACACACAAGATGACCAAGACTGGTGTACTGACAGTAGAATTGACGAACTCCTCATTGATGCTGAGATTACGGACGTATTCGCCGTTGTTCTCCAAGTATTGGTAGGGAATATCGCGAATGGTTGGCTTGGTTCCCCATGCATATCCGATAAAGAAGAGAAAGGTACCAAGTACCACTGATGCTAGCAATTCTTTTCCGAGGTGAGACGTAGCATACGCCTGGAGGCGTGCCGAAATTGTAGTAGAAGATTCTTCTGGAGAATGGAGGTTGTCTTGAGAAAGTTGGTAGGGTGAGCTTCCAATGGCATCTTCTGCTCCGAATCGCTCTGGGGTATGCTCGACGGCGGCAGGCAATATTGCCTGCACCTCTGTAGTAATGCTGCTACGAACGCTCATGTTTCTTTCTTCAGCTTCTCAGTATTAACAGTAGGAACTAGGATTTTACACTGGTAGTAGATACTGTCTTTCATTAATTTTCTGTTCTTGATTGTTCGATGTTGTCGAAATTCGAATTCTTGTAGACTAGACTACTCTATAGTATTATTATTATCATTTTAAATGGGTATATGTAAAAAGGTGTACCACTGGGTGTACCATTTTGGTGTACTTTGGTGTACTTGGTACACCAAAAGTACACCTTTTTACAAATTTTTGTAAAAAGGTGTTTTTGTAAAAAGGTGTACCAGCCAAGAAGCAACAAGTACAAAAACAAGTGGTGGTGCACAAGATGATGCATGGACAAGTGCTGTCAAACTTTTAGCTACTTTGGTGGTAAAGTTCATTTTAT
>Ga0100398_1003201_pt1 | contig 13430 bp, 8 predicted proteins | sample CryGeymeta201522_FD_81568 | JGI IMG/M metagenome (GOLD analysis project Ga0100398, IMG submission 81568) | Groundwater microbial communities from Crystal Geyser aquifers in Utah, USA - Crystal Geyser metaG 2015-22 | ecosystem: Environmental > Aquatic > Deep subsurface > Groundwater | place: USA... | reverse complement strand
TCGAGAATCAGTATAAATCATTATCATCTTCTCGTACAGAGGTAACCATCATTTTTTTCCCATTTCTACAAAGTACCGCGAATTATTGAGCAGATACCAATAGGCGATGGTTTCGCGGTATGAATCGAGTGTTCCCTGGTTGGATGATTTGTAAACCGAAACCAGGAAACTGACTCCTAGCATCAGAAAGATGCAGGCAACCAGGATCTCGAGGAAGGAAAAACCCCTTCGGAAGGAGCTTCTATCGCTTCTATCGCTTCTATCGCAAAATCCTATCTGCTCAAAAAGGAGGGGCATTAGCTGATTCTCAACATAAAACGAGATTCCTCACATTCGTTCGGAATGATAAACGATGCTGTCATTTCGACCGCAGGAAGAAATCTCTTGCACCAGGAATCATTGAGTTTCCCCGAATTATTGAGTAGATACACAAAATCGATCAGTTCCTTGCCGCGGGGTCATCCAGAACCATTCGGGCAGATCGCAGGCGCCCGCCGAAACTTGTCGTGTAGAGCATGTCTCCGGTGAGCGTTCCGCTGTCGTAGGTCAGGCGGTTCTCGCTATCCTTGGACATTGTCCCAAGCTGAAGGCGGTCGGCCAGGAGGTTTCCCTTTACGTTGGCGGGGCGCCCGGAGAAATTGACATAGGAGATTTTCCCGGTGGGGAACTGGTAATTCAAAGCGATAAGGGAAGCTTCGATCGAGCCGGGTCCCTTTTCGTTGGCGATAATGTTTCCGCGATATGTGTAAAGGATGCAGGGGCCGTCTTCGGCATCATTGAGCTTTTTGAAATCACCTTCGATGCGAATATTCCCGTATGAGAGAAGCACGCCCCGGCCCGAATACTTTGTACCCGCCTTGATCGTGAGCCCTTCTGTCGGGTTCTCAATTACGAATATCCCGTTCAGGTGCAAGACATTTTTTTCGGCATCGTAAAAGGGGCTGTTGTAGAGATCCCGGGTGCTTGAAAACCTGTAGGAGCGCATCAGGAAAGGGGAAAAGGGCTGGAAGTTCGTATAGTCGGTTTTATTGCCAGGGGACAGGGACCGCCCCACAAGGGGGGGAGTCGGAAACGTCCCGGAAGAATTTCTGTTAGTGTCGAACTTTTGCTGGGGCTTGAACGGGAACTGGTCGTTCGGCATGGACATCAACAGGGATTTGTCCTTATCCTGGCAGTATTTGATCAACTTGTATGTTTCTTTGGTCGCGTCGGTAACGGTCGGGTTTGTCTGGAGACCTTCCAGTTCGCTTTCGGAAAAATACTGAACGTCAATGTCGAACCTGGTGCCAATCGCTTGGGATAGAGTCGGATTGACCTGACTGAAATCCATCTTGAATGTGGCGGTCTGCCAAAAGCGCTGTCTGACGTTGCCGTCGATCAGCTCGCACATGCTCTGATCGTTGTTCTGCGGTCCCACGAGGTTGACGGGCTGTTGTTTGTTCCCGACCGCGGTGCCCGTTTTGGCATTGAAGAACCTGTCGAAAAGGGCTCTGATCCGGGTGGTGATGGTCTGCCACCAGCTCTGACCACGCCTTCCGACAAGGGGCTTGTACTCCACCGATATGACTGCCCTTACATTCCGGACGTCAATGGTCATCCCGCCCCCCTGGAGAGCTGCTTGTATCGCCGTTTCCAGGTCAGCAGTGAACTTGGGCATAAGCCCGGGCTTTTTCAGGTCGCTCCAGGGGACCACGATGTCGGGCGGCGCTTCGGGAAGAAGCCAATTCATATCACTGTTGACGTTCACGAATACGAACTTCTCTTTCAGATCGGCATCGCCTTCCCGACCGCATCCGAGGAAGATTCTGCCACGCTGACCGCTGTTAGAGTGATCGATGATCAACGTGCGTTCGTCATCGTTCAGGGAAGTCCCGTGGACATTTATATCCTTGAACTCGTTATACACATCGCGTATATACAGGACATAGTCGTTGAGCGCGTTAGTCGTATATCCGCGGTTAACTCGTTCGGCGGGCCGGCTTCGGAGGCAGGCGCGTTTAATGTCGAACTCGTAAAGGAAGCTGGAAAACCGGCGTTTGTCCTTTGAACCAAGGCCCAGGTTGAACTGGAAACGAAGAGTTCCTTGGTACTCCCGGTCGAAGGAGCCGCGCTTTTTGTCACCGTTTATCACCTCAATCAAAGCATCATCGACGTTGCGCACCTGGACGGTGCCGCTGAGCTCAGTCTGATCGGCTCCGACCATTGATTGAGCCATATTTTTGGTAGCAGAAAGATCGCTCAGGGTGAAGGGAACACCCTTCGGAGTTCCGGATGGGTTCTGAAGCAAGGCCGACAGAGTCGGGGTGCTTTTTATACGGTCGAAAATCGTTGCGCGGAACTCTGCGACAGCGCTTTCGGCGATCAAACGGGCGATATCATCGCGATAGAAGACATGAAAAACATTTTTCGACTGAACCGTGGAGAAAAGGTACCAGCTCCCCAGGGTGGCGAGGACAGTCACCAAGACGAGAACCATCGGGAGAATGAAAGCCCGCCGTTCAGGCCGATGCTTCATCTTGTCCTCCCTTGTAGGTTGACTACTCCGATTGGTATCTGTTCGAAAAGAAGGGGCATTAGCTGATTCTCAACATAAAGCGAGACTACTTTACATTCGTTCGGAAGTACAAACGATGCTGTCATTTCGACCGAAGGGAAAAATCTCTTGCGCCAGGAATCATTGAGCTTCCCCGAATTATTGAGCAGACACTCCCATTCTAGGCTTGGCGTTCTGAAGTGTCAATGAATGGTACCGTGTTCGGGCGATCGCTACCAGTCTTGGTTGAAGGTGAATGACGGCCGGCCTTCGACCAGGTCGACGAGAACTTTGCCGCCGTCTTTGAGCTTCCCGAAAAGAACCTCTTCGGTCAGGGGGTCCTTGATCTCCTTTTGCATGAGCCTGGCCAGCGGCCGTGCTCCAAGCCTGGGATCGAACCCCTTTTCGGAAAGCCATTCGCGAATTTCCGGGGACAGTCTTATCTCGATTTTCCGGGAAGCCATCTGCTGGTTGATCTCGACGAGATACTTCTCGACGACCTGAAGCATGATTTGCGGATTGAGCGGGTTGAAGGAGATAATCGCATCGAGACGATTTCGGAACTCAGGGCTGAAGGCTTTCAGAACAGCATCTTTTCCTTTCCAGAGGACATCCTTGGCATCATCGCCGGCAAAGCCGATGGAGGCGCGGTCCATCTCGCGGGCTCCGGCGTTCGAGGTCATGACGAGAACGACGTTGCGGAAATCGGCTTTTTTACCGGTGTTGTCGGTGAGGGTCGCGTAGTCCATAACCTGAAGAAGAATACCGTAGATATCGGGATGAGCCTTCTCGATTTCGTCGAGCAGGAGAACGCAGAACGGTTGCTTTCGGATTGAATCGGTAAGCTGTCCGCCCTGGTCGAATCCGATATAGCCCGGAGGCGCGCCGATGAACCTGGCTACCGCGTGTTTTTCCATGTATTCGCTCATATCGAAGCGGATAAAGCCGATTCCAAGAACCTGAGCCAACTGACGGGAGACTTCGGTCTTTCCGACACCGGTCGGTCCGGTGAAGAGGAATGAGCCGATCGGTTTCTGCTGTCCGCCCAGGCCGGCGTGATTGCGCTTGATCGACGCGCAAATGGCGGTGATGGCTTCATTCTGACCGAAGATAACTTTTTTCAGGTCTTCCTCGATCGTGCGCAAGCGGTCGGTATCGGAGGCAGATACGCGGCGGGTTGGAATACGAGCGATTCGGGAGACGGCCTTTTCGAGATGCCGCACCCGAACGATCTTGGATTTGCACTTTTCGGAAAGCTTGACCATCGCGGCAGCTTCATCCATGAGGTCGATAGCCTTGTCTGGAAGAAACTTCTCGGTCACGTATTTCGATGCGAGGTCGGCGGCGGCCTTGATCGCACCGCGAGTAAACTTCACGCCATGGAAATCTTCATAGGCTTTTTGCAAGCCGCGAAGAATCCGGTAGGTCTCCGGCAGGCTGGGTTCGTGCAGGTCGATTTTCTGAAAACGGCGGGCGAACGCGCGGTCACGTTCGAAATGGTTTTTGTATTCTTCGTAGGTGCTGGTGCCGATGCAGCGAACCTTTCCGGCATTCAGCAGGGGTTTGAGGAGGTTGGCGGCATCAAGGGAGCCCCCGCTGACAGCGCCCGCGCCGACGATATTGTGAATCTCGTCGATGAAGAGAATCACTCCGGGAATTCCTTCGAGTGCTTTTATGGTGGCCTTGAGGCGGGCTTCGAAATCGCCGCGGTATTTCGTTCCGGCCAGCATGGATCCCACGTCGAGGCCGTAGATCTTGCCGGTCTTGAGGGATTCAGGAACCTCGCCGGTATGTATCCTAAGCGCGATGCCTTCCACGATCGCAGTCTTTCCGACGCCGGGCTCGCCGACAAAAATGATGTTGTTCTTCCGACGGCGACTGAGAATTACGATCGAACGGCCGACCTCGCGTCGGCGGCCGATCAGGGGGTCGATCTCACCCCTGGCAGCCTTCTCGTTAAGGCAAGTCGCAAACTGCTGCAGGGGGTTGCGGACTTTCGTCTCAGGATCTTCATCGCTTAATCCCTGGTCACCGGCGGGTGTTGCTCCGGTTTCGTGGGGTTCAGGGGAATCGTTCGAATATTTGGTCACACCGTGGGCGACGTAGTTCAACACGTCAAGGCGTGTGATCTCTTCTTTCAGAAGCAAGGCGGCGGCATGTGAGTCAGGTTCGAGGAAAATCGCGGCGAGAATGTCGCCGGCGTCGGCCGTGTCTTTCTCTGATGCCTGAACCTGCAGCAATGCACGCTGAATGACTCTTTCGAAGCCTACCGTCGGCTGGGGATCGAGCTCGGAATCGGTCCCGAGTTTTGGAACGTGTTCCACGAAGAATTTCTCGATGTTTGCTTTGAGTCGCGACAGGTTGCCTCCGCAGTTGATGAGAATGTCTCTGCCATCCTTGTCGTGAAGAACCGCGTATAGAAGGTGCTCCACGGTCAGGTACTCATGGTGGCGCTGCTGCGCCTCCCGGATAACGCCCTGGAAAATAATCTCTAAATCTTTTTTGATCATTCTCGATCATTCCTTCTCCATCGAACACTTGAGAGGGTAGCCGTGCTCGGCCGCCAGGGAATGGACTGTCTGGATCTTGGTTTCAGCGATGTCCCGGGTGAAAACTCCCGCAAGGCCTTTCCCGTTACGGTGAACGTGCAGCATGATCTGGGTTGCCTCCATTGAATGCTTGTGGAAGATTTTTTCGAGGACCTCAACCACGAACTCCATGGTAGTGTAATTATCATTTATCAGAAACACCTTGTACAAAGCCGGTTCTTTGGTCTGCTGCCTGGTTTTTTCTTTAATCTCGCGATCGGTGCGGAGATCTGGTTGGCTCATGGGATATGGTCCTCCTGCGAGGGAACTGAAGAGGCTGAAGGCCCTGAAAAGCCGGAAGTGACGGATTCCAGTAATTGGGTAAGTGCCTCCCAGCGCTCCATTGCCTTGGCTAAATCATCGGAAACGGACTGGTGGCGTGCGGAAAGCTGGGTAAGCAAGGCCGGAGTCATATCTGGTGTTGGGTTTTCCAATTGTCCTTCCAGCTTGCCCATTTCCTGCTCCTGGCGGGTGATCTCGGTTTCGACGAGTTCAAGGTCGCGCTCCCAGCGCTGGCGCTGGTTATTCTGGCGTTTTCGTTCTTTCCAGGCTTCCTGGCCGTCGCTGCGAAGGATTGCGGATTCGGGTTTTCCTTCATTTTCATCGGAAGCTTTACCTTGGAGGGTACCATGTTTGCAAGCCCAAAGATACTGACTGTAGTTTCCTTCGTAGAGAACGGCCTTGCCGTCATGCAAAGCCAGAACCCGGTTTGCGAGGCAATCCAGGAAAAATCGATCGTGGGAAACAAGGACAAGCGTGCCCGGAAAAAGGTCAAGTGCTTGCAGAAGGGCTTCCCTGCTGCTGATGTCAAGGTGATTGGTGGGTTCATCCATAAGTAGGAGGTTGAAGGGCCGAAGCATCAGGCGAGCCAGACCCAGACGGCTTTTCTCGCCTCCAGACAACACCCGGACGGGCCGCTCGACGTCGTCTCCGGAAAAAAGGAAGGCGCCGAGCAGGTTTCGCAACTGGGGAACCATGTCAAAGGGGCAGTCGCGCAACATCCTTTTCCAGACGGTTTCATCTCCATCGAAGCTTATCTCTTCGTCTTGGGCGAAATAGCCCTGGTGGACGCGGAAACCGGTCTCGAGACGGCCGGAGTATCGGCCATCCTGGCCGGCAATGATTCTCATGAGGGTTGATTTTCCGGCTCCGTTCTCGCCGATGATTGCGAGACGATCTCCGCGGCAGATGGTGAAGCCGACCTCGGTCAGAACACGATTTTCACCATAAGCCCGACCGAGATGGGCTCCGGTCAGGACAGTTTCGCCGCTTGGCTGACATTCTGGAAATGAAAAATCGAGGTCTCTTTCGCTTTGGAAGGTTTTCGCTTCATCCCATTTGGAAAGCATCTTGATGCGGCTCTGTACCTGGGATGCCTTGGTATTCTTGTATCGGAATCGCTCGATGAACTTCGTGATGCGCCGCCGCTCCTTGTCCTGGCGCTCTTTTGCCGCCTCGGCTTCCTGGATCCAGGTGTCGAGCGCATCGAGAAACTGCGTGTAGTTTCCACGATAGGTTTTCGTTCCGTCAGGAAGAAGCGCAACTACCGAGGTCGCAAGCCGGTCGAGGAAATACCGGTCGTGGGAAACCATCAGCATACCCCCTGGGTAGCCTGCCAAATATTCTTCAAGGAAGGCTATTGACGCAATGTCGAGGTAGTTGGTTGGTTCGTCAAGCAGAAGGAAATCGGGCTCACTGAGCAGGAGACGGGCGAAATACGCCCGCATCTGCCATCCGCCCGAAAATGTTTTAAGCGGGTCGTGAAAACGGCTTTCTGGGAAGCTGAGTCCTTTGAGAATGCGGACAGTGCGAGCCTGCCATGTGAAGCCGCCCTGGCGCTCGAATTTGTCTCGCAGCAGCTCCAGATGCTCGTGAATGCCTGAATCGGCGGGATCTTTTTCCAGTTTTTCTTCTACCTGACGGATTTCATCCTGAACGCAAAAAAGGTCGGAGAAGGCCTGCGTGACGAGGTCCCAGAGGGTGCCGGAGTTCTTTTCGCGAACCCAGGTCGGATCCTGGGCCAGGAATATCTCTTGCGGAAGATAGCCGACCCGTGCATCGTGCGGCCGTATGATGCGGCCTGCGTCGGCGCTTTCCTGGCCGAGGATGATCCGCATGAGGGTGGTTTTCCCGGAACCGTTGCGGCCGACGAGGGCGATGCGTTCTCCGGGGGGGACGGAAAAGTTCACACCCTTGAAAAGGGTGCGGATGCTGAAGGCTTTTTCGAGATCTTGGATCTGGAGCGACATACTGATTGAGCGCGGTGCGCGGGGAACCCGTCAGGTCACGCAAATAGCGCCGAACCTATTCTAACACAGGTCCATCGGCGCTTCAATAAGCGGTGAACCATAAGCGGTGAACCGGTAAAACATTAACCGCGAGTAACTTCTCAAAAAAGGGGGGCACGCGCCCCCCTTCGCGGTCGGGCGCTTTGCGCCCTCCGGTCTGCCTTCACTCTTCCCCCGACTTATTGAGATGATACAACCGCGAAACACTCCGGGGGTTGTGGTAGAATCGAATTAAAGCGCTTTTGAAAGGAGTTCCCGAAAATAATGGTTGTCGAAATGAATGGGCTTTCCGAACTGTACCGGCCTTCATTGGCATTGTTGACCGACCTCTACCAGTTGACGATGGCCTACGGTTACTGGAAAACCGGGACGATGGAAAAAGAAGCGGTTTTCAACCTTTTTTTTCGTAAAAATCCCTTTCAGGGCGGTTTCACAGTCGCCGCGGGATTGAGCTACGTTCTGGATTATCTGAGCGGCTTTTCCTTCACAAATGAAGATGTAGTGTATCTCGGCAATCTCACCGGCAACGACGGAAAGCCTCTTTTTGAACCGGGGTTCCTCGAATACCTGCGCGGGCTTGAATTTTCATGTGACGTCGACGCTGTCCCCGAAGGAACGATCGTGTTTCCACACGAGCCCCTGGTGCGGGTTCAAGGGCCAATCGTCCAATGTCAGATTCTTGAAACGGCCTTGCTGAACATGATCAATTTCCAAAGCCTGATCGCGACAAAAGCTGCCAGAATCTGCATAAGCACGATGGGAGAGCCGGTACTCGAGTTCGGCCTTCGACGCGCTCAGGGCATTGATGGAGCGCTTGCGGCAAGCCGGGCAGCCTACATCGGCGGAAGCGCGGCAACATCCAACGTGCTGGCCGGCAAGCTTTTCGGAATCCCGGTGCGGGGGACTCACGCTCATAGCTGGGTAATGTCCTTCGATACAGAAGAAGAAAGTTTCCAAAATTATGCAAAGGCAATGCCCAATAATTGCGTTTTCCTGGTCGACACCTACGACACGATCGAAGGAGTTCGCCATGCAATAACGGTCGGGCGCTGGTTGCGCGAACAAGGGCACAAAATGGTCGGCATCAGGCTCGATTCAGGAGATCTGGCATATCTCAGCCGCGAGGCCCGGAAAATTCTCGACGATGCCGGTTTTCAAAGTTCGGTTATCGTCGCCAGCAATGACCTCGACGAGAACATCATCGCCAGCCTCAAACAGCAGGGGGCCGCAATAGCCGTTTGGGGAGTGGGTACGAAACTCGTGACGGGCCACGATCAGGCTGCTCTGGGCGGGGTCTACAAGCTGGTCGCAATCCGCCGGCCCGGGAAACCCTGGGAATACAAGATCAAAATCTCCGAACAGGCAATCAAGATGACGAACCCCGGAATTTTGCAGATAAGACGTTTCCACGACCGTCAAGAGAACCTTGGAGATGTGATATACGACCGGGAGATTGGAATTCCGTCTGACCCGGTAATGGTGGACCCGATGGATTCGACTCGCCGAAAGAAAATCACTCCCGGTCTCGACGCCACCGACCTGCTGATTCCGGTAGTGAGGGCCGGGAAACTCGTCTACAAAACTCCCCCGTTGGCCGAAATACATCAGTTTTTGCAAGACAACCTTTGCATGTTCCACGGGGGCGTGAAGAGGTTCGTCAACCCTCACCACTACCCGGTGGGGCTCGAGTCGAAACTTAACGACCTCAAAACCCGGTTGATACTCAAGGCACGCGGGCAGGCCGCTGACTGATTGCTTGTATCACATTATGAAAAAGGCACACCCACTCAGGGAATTGAAAACACCCGTGCGCCAGCCTCAGTTCCGACGTATATCCTGGAAGAGCCATCGGGAAGGACGCGGGCCGCCAAACAGCGCACCGACTGCGCGGGCAGCAGGTCAGGGGTGTAGAGCAACGCCGAGAGCTTGCCGTCCTCGTAGACCTGCAGGCCGTTCGTGTGCCCAACCCAGACCCGGCCTTTCTCAGAACACAGCGCTTTGATCGGCATTGAGGAAAGACCGTCCTTCATGCCGATGAGTTTCCAGCCAGCGCCGTCGGGAAGGACGAAACCCTGATCGGTCCCGGCGGCCACCCGGCCATCACCGTAAGGAATGAGTGCCCAGACGGCCTGGTCGGGAAAGTTCTTTCCGAAGGTCCACGATTCGAATTTGGCCTTGTGCTCCGATTCCGGGTTGAAGCGGCACAGGCCTGAATTCGTTCCCGCCCAGATCATGCCCCCCGCATCTGTCAACGCATTTACCGATCCCGGAAGAAGGCCTGCCTTTACCTTGATTCCGCCGAACAGGCGAAGCGTTGTTTTACCGTATCCTTCTCCGATGTATCGGTCGATTCCGCGTTCTTCATACCCGATCCAGACCCGTTCCTTGCCATCGACCAGGATGCAGTTCACAAGGTCGGAAAGCATCTCGTTGAGGCTGGGATGAAATCTGGTCCAAGTGGAGCCGTCGAAAAGGAAGATCCCCTGTCCGGCAGCGGGATTTCGGACACCGATCCAGATTTCGCCATTTCTCGCGGCTACGGCGACGAACTCTTCCTGCTTGAATGGCGCATTTTTTGAAGTCCACCAAGTGCCGAAACCATCGGCATTTTCGACGAACACACCGCCGGCGGTTCCCCAAAGCACTGATTGGGAAGCGATGAAGACCGAGTCGATTCTGGTGCGTGCCAGCTTCCCATCGCGTGGGGCTTGTACAACTATGCGACTTTTGATATCCGTCTGCGCATCAGCCAGGGAACAACAGAAGACCAAGATCGCGATCGTCAGCAGATACAGGGAACGGCGAAACTTCATGTCATCCTCCAAGGGAACGGGCGCCCCTTCCGGGGCGCCCGTTCGGTCACATCAGTGGTTGATTGTCTTGCTCTGGATGCTCCGATTCTCGGTCTTAGAGTCCTGGACCCGGACATTGTAGGTCATCGTTCGCGACTGTTTGGGGCCAGAGGGGTTGGTGTATTCCCACATGGTGTAGGCGACCTGGTAGCGGCCGGGCTTGCGGAAAATGTGATGGATCCGGTATTGAGGTTTGAATTTGTAGGGATCCCCGGTGTTGCTTCGCTCGACAAACTCGGCGGTCTTGGCCTGTCCGGCATCGTCGACGAATTCGAGTTGTTCGGGGGCGATCCGTGTGCCCGCTTCATCGATGGAGAAGATTTCCAGCTTTTGTTTTCCGACACCGCGGAAAGAGGACATTCCATCGACATTGTCGTAGCCGCCTAGAGTGAATTGAACCCGTGTATCTTCGAAGATCGACTTTTCACCGCCATTTGTGGCTTTGGAATCTCCCCCCAAGGGGGAAATTTGACTGCGGGTTCCGTCTTTGTGCTGGAGAAAGAAGTCGTTGTTCGCGAGGTCAAACTGACCGACGGAATCGCTGGGCCCGTATTCTTTCTCGGTTCCCTCCTTTTTGCTTTTGATTACGAGTTTCTCACCCTCGGCCAGATCGGCGTTACTTGGCACTTGGATGGGAATATCGGTCTGGGAGATCGGATCCTGAACGAACATCTCAGGCACCGGAAGCGAGGATTCAGCGTCATCGTGGATTATGACCCCGTCGCGGGAGTTCTCGGTGGAAGGGTTGACCGTGGTCATGTTCCCGCAGCAGTCGGCCAGAACGACCTGCAGGATCTGCTTGGAGGTGAAAAGGTCGGTGCTGGTCGAGTCAAAGGCGGCCTGGGTGAAGTGCTTAGGCAGGATCAGGCGCTTTTCGGCAAGGATCCATTTTCCCTTCTTGATCGGAACGCCTTTCTTTTCAGCGGCCCATTCCTGGTGGACCAGGGGGTTATCTTTTTCGAGCTTCTGAGGCCCGATGCAATATGAGCCGAGGTTGGGGTCATACCCGGCTGCGGCGAAGCGATAGAAGGTCCGATCGTCACGCATTCCGGGAATACCCTTGAGGATAACTCTTTCGAGAGCGCTGAGGGCGAGCAGAGCTCTGACCGTGCCTCCATTGCTCTTGCGGGAGAGGAGATCGGCACGAAGAGCCTGAAAGTAGGTGCAATTGTCCATTGAGCGGCGCGTCCAGGCATCATTCAGCTGCTCAGTAATGCGCTTGGAGTTCTTTCCCTTGCCGTCGAGGCCGAGGGTGGTAAAGACCACGCCTAATTCCCAATCGGGGATGCCATTGGAGTTCCAGGCGTTTCCGTAGCGCTCACCGACGTATTCGATGATCTCCTTTTGCTCCTTGGAACTCCAGTAGGGATGGCCATCGACATACCAGTCGAGTTCGCGGTCGCGCTGGGAGGCGCAGGCGTAGGGGCCGAACTCGGGGTTCGCGGCCAAATAGAAGAAGGTGAGATACGGCAACGAGCGGGTTTCATGCGTGGAATCTTCGCCGTAGAAGGGATTTTGGACTTTGTAGACGTCGCCGTTGCCAACGTAGTATTTCAGCTTGGCCTGCATCTGGTCGGATTCCGCCTTGGCCTCAGTGTTGTCATCTTCATAATCAATGACCACGCCGCCCTTGATGTAGCCGCCGACAGAGCCCTCGTAGGTGTTGCCACGGGAAGCAAGACCGCTTCCGGCGGGTTTCCTGTAGTCTTCGACGTAGCAAAGGGAGTAAGCGGAGCACTCGCCCAGGGTCCAGACGCTCGAGAAGGCAGAAGGAACGGGGTTGATAACCTTCTGATCCTTGACCCATTTCTGTTCATCAATCGCCGCGTCGAGAGTGACCGTGCTTTGGATGGTATCGCCAGGGTCTGCGAGATCTGCAGTGGCGGAATCGCCATCAGGGTAACCCGTGCCTACAACGGGGACAGCAGTGACCTCGGCGGTGACATCCGCGCGATCGTAGGTCAAGGTCATCCCGACCTGTTGAAGGATGGTAGACTCGGCAACTTGGGTATTTCCGGTGATTCCGGAGTCATAGACCGTTGTGTGCCGGTTGGCGAAGGCCTTCTTTTCGGGTAGCGAATCGGGGCCAACCTTATCCTTGGCATACTGCTGGATAAAAGAAAGAACTTCGCTTTCCAGGAGGGCTTGGCGATAGAAGGGGGTCCAGGGGTCTCTTCCGGACTTTCCGGGGCGGTTTCCGCCGAGAGCTTCGTCGGCCGGGCTGGTTTCGAATTTCCAGTTGTAGCGGACGTTTCGGTAAACATAGAAGGGCCCATCGTTTTCGGGGGTCACGGCTCTGACGACGAAAGGATACCTGTCGCGAGTGGCTCCGATGTTCTTATAGATTTTGCATTTGGTTCCGTCAATCATGTCAGCGCGGTTGCGCTCGACAGGAGGTGGTTCCATCCAGGGGCACCAGACGGCGATCGAGGCTCTGGGCTCTTCGGTCATTTTGGCCGCCCGGCGCACCTCGTTTGTTTCCACCGACATTCCGGACATGAGCGTAATTCGCTGGGGAGCGAACTTGTCATCTTCACTGACGGTCGAAACGTCAGTGGCGCGAGCCGCGCCTGCAAGAGTTATGAGAAAGGCGAGTGCCAAAAGGGCGAAAGACCATCTTCCGGAGCAGGATTTCTTGCGATCCATCTTATTCTTCCTCCTTCAGTTTAGTGGAAAAAATTCCGGTTAAGCCAAAGCGAAAACTATGACACGTGGGGTAATTTAGTTTCAATTATTTTCTTGTCCACGGGAAACACTGTTTTCAAGTTTTTCGATGGTACTGTTGATGAAAGCGGAGTCGGGATGGTTCGGCGCGAGGGCCTGGACTTCGCGGAGGAGGCCGAGTGCGCGTTGGCCATCGTAGAACAACTGGTATTCTTTCTGTGCCATGAAATCCTCGTTCGAAAAAACATTGCCGGGAAAACTGTGACCGATACCGGCGAAAATTCGGGCCAAGCGCAACTTCACCTCAACAGATTGAGGGCCGAAGGATTCCGCGACCTCATAGTTTTCAACCGCCAAATCGACATGTCCACGCATTTCCTGGAAGATTCCGAGGTAGTAATACACCTGCGGGTTTTCGGGATCGAGACGCTGGGCAACCTGGAGATGGCGCCATGCGGTCATGTCACCCACATTGGGAAGAAGCTGAGCGATGTAAGCCAGATGA
>Ga0100398_1003198_pt1 | contig 13434 bp, 12 predicted proteins | sample CryGeymeta201522_FD_81568 | JGI IMG/M metagenome (GOLD analysis project Ga0100398, IMG submission 81568) | Groundwater microbial communities from Crystal Geyser aquifers in Utah, USA - Crystal Geyser metaG 2015-22 | ecosystem: Environmental > Aquatic > Deep subsurface > Groundwater | place: USA... | reverse complement strand
TGCCGCAGTCGATCGCCGCCCTGGTGGATCTGGAATCGCTCGAATACTTAAAAGACAGCTTCATCGACGAAAACCTGCGTGAACGCTTCTCCGATCTCCTGCTCCAGGTTGCGTTCAAGGATCAGGGCCTGGGCTACATTTATCTGCTGTTCGAGCACAAGAGCTACCGCGAACCTCGGATCGCCCTGCATCTCCCGCGCTACATGGTGAAGATCTGGGACGCTTGCGTGAAGCAGGATCGCCTACTGCCGGTGATCGTGCCGCTGGTGTTTCACCACGGCCGCGACAGCATGCGGGAGGGATGTGCCTTCGCCGATTTGTTCCGGGTACCGAACGACCTCGCCAGGTTCCTCCCCGCTTTCGATTACAAGGTTGGCAACGAGGGCTGCAAGAAGGCCTGCAACAAGGACTGCAACAAGCCAGGGAAAACGTTCTAGACGTTCTCTTTACACGTTTCGATGCCCCCCCGGGCGCTGGTCGAGCGGGTGGACGCCGTCGCCGACCTCGCCTCGCTGAAGGTGTTGCATCGCCCGGGCGATCATCGCGGAATCACCGGCCGACTTCGCTCAGACCCTGGAGTTGCCGCTCGATTGAAGACCCGCGGTACAGGCGTATTGTTTCGTTCCGCGGGCCGCGACGACGGACCGCGGGGCAACCGCGTGGTGATCCCGGTCAGCGCCCGCGATAGCCCAACTCGGTGAGCATCCGCGTATCCTTGCGCCAATCCTTCTGGACCCGCACAAAAAGCCCGAGATATACCCGAGCGCCCAACAGCCGTTCGATGTCGATCCGCGCCTGGCGCCCGATTTCTTTCAGCATCGCGGCGCCCTTGCCGATCACGATGCCCTTCTGGGAATCGCGTTCCACATGGATCGTGGCTTCGATGTCGATCCGTTTGGCCGCGGTCTGCTCTTTAAATTTTTCCACGGTAACCGCCACCGCATACGGGACTTCCTGCTGGGTCAGGTGAAACACCTTTTCCCGCACCAGTTCCGCCACGATGAAGCGTTCCGGCTGATCGGTCACGAAATCGTCCGGGTAATACCGGGGCCCCTCCTCGATATGGCCGGTGAGTTCCCCCAACAACGCCTCGGTGCCGTCCCCGGTCAGCGCCGAAATCGGCACGATCGCCGCAAACGGCCACAGCTTTTGGTAGCCGTCGATGATCGGGAGCAGTTCCGGCTTGACCATCAGATCGATCTTGTTGAGGGCAAGGATCACCGGGGTCTGGACCCCCCGCATGCAATCCAGCACAAACCGGTCCAGTTCCCGCCGGGGATTCGGCGCTTCCGCCACAAAGCAAATCACGTCCACTTCCTCGAGCGTGGCCAGGGCCGTGTCCACCAGGATCTTGTTGAATCGGTCCCGGGCCTTGTGAATGCCGGGGGTGTCCAGAAAGATCACCTGCAGTTGCGGCCGGTTCAGGACCCCCACGATGCGGTTGCGGGTGGTCTGCGGCTTGGGCGCGGTGATGGCGATTTTCTGTTGCAGGAGCTGGTTCATGAGAGTGGATTTACCCACGTTGGGCGCGCCCAGCAGCGCCACGTAGCCGGACCGAAATCCCTGGTTCGGCCCTTGTTCGTCTTCCCGTTCGGCCATCCGTTGCCTTCCTTCCCCGTGGTCTGGTCAGCACCGCTGTGATGCGGCGGTCATCGAGGATTAACACGATGAACTGGAACCTCATCCAGGCCGTCAATCCTGTCAATCCTGTCAATCCTGTCAAAAAATCAACTGCGCCCGGCTGCGCGGGCCCGGTTCGCGTGTTAGCCGGCCCGAGCCGGGATCGTGGTGAGGCCGATACCGGAGAAAATGAGCGCCATTCCGATCCAATGAAAGGTATACAGGCGCTCGCCCAAAAACAGGAAGGCCAGCACGATGGAAAACACCGGCATCAGGTGAATGAAGATCCCCGCCCGGTTCGGCCCCACCGCCCGCACCCCCTGGTTCCAGAAGATGTAGGCCAGCACCGATGGAAACAGGGCCACGTAGAGGATGCTCCCGAAGCTCGCCGGAGCCAGTTCAAACCCGCCCTCCCGGTACCATTCCAACAGGTAAAAAGGAAGCAGAACGGCGAGCCCGCAGCCCACGATGACGGTGAGAAACGCGATCGGGTCCAACCCCTCCGGCCGTTTCCTCAGGGCCACCGAGTACACCGCCCAGGCCAGCGCCGCCCCCAGGGTCCACAAATCACCCCGGGAAAAACGCAGCGCAAGCAGCACCGACGGCACCCCACGGGTGATGATGAACACCAGGCCGGTGAACGACACCAGCACCCCGACCAGTTGCCGCGGCGTCATCGGTTCGCCCAGGGCGATCCAGGCGAGCAGCGCGATGAACGCCGGGGTCATGGCATTGACCAGCACGGTGTTCATTGCCGTGGCCGATTGCAGCGCCGTGTAGATGAAGGCGTTGAAGCAGGCCACCGAAGGAACGCTCATGAACAGCAGCAGCTTCCAGTGGCGCCCGAGCAGTTCCCGTTGGCGCCGGATCCGCGGCAGCCCGAACGGCAGCAGGATCAGGAAGGCCCCGAACCAGCGCCAGAAATTCAGGCTGACCGGGGGAATGAGACTGCGCACTCCGCGCCCGAGCACGAAATTACCGGCCCAAAACAGGGCGGTGAGCGTGAGAAGCAGATAGGGAAGCCAGGAAATGGTTCGAGTCGATCGAGTGGGCAAGCGCGTATCCGGGTGGGGGGAATCGGCGGGGAGGATGGCAAAAGCCCCGGTGGGTCCATGGGATTGCCGGGGCGGCAACCCGGACCGAAGGATCGCCATCCGGGGTGCCGTTTCCCATCGCTATTCCCGACTGCCGCCGAAGATCCGCAGTAGCATCAGGAACAGGTTGACAAAATCCAGGTACAGGGCCAGAGCGCCGATGATCGCCCCCTTGCGCGCCAGTTCCGCGCCACTCACCGCCAGTTCACCGGCAGCCATGGCCTTCAGCTTCTGAGTGTCGTAAGCGGTGAGCCCCACAAAGACGATCACGCCGAGGTAGCTCACCATCATGGTCATGGCCGAACTGCGCACGAACAGGTTGACCACCGATGCGATGATGATCCCGATCAGCCCCATGAACAGGAAGCTGCCCCAGGCGGAAAGGTCGCGCTTGGTGGTCATCGCATAGACGCTGGTGGCAATGAACATCCCGGCACAGACGAAAAAGGTGTTGGCGATCACCGCCTTGGTGTAGGCAAGAAAGATCACCGAGAGCGTTGCTCCGTTCAGGATCGCATAGAGTACGAACAGAGCGGTGGCGGTGGACGCCTGCATCCGCCGCACCCGAGCGCTGATGGAAAACACCAGGGCCAGTTCGGCGATGATCAGACCGAAAAAGATCAGCCGATTGCCAAAGATGAGTTGCAGCAGCGTGGTGTTGCTCGCCACCATCATGGCGGTCACCGCGGTGAGGACCAGCCCGATACCCATCCAGTTGTAGACGCCGCGGATGAAGTCGCTCACCGCTGCCTGAGTTCGGGCCTGTTCCATGGAATAAATCGGCATGTCGATCTCCTTTCGATGCACGTTTTTGCCTCCATGTTAAGCGGATTTCACGACTTTGCAAGCTTATACGCTACTTTTCGCTCGCCTTGCTTCGGAGCTCAGGCTTTTCCCGAAGGTGATTCTTGATCTCTTTTTCTCGCCGCAGGCAAATCGAGCACATGCCATGCAACAGTCCATGAATACAGCGATTCGATGCCATGTTGGGGGACTCCTTGCCGAACCATTTCAGGTGACGAGAGCGCGAGGCTCACCGCCGCGCGGGGACCCGTTCCGGCTCTGCCGCGAATCGCGCGCGGAGATGATCGCACCCCCAAAAAGGAAGCGCCGGCCCAACCAACGCCAACGCTCCGAGATCTCCAGCGGCCGTCGGAAACAACAAGGCCAAGCGCTTTGCCGGTTCCAATGGCCGCAACAAGGGAGGGACTATAGTTCGGTTGCAAAAAATTGCAAGGCTTTTCTGGTGCGCTTGTCCGTACCGCATTTAGCCCTTTTCCCGGCTCACGGGGCTGGTGTAGGTTACCGCGTTGCTTCGCGAGAGGCCCTGAAACCCAACCCATGACCCTTGAGCACGGCAGTGGTCCCCCAATCCGGGAAACTGACAGGTAAACCTAAAAACCATGCGATGGCATCTGTTCTTTTCCACCATCCGGCGCACCCTTCGAATGCGGCTAAGACCGCCGCGATTCTGGGAGAAGCCGCCGAACACCATCTGGGCACACGGTCTCGATCTGGCGCTCCGGCCCCTGACCTGGTGCTATCGCGCGGGGCTGTTCCTCGATCAGTGGCGGCGCCGGCGCCGGGCGCGGACCCTGCCGGCCATGGTCATCAGCGTCGGCAACCTGGTGGTGGGAGGAACCGGGAAAACTCCGCTTACCCTCTGGCTCGCCGATCATTTGCTCGGGACCGGCCGGCGCGTGGCAATATTGAGCCGGGGCTACGGGCGTCGAACTCGGCAGGTGGAACGGGTCCCCGCCGGCGCGCGCGCGGCGGCGTGCTGGCGCCGCCATGGGGACGAACCGACGCTGCTGGCGGCGACCTGCTCCCGGGTCCCGGTCTGGGTTGGGCGCGACCGCGTTCGCAGCGGTGCTCGTGCCATCGCTCAAGATGGCGCGACGATTTTGCTCTTGGACGACGGTTTTCAGCACCTCAATTTGAGTCGGGACTTGGACCTGGTGCTGCTCGACGCCTCCCGCCCATTCGGCAACGGCCGGTTGCTGCCGCTCGGCCCGCTGCGGGAACCGGTGGCGCATCTCGATCGAGCCGATGCGGTGCTGATCACCTATCGGGGCCCACGGATACCGGCCCTGGCCACCGCAAAGCTCCTGCGGCCGCGATTCCCCGGTAAGGCCATCTTTCTTTGCGAAAAACGCATCGGTCGATTGGCGATCGGATCGAGCGGCGGCGTCATCCCGCCGGCGCGGGTGCGGCACCGGTCGGTGGTGGCCTTCGCCGGGATCGCCCGACCGGAAGCGTTTTTTCAGGAACTCACGGCGCTCGCTATGGTCCTCAAGCACACGCTTGCCTTTCCCGACCATCATGCATACACCTCGGCCGATATCGGCGCTATCCTCGAAGCCGTGAAAACCCACCGGCCGGAGTTCCTCATCACCACGGAAAAGGACCTGGTGCGCCTGCCCCGGTGGCTGCGGGACATCGTTCTGGCGGCGGTGCTGGAACTTCGTTTCGATGACGACGGTGCGGCCATCAGCGCCTTTCTGCGCGCCCGCATCGAAAACCGGGAGGCATCTTCCCCGCCGGTTCGCCAGGCCGCGGGCGGCTGCCGCTGATCGAACGCTGCTCCACCGATGCCGGTGCACAGCCGATCGGAACGACGGCAATCGCCACCGTGCAGCGGTTTCCGTGCCGCAGGCTGGTCTGATCTCATTTCCATTACATGGTTATGCAGTCACGGGAGCTTGCTTTACGTTGCATTTTTGATCTTGACGTCCGTCACCACCTTACCTCTACTAGCGAATGGTAATTATGCGGCCGAGCCGCGAAGGGCGATTCAATGCCACCAAAAGTGAGAGATCTCATTACCGAGCTTGAACATGCGGGCTTTGTGGACCGAGGAGGAAAGGGCAGCCATCGAAATTTCGTCCACCCGCGGGTGAAAAGGCCGGTGACTGTATCCGGACAGCCGGGCGACGATGCCAAACACTACCAACTGCGAGCGGTCGAGCTTGCCATGGAGGAATCGAGGAAATGAGGGATAGCGCCCGATATGTGAAGATTGTTGAGTGGTCGGAAGAAGACCATTGCTACGTAGGCAGTTCACCAGGATTATTGTATGGAGGATGCCACGGGGATGATGAAATGGCAGTCTTCGCGGAACTGTGTCAAATCGTGAAGGAGGCGATTTCCCTTTACAGAAAGGATGGAAAGAAACTTCCGCCGCCAACTTCAGGACGGGACTTCGCCAACAAGATGCAGAACGTTGCGTAACCAGCGCATGAACCGGAAACCGGCCACGGAGGAAGTCGGTATTACACAGTCCGTGCAGACAGGTTCCGCTTATACGCGGCATTATAAAGAAGAGTCGCTATGCCGATCTTGCCCCTTCCCGCCATCGTCCGGGTGTTGTGCGCTTTTGCCGTGATGCTCCTGGCCATCCGCAACAAGGTGAGTCTGGGCAGCGCGTTCATGCTCGGGGCCCTGGTGCTGGGGATCCTGTTCGGCATGGGCCCGTGGGACCTGGTCCGCTCCATGCTGAACTCGCTCACCGAGCCGAAAACCCTGGCGCTCGCGGCCATCGTTTCCCTGATCCTGGTGTTCAGCCACGGCATGGAACTGGCCGGGCAGATGCAGCGCCTGCTGGATCGCTTTGAAGGGCTGATCACCCGGCCCACCGTCAATCTGATCATCTTCCCGGCGCTCATCGGGCTGCTGCCGATGCCGGGCGGGGCGATATTTTCCGCGCCCATGGTGAAAACGCTCGGCAACCGCCTGGCGTTGAGCGGGGATCACTTGAGCTACGTCAATTACTGGTTTCGTCATATCTGGGAATACTGGTGGCCGCTCTACCCCGGGGTGCTGCTGGCGAGCGCCCTGGCGGACCTGGATTTGTGGCGCTTCGTGCTGTTTCTCTTTCCCCTGACCCTGGTCGCCCTGGCCGGCGGTTACCTTCCGATCAAGTTCGAACGAAATGGTCCGACCGGGGACTCCCCCTCGGCATTCGGCCGCCCTCCCCTGCTGCCGTTTTTTCGGGAACTCTTTCCCATCGCCTTCGTCATTGTCGGGGGTCTGGCGGGCGGAGCCGCGCTCTCCGCCCTACCCTACCGCCCGCTCCGGCCCGTTGCCAAGGAATTGGGCCTGATCGCGGCCCTCGTTGCCGCCATCTGGCTGGTCTGGGAACGCAACCGCATCGGCTGGTCCCAACGCCTGAAGCTGCTGCGGAACCGGCAACTGCTGCAAATGTTCTTCATGGTGTTGGCGATCCTGGTGTTCAAGGGGGTGCTCGAAGACAGCCGGGCGGTGAGCGGCATCAGCCGGGAACTGTTGTCCTGGAACATCCCCCTGGCGTCCATCGCGATCGTCTTGCCGATGCTGGTTGGAGGGGTTTCCGGGATCACCATCGCCTTTGTGGGCACCACCTTTCCGATCCTGATCGCCCTGGTGCGCGATGCCGGGGAGTCCTCTCATCTACCGGCCTACGTGATGCTGGCCATGACCAGCGGCTTCATCGGGGTGCTGCTTTCCCCAATCCACCTCTGCCTGCTGCTGTCCAATGAATACTTCGGCACGTCGTTGATCCCGGTTTATCGGCACCTGTGGCGGCCGGCCCTGGCTCTCCTGGCCGCAAGCAGCCTGTATTTTTGGGGGCTGCTGCTTTTCCCGTAAGGCTTCCACGCGAGCCCGCGCGGCGCCGTCGCGGGCTTGCGCGGCCGGCGCGCCGGCATTAAGTTACCGCCGAATCCGGCGTCAGGGGGTGGCGCGTTGGGTTGTTGCGAGAGGTTACCGGACAGCTCCTGTGCATTCTATACTGGTTTAAGATCAGATGTTTCATTACCAAAAGCGGGCAAGATGCCCGCGCTCCAGGGAAAGAGCGCACACGAAACGTAACTTTTTACCCTTAACCGGTATAATACACCTCCCCGTGACTGCCCACGCTGACCAGGATGATCTCCCGCTCGCTCAGTTCCAGTTCCAGGGTGATGCGATATTGCAGGTTGATCGAGACCGCGTGTAACCCCGCAAGTCGCCCCTCCAGCGCGTGTAACCGCAGGGAGGGGTGGAACGGGTCCTGCTCCAGGATTGCCAGAGTCTTGTGGTAGCGATCGAGCAAATCCGGATGGCGTTGGAAAAAACGCTTTTCGATCTTGACGTAGCTCTCGGTGAAGATCAGGCTATAGCGCATCGCCCGGCTCGTCCTTGACGCGTGCCATATGGGCATCGGCATCTTCACGCCGATAGCGTCCGGCGGCCACGTCTGCTCGCGTCTGGGCCCAGGCGGCCGCGATCTCGCACTCGCGCAGGTAGTCATAGTGAGTGATGTCCATGACCACATAACGGGGCTTACCCCGAACACTGATCACGACCTCCCGCGCATCCCGGAGCGCGCGCTCGATGTCGGAGATCCCTTTGGTCTTGAGATCGTTGGCGGTTATCATGGTCATCTCTCACCTCACCCATTCAAGAAAAGACAATTCAGCGTGCGATCAATAACACGATTATGAGCTGATTTACCGTGTTGTCAAGGGTATGGCTGCTGGACACCGGCGCCCGACCCAAGCATGCCTCGGCCGGCCCTGCCGCCTTCAATAGGGATGGCACTTGCCTAGCCGCCGAACTCAAGACGCGACCACTCGGAGCGCTTTCGAAAGAGCGGCGGCGCCATCGCGGGCTTGTGCGGCCGGCGCTTTTGCATTAAGTTACCGCCGAATCCGGCGCCGTGGGGTGGCGCGTTGAGTTGTTGCGAGAGGAGACCGGAATGCAAGTGAAAGCGAAGATGAGCCTTTATAGCCTGATCTGGTGCCTGCTGTTTAACGGGCTCTTGATCGCCGGCCTGTTTCTGGCGGCCGCTCAGTTGCTCCACGGGATCGACCGGTGGTTGCAGCCGCTGCTCGGCGGTAGCGGCGTCGAAATGAGCGATGAAGCCAGGCTCGCCATTGGCAACCTGAACAACTTCCTGGCCCCGGTTCGAACCTATCTGGCGCCGGCCGTGTTTGGCCTGGGCGCCGTGGCCACCCTGCTGTTGTGGCTGTTTGTGCAGGGCAGCGGCCGCGGTTTGCTGGCTCGATCGGCGGCGCTCCCGGCGCCGCCGGCCAAGACCGAAGCCGGCGGCGGCGGACGGCGCGAAGCCGTCCCAGCTTCCGCGGGCGCGGCCGTGGCGGCCGCTCCTCCCACCCCTGCCGACCACACCTCGGCCGTGCAGATTCTCGGCATTCTGCAGCGGCAGGGGCGGCTGCTCGATTTCCTCCAGGAAGACCTCGGTCGCTATCAGGACGACCAGATCGGAGCGGCCGTTCGCAACATTCATCAGGATTGCAAGGCGGCCCTGGTGGAACACATCAAGCTTGCCCCGGTATTCGCCCAGGAAGAAGGCAGCCAGGTGACCGTGGCTAAAGGCTTCGATGTGGCCAGTGTGCGACTCACCGGCGAGGTTTCCGGGGAACCGCCGTTTCGGGGGATTTTACGCCATCGCGGTTGGCGGGTCGAGCGGGTGGAACTGCCCCAGATCACCTCGAAAGCCGGGGAAGATGAAATCATTGCTCCGGCCGAGGTCGAGGTGGGCGCATAATGCCTGGAGCAGCCCCCAAGGATTGAACCTTTGGGCGGGATGCGGAAAACGTGTGGGTTGGGTGACGGCGCTTTGGGTAACGCCTGCCGACGTCGTTTTCGCTCGAAGCTTGCGGGAATGGCGATACCGATACCGATGCCGATGCCGATGCCGATAGCGATAGCGATACCGATAGCGATAGCGATGCCGATAGCGATAGCGATACCGATACCGATAGCGATAGCGATAGCGATACCGATACCGATAGCGATGCCGATGCCGATGCCGATGTGGGATGGGTTCGAGATGACCAGACTTCAGGTTTGATTCGCGCGAGGGACCCTTGCGGGCCGCGCCGGGTGAACAGGAGCAACCATTGGAAGCACCCAAATATATTGTCGGGATCGACCTGGGGACCACCCACTGCGTGGTGGCCTACACCGAAGTCGCCCAGGACCCTGAAGAACCGCGGCCGATTCGGATTTTTCCCATTCCCCAGGTGATCAGCCCGGGGGAAGTCAAGGCGCGGCCGTTGTTGCCCTCTTTTCTGCTGCTGCCGGGGCCGCACGATGTGCCGGCAGGCAGCCTGGCGCTGCCCTGGAACCCCGACCTGGATTATGCGGTCGGCGAATTCGCCCGCAACCGCGGCGCGGAAATCCCCAATCGTCTGGTCGCGTCGGTCAAGTCCTGGCTCTGCCACAACGGGGTCGATCGCAGTCGCGATATCCTGCCTTGGGACAGTCCCCCGGGAGCGGTGAGGATATCCCCGGTCGCGGCGACTTCCCGTTACCTGGAACACATCGGCAACGCCTGGAATCACCTGATCGGCGGCAGCGACCCGGCGGCACGCCTGGAAGGGCAGGAAATATTCCTGACCGTTCCGGCGTCTTTTGATGCGGTGGCGCGGGAACTCACGGTTACCGCCGCCCGGGAAGCCGGTTTCGAACATCTGACCCTGCTCGAGGAACCCCAGGCGGCCTTTTATGCCTGGCTCGAATCCAGGGTCGACGACTGGCGCCGCGGCATCAGCGTGGGTGATTCCATTCTGGTTTGCGATATCGGCGGCGGCACCACCGATTTCAGCCTGATCCAGGTTACCGATGAAGATGGCGAACTGGGGCTTCGGCGGGTAGCGGTGGGCGATCATATCCTGCTCGGCGGCGACAACATGGATCTGGCTCTCGCCTACGCCGTTCAGGCCAAGCTCGCGCGGCAGCGGATCAAGCTCGATGACTGGCAGTTCCGAGGCCTCTGGCACGGTTGCCGCCAGGCCAAGGAACGGCTGCTGGCGGAACCCGACCGGGAAGTCGAGCCGGTGGTGGTTCTCGGCCGGGGCTCGGCCTTGATCGGCGGCACCATTCGCACCGAATTGACCCGTTCGGATGTGACCATCGTGCTCCTGGAAGGATTCCTGCCGGTCTGCGGGGCTTCCGACTTTCCCGTGCGCCAGGCCAAGGTGGGGATGCGCGAAATGGGGCTCCCGTACGCAAGCGATCCGGCCGTTACCCGGCACCTGGCCCGGTTCCTCGGCCGTCAGGTGGAAGCCGTCGGTGATCCCAGCGGCGGGGTCGCTTATCCGAGCGCGGTCCTCTTCAACGGCGGCGTAATGAAATCGGCCCAGTTGCGGGACCGGATCACGACCGTTCTCAACCAATGGCGGCCCGATCACGCGCTGCGCGAACTTCATGGGGTCGATCCGGATCTGGCGGTGGCCCGCGGAGCCGCTTACTACGGCTTGGCGCGTCGCGGCCGGGGGATTCGGATTCGAGCCGGAGCGTCGCGTTCCTATTACATCGGGATCGCCACCTCGATGCCGGCGGTTCCCGGCATTCCGGCGCCGCTCAAAGCGCTCTGCGTGGTGCCGTTCGGGATGGAAGAGGGCAGTGAAGTCCAGGTGCGGGAACGCGAATTCGCTCTGGTGGTGGGAGAAAGCGCGGTGTTTCCATTGCTTGCCTCCACGGTTCGCCAGGCCGATCAGGCGGGCGAGGTGGTGGATGACTGGAGCGGCGACATCGAGGAAGTGAATCGGATGGAAACCAACCTGCCGGCTTCGGAACAGCTCGCCGGCGGTCACGGAGTGCCGGTCTGGCTGCAAAGCCGATACACCGAGGTGGGAACTCTCGAACTCTACTGCGTGGCCCGCGATGGTGATGAACGCTGGAAGCTCGAATTCGATCCGCGCCAGGGCGAATCCCCGTCCTGATCCGGCGGCCGGCGCGAGCGGTCGTTTCTTGGTCCGGCTGCGAGCATGGTTCGGAATACCGCTGTTTTTGGAAGCAGTTGCCATGGCTGCTCCCGATAGCGGGATGAGGGAATGGCATTCGATACCGATACCGATAGCGATAGCGATGGCGATGGCGAAATGCGGCGGGACTATTGATTCAGGACTGTTCCGGCGGCCGAGGCACCGGAAAACCCATGAGTGACACGGCGAGGCTCGAAGATGGTGGAGCAGCAACCGGGAGACATCACCTATCGTTATATTGTCGGAATCGATCTGGGAACCACCAATTCCGCGCTGGCCTTTGTCGATCTCGAAGCCCAGCAGGCACCGGGCAAGGCCCGGATCCGGCTGCTGGAAATCCCGCAACTGGTGGCCGCGGGGCAACTCGGTAAACGCCGGGTACTGCCGTCTTTCCTGTATCTCCCCGGCCAATACGACCTGCCGCAAGGGGCCGCGGCGCTGCCCTGGGCCCCGGACCGCGACTTTCTGGTGGGCGAATTCGCTCGCGATCAGGGCGCCCTGGTGCCCGGTCGGCTGGTGTCCTCGGCCAAATCCTGGCTCTGCCACGCGGGAGTCGATCGGGTCGCGCCGATCCTTCCCTGGGGCGCCCATGGCGATGTGCCGACGCTCTCCCCGGTGGCGGCCAGTGCCCTCTATTTGCAGCATCTGCGCGAAACCTGGAACCAGACCATGGCCAGGGGCCGCGACGAGTGCAACCTGGAAGAGCAGTTGATCGTCCTGACGGTGCCGGCTTCGTTCGATGAAGTGGCGCGGGAATTGACCGTGGCGGCGGCGGCCCAGGCCGGGCTGAACCAAGTCGTGCTCCTGGAAGAACCCCTGGCGGCTTTCTATTCCTGGCTTTCCGCCAACGAATCCGGGTGGCGGGAAAAACTGGCGGCCGACCGGATCATCCTGGTCTGCGATGTCGGCGGGGGCACCACCGATTTCACCCTGGTGGCGACTCGTGAAGGCGCTCACGGGCTCCGCTTCGATCGGCTGGCGGTGGGCGATCACCTGATGCTGGGCGGCGACAACATGGATCTCACCCTGGCCCGGCACCTGGAAATCCAGATGCTGGGTCAACCCGGTCGGCTCGAACCGAAACGTTGGCACCAGCTCACCCATCAATGCCGGCGGGCCAAGGAAATTTTGCTGGGCAGCGGCGACGGTCAGGAACGAATCGAGGTGACCGTGATGGGCGGCGGCGGTCGCCTGATCGCCGATACCTTGAAGGGCGGTCTGACCCGGGGCGAGGTGAATCAATGGATCCTGGAGGGCTTTTTCCCCGAGGTGTCCCTGGATGCCGATCCGAGCGAAAAGGTCCGCACCGGGATCAGCGAATGGGGTCTTCCCTATGTTCGGGACCCGGCGGTCACCCGGCATCTGGCCGGCTTCTGGCGCCGGCATCTACCGCTGCTGGAGCAAGAAATCGAAGGCCGCGGCGCGGCCTCGCTGTATCCGGACTATGTGCTGTTCAACGGCGGAGCGCTCACGCCGGCAACGGTTCGTGCCAGGCTCCGGGAAGTGGTGGCCCACTGGTTCCGGGAGTCGGCCGGCGCCGCCTGGAACCCAGAGGAACTGGTCAACCCCAACCCGGAACTGGCGGTGGCCATGGGGGCCGCCTATTACGGTCTGGTCCGGCTCGGGGAAGGCGTGCGGGTAGGGGCCGGCAGCCCCCGTTCCTATTACGTTCGAGTCGCGGAAGACGGCGGCGGGGTGGAAGCCGAGGCCGGCTTCCCGGCCGTCTGCCTGGTGCCGCGCGGCACCGAAGAAGGTTTCCAGGCGGAACTGGCGGAACCGGCCTTCCAGGTCTTGACCAATCAACCGGTCGCCTTCCAGATGTATAGCTCCAGTACCCGCCTGGGCGACCGACTGGGCGAAGTGGTGCGTCTCGGTACCGATCAGATCAGTCAACTGCCGGCCATCCGCACGGCGCTCCGCTACGGGCGCAAGGGCCTGGCCCAAACCCTGCCGGTCCTGCTGGCGGTGCG
>Ga0100398_1003195_pt1 | contig 13438 bp, 12 predicted proteins | sample CryGeymeta201522_FD_81568 | JGI IMG/M metagenome (GOLD analysis project Ga0100398, IMG submission 81568) | Groundwater microbial communities from Crystal Geyser aquifers in Utah, USA - Crystal Geyser metaG 2015-22 | ecosystem: Environmental > Aquatic > Deep subsurface > Groundwater | place: USA... | reverse complement strand
CTATCCTCATAAGTAGCTTTTGTCTTTTTATACAAGTACCAGCTGCCGAGTACGATTACTAGTACTAATACTGAACGGTCTACTACTATCATGTCAAGTCGCTATCAAGACAACGTAAGCGGAAATAGCAGACAATGGAATCAAGGAGGAAGAAGCAATACACAAATTCGGGGAGAGAAGTATCAGAAAAGTGGCCACACTAATAACAGAGCCAAACATCATGATTCTTCCTCAAAAGAATCGTGGCCGCGCCAGCAGCAGCTTTCAGGGAACGATCGACGCCCCCAACAACAAGAGCAGCAGCAGCAGCAGCAGCAGAGGAAAAATCCACAGTCGCAGCAGCAGCCAGCTCAGAGACAACAGCAACAGCCCTTTAAGCCTCCACCTCCGAGACCAAACGTTTGGGGAACACCAACAGCTGCTGTTCAGCCAGCAGTTTCTCTGATGTCTGAACAGAAGCAGCAGCAGCAAGCTCCTAAATCTGCGCCAATAGAGGTAGCAAGAGCCCCGTCTGGTCAGCCACATGTATATGGAACTATGGGAGCCTGGGGCAATAAATTGGCTAAGATGTCAGGTAGTGCAAGCCCAGTTGCAACTATTTCCACTGCACCAGTGCTTCCGAAGAAGGATACTGGGCCACCTACGAAGAAACCAAAAAGCAAACATGCCAGCAATAGTAAAAATCAAAGCATCACAAGCAAATCACAATCGAGAAATAATATCCATGGCAAGAAACCAAAATTAAACAGTATTAGCATGGGTGATCTCATTCCAGACATGAAAAAGATTCTACCCAGGGACAAAAAGAAGCAAGGGTTCAGTCAGAAGCAACAAAACTGCCAACAGCCAATTGCGACTCAAAGCCGTCAAAATGCTACCAACGACGACTTTCCGGCACTTCCGGGCAGTAGCCAATGGCCCAGTTTGGCTTCCAACAAGCTACCAGCGGCATTTAAGCCAGCAACAACGTCAAACGCTCAAATTGCAGCAGCTCCAAAGATCTCAACTTCCGACGAGCAGACCAAAGGTAACAACAACAATACCTCAATCAAGAAGCGAAAGAATCCGACACAACAAAAGCATACCAAGAAAGGTAATGCCAAAGGTAAAACCAACAGTAAAAACCTGCTGGGAGATGGCGATAGAATGAAGGTCGACGATGCTCATCGGCAAGCTCAGTTACTTATGCCTCCCGGAAAGGCGTTATTGGATCACAATCATATGCAAGGGCAGTTTGATATGAGACGTGCCGTAGTAGGAGGTGATGCCTTAATGCTTCGAATGCTGGGCGGTCAAGTTGCCAAGGGCAGACAACGGATCAAACCGCGCAAAAAGCGGTTTACCACGCTGAAACGAAAGGTTTTGCTAGAACGACTGCGGATCTGGAAGGAAATGCACCCGGAAGACGCGAAAGACAGCAATAGTACTGGTGATAATGCAGCAGGTCATATGTCTTGCACTATTTGTGTGTACGGCTTTGCGTCGCCCGATGAGTTGGAGGATGATGACGAATACGAAGAGCTTGTTGCTAACCTTCAAGGTATGGCTAGCAAGGTTGGAACCAGAACCCGCGTATTCATCCCTCGCCAGTTTTTTGAAACTGAAAGTAGCCACGCCGAGTATCCAGCTTTTGTAGAATTTTCTGCACCGGGAGAAGCCATGGCAGCCAGAGGTTGCTGGGAAGGTATATCCATTGGTGGTCAAACGCTGCATTGCATACCAATAACTATTCCGGCTAGTTCTGGTGTTGAAATCAAAAATAATATGACAGACGAGGAGTGGCAATCGCAATGCTTAGAAGCAGCCAGGGAATCAGATATTGGAGTGATTTCGAAAGCCGTCGACTCGACCGACTGCAGAGTTGTTCTCAAGGATGTTTTGACAGAAGACGATTTGGAAGATGACGAATGCTTCTTGGAGAGCATTCAAGATATCCAGGCTCTCGTTGAAAAATTTGGAACCGTGCAGGATATTCTTGCAAGAAAGCAAGAAGGAAATCTAGATGTTACAGTAGTCTACAACGGTGATTCAGAAGTAGCTCGACATGCTGCCGAAGGGCTCCGGCAACTTACAATAGGAGGAACGCAAATAAGGGCAGAAGTAATTTCCCAAACCCCAGCAGTCCAAACTTCTCTGGCTGTCTCAAGGATACTATTGGAAAATGTTTTGACGCAGGATGATTTGGAAGACGACGACTGTCTGGAGGAATCTTTGGCAGACGTACGTTCCATGTTGGAGCAATATGGGACAGTTTCCAGCCTCGATGTAACCGATGTGAATATTGCAGTTTCATTCGAAGCAATGTCAGCAGAAGAGCTCGATACCGTAGCTGGGAAATTGGATGGCGTATGCTTGGGAGGACAAACAATTAAGGCCAGTTGTTTCGCCGGTGGCTCAGTCTCGAGTAATCTGCCTTGCGTATCTCTTCGCAATCTGCTCACTCAGGACGACATCGATGACGAAGATTGTCTCGAAGAGAGTCTAGATGATGTTCGTGAGTTGGCCGGACAGCATGGAGATGTTGTCAGCATTGATATTGAAAGATCACAACAAATCGGCAATTGTCTCGTCCGAATAACCTACAACACGTCGAGTGAAGCAGAGGCTGCAGCAAAGGCTTTCCAAGGACTCGTCATGGGTGGCGAAATGGTTTTGGCATCCACAAATTTGAAGTCTGTGGAGTCTACTCCTAGTGCAGCTGAAGCCCCCAAAAGCACGGAAGACAATCCTTCGGCCAGTATATGCGAACCGCCAAAGCCCATGTTTTCGGGGGACAAACGAATTCCCGAGCGTTTTGCGGAGTGCAAGCGTGTACCAAAAGTACCAAACAAAGGAATACCACGGAATTATGCGATTATGACCAACGACGATGCGGTGAAACCACTGCTTGTTGAAATGCTCAGCGAACTAATGCGGCTGCAGCTCCGTGCGCTCAACGACCCGAATGCCAAAAATGCAAAAGCTAGAAGACGTGTGGTTGCTGGTCTTCGAGAGGTTGCGCGTGGCATCCGAGCCAATAAGGTGAAGATGGTAGTGATGGCCCATAATCTAGACGAGTTTGGTGCAATCGATGAAAAGTTGCAGGAAATCCTAGATCTTGCGGCGGAAAAGGAAGTTCCAGTGTTATTTGAGCTTAGTAAACGCTTATTGGGTAAAGCTGTTAATAAAACGATCAAGGTTTCGGTCGTTGGTGTTCAGAGCACGGATGGAGCTCATCGACAGTTTGTGGAGCTCAGCAAACGCGCACCGCATCTTATCAAGCCTTCCTCCCTCGTAGGATAGAGGAAGATGATGACCGTTTCCGTGGTGATAGCGAATTTAGCTATTAACAGAAACTTTGATAAAAAAGTGTAGAATCAAAATGAATTAAGCTATTAACAGAAACTTTGATAAAAAAGTTTAGAATCACTGCCAATTACCGCCAAATCCGCTTTTGCCTCCTCCAAATCCTCCTCCGCCACCAAATGGATTACTGGTTTGTTGTCCCCCGCCATTTCCACCTTGAGTGTCATGGCTAAATTTGCAATTAGACCCGTTTCGGCACGTGCCCTGGACAAAGAATTTGCAGGGTGGCCTGTTGCTACCACTTTGACCTCCCTGGTTGATGATCCCCCCTCCACCGAAGGGCGTCGTCTGCTGCTGTTGTTGTTGGCGAAAGCCGCCAAAGGGACTGCTCTGCTGCTGTCCATTACCTTGGCCACCTTGCATATCGTGGCTAAACTCGCAATTGCTTCCATTTCGGCACTTTCCTTGGGCAAAGAACTTGCAAGGTCCTTTCTTCTTGCCTTGCTGGTTGCCGCCACCTCCAAATGGACTCTGCTGTTGTTGTTGGTTGCCCCCGCCGAACGGATTGGTTGGTACACTTCCAAAATTACCTGAAGATGATGGAATGCCACCTCCAAATGGACTCTGCTGTTGTTGTTGGTTGCCCCCACCGAAGGGGTTGCTTGTCATGCCCACGCCGAAGGAACTTTGTCCTTTCGAAGCCGGAGCTGCAAAAGGCGATTGGTGCGCTTGAGTTGCCGGCGCACCAAAAGGAGACGGATTACTGTTTGGCTGACCAAAGCCACCAGCATTAGTTGTTGAGCCGGCAAAAGGAGAAGGATTACTGCTTGGCTGACCAAAGCCACCAGCGTTGTTGGCTGAGCTGGTAAAAGGAGTAGGATTACTGCTTGGCTGACCAAAGCCACCCGCGTTGTTTGTGGAATTACGAAACCCCGTCAAACTACCGCTAATGGGTCCGCTTTCCATAGATGAGCCCCCGAATGGTGCGCTGCTGCCAAATCCTGAATTTCCCGAAGAAGGTAAATGAGACGCATTTGCTGTGTTGGCATTGGTGTTTCCAAAGGAAGATGATCCACCAAAAATACCAGATGATTGCGGCCCCGTTGAACCAACACTTGCACCTGACATGCCACTCGATGTCTTACCGAACGTATTCGGCATGGGAGGTTTCCCAAAGGGTCCTGAAGAGGATCCAGTCGAGGCAATTGGGCCTCCGCCTGCAAAGGGATTGGGAACAGAAGGAGCTGCCATACTGTTACTTCCAGTTCCAGTAAATGAATTGGGATTGGGCGATGACTGTGATAAGCCAGCACCACCAGGCTCATGACTAGGTTGGAAAGTTGCTCCAGTGCCGCCTACATTTCCATTGGCTCCATAATATAGTTCGGGCAGAGCTTTATGTGGTAGATTGTTTTTAAACCCTTCGAATCCATCCTTCACTGTTTTCTTTAAACGAATGGCACTTGGTTGTCCGACAGGACCTTCATCGAGACGATTTATGATATCGCTAGTAATGACATGTAAAATGCTTTTGAGATGCTCTGGATGCACGTTCGCCAGCATATGACCGGCCCCGGTGAGAAAGGCACACAAAACGGGTGCTGTCAGTAACGGCAGTGGCGATGCTGGCGTCGCAGGGAGAATCTTCAAAAATCGTTGTAACCACAGAACGGCTCCCTTGTGCCCGTCCATCAGTATGTGATTGGGTGGATTTGACGCCATTATATTCGCTATCAACGAAATGATACCTTCTGTGCGTAATAAAAACCGGGCAAAGGTTTCGTATTCTCCATTTTTATCCTGAGCCATTCCCAGGCTTTTCATGAGAGCATCCTCAGTGGCATCCTCGGCAGGAGTCGGTAGTTTGGGAATAGCAATAGGGCAAATAGTGTAAATATGAGCAGCAAAGATAGGTATCAATTCTTTGCTGTCGACGGAAACCAAGGCCAACATGTTGGCAATAGGAAACCCATCTCCTCGCAACCTGTGTAACGAATAAATAAATGATAAATAATGAATGAATGAGCGAGTCAACCAAGGCACGTATGATCAAGAAACACGTCGAGTAATAAAATTATATATCGTCGGAACGAGCAAGCGAAAACCGAACCATGCGTGGAAAATGCACACATCATACAGTACCAAACGTACCCATTAAATCCCTCTGCTTGGACACGAACCATGATACTGCTGGCCAACAGATCCACAAGATATCGTTTTCCTTTGGACATTTCTGGTGAAATTTGTGCATTTCCCGCGGCCATTTGTTGTTTGAGTTGTTCGTCTTCGGCGCGAGCATCCGCAATGGCTTTGGACACCTCTTGGGCAACTTGTTGAATCTTTTGTGCATTTTCCGACAATGTATTCACCTTACCACGGACCACCTTTTTCATTTGTAGCCTTCTCTTTGAAACAGCCTTGGATTGTTCAAAGGGTTCAATGGATGCCCGCAGCTGTGTCAATTGTCCGACCAGTTTCTTGGCCTTTTCCAAATATTCCGTCTTGGCCTTTTCCTTGGCTTCTACTGCTGCTTTGGCAGCGACCAAATCGTCCGCTTCCTTTTGTTGTGCTACCGCTGCAGCCTCCGTCTCTTCTTGGAGTGCTCTGGCATCGGCCTCACCTTGCATCCTTTGTTGTTCTGCTGCCTTTTCTTTGGCTTCTTGTTCTTGCTTGGCTACTTCCAGATTTTGTTGTTCCTGTTGTAAAATGGCATTGGCCCTTTTTTCGTTTTGCTGTAAAAGTCGTTTCAATGCGTTCGTGGCCTTCGTGTGCTCTTGTTGCATGTACTGTCGGTCGCGTTCCATCTTTTTCTTAATTTCGTTCGCGGCAGAGGCCAACATGAGCAATGGATCGTGAGTCGGGAGAGGAGGTTGTGGTATTAAGGCCAGTGTTTTAGATGCGTCTACCAACGAAGATGCCTCCAACAAGGCGGTAATTTGACTCATATCTCGATCATTTTCCTCTCTCAATCGTATCGCTCGTTCTTGATGTGCATTAAAGTTCAAAAGACTTGCCGTTGGTGCAATCTTGGCGTCCATGTAATTTTCAATGGGTGGAAAGGACTGCATGGTTTGTCTTCGGGCTTGCAAAATACCGGCGGGGACGATTGCAAAATTATGAATACTCTTGTTCTTATTGTGATTGTTGTTGTTATTATCAGTAACAGAAGAATCAAAGTCCACAAACATGTCGACTTCAACATTGATATCCAATCCAAAGCGTGTCTTTCCCCACGATGAATTTGGTTGGAGTGAAAATCCAAAAGGGTGTGGCCAATCTCTTTCTTCTTCTTCTTCTTCTTCTATTGCATCTGCGTCTGTGTCTGCGTTATCGGAATCACTGTATTTACACTCGTCATCGAAAGAAGATAAATGAACATAACTATTGAAAGTGGGAGAATTATCATCACTATCACTAGTACTATCAGAATCAGAATCAGAATCATCATTGAGTCGATAACGACCCTGTTGCCATTCTGTAGGTTCCGGAGAGAGGCTTAATCTTGTCATCCTTTTGGTTCTTGACGGTTGTTGTCAACTGTACGAATGGTACCAAGTGGAACAGAACAGACGAGACAAAATCGGTGTATAATAAGTAGTGAACAAAATTTGATGAAAAAAGAAATAATCATAAACTTGTCGTGGTGTTTGGTTGTTCGTTGCATTGTGTTTTATGATGAAGGCCACCACCACAACAGTTTTGGCAGGTTTGATAAAATAAGTGTGCGTCCTCCTCGCAACAAGTGTATGGTACGGTACTCTACGACGATTGATCTGTTCTTTGAAGTAGCATCATAGTAGTAGCTAGTAGGAGCAGTAGTAGGAGTAGTAGCAGTAGTAGCTATGATGCTACTACAGCCAGTAGCTACTACTACAACTTAGTAGCTACTAGTACTACTACTAGCTAGAGTAGTAACACCAACGCACCAGCTACTAGCTAGCTACTACTCTACTCGAGTAGTAGCTAGCTGTAGACGTTTTAGAAAGGGAATACTAGACTACAAGCTAGTACTAGACAATACCTACTACTCTTCAAGCTAGTAGACTAGTCTACTACTACTTTGTCTATTCAGAGGACAATATTAGTGTGGTCATTCAACAAATTGCTAACAGCTTCAACTGCAGTAAATCAGAGTTTGAAAGTAAGAGCCATTCCTTTTAAATTTCTACAGTAGTAATCTTCTCCTTTTCTTATATTGAATACTACTACTGTGTCTACCAATCTGTGTCTTGTGCTAGTGGTGATAGTAGTACTGGTACTGGTACTGGTACTGGTACTGGTTGATTGCCTTCCCCAACTGCACCACCAGTGTCACTCCCTGCCACCACTTCTTGCTTAGCAGCATCATCCATGATTTGTTTTAATGACATATTTTTCCACTTCAATTGAACCGTCAAGAGTTTGAATTTCGATCGTATTGCTTGCATATGTCGTGACAGATCTGATTTGTTGTTGTCACTGTTGTTGTCACTGTTGTCATTGTTGTTGGTATTGATCTCGAGTGTTTCTTCACTATCATTCTTTTTGTTACCGTCGTCGTCGTCGTCTTCATTGTTGCCATCGTTTTCATTGTCATTCTGCATATCCTGTACAGTTATTTTATTGTCTTGGAATATTTGTTCAGGAGTTGGAAATTGATCCAGAAGTTCCGACAGGGAACTTGTCGTCTTTTGGATTCGATCAATCCACGATTGATCCAAACATTGTTGTTGCTGCTGCTGCTGTTGTTGTTGTTGTTGTTCTTTTAACATTTCCACTGCCACTTGTAAAACACCACGGATGAATCCAAGTTCCATGCCATATTCGGTTCCCTTGAGAATCCCCAAAGATCGTCCATCCCGAAAACCTGCTGCCAATCCAGCTTGTCGTCCTTCTTCACGACCCGTATCTAGAGCCTCCTTTTGTGGATTGATACAAAGTTCATCCCAGGCCTGATCCCAATCATCATCCTCATCCTCATCATCTGGTTGCTTCCGCTGCTGATCTGACATTCTCGTTGTACTTGTACGTTGTATTAAATGAGAGTGTTTGAGATGTGACGTGTGAGATGTAAAAAGAGATCACTGTGCGCGTGAAAAGTGAAAATTGTAATGTCAATAATATTATTCTTATTGGTCTCATGTTGTTTGGACGCATCTTTGCTCTATAAATGGCCCTGTAAGGTTAGCGTTCGAACAACGATCTTCCACCTTTCGTCATCGATCGTCGTTCTTTTCCGCTCTCACTCACATAATCGCAATACTAGAGTAATACCTTATTACTAGCCTAGAGTAGTATCTCATTCTCTCTCATTAAAGTGTGGAGTTAAACTACTTCCAACCACTTTTATACAAAACGAGCTGTCATAGTCGTGTAACCATGTCGAAATTGATAACAATGGCATTTTTTCTCGTTGCATGGTTGTTTGGAACTGCGACTGCCTTTTTACTGGTGGGAAGCACTTGTACATACGGACAATCGAAGCTTGCACGGCAACCAACAAGAATGATGCTGCTCCCAACAACAACAACAACAAGTACCTCTCATGTCCAACTCCAACTTCAAACCAGTCCTAGTAAGCCACACTTTGTCACTGGACCGGATCCCAAAACACGACCAGATTACGACAATATACATGGTCCCATGGGAAAAGCTGTGGATGATATCTTCTTGAGTATGTTTCGTGAAAAATTGGCAGATCAAGTTGGCGTCGACTCGGACAAGTCAAAGGTATGTTGACCAAACATACTTAAGTCGTAACTGATAACACCATAGAGAGAAGTAAAAAAAAAGACGGACATGCACAGTGCACCCGTGGTATACTCGATTTTACATTTTAACCCCCCCCTCCTCCAATACCAGAATATAATACATACAATACAAATACGCAGCACTCACCCTTGTTTTGTTTTGTTCATTGATTTGCATATTGCATGCGTTCGTACAGACAGACTACCAAGGAATTATGGACTTGGTTCATGCCATGAATGCTCGCTTTTCCGATAGAGAAGAAATCCAACGGCGGGCCCAAAAGACTCTCAGTAAGTGTATTGACACTTGACACCACCCTTTTTTTTGACATCGCGCAGAGATCAATGATCTATGTCACCTAAAGTACAGTACATTGCATGCACGAGAACAGGCAACGCACTCATGGTACAGTAGTTCAAGTACTCACTTTTTTATAACTACTATATTCCATTCCATTCCATTCCTTGCGACTGCAGGCCTGCTGTTTCCGGATTGGATGCCACCATCATACGCCGTCCTGTTTTCAAAACCATTTCCCGCATTTTCTGCACGAATGAATGCTTGGGCAACCATGATGGCAGGGACTTGGTTGATGGGAGAATGCGAGGTCAACGATGTAGAAATTGACAATGAAGGAACCATCGGCAAAAGCCAGGGACTACTGGTCAAACGATGTCGATTTTTAGAAGAGTCGCAGTGCGCCTCGAACTGTGTGAACGCTTGTAAAATTCCAACGCAGAATTTCTTTTTGCAAGAAATGGGCTTGCCGCTGACCATGACACCCGATTATGATACTTACGAATGTCAATTTGCTTTTGGACGAGCACCCGACGAAGAAAGCGAGATGGAAGCCAAGAATACGCCCTGTTTGGCACGGTGCCCGAGCGCTGGCGGCTTGCGCGAGTGGCACAACAACAATAACACTGCGAATAGAATGTCAACAACACAGCCGCCGCAACTTCAGTCAAAGTGTCAGCTAATGGAATAAAAACCCCTCTTCGCGATTCCACCTCTTCTTTCTCTGGTATAGTTGCTACTCGAATATACTGGTCCCACCCCCCTTCTCTAAAATCCCCAAAAAGCAAATCAACAAATTGGAAACAATTTATCTGGAAGCAGTCATCGACGCCAACTTTCATGACAGCCGCCGCTTTTGATTTGATAGCAATTGTTTTACAGAGAAAGAATCGCACGGTGATAGGTTTGGCGCCCAAAACGTCCAAAAAAACGGCTCGCAAATCGCTGTCAACAGTGCTGGTACGACCTGGTACGATCGGCTACAGTTGGAAGCTTGTAAAACACAAAAACCAACAGCAGCAGCACTATTACAAATAAATCGACGCGAATGACTGAATATTTGACGCAGTATGCTGGTACATTGTTGACTAGGATGCTTCAAGGTTTGTCGAGGGAAGTTTTGACGGAGAGAAATGAGAGACGAAGATATTTTTCCTAGATTCATTCATCAGTAAGTAGAAGACTCGAGTCTAATCTAATAAAATAAATAATACTCTACCTGTTCACAAATAAGACGTGTTACTTTGGTCAAAATTTGTCTTCTACGTGCTGGTCAAAATCTTCGAGATTTTTTTTGACTAACTAATAATAATAGATTGAGATAGAAAAATATGCCCAGGTGGATCATGGATGACAGGATTCAATAATATTATGAGTTGGTGGTACGACTACGCATTATTTGGAACACCTAACACACAACATACTACAGCCTTTCCTATCCATGTGAGTTTGAATAATGGTTGCTCCGAAAGAAAAATATCTAGATGACAACCCACTAAAATCTCCATAGCTCTTCTATCAATGAGCTATTTTTGTCCAGTTTGGCTTCTTCTACTGTTGATTCTACAAGCAAGAATAAGAGTAATGGCTCACAAAAACGAACCAGATCTGATCTTGCGACTTTTTCTGGTGCGACACGGCGAGACTTGGTCCAATATACAGCGTTTAGTTGCAGGACAAGCAGAATCGGTATGCATGTCATCTCCGGAATCCTCGTTGTAAAATTCTGAAAGGTATTGGACTTTCCGTGATAAATTAAAGCCAGACTCATATCCCCTCTCTTCTCTCCTTCGCTTTTCCAGCCCCTGACTACACACGGCAAGCAACAAGCAATAGCTCTCGGCGCCAGTGGCAGAATCAAACCAGGAGATTTTTGGCGATTGTATTCTTCAGATCTGCAGCGAGCACAAGAAACTGCAAGACTGATCTTGGAAGGGACCGGAGAATCACAGCATGAGTTTCTATTAGATCCCAGACTCCGTGAACTAGCCAAAGGAGCACTACAGGGGTATCCAAAATCATTAGCAGACAAAGAGGCAATAGCTCTACGTCGGAAAGAAGCAGAATCGCAAGGAATAATCTTTAAACTAGAGGATCTTCCACTTGTTGAATCGGAAATTGATGGATACTCAAGATTCTACGAATGGCTTTTTGATGTCGTACGAGACGCCGTGTTGGAACACAGGAGGAATGGTTCTAGACCCGAGCAGCGGCAATCTGAAAAAGCAGTGTTGCTTGTCTCGCATTCTGCACTTCTTAGATCTATCCTAACGAATTTGTTTCCAAAAGAAGTATTGCTGAAGCATGGAGCTACCTTTGACTCCCCCACTCACCTGGTTGTGCCAAATACATCCCTCACTATACTAGACATAGTTCCACGCATGGATCACGAAAGCATTCAAAGCTTGCTCAATCGAACACTTTCTGACAAAAGCAAAGGACTGTGGGAGGTGAAGCTGATCGAACTTCATTGGACGGGGCACTATGATTTCATTCACGAACATGCCAACAAGAGCGAGCTTTGACAACCAGCTAGAGGGAATGCTTAGTGGTGATACTTTGTACGCAGGAAGGCCAAAACAGATCATTTTTTTATAGATGACTTTTTTTAAACACTCAACCGACTTGTGTACGATAAATCACGCTAGACTCCAAATCTATTCTAATGTACATTGAGGACGAATGAACCCTCGAAAAACAATCTCATCGAATGTGAATTTGTCCTGCTCCAAGACTTTGGCGTTTTCTCGAGACCCGAAAGACGTGACGCGACAGTGCCATGCCGCAAATGCCAATGTATCGACTATATTCCATTCCATTCCAATCCAATCCAATCCAATCCGAGACTGTTTTCTTGTGTTTGTTAGGAAGCGCCAAGCGTGTTGTTGTCGTGAACAGTCGGTTGAGTTTTTTTTAAAATAAATCATTCAAAAGAGCCATATTGGATTCGTGCAGACACGTCACCGATATCAACTGTGCCCAACAATCTTTTTGACCCGCACCAAGCTTCCTTCCGTACCAGAAGTATTGGGAATGATCGAACAATTGTCCTCTCCATAGGATGGATCCACACGGATCTCTTTTGAAATAATAATCGATGTTCCATCCCAGCTTACATTGTCGTCACCACAGGCTTTGATCAATCGATCAAAGATCCTTTGTCCTTCCGGAGAAGCCTATCCGTTGATGCAATCAGCCAGCCAGGACAATAATGGATTGAGATGAACGAGATTGCAAAAATAAAAACAGGATTTTTCTCAACACTGTATCCTGTATCCTCACAACACTGTGTCAGTCTGTAACTTACATTCTGGTTTATATGCCGGTACCGTTCCTCTGCTAGCTTGCTGGCTTTCCTTTCTCGTTCTTCCAACACCTTCTTCTGAACAACCGGCAAAGGTTTGGACAGGGGTGCACCTTCGACGTTGTTGCTGCTGCTGTTCTCCGTGCTGCTGCTGACAAGTTTTTCCTTTTGAATACTGGCTACTTGAACCATATGAACTTCGAACGTCAGAGTCGTGTGCGCTAATGATTTCTGGAGGACCACCGTCTGTGATACTTCGTCCGTGCAGTAGACGGTTCCAGCGGCGACTTCATCATTGGGAAGTGTAAATTCCCAGGTGGAGTTCACAGGATACCTGACCGACAACAATGCCTTCCCAGTTCCAGATACGGATTTGTTGCTGTTGCCGCTGCTTCCACCCTTGGAAGCAGACTTTTCTCCTTTGCCAGGATTCACCATGGTTTTTGATTTTCCTTTTACTCTCTCTAACTCTTATCAGAGCTTTAAAAAAAAGGCGACGAATACCGATTTTCAAGTAGCCAAAATGTCTCAACTAGTAGCTAGTGTCTGAAGGCTGAAGAACTACTCAGTCAATCAATGCAGAAAGGTAAGATGCAACCAAAGGGAATGCCTCTTTCCTTTTGTTATCCAAACCGTCAAACTGAACACACCAACACGGGATGTTTTCGACGATAGAGAAGTGTCCGTCTACTCGGAGAATATTACCTTTGGCAATGATGTCTTGATTGGTACTACTGTAGTTGCCGATCAACTACCGGGTAGTCTCTACTGATTACTCTAGTACTAGACTAGTTTACTAGAAGTAACTGCTTGGAGTTCCCG
>Ga0100398_1003184_pt1 | contig 13461 bp, 17 predicted proteins | sample CryGeymeta201522_FD_81568 | JGI IMG/M metagenome (GOLD analysis project Ga0100398, IMG submission 81568) | Groundwater microbial communities from Crystal Geyser aquifers in Utah, USA - Crystal Geyser metaG 2015-22 | ecosystem: Environmental > Aquatic > Deep subsurface > Groundwater | place: USA... | reverse complement strand
TCTCGATTGCCGAGCAAACCGGCGCTTTGGCCCTCAACAAAGTTGTTGACGCCGCCCGACCTTTGTCGGATAATCTGAGCGTGACACCGGAATTCGGCAGGGAGGTGATGTCATGGCTGTTGTCACTGTCTCAAGACAGGTGGGCGCGCTTGGGACTGAAATCTCTGAGCAGGCGGCGAAGTTGCTAAATTATGATCTGGTCGACAAGGACCTGATTACGGAGGTTGCGCGCGCGGCGAAGGTTCCCGTAGAGGAGGTCGCCAAGTTCGATGAAGTAGCGGACAGCTCTGTCCGCAGCTTTCTGACGGATCTATTCGTCGGGCCGGCGAGTTCTGCACCGATGACCGTTCCGGTGTCCTCTTTCGCTTGGGCAATGGATTTCCCCTACGAGTTCCCCGCGGCGCTGGAGCCGCACGGGAAGGTGGATGCTTCCGAGGAGGTCCACGTTCTCGACCAGCATGAGTGTCTCCGGTTCGTGCAGCAGATTGTCCAGCATCTCTGGAGACGGGGCGAGGTTGTCATTGTCGGTCGGGGGGCGCAGCAGATTCTCGCGGAACTGGACGATGTTCTGCATGTGCGGCTGATTGCCTCCGAGGAAACTCGATGCGAACGTTTGATGCAGATACATCAATGCGACTATCGGGAAGCCCTCAGCTTCGTTCGCCAAAGCGACCGGAGAAGATCGCGGTATCTGCATCGGTTCTATCACGTAGACTGGGATGACCCCAATCTCTACCATCTCGTGATCAACACCGAGAAGACCGGAGTCAATCTCGCAGCGGAGATGATTGCCGCGGGGGCTGTGCGCCTCGCCCATCTGAACGACAGATGAATAAGGCGCCGTCTGAATAGGGTGCATCCCGGAATTACGGAGATTGCCGTAGGATAAAGCTCCAGCTTTGTCAGATGCACATTGGGATTGCGGGAAAGAGGTCTGCCACTGACAAAGCTGGAGCTTTATCCTAAAGCGACAAAGTCGATGCATCCGCTTTTCCGTAATTCCGGGATGCACCCCCTGTCGAACCGTCCGTCGCAGTGACTCACCGCGCAAAATTTGTCCTTGTCGATCGTCACGGAGTGATGAGAGGCTTCTATTCTGGGATCGATAGTGAAGAGATCGGGAAACTGAAGGTTTACACAATGCGGCTGCTGCAAGATAAGTCCCGTCCGGGTGGTTGACACAATATTTAGATGCCGGCAAACATCCATCTCCCCACGGTCAGTTCGTTTCTCAAGCTGCTTTGTGCCGTGTTGCAGATCTCCGGGTTTGTGCAGATCCGGCAACACCGCGTAGCCAATCACCGATGGTGCATGACCGGCGCGTTTATTGTTTACTGCTTGTTCCTCATCTCCTGCCTAACCTATCATGCGGTCGTTGTCTCAACTGGTTCTCGGGGTCACGGATGGATTCGCCCGGTGTATTGCACGATTCTCATAACGCACACTGTCCTGGCCGCGGCAATCGTCCCGATGGTCGTCGTCACGCTGCTGCGCGGTCTGAGGCTTGCTGTCGAGAAGCATCGCCCACTGGCACGGCTGGTGCTCCCTCTGTGGCGATAGGTTTCGCTGTCCGGAATCGCCGTCTACCCTATGCTCTATCGCCTGGGGATGCGTTGAAGATCGCGGTGGCGAGTGCGAAGGGATGGCGCAAGCTCTCGGAAGCGATCACTCCCTCGTTGGTCAGATTGATTCCCGCTGCATCTGCATCACTGACTCAACCTCAACTTGACAACCGGGTCAACCTTGATTATCGTATTGTCTGGCGGCGAACTCTGCGAGTTCGAGTTGAAGCCATGCCGTCGGGGCCCGTACGGCGGGTCACACCGACGCCCGTCGACACGGAAGGGGCAGACCATTGAGCATGAACGAACACCTTTCTCCTCCCGCAATCTGCTGTCTCGCGGGAATCCTCCTCCTTCTCACCGGCGCTGCCGAGAGCTATCTGGGTGCGCGGACCACCAATCGTGGTCGACAGCACGGAGGCTACGGGTTGATATCGGTAGGAGTCGTGTTTCTCGCTGGCGGTTTGCTGCTGTGGGCTATCGGCGTCGGGCAATAATGGGAGTTGTTCTCGGACGGAAATCTCGCGGGCGTTGTTAGATCGACCGACGCTTCGGGTATAATGCACACGAAACGAACGCATGGAGGGGGGCGCGCGAAGCAGTTGTCCTTGCACGGATGTCTGTGTTGTTCACGCGGTACCGGTGTCATAATATGTCTAACATTTTTCCGAATGCTTCCTTCCATGCACGAGAGGGAGGCGAATGGTGAAGAAGAGGGTACTTGTCGTTGAGGACGACCTGCCAACCAGGCAACTATTGAATCTGTGGCTCACGGGAGAGGGTTACGAAGTTCGGTTCGCCATGAATGAGAGCTCCACGCTCGAGGCGGCAGAGAAGTGGGATCCAGACCTTATGTTGATTGACGTTCTCTTGCCGGACGAATTGGGCTTCGAGATCTGCGAGTCCGTCCGTGAAAGGACGTCGGTACCGGTTATGGTCATGACGGCTCGGACCATCGACGCGGATCGCGACGCGGCCTTCGCCGCGGGGGCGGACGATTTCATCCAAAAGCCGTTCGACTGGTCGGACCTGATGGAACGCGTGAGAAGACTCCTGCAGGGAGCGACCGTTGAGCGCTTGTCCATGGCCGCATCCACCTGAATGCCTGTTGGACCGACGTGTCGGTTATTCTACCAATTCTGCCCGTCCGGGGGGGATCCTCTCCTGTAAAGCTCGTTTGTAGAAGTGAAAAGAGAAGATGCATAGGGAGGACGCGTGAGGAAACTAATCCTTGGAATCGTGTGCCTGTTATTCCTCAGCACTTCGGTGATTCTTCCCGGCTGCGGTAAACGTGCTGAAGATTCCGCCGCCAAGAACGCTCTCAAGTGGAAGAAGAGCAAAGAGGGCGAACTGACCGGCGATGACGCGGAAAGGGGCGAGTAGGCGAGGCGCTCGTGGTGCAGAGAATCGCCGATTCCCTTGACTTTTGCATTGTCACTCTTCTATAATTCAACCGGTTTACCTGCACCGTCGATGGGGTTTTGTGTGGTGGGGCTGTGGCGCAGTTGGGAGCGCGTCTGAATGGCATTCAGAAGGTCAGGGGTTCGAATCCCCTCAGCTCCACCAATCTCCCCTCTACGCATCTCAACGGCATATTCCTTTGAGATGCCGTTCAGGTGTGCAGCTTTTTTTTGCGCGGCATTCGTTGCCACCCTCACTGAGGTGGCTTGCTCGCAGGGCAGGTCGTCGGGTTCGCTTGCCGGGGTAATTGAGATTTGTCAGGTAGTTTCCCCTCTCACATGGCGTGTCGGGGAGGTGCGTCCTGCCGGAACCGCGACGCTGCTTGAGGGGGTGCCCACCCTCTGGGGATGCCCATCCATCGGGGATGCGTCGATACGAGTGGTTTGCATTGGTGGGCAACCGCGATTAGTTCTGGGCAGAGACCTTACTCACGCCGGCCATGACGACACAAATACGTGAGTATTCGCCGGACGGAGTAGCAGCGGGATACCGATTTGGGCCTCCGTACAGAATGGATGACGGCAGCCGGTCTTCTGGCATACTCGATCCTGATATGTCTTCTCCGAACCTTTCGAGTTGTGCCGGAGGGATGGGTGCCCGCGGCTGTCGCGATCCCATGTTTCGCCGCAGGCGTCTGGTATGGGTGTCTGTACTTCTCCTACCGTGATATCGACCTTGACTGGGGATTGCTTCTTTCAGGTCTGGGGTGGCTGAGTGCCGGCATGGCCTTTCTGACCGCAATGGTCACGGGCCGTAGTGGTGGGTTGGGTGGCTATGCGTGGTTTTGGGCCTGGATGGCTGCACTGCTCATCATAGCTGGAGGGGTAGTTGGCTGGTTCTCGGTCAGAGAAATGCAGGCGAAAGCGTTACGGAGCAAGGGCGAGGAGAGTGCTGAATCCGTTGTGCCAGAGCCGTAAGCAGTGGATGTGCCTTTCCGGACCTACGGCGGCCCTTGTCGCTATTTTGTTAACTGACATGGGTGGCATAAATGCGCAACCGGCAACCGTCCCGCAGAAGACAGGTGGGAGAGCCCCTGAAATTCTCGCCTTGGTCTTTTGCGGCGGAACGCCGGAAGATCAGGTGTCGATTACCTATTCGCGGTTTGCGTCGGCGGAGGAGGCTCAACGGGATGTAACCGAACTCGCTCGACGTGGAGTCTGGCAGACGAACGGGATGGCCGTAACGGCCAACCCGGCAAAAGACGAGACCAGCGTCAGCTTCCAGTCTCCTTCTGTGGTCGTAAGCGAGAGTGGAGTCCCGCCCCTGTCCCCGTTCATTGAGACGTGGAGGAGATATGATTATCTCCGTATCATCTTCGTGGTCCCGAAGTCCTTTTCGCCGAAAATCGCGTGGAGTAAGTACTCCGATGAGTACTTGGACATTGAGTTCGACCGGGTAGGCTCAACGCTGACGTTCGACGTATTCTTGCGAGAACACGATTTTGACCGTGTGACGATTCCCCTGGAGGGAGAGTCGAATCCTGCTGCACAAAGGAAATTTGGGCGGCATAGGGGGGAGCTGCTGCTATTGGTTGCCCTTGTGCTTGCGGTTGCCTCTGCAGGCATCGTGGCAATAGCAACCGTCGTTATCCTATCGAGGCGACAACGACGTCAGAGAGAGGAGCCGTCCCGCCGCAGGAATGGGTAGATGAGATGAGCGGGAAGGGGGGGCTGTAGTTCCCTTACAATCGTTGGGAAATCAGGGACGCCCCAAACGGTGGAGAGTGGTTCCGCAGCGTGTTATACTCGTCACGGGTGAAAACACCCCGCTCACCCCGACCCTCTCCCCTTCGGGGAAGCGGGTCGGGGTGAGCGGGGTACCCGTAACGAGTATACACTGAATTCTGCAGACGGAGACAGACAATTGGTTGACATCATCAAGTTGCTGAGGCTTGCAGTTGACAAGGGCGGATCGGATGTCTTCATCAAAGTGGATTCACCTCCGGCTGTTCGTCTTCACGGACAGGTCATCAAGGTGGATACGGATCCCCTGACCTCGGAAGACATGAAAGAAATCCTGGACATGATTCTGAACGAGAACCAGATGGCCAGTTTCGAGAAGAAGCATGAGCTGGACTTGGCTTTCGCCATCCCAAATGTGGCTCGTTTCCGAACGAACATCTATCAGCAGCGGGGAACCATTGGCATGGTTTTTCGTGTGATCAACCTGGGTATCAAGTCCATCGATGACCTGAAACTGCCAAAGGTATTGGAGAGTTACTGTCCTCTGCGGCAGGGACTGGTTCTCGTGACCGGCCCCACCGGGTCGGGAAAGTCGACGACGCTCGCGGCGATGATCGATCTGATCAACAAGACTCGCCGGTGCAATATCGTGACAGTTGAGGATCCGGTGGAATACGTGCACCCGGACCAGTTGAGCATCGTGAGTCAGCGGGAAATTGGGTTTGACACCGACTCCTTTCACGACGCGTTGCGGGCCGTAGTCCGTCAGAGCCCCGATGTGATCCTTATCGGTGAACTCCGTGACATCGAGACGATGACCGTATGTCTTCAGGCGGCGGAAACTGGTCACCTTGTGTTCTCCACCGTCCACACGACCAGCGCTTCGGAAACGATGGAGCGCATTATTAACATGTTCCCACCACACGACAAGCCGCAGATTTGTTTACGGTTGTCCAAAACGCTGCGGGGGATCATTTCCCAAAAGCTCGTCCCCACCACGGACGGACTCGGGCGCCTCTGCGCGGTGGAGGTGATGATCACCACCCCAACCATCGCCCAGTATATTGAGGAGGGACGGTCCTCGCAGATCTATTCCGCTATTGTACAGGACGGACGTGAGAAGCACTGGGGAATGCAGTCGATGAACCAGGCGCTTGATGCCTACTACAAGCAGGGAATGATTTCTGAAGCGACCGCCATGGACAATGCAGGTATCCGAACAGAATTGAAGCAGATGCTGAGACGTGAAGGCAGCCCACTGCTTGAAGAGCGTTCGCCGGGCCCGATCCCTGATGAGCCCATGGACGAAGTGGAGTGAACGAGCGGACAGGTTGTTGATTCCTCCGAACTGCAGAACAAGCAGTATTGGAAGGGGGTTGTTCGTTGGCGCAGATAGATCAGATTATTGATTTTCTTGTGAAGCAAAAAGGCGACAAGCTCGTCATCAGAAACAATGAAAAATGGCAGCTCTTTGTTGGCAACCAGACCAAACCGGTGGGTAACGTGGTCAATTCCCAGCAGATCCAGAAGCTCGTTTCTGAAATTGCGCCCGGGGAGCAGATGTCGGCCCTCCAGAGCGGCCAGCCTGTTTCGTTCAAGTACACTGCGCCGGGCGGGGAGAAGCAGATCGGAGTTGAGCAGAAAGATGGCCAGATTCAGGTGACCATCACAGCGCCCGGGGAGTACTCTCCTCCTCCCGTTGCTGCTGCGGAACTCGCAGAGGGTGCAGAAGATACTGCTTCTCACGAGCAGAGTGTGACTGTCGATGAGAGCGTTGGCAAGAAGAAAGTGCCGCACATCGATGAGCTTTTTTACTACATGCACGAGAACGAATGCTCCGACCTTCATTTCAGCAGCAATGAGTACCCCATGGTCCGTCAACATGGAACCATGCAGAAGTTGACGCAATACGAAATAACGACAAACGACTACCTGAAGAAACTGCTCTTCGAGATATGCCCCAAACGGAACCAGGATGAATGGGAGGAAGGCAAGGACACAGACTTTGCCTACGAATTGGAGGGCATCGCTCGTTTCCGGTGTAACCTTTTTGCAGATCGGTTCGGGATCGGTGGCGTATTCCGACTCATCCCGACAGAGATTCTCTCGCCGGAACAGTTGGGACTTACCAAAGCCATGCTGGATCTTTGCTACCTCTCCAAGGGGCTGGTGGTCGTCACCGGTCCTACTGGCTCGGGGAAATCCACGACCCTCGCGACGATGGTTGATTACACAAACAAGATTCGGGATGACCACATCATCACGATTGAGGACCCCATCGAGTTTGTGCATAACAACAAACGGTGCCTCATCAACCAGCGCGAGGTTCATGTTCACACACAATCGTTTGCTCGAGCATTGCGAGCCGCTCTCCGCGAGGACCCCGACATCGTGCTCGTGGGAGAAATGCGAGACCTCGAGACCATCGCCATCGCCATCGAAACAGCGGAAACCGGACACTTGGTGTTTGGGACTCTGCACACCTCCAGCGCGCCCTCTACCGTAGACAGAATGATCGACCAGTTCCCTCCGGCGCAGCAGGAACAGATCAGGGTCATGTTGTCTGAATCGCTGGCGTCGGTAATCGCCCAGACCCTCTGCCGCAAGAAGGCGGGGGGGCGTATCGCTGCGTATGAGGTTCTACTGTGCGATTCCGCGACGCGGAACCTGATTCGTGAGGGGAAGACCTTCCAGCTTCCCTCTATCATGCAGGTGGGTAAAGGCAAAGGCATGGTGACCATGAACGACGCTCTGATGGCGCACGTCAAGAACGACTTGGTAGATCCCCATGAAGCTTACGTGAAAGCGGTCGATAAGGTAGGACTGCTTGCGATGTATGAGAAAGAGGAAATTGATTTCAAACTGGGTGAAGACCAGAAGCTGGAGTAGCAAGAAGGAGCTAACGTTGAGATGACCGCTGCCCGACGATCCCCTCAACCCGTTGAGGAGCAACCCAAACAACACTGGATCGGCAAGCTCGAGCCGGCGGTGCGCCTGATTACCCAGGCAAGCCTGATTCTCGCGATTGTCTGCCTAACGTACATATTATTCGCCGTCTTCAAGGGGCACCTCACCCAACCCACCGATCAGATTGTGAACAACATGCGCCTGGTCGGCAATCTCTGCACCATCGCTATCGTGGTCTTTGCTGTGTTCTACATGCTGTTGCACTTGGAGGAGAACGAAGTCGCTATCGGGATGGGCGCCCTCGGAGCTGTCTTCTACTTCGGATTCTCTTATCTCATCGGTTTTTTCCTGACGCGGCAGGGAGCCTCAGCAAATCAGGCCACGGAAGTGGTCAACCAGAAGTTCATCAGCGCAGGTCAGTTTGTCATCGGATCCGTCATTGTCCGGTTCCTGTATGTCTTTGTCGTGTCCTTGCCGGAGCTGGCTTCCCGCGAGCGGAAGAAAGCCAACGTCGGTTTCGAGCAGCAGGCCAAAGATGCAAGCAGCACGAAGGTGGGAAGACCTTCTGTCTTCAGTCGGTGCTGGCAGTTGCCCTATTGTAGAGAAACCGTGAAGAAGGCGTGCCCGGCGTTTATTGCGCGGAAATCCTGCTGGAAATTTGGGAAGGGATGTTATTGCGACGAGGAAATGATCGCCAAGATCGTTCGCGGAGAAACGGGACTCGCTGACAGTAGCCGAGCAGGAGCAGCCTTCCTGAAGGCAGATCTGGCGGCCAGGACGGGGGCTAAACCTCAGCAGAAGACGAAGAGGCCTCCCTGTGGGAAATGCTACATCTATTTGGAGCACCAGAACCTCAAGCACAGGGCGGTTGGCCCGGTCGTGATCCCGGTGACGGTGGTTATCCTGTACCTGCTCAAGGATGTGATTTTCACCGGGTACGAACAGGCGAGCGGATTTATCGGGGGGCTATTTAAGCAGTTTGCTTTCAGTCCGGATAAATCAGCATCTGGAGTCGGGGAATCGCTGGCGCAACAAACCGAGTATTTCATCCTGTTTATCTTGGCAGTTTTCGTGCTTATATATGTAACCAAGTTCATCGAGTTCTGCATTTATAAACTGAAGATATAGATATTGTCCAATCCACTTAGTGACAGGGGGCAAAGGAATTGGCCAGAGTTTTGCTGAAAGATCTGACAAAGAAGTTCGGGACCGTCACAGCAGTCGACAAAGTAAACCTTGAGGTCCGGGACAAGGAGTTTCTCGTCCTCGTAGGACCTTCAGGCTGTGGGAAGACCACCGCGTTGCGTTGCGTCGCAGGACTTGAAGAAGTCAGTAGTGGCCAAGTGCAAATCGGGGATCGCGTTGTCAACGACGTCATGCCGAAGGATCGTGACATCGCGATGGTGTTCCAGAACTACGCACTGTACCCTCACATGAACGTGTACGACAACATGGCTTTTGGATTGCGGTTGCGAATGCTACCCCTTTGGTATAAGGGGCTCTTCCAGATGTCCGAAGTGAGGCAGACCAAGGGGTCCATTGATCGACGCGTCAAGGACACAGCAGAAATGCTGGGGTTGACACATCTGCTGAAGCGACGCCCCAAGGAATTATCCGGAGGGCAGAGGCAACGTGTTGCCCTTGGGCGAGCCATCGTTCGTGAACCGGCGGCCTTCCTGATGGACGAGCCCCTTAGCAATCTGGACGCCAAATTGCGTGTTCAGACACGCGCGGAGCTAATCAAGCTGCATGTGAGATTGGGGATCACCACTATCTACGTGACGCACGATCAAGTCGAGGCGATGACGATGGGTGACCGGATCGCTGTGATGAAGGATGGTCTTGTGCAGCAATGTGACCGGCCCTTGGAAATATACAATCATCCGGCGAACCTCTTTGTCGCCGGATTCATCGGCAGCCCAGAAATGAATCTTCTCGAGGCCACCGTGAAGGCATCCAACGGCGACATCCTGGTGGACGCAGGAAGCTATCAGGTCAACATGCCGGAGAAGCACAAGGAGTCCCTCAAACCGTATGTAGGCAAATCCGTCCGTTTTGGCATCCGCCCTGAAGACATATACGATAAATCCATTTCACTCATTCCCGCACAGCCCGGAAACACCATCGGGGTGCAAGTAGAGATCACCGAGCCGATGGGCTCGAGTGTTCTGCTTGAGCTGGATCCGGGAGATGGGAAGACGCTCACTGCCAACGCGGGTGCCGATACGAAGGCGAGGATTGGGGAACCGCTGGAGGTTGTCTTGGACATGAGCAAGGCGCACATCTTCGATGCCGAAACCGAGGAAGCCGTCTTCTGACTCCGCCCGTAATAGTGTCGGCAACGCAAGGAGTACGCCAAGCCATGTTGTACAAGCAAGACCACCTGCGCCAGTCGGAGCTTTTCGCCGAACTGGATGAGCGCAGCTTGGATGTCCTCGCTGAGTACGCCGAGAACCGCCACTTCGTCAAGGGACATCTTATTGTTCTTGAGGGCGCGACGGAAGTGGAGAACCTTGGACTGTACGTCATCATCAGCGGCGGAGTAGAGATCACGCGGAGAATGAGTGACGGCAGTCAGTTTCAGTTGGCGGTCCTGGGGCCGGGAGATTGCTTTGGTGAACTCTCGGTCATCGATGGCCAGCCTCGCTCTGCCAGTGCCGTTGCGGTTGAGGATACTGAATGCCTGATGTTGACGGCCATCGACTTCCGCGAGTTTCTTCAGATCTCCCCTAAAGTGGCCCATAATCTCCTCCGAGTCATCGTCGGACGACTCCGCCAGACAGACGAGATGATCGTCGATTGACCCACGCGGTACGCTTGCGCACCGATTCTGGTAGAATAGACTCGAATCGTACAGCCGCGTCGGGTCGAATTCTTGGTCAGCAACGGTAGGATGCCGTTGGTCCTCCGGGAAGAGGAGGCGTTTGAGGTTGGGCGCGTCTCCCGCTGAACGATCTCTAAGGAATGAGATACTGCTGTGGACCGTTCGACTACGTCAGCAAGGGCAGAACCCGTCAAACTCCAGTGTCCGAAATGCAGGACGCTCACGGCCAATAATCACCCTGCTTTCCCCCTTTGTTCCAACAGGGAGTGTACCGAGTATCTGCCCAAGTGTCGGTACTGTTCCTTCTACGACTCGGAAATGGTGGAGTGCACCAACCAGCGCATTCAACGGATGATGGGGGATACCTCCGGGCGAGTGGTCATTCGCGACGTTGACGCCTACATCGAGTGTCCGGAGCACAGTTCGACGATTGTATTCAATCCCGTTGAGCAAGCCCGGAAGCTTGTTAGGTATGTCACTCGAATCGCTCTCACGGTGGTGGTCGTTTGCGGTCTGGCCTATGGCGGGTACTGGGTCGATGCGAAGATCCAGACTCGGGATAATCGACCGCCGGGCGTTTTTCTGGTCACCCTGGCCCCCGATCAGGTGGAGGTTGAATCGGAATTTACCATCCGTTTCTCTCTCCAAAACCTCACGGACGCTGACACCGGGGAGCTGCAGTTGCGTCTGTCCGAGAGACTGTTCGAGTGGTTTGAGCTGCTCGAGATGAACCCCATGCCGCGAGACATGTTTACTCGCGGCGGCGGCCGCTACTTTGTGCTCAGCTCCGTGCCGGGGAATTCTGAAATGCTTGTGGTGATGAAGTTCAAGCCGACCCAGACCGGATCACACCACTGCAAAGTTACTGTGTTCTCTTCGGAGGAGGTTATCTACGCCGAACGGGAATTCTGGATTGATGTCATCTGAGCCAGAGGATGATTCCGCTGCCAATGGAGGGCAAGCGGCAGTGGCCGCATTGGGGCGTCGCGTAGTCGAAGAACAATCCGGTGAGAGAGAAGCCCTCCTCGCCGACAGATGCGGCAGGGAGGGTACAGATCGACAGTAGCACCAGACAGTCGCCGGGACGCTACGCAGGCGGTGTTTCCTGTGGCGGACCCGCATCTTCGTCAGCTCGCTGTGATGTCTCCACAGGGGAGGCAGGGGGTGCACTATCCTCCTCGAGTAACGCGATGTTCTCAGCCCTCAGACCCTTGTCTCCGTTGACGACTTCGTAGGTGACGCGCTGTCCTTCTCTGAACATGCGGAATCCCTCGCCCGGGATGGACGAGTAATGGACAAAGACATCCGGCGATCCATCGTCCTGCGAAATAAACCCATATCCTTTCGATGCGCTGAACCATACAACAGTCCCTGATGCCATACAGCACCCCCGAATCCACAAAAGGTTGCCGGCTACCCGTACGCCTGAGCGATCCATTGCATTACCTTCGAACCGGATCGAGAAGAGCGATGGCCCACGGCCCGACCGGTGCGGACGCGACCCAGAGGTCAACTCAACGCCTCGGTGTTGCCCGACCGGCGCAAAGTATAGCAAATGGCTTGCCGGCTGTAAACAGAATTGCTGAGCCTCAGTACACGCAATGTCCCTCCTCCATCATTTTGCATGTTGATGAACGTCGACGGCAAGCAATCGCCAGCGGGCGTTGTGTCAGACATTTGCTCCGCCTTCTCATGTGGATGGCGGCGACAATTCCAGCGTTGATTGGGGCAGGTCAGCCAGCGGATGCAGACCCCGGTAGCGAAGACGCAGGGGGCGTCTCCGGGCCGACCGTCGAGTCCATTATTAGATACCCGTTTCGAACTCTGGACGATCTCGCGGAGTCTTACGCGACCAGCTACACCGCTCTTCGTGAACTGAAGGTGAAGCATCGACGAGTTGACCCAGTTCTCACTCAGAGCGACGACCTCTACGAGCAGTTCCTCGCAGAGGTAATGTCCTTCACGACAGCCAGTCGGACGGAAGGAGAGCGCGTGTCCGTGGTAGATTTTGGCGCGTCCCGAGATGCGGCGCTCCTGCGCCTCCGACAAGAAGTGATGCTGCAGGCTCCTCCGGGCGGCGCGGTGCTGCGAGTCTATGCGAGCAAAGAAGCCATGCCTGTTCCTGTACGCGCGCTGTTCAACGACAAGGTGTCCGGCATCACCCGATGGTGTCGATTCATCGCGGTTGACGCGCACAGTAGATCACAACGAGAACTACGCGACATCATCTCGCATGAACTGTCCCATGCTTTTGTCTGTGCATCGCTGGGACTGGAGAGCCGGAGACTGCCGCGCTGGTTCCACGAGGGTTTAGCTCTGTACCTGTCAGACGCTCAGGACATCTACACATCTCAGACGGAATATGGTGGTGAGCGAATAGCTTACTCAACCAGCCAATATAACGAATACCGGTTGATGTTCCGCTACCTGGGTGCTATACTTGGTCGTGATGGTGTTATCGAATTTGTGCGCCATGCCATTGTTCAGCGGTCCGCAGAGGACGCATTGCGGGCAGTTATGGGGATCAGGGACGGAGCGGCGCTACTGCTGGAAGCGGAACGCTGGCAGCGCACAAGGGACATTGCCGGCGTAGCACTGGTGCTTGCCCCTGCCGCATTGTTCCTTTACCTGTTGCATAGGCGTTACCGTTGGCGGGTCACCCGGTATCAGGAGGATGTCATCGACCTGACCGAACAAGTGAACCAACACCTGCGCGCTGCGAGGCAGGAGATTCCGGAGCCTCCCCCCGGTGGAACCATCACAACGGCGCAGACGGTGGGGCGGCATCACGTTGAAGAGGCTTGTTTTGCGCTTATCGACATGAGCCGACTGCTGGCACGGAAGGGAAGTCGGGACGAAGCGTTTGAGGGGGTCGAGAAGGCCAGGCGGTTTGCTCCCTGGTCCGACCGGGTTCTGCGAGCCGCTGAGGATGCCGAGGACGAAATCAATGGGATTGTTGTGTAATGAACGCCCATTCGCTCATTCGCCCATTCGCCCATTCGCCCATTCGCCCATTCGCCCATTC
>Ga0100398_1003174_pt1 | contig 13482 bp, 8 predicted proteins | sample CryGeymeta201522_FD_81568 | JGI IMG/M metagenome (GOLD analysis project Ga0100398, IMG submission 81568) | Groundwater microbial communities from Crystal Geyser aquifers in Utah, USA - Crystal Geyser metaG 2015-22 | ecosystem: Environmental > Aquatic > Deep subsurface > Groundwater | place: USA... | reverse complement strand
GAGTATCGCAAGGTGCTGGATGCGGCCTTGCACGGCCATGAGGTCATCGAGATGGAGCAGGACTCGCTGTTGACCTTGGTGCAGGATGCGCAGAAGAGTTTCGATGTCTTAGTGATCCGGACGACGACGGCCTTACCCTACAGCAGTGTCTTTCTCGAACTCCAACCGGGCTACTGGGACGGCGAGTCTGAGCAGCGGCTGCGGGCCGATATGCAGCGGCGGAGGATGGAAAAACTGGCGTCGCCGTCTCCTTGAGAGTGCTTTCCCTTGAGGAGGTGTATGAAAACCTGCCGAAGAATCGGGTGACCCTGGCCGTCGTAAAGGCCCTTCGCGGGCGTGGAGTGCCTCCGCTGGTCATGCGGAACAGTTCTGCAGTAGACCTATTTGTGGATACGCATCCTGCTTGATTCGAGGGATTCATCCGAGCCTGACAAGCGGCTCATCTCGAGCCGGTTCCTGGATGATCTCCGGGAAAACCCAAACGAGCGAATATCGGTGCAGGTGTTGAACGAATTTTCTGTCAGTGCGACCCGCAAGCTGAAACCAAGATTATCAGCGAATGAAGGTAGATGATCATCAAACTCGAACTCATCAAATGCCCGACCGCGCCCCCCAAACGTCGAATCTTCCCTCACCATCCGTGGCGGTGCCACCGAGTTGAACGACTTATCAGCGAAAGCATCCCCATTCCCCAAACAATCAGCGCGATGAACGAAAGCGGAACCAATGGAATGAACAGCAGAGTATAAATCGCTGAAATCGCCACCGCCACCCCGACCGCCAATCCCTGCACCCGCGAACCGACTCTCTTCCCCCTAACAGAAGCCATCAATTGAAAGCAGGCACTAACAGAACCAGCACCGCATAGAAAACCGTCGGCACTGGATCGAAAAACACCGCACCGCAGAATCCCGTCACGATTTCGAAAACCGAAACCGCCGCAGGAAAGATCACGCCAAAGAACATCAACCGCTTCCAACCCCGATACTTATTGTTAGATTACTCAGAATAGACAGGCCCCCCTCCTCCAATCGTGTCGTCACCAAGCCCTGCTTCCCTAGCCGAGAAAGCAGCGGATAAATCGAGCCCTCCGCCACACCGATCCCCGGAATCGCCACCAGCGCGTAGCCATACCACTCCCCCTGCAAGAGCGCCGACAAAATACACAGATCCAGCAATCCCTTGCGCATCTGCACCCTCCAATTCTCAAACCACTCTGACGACTGTCGCAACACTGCCACCAGCTGCCTTGCATAACAGGGTATCAAGCAAGAAGAAAATCAACTGAATGAGCGGCAGGCGAATCTGCCTGCCCGAAGTGCTCCCGACTTTCATCAAACGCTTTTTCGTCAAAACCCTGACACCCAAACCCCTGCGTCATCGCTGAAATCCACCCGGCAGATGAGCCACCGGAAGCCCGGCTTCTCAACCAAAGTGATCACCCTAATTCTTTGATCTTCAGCGAACTCAGCGAGTCATAACCCTTCCATTCCGACCGCGACTCTACGGTTTGCCGAGCCTCTTTTTTGAGGCGTCTTTTTTTGTTCGAATTCGGACATCGGGAATTGGTTGCGGAGCTCGGTTGGTTAGGTCTTCTGAGTAAGAGTGCCGAGTGCTGAATCGGCAGTGATTAGAAAAATTAGGGATGTGGCGTAGTCGTAGGTGCCGAAGACGGCTGATTACCTCTGTCATGATCCTTCAATCTATTGGTTTTTCGTTGAGGGAAACTAACTGGGACAACTAATTTCGTTCCATGTTAGTGGATGAGGAGGAATTTGAATCGCTTGGGAGCTTTGATCTTATTGAGAAGCTGGGTGAAGGTGGGACAGGGGTCGTGTGGAGGGCTGTGGATCAGAGGACCGGGCGTGAAGTCGCCTTAAAGATATTTAAGGGCTTTGGGCGCGGCGATGGCTGGTTTGCCGGAGGAGATCGCCGCTTTCGCTTTGAAAGAGAGGCCGAACTGCTCTCTCGCCTCGAATATCCCGGGATTGTTCGATTATATGAAGTATACTTGGGTAATGACCCTCCCTATTTTGCGATGGAATGGGTTGATGGTCAGGATGTTTTGACCGCTTCGAATCGCGAGCCGCTACGGGTCATCGTCGAGTGGATTCGTAATACGGCCAGAGCCGTCGCGTTTGCCCACCGGCGCGGCATTCTTCATCGCGACCTGAAGCCTTCCAATATTCTGCTATCGAAGGATGGGGAGGTAAAGGTCGTGGACTTTGGTTTGGGCCGCGCATTTATCGAGGAAACCCTGACCCAGTCGCCCGCAACAGCAGCAGCTTTTACCCGGGAGGGGGATGCTGCGGGGACTTTGGGCTATGCCCCACCTGAGCAGATTTTGGGGAAATGGGCGGAAGTCGATACACGTTCTGACGTTTTTAGTCTCGGAGTGGTCTGCTTTCAGTTGGTCGCTGGTCGACTTCCCTACGACCCCGGGGAGTCGACGAACGAGGCTCTGGAGCGTTTGGGTCAAGCGGGTTCAGCGCCTGATCCACGCCGCTTCAAGCCGGAACTCTCTCATGATCTTGCCGCCGTCATCAATAAAGCCATCCGGGTGCCGATTGAGGAGCGATATCAATCGATGGATGATTTTGTGGCAGATCTGGATCATTGGCTCAAGGGCGAGGCCGTGGAAGCACGTGCGCACACGGAGCGGCTCTATCGTGTCGGGAAGCACTTGAGGCGGTTTGCTTGGTCGTATTTCGCCGGAGCGGCGGCGCTCGCGGTAATCCTTGCAATCAGTTTGCTGGGCTATCAGCGCGAGGTGGATGGTCGTGAGCGAGAAGCTGGCTTGCGCACGGAGGCTGAAGATGCCGCCTACAGAGCATTGGAGGCCAAAAAGGAGACCGAGAGTCTTCTTGTCGTGGCCGAATCGGCGCGGCATCAAGCGGAAATTGCCAATGCGGAAGCGAAGGCCGAAGCAACCGCTGCCCGCCAGCAAGCCTTGCTGGCGCGAGCGAGAAATCTGCTCGAACGCGGTCGACTTCAGGATGCCTGGGATCTGCTTTCACAGGCATTTGAAGACGGAGCCAAGCCCCCATGGGAGATCGGGCATCTGCTGCGTGAGATCGAAGTTCAGGCGAAGCAGTTGGCGGTGCGATTTTTTACTCTCGATCATCCCAGCCCGATCAAGATGGTGAGATTTCTCGATGATCCGGATGCCGTGAAGTTAGCGGTCTTTGATCGCGAAGACCGACTCACGATCTACGAAGTGCGCCAGCTCGACGGACGACGCGAGGTCGTCGAGCTTCGCCGTAGCTCACTGCCGGAGGGCCGCTGGTATTGGCAAGGCCACTCGGCCAAGGGCTTCCTCTTTGCTCAAGTTGAAGGCAAGCGACCGAATGAAACAAGTCACATGCTGCTTCTCGATGAGGAATTGAAAGAGGTCGCGCGCTTCGAGGTTCCAGGTTTCGTCGATGCCGGTGCGATCGATTGGAGAAGCGGCAGGCTGGGTGTCCTCAGCGATGGGGAACGCTTCGAACTCAGGGCACTCAGCGATGGTGGATTGATCGACTCTCACCCATGGCCGAACAAGTTCAGCCATTTCTCAAACTGGCGGATCGATTTTCAGGACGGGAAGGTCTTCGTCAAAGGGGGAACCTGGGAGCAGGCGAGTGCCATCTATCAGGCGTCCGATGGTTCTGAGGTCGGGAAGTTTCAGGGACGGATCCAGAATCACTACGCCATGAGCGACGGAAGCACGTTGGGGCTCTGGTCGCGGGAAAATGGCGGTGGCTCGGCGCAAATTGTGCGCTTTGATGATCTCAGCGCGGGCCAAAAGACAGGAACGCTCGATCTGCCCTTCCTTCACCTCGGCTTGGGGAAAATCGACTTCTCGACCGAACCCACAAAGGGGTCCTATCAGCGTTTTAGTCTCTGGCAGAAGGACAACATCAATCGTATCATCGTCGATTGGGAAGGGGGACGCTCACGGGTGGAGACCCTGATTCCCAACTCCATCGAGCCATGGAATCCGCGCAATCTTCGAGCTTACGGACTATCCGAGGAATATGATATTCTGGTTCTCGCAGAGGAGAAGCGAACCGAGCGACTGCTATTCTTCGACATGCGGAAACTGGAGATCGCACCGGTGGAGGACAATGACCACCACTGGAAAGCTCCGACCGAGCAGTGGGCCTTTTGCGACGCGGGAGATGAGGTGCTTTCCATCACCAGTGGCCAGCCTTCATTCGGAAGCTTCCCAGGTCGGGATGTGAAGGCCCGGGCAAGCCACCTCGAGGCCCGTGATGGTGAGGGAAAGGTCACCCGCCGGTGGAAGCTCGCGTGGCCTGAGTCACTGGCGACACCGGAGAAGGGGAGAGTCGCCTATTGCTGCGGGCTGAGCCTTTCACCCGCGGACGGCAAGACTCTGGCGGTCGTGCTTCATGAATCCGAAAGTTTCAGTGTGAACGACAGCTGGGGAGATTCATGGATCGTCATCTATCAGCTGGACGAAGGAAATCCCGATGCTCCTCCCGTCATCGAGCCGCTGCGCAGCTTCTCAGCGAGTGACCGTCCGATCCGTGCCCACAAATGGACGAATTTTGACTTCGCGCCCGATGGCTCCAAGCTGATCGGCGATATCAGCATCGGGAAACTCCTGTTCTTTGACCCTCAAACAGGGAAATCCCTTGGAGAGCTGGGCAATGGCCGTCTTTTCGATCCCTCACCCAGTGGTCGATTCTGGATCAGCGGCGACTTCGAGCGGAAGGGCCCGGTGAATTTGGTGGATGTCCAAGAAGGGACCAATACGCCTCTCTATCAGGGCTATTTCAATGGAGCCGCCTTCACCGCTGATGAGTCCAAGGTGCTGGTTGGCGATGGGAAAAAAGAAATTCGCGAATTCTCGGTAACGGATCGATCCGAATTACGGAGTATTAGGTGTAAGCTGATTCCTAAAGTCATGATCCCTGACTCCCAGCGTCTGATTGCCTTCAAGCCCGATCGCGGCACCCTTGGTAGCGTGGTGCTCGCCGACACCGCGAACGGCGAGGTGATCGCGACTCTGGATTCCTCGGCCCACATCGCCGTCAAGGCGAGGGTGCTTGGGACCGCGCGGACGGTGGTGCTTTCCAATTCCCGCCGCGCGATCTCAGGCTTCCAAAGTAGTGAGCCTTACATTGCTGATGACTAGCCGACCGCCACTTCCCCCCGCATGTCAATCTTTCCCACTACCCGCTGGAGCATCTTTTCTCATCGCACCGATGAGGCGGATCGCAAGGAGATCTGGGACTACATGGCACGCGTTTACTGGAGCCCGCTTCAGTTGGTGGCGGTCGGCAAGCAGCTATCGCCCGAGGACGCGGACGATGCCGTCCAGCAGTTCTTCAAGCATCTCCTCGAGGAAAACTTCATCGACAAGCCAGACCGGGAATTCGGCAAGCTCCGCTCCTTCCTGCGCTGGAAGTTTGACCGCTTTCTACTCGACCAGCGCCGTAAGTCCGCCTCGCAGAAGCGCGGAGGGAGTGCTCAGCATGTGGATCACGAGGATGTAGAGTTGAGTGCGAGAGATTACGAACGCCCAGATGAGGCCTATGATCGTCAGTGCGCCCTCCAGATGTTTGAGGAAGCGGTGCGTCGCACCCAGAGTTACTACCGGACCCGGCCTCACCATTTTGAAACCCTGCTCGCGGTGGCAGAAGGGAATACGAGCGCAGCTGATGCCTGGAAGAAACTCGACTGCACCCCCGGCAATGGGCGGGTGGCGCTCAGCCGATTCAGGTCACGTCTCGAACAAAACCTGAAAGCGATCATCCGTGAATCCTGTGACCCTCAGTTTCCCGAGATTCTGGAGGAGGAGCTGAGGCTGGTGAAGAGGCTGCGGGGAAATAGAGAGGAGAGAGGCAGCGAATGAGGGCGATCAGAAAAGCGCCTGAGAGAGCATGGGCCACCTCCTCTGGAGTTTGTGCGAACGTTGACGCTAATGATCAGTCCTTGAATCAACTCTCTGAAAGTCATGGCGTATCAGAATATGACAGGGTTTTGATGGAATATGATTGGCAGTCTGGAGATGAGTGCTTTGGGATACGTGGTGTTACGGTTATGAGTGCCCACGCAATCCCGAATCATCCACTTTCCATGCGGGAAGGCGGGCGAGGTAAGAGTTGGAGCAAGATTGTGGGATGCGAAACTCGGTTGCTGATCTTCCAAGTGGGTCTTATTAACCCATCTGTTGCTGCGGTTAGCCCTCGTCTATCGAGGCTAATTCCATCCATGGCTCCCGTTCAATGCTCGAAATCCGGGGCTGCCCCCTTTCATGCTTTCAGAGCCCCCTTTCGGATGAACTGCGGGTGGGTGATGGATTTTGACAGCCAAGTCATTTTTTTGTTGGAGGGGGATGGGTGCCGTCCAAGTGTTCTTTTGGCACTAGTGTTGCGCCACAGCAAATAAATTTTTAATCACTCTTTACTAACAACCTAGCTACTATGAAAAGATTACCTAGAATAGTCCTCTGTCTACTCCTAAGCTTTTTTGATGTGGCTATAGGAAAAGTGGTCAACATGCCATTTCAGTCGAATGGTAATGCTCTTGGGTCCATTGAAAGAACGGGATCTAGTTACAGTGAGTTGAATTCTGTTGATTGCGGAGTGCAGGACAATGTCGGTAGTGATAATATCTACCGAGGCTTCGCATTTTGGAATTTGGACGGGCTTCCTGATAATGCCGAAGTGGTGTCAGCTCGGATGTATAATACACGCTCCAGTGTTGACACGGATGGATTCGGTGACGTTGAAGCAATCTATGCACCGAGCCAATGGGCGGACTTCGCTGACAACATTACGACTGCTTATGCTTCGATAGGTTCCGCTGCATCAATCGTTATTGGTGACACGACTCCAAATGCGCCGATTTGGTCTAATCCAATGTCTATAAACAAGAATTGGATTGTGCCCGGTGTTGATTTTGGGGTTTTTTTCAGAAGCACTGATGAATCGGACGCTCCCTTCGCCAATGACGATCATCACTACAGGATAAGTAACTTGAGGCTGGAAGTGACCTACACTGCAGCTCCTCTCGTGGTGACGGCTTCTACTCTACGATCCGACAAAATTTTGGTGGATTGGTCAGTGGTGGACGGTGCCCAATCGTATGTGCTTTACCGTGGCACAACCACGAATCCTCTCAATGCAGCTGTGTTGAGGACAAACTTCCAGGCTTCTGACGCGCCATGGTCTGATACGAGTGCCAGTGCGGGAGTAGATTATTACTACTGGATCAGAGCAGACCACGGAACTTCAACTGGTGGTTTAAGTGATTTCAATGAAGTTGGTGCTAGAGGCTACAAAGTGCCAAGTCTAAGTGTGAGTCCAACGAGTGCGACGAAGGACGGGTCGACACAGAGTTACACGGTTTCGGTGAGTTCGAACGTGAGTTGGAGCGTGAGTGACAACGCGTCGTGGATTTCGGTGAGTCCGACGAGCGGGAGTAACAATGGTACGATTACGGTGAACTTGCAGGCGAACACAGGAACGAGTTCGCGGAGTGGGACGGTAACGGTGAGCGGTGGGGGGCTAAGCCGGACGCATACGGTGACCCAGGCTGTCGAGCCCTATCTGACGATCAGTCCGGTGAGCGCGTCGAAGGACGGGTCGGCGCAGAGTTACACGGTTTCGGTGAGTTCGAACGTGAGTTGGAGTGTTAGCGATAACGCGTCGTGGATCTCGGTGAGTCCGACGAGCGGGAGCAACAACGGGACGGTAACGGTGACGCTGCAGGCGAATACCGGAACGACGAATCGGATTGGGATGGTTACGGTTGCACAGATAGGTGGAAGCCTTAACGGTATCCACACTGTGACCTCTGCGGTCGTTGAACCTCCGATTATTAGTCCGATCACTGTGACCAAGGACAGTTCGGCGCAAAGTTACCAGGTTTCGGTGAGTTCGAACTCGAGTTGGAGTGTTAGCGACAACGCGTCGTGGATCTCGGTAAGTCCGACGAGCGGGAGCAACAATGGGACGATCACGGTGACGCTGCAGGCGAATACTGAAACGGTCAGTCGCTCTGGAATCGTGACCGTGAGTGGTCGGGTGCACACGGTGACACAGCAGGCGCCCTCGCCCCCTCCACCGTCGATAGCCCGCCGGTCCGTAACTGGTTCAACTATCACAATTGAGATAGTTCCTGATTCGGGAGTGGGTGCCTACGCGGTTGAGGAATCGATTCCGGCCGGGTTGACGGAACCCTCGATCAATGGGGGTGGCAGTTGGGATGCGGTAAACCGCAAGGTCAAGTGGGGGCCGTTCTTCGATGCAAACTCAAGAACCCTCACTTACACCGTTGATGGTCCCGATGACACATACACAGTAATCGGGACGGCCAGCTTTGACGGTGTCCCGCAGACGATCACAGGAGAGGATCAGGTCACCATCTATCCCTTCTTCTTCATGCCCGCCGACTCGGATGAAGACTGGAGCATGGAAATCAATGATGTAACCGGCTACGGAGGGGCTTGGAAGCGGGGTGAGCACGATTACATCAATTATGTCACGCGTTCAGGATTCCTTTGGAAGAATGGCGAGGTGTATCATGACACGGGCTCGGGAGCGCCCATTCCGGATAGTGACTCAACGCGGTGGGTGCCCGGTGCAGCGCCTGCACCCGGTGCGGCGCCCGTCTTCGCGCAAAGGTCAGGCGTGGTGGGCCAATCGACGGTGGTTGCAGCCATTGCTAGCGGCGGCCATGTCAGTCTCATTGTGACTCCTGATTCTGGTGTGAGTGCTTACGCGGTCGAGGAATCGATCCCCGCAGGGTTGACCCCATCCGAGATCACCGATGGGGGGGCTTGGGATGTGGTGAACCGGAAGGTCAAATGGGGCCCATTCTTCGACACAACGCCGAAGACGCTAACCTACGTGCTCACTGGGGTCGCAGGGGACTACTCCCTGTCCGGAACGGGAGGCTTCGATGGTAGCAGTGTAGTCACCATGGGGGTGCGTGATCTGACGGTCGGAAGCGTCTCCTTTGACGGCTTCGTTGGCGAACTCCCTGCGGACCAACGGGGCGAGAGCGATGATCCCGACAAGGACGGCTGGGTCAACCTTGTCGAGTTTCTCTTCGATACCGATCCTAGCGATGTCTCCGCCGCGCCACCGACGCTACCTACAAGCAGCGTGATGACTGGCGCCAGCCTCAACGCTAGCTACGACCTCGCCCTCGATCCGCTGAAACGTTACCGGCTCGTGGAGGTCGAGATTCCCACTAACCTAAAGGGGCTCACCGTAGTGCTCGAAGCCAGCCGGGACCTGAGTTTCAGTGATGATGCCATGGCCACCGAAGTGGGCATGCCCACCAATCAAGGAGCTACTCAAACCCGTCGCTATCTAATCACGCCTAGCGTGGATGAGTCTTCGGCAATGTTCTGGCGGATGAACGTCACCCGCTGATTTCAGCAATCGAATCTATCTTTGGCTCGTTAAAATGCCGACCCCACCATTAGCTTCACGATGGTTCTCCATGAACTCTGAGCGATAGATATACATTTTTGATATGAATATGAATAATCGATTTCTTTCTTTTGTTGTTGCCTGCTTGGCGTTCGCTTGTGGACTGGCTGGAGCAGCGGAGTCGACGGTAGTCTCGACGGTCACGCCGGGGGATGGCGGCGGTATGGTAAACCTGTTGGCGACGCCGGACGCGGGGGTGAGCGCGTATGCGGTGGAGGACTCCGTGCCGGCGGGCCTTACGGTGTCGTCGATCACCGGCGGCGGTTCGTGGGATTCGGTGAACCGGAAGGTGAAGTGGGGGCCGTTTTTTGACATCAACGCCCGGACGCTGACTTATCTGTTGAGCGGGTCGGACGGGAGCTACACCTTCAGCGGGAGCGGGAGTTTCGACGGCGGCAGTGTGGGGATTACTGGTGATCGGGAGCTAGTCATCGGCGGAGGTGGAGGTAGCTCGACGGTGGTATCGACGATCACGCCTAGCGCGGGCGGCGGCACGGTGAGCCTGTTGGTGACGCCAAATGCGGGGGTGAGCGCGTATGCGGTGGAGGACTCGGTGCCGGCGAGCCTGACGGTTTCGTCGATCAACGGCGGCGGTTCGTGGGATTCGGTAAACCGGAAGGTGAAGTGGGGGCCGTTTTTCGACTCAAACGCGCGGACGCTAACCTACCAGGTGAGCGGGTCGGCCGGGAGCTACACCTTCAGCGGGAGCGGGAGTTTCGACGGCGGCAGTGTGCCCGTCACTGGGGACCGTGAGTTGATGGTCGGTCCGACGGGAAGCGCGGAAATTGAGGTCTCATACAACGGTACGATAGTGGTAGATGGCGACACGACACCGTCAATCCCCGAAGGGACCGATTTTGGATCGGTGCCGGTCGGAACATCGGTCGTTCATGAGTTTACTATCCGTAATCTCGGTGATGGTCTACTGGAGATTCCCTCTTTCGGATCGAGTAATCCTGATGTCTTTAGGGTTCCTTTGGTTGCCGTTGTTACGGGAATCGCACCAGGGGGGGCCTACAAGCTTGGTATTGCTTTTGATCCACCGTCTCCTGGATCCCACTCTGCGATGATCAGTTTTGCGACGAATGACAGCGATGAGAATCCGTTCAATTTCACAGTGCGTGGCGATGGAGTCCCGCCAGTCGTCGATGATCACGGCGATTCAACCGCCACCGCAACGGGGATTGCTGTAAATTCGACGACGGCTGGCGACTTGGAGATAGGAGGGGACAATGACTACTTCAGACTGTTGATCGCTGAAGCAGGTAGCCTTTCCGTTGAGGCAACCGGAAGCACAGACACGTACGGCTACCTGCTGGATGCCACCGGTGCCGCACTTGCTTTCAGCGATGATGATGGCACGGGAACAAACTTCAAGATCGTGAGAAGCATTTCTGCGGGAACCTATTACATCAGGGTAAAGGGCGACGGAGCGACAACCACTGGCGGATACCAACTGGTTTGTTCTTTCTCCCCCATGGGTGATCCTGACAACCAAATTGGAACCCTTGGGCTTGCAGCCGGTGGGACCTTGAATGGCCAGGTGGTGGATGCTACACAGCGCACGATTGTGGTTGCTCCGGGTGCCACAATTTCCGGAACGATAGTTGTCGATGCAAACAATCTAATGTCCCCGGGTGCGGTGGTGCCTCTGGGTGGGACAGTTGACTGGGGAGACCGGGAGACACAGCCATGGCAAACTGCCGGGGATATTCCGACGGGGTTGAGTCAACACACGGTAGCCGTCAGCAAGACGGCACCTACTGAGCCGGGAACCTATCATCTGGTGATTGCGTTCGCCGGGGAATACAACATGAGCCAAATCATGTCCCGGACGAACTGGACAGCCGGGTCTACGGTATGGAACGATGGCAATGATGTGGCCTTTGACTGGGGTGCCGACGATTTTTCCGCAGCGGCCACAGGCGGCGCAGTATTAACTGATTTGAAGCAGACCACAGGCTTCAATCCGGTTTGGTTGCCTGCTACGGTGGTTACCATCCAGGTTAGCCCGCCCCCTGCGGAAATCGCGGTGGCCTACAATGCGGCGAACATCGCTGACGGCGACACCACCCCATCGATCCCTGAAGGTACGGATTTTGGTTCGATCACCCAGGGTGGCTCGACGGTGAGCCGGACGTTCACGGTGACCAACAGCGGTGGCTCGACCTTGACACTTGGCGCTTTCACAGTGCCGGCTGGGTTCACGGTGACCGAGGCGTTGGCAGCCAGCCTGGCAGCCGGAGCGAGCGATACGTTCACGGTGCGGTTGGACAACGCGCTAGTCGGCACCAAGACCGGCGACGTGAGCTTTATCAACGGGGACAGTAGCGAGAGCCCGTTCAACTTCCGGGTCACAGGAACGGTCAATCCCCCCCCTGCGGAGATTGCGGTGAGGTACGACGGAACGAACATCGCGGATGGGGACACAATTCCGTCAACGGCGGACGGGACGAACTTCGGGACGATCATACAAGGCGGATCGACAGTGAGTCGGACATTTTCGGTGACCAACATGGGCGGGTCGACTTTGACTCTAGGCAGTGTGAGTGTGCCGAGTGGGTTCACGCTGACGAATGGCCTGTCGAGTAGTCTGTCGGCGGGGGCAAGCGACACGTTTGTGGTTCGCTTGGACAGCACGAGCGTGGGGACAAAGATGGGCCAGATAAGCTTCACGAATGGTGATAGCAATGAGAGTCCTTTCAATTTCACGATTACTGGTGTGGTAGAGCCGGTAGTATTGCCGACGGTGACGACGACCGCGGTGACCAACATCAGTGAGACAGGGGCAACGACCGGAGGGAATGTGACGGCAAGCGGAGGTGCTGCGGTGACCCAGCGTGGGATCGTGTTCGGGACCTCCCCGAATCCGACGACCTCGAACGCGACTTTCCTTGTAGATGGGGGTGGAACGGGTTCCTGGGTGGAAAGCCTCAACGGGTTACTGACCGCCGGAACAACTTACTACGTGCGAGCCTTCGCGATCAACAGTGCAGGGACAGCGTATGGTAACCAAGAAGGATTTACTACTACCACGATCTCTATTGCGGACTTCCCCTACGCTGAAGGCTTTGAGATTGGACTTGGAGTGTGGGGTGCATCAGCTGGAAATGATTTTGATTGGGCTCAGAATACGGGTGCGACCTCTTCGTCCGGCACTGGTCCGAGTGTTGCTGCGACCGGCACCGGCTATGCCTACACCGAGGCCTCGAGTCCGAACTCGCCTGCGAAAACTGCTGGGATGGAAGCGACCTTTGACTTCAGTAGCTTGGCCGCGCCAGAACTGAGTTTCGCCTACCACATGTTTGGTGCAGCGATGGGAAGTCTCTCCGTGGATGTGCTTGCGGATGGGGTGTGGGCCACCGATGTATGGAAATTTATCGGTCAGCAACAACTTGCGGATACGGATTCGTGGGTGACACAGATCGTCGATCTGTCTGCCTACGCGGGCAAAAGCCGGGTCGTGATCCGCCTCCGTGGGGTGACTGGTTCGGGTTTCACCAGTGACATGGCGGTTGATGACATCCAAGTTGTGGAGTCGGTTCCGGCCAATAATATCGGAACGCTCCGGCTGGCAGTTGGCGGGAACCTGAATGGGAGCAGTATCGATTCCGGTAATCACACGATCACGGTGTCACCTGGTGAGGCGATTTCGGGATCGCTTAGAGTCGAGGCGAACAATTTGATGCCGGGTGGGAGCGTGGCGCCTTTGGGAGGAACCGTAGACTGGGGTGACCGGACCAGTCAGCCCTGGCTCGTGAACGGGTGGATCGGCACAGGTATCAACCAATTTAGCATTCCGGTGAACAAGGTCGCGCCGACGGTTCCGGGGACGTATCACGTCATCGTTGCGTTCGCTGGCGAGTTCAACATGTCTCAGGTGATGTCGCGGACCAATTGGACCGCCGGCCCGGTGGTCTGGAACGACGGCAACGACGTGGGTTTTGACTGGACCGAGGGGGATTTCGCCATGGCAGTTCGATATGGGGCGGTGCTCAGTGAGATGCTGAACTCCAGCGGATATGTATCG
>Ga0100398_1003166_pt1 | contig 13497 bp, 10 predicted proteins | sample CryGeymeta201522_FD_81568 | JGI IMG/M metagenome (GOLD analysis project Ga0100398, IMG submission 81568) | Groundwater microbial communities from Crystal Geyser aquifers in Utah, USA - Crystal Geyser metaG 2015-22 | ecosystem: Environmental > Aquatic > Deep subsurface > Groundwater | place: USA... | reverse complement strand
TGGAATTTGATATTTCCGCTTTTTCCAACATCATGATAAAAAAGCGGCTCATATTCCAGATTTTATTGGCAAAATTCCGCATCGCTCGTACTTTGTCCTCCGACAGTGGCACCCGGCCCCCCTCGCCGTTTCCAAATAGGAGAGACATCCGCAAAGCATCAGCTCCGTATTTATCCACGAGATCTATTGGGTTGATCACGTTACCCTTGCTCTTACTCATCTTCTGTCCCTTGCCGTCCGTCACCGTGCTCCACAAATATACATTCTTAAATGGCACTTCTCCCTGGATATATAGTCCAAACATCATCATGCGAGAAACCCAAAACTTGAGGATATCACTCATCGTCGCCATCACGTCGGTCGGGTAGCGCGAGCTATATTCATCCTCTTTGAGTGTCACCAGTGGCCACTGTCCCGAGGAGAACCAAGTATCAAAAGTATCTGTTTCTTGCAGATATCCCTCCCCGGGCTTTACTTCGGACACAATATACTTGGCATCAATCGGAGCAGACAAAGTCTGCAATCCACTCTCAATTTCCCTGAAACTATATTTTTTTAACAATTCGCCAACCTGTCCACGTAGCGGTTTTTTCTCTTGATCCAAAAATGTCACGTACAAATCTTCTTTTTTAGTATCGTACCAAGATGGAATTCTGATCCCCCATGCCACTTGTCGGCTAATCGGCCAGTCGTGCATGATCTCCATCCAATCGAGGAAATGTTTTTCGAATTTCTTGGGGTAAAACTGGGTTTTTTTTGCTTTCACTGCCTCAATCACCGCTCCCTTAAGCGGTTCTACCTTGATATACCAGTTGGGTACTGTCATGGGCTCCATATCGCGTCCACATTTGTAGCACACAGTCACTGCATGTAGGTAATGTTCATCTATTTTCTCTATCGCTCCAATCTTCTGTAGTTCCTCAATCGTCTTTTCCCGTGCCACCTTCACCTTCAATCCATTTATCTCGGGTACGGTCGTATCTTGGGGTAGGGTCATCCTCCCCAACTGGTCAATCACGCGAATAATGGGTAGGTCATGGCGCTTGCCTGCTTCAAAATCATTAGTGTCATGTGCTGGAGTAATCTTGACTACTCCCGTCCCAAACTCAATATCTACCATCTCATCTGCAATGACTGGAATTCTGCGCGTAGTTAGTGGCAACTCTACTTCGGTTCCTACATACTTTGTGTAACGTTTATCTTTTGGGTGTACGGCCAGCGCACTATCCCCAAACATTGTCTCTGGTCGCACCGTGGCCACCACCAACTCTCCATATTTGATGTAATACAGCTTATCTTCTCGCTCGCTATGGTTGATCTCAAGCTCCGCCAGCGACGTCCCACAATGTGGGCAGTAATTGACTAGGTAATCGCTCCGGTATACCAAATCATCTTTGACCATTTTTTCAAAAGTCCCAAACACCGCCTCAATCACGTGGGAGTCCAGGGTGAATACTGACCGATCCCAATCAGCGCTAAATCCTAGTCGCTTAAACTGCTCAAAAATTAGTCCGGAGTTATCCTCCACAAACTTGGCTATATTGACGTAGAGTGTTTGTCTATCAAAATCGAGCCTAGATTTACCCTCTTTTGCTAGGTGTTTCTCATACACAAACTGTGTCTCAAATCCAGCATGATCTCGTCCAGGGATCCACTCACAAGAGTAACCTTGCATCCTCTTCCACCGGATGAGAATGTCATCGATCGTATACATCCCGTGGCCCGCGTGGAGACTGGCATTGGCATTTGGTGGTGGCATCAAAATAGTAAATGGTCTATGACCCTGAGCGCAGTCGAAGGGCTTAAACGCTCCCGACCTCTCCCAGCGCTTGTAAATCTCACCCTCTACTTTATTGTGCTCAAACTTAGATTCCATATGGCTATTCTACCAGAGCTTGACCCATATTTGAGAATTATTATTGTCCCGTTCCCCTCAGATATACATTTGCCCACGGTCTGTAACTAGAACTAAACACTTTCTCTTGGATCGTCTCTCCATCTCTCACCACCCTGTACTCAAAGCTCGCCTTAGCTCCCCAAGCACTCCAGTCCACTTGCTTGACAGTCCCGGTAGCAAGGGATGGATCATCTTGGTAAATATCTGGTGGGGGAGGGGCTATCCCCCAAACCTTTGGTTCGGTTGTTGTGACCATTCGCCCATCGTTTGTCCCGTAAATTTCGATCACCAAGTGCAATTTTTTGGGATCATTAATCGTCTGGATCAAGATATGTCCTGGTGTATCATTCTTAAAACGGAAATCCTTGGAAGGTGCAATCACTGTCGCATCCACCCCTGGCTTACTATTTAATTCGTAATACGAAACTCGGTAAGCATGAGCCCATCGTTCTGTGATCGGTAGCCCCGCACTCATTACGGCGCGAAACATCGTCGTCGATACTTGGCAGAGTCCTCCTCCGTCACCCAGTACAGTTCTTCCCTTTTCAATAATGTACGCGCTCCTGTATCCCGTGGCTGACGATACCTCTCCCACCAATTTGTTAAAACTTACTTCCTCGCCTGGCGCGATCAAGGCGCTATTGAGGCGTGCAGAAGATAGTCCCACATTATATATTCTGTTTGGGATCGAGTGGGCATAGTAAGACTCGCCTCGTCCGATACGTTCATTGATCCCTAGTTCATTCACCTTGTTGGTTGTGACTGATGGCGTAGTTCGTGCAACTGCGATCTCAACTGTTTCATGTTTATTATCCGACTCCAACAATTTATTGATACCTTGTTGTATGCCATCTTTTGTAAGCTGTAATTCAACTTCCACCCCGTCTAGTCCTGGCGCAAACTCACTCACTTTCCCATTATCAAATTCAAACTTGGCATTTTGTGGAGGTTTGTTTAAGCTCTCTGCCAACCCCATCACGTATTCACTGATTGTTGCATCACTTGCAACCAAAAATGTCACCAGTTCATTAGCTTGTAATCTAATTCTTTCATCATCAAGCACTAGAGTTAGCTCTTTACCTAGTAGTTTTTCGGCTCGATTTCGCAACTCATTCAACTTATCGTCACCGATCTGCTTGTTTACCACTTTTGTGGGTATTTCTATTGTTGACTTATCAAACATCTTTACTTGCTCGTTTAATTTTTTATCCAATCTCTCTCCATCTATTACTACTCCATCTTCTCCATTAGCGATCTTAATTTGTTTATTTACAATCTCGATTTTTGGCTCAATCGGTGGGATTTCAACGGACGAAGATATTTGGCTAATGAGCAGTTCTAGTTTGTCAGTTTTTCCTTCCAAGACAACCAAAGGGAACTGAGTTTTTTTATTAACTAGCAGGAGCAAATAATCACCAATTTCGAGCCTGCGTCCGTAGCGATAGGCCTCGTTCAAGCTGGCTTCAATTTCATAATTGATAGCGCCAATTGGCGTTTCCCAGGTAGCTCCGTTATATGCTAGGGATACTTGGTAAGTATTTATCGACTCTTGCAGTTTTACTCGAGCCTCATCTTGTGTCAGACCAGCCACGACAACTCCCGCAATTTCAACTCCGGGGTAGTACTTGTTGTGCCAAGAGATTCTCGCTAGGGCAATTAATAGGACGATCCCCAAGATTAACCCCATCAGGAAACCCCCCCCAATCTGTAACCAATTTTGTTTCTTGTTCTTTAATACTTTTTTCATAAACTGTTTCTGTTATCATAATACATATCATCATAGCTATGTACCAGGAGCTATTTACTATAAACTAATTCATATGCCGAAATTTCCCGATCCAACCAAAGATTACACAAGTACCCCCTTGACGGGCTCAATTGACGCCAAAAAAGATCTTCCCCCCGCTCCTCTTTACGAAGCCCCTAAACCTGAACCCACGCTGCACATCGAGCGCGATAGCGCCCGAGAAATGACTCCAGACGCGAAGCTGTCTGGGAGTCCTTTCCGCAATCTCATCCCGATTGTGATTGGTTTAGCCGCCATCATCATCTTAGTCGTACTAGGTTTCTCGGTGATCCCCAAGTTCTTCAAAAAAGCCGAGCCAATTACCCTCAACTATTGGGGCCTTTGGGAGCCATCTTCAGTTATGCAGGCAGTCATCGCCGACTATGAGAGCGCCAACCCGAGTGTCAAAATCACTTACACCATGCAATCTCCCCAGAACTACCGTACACGTTTCTTAGCAGCAGGAACCCAGGCCAACTCTCCCGATATTGTGCGCATTCACAATACTTGGCTTCCTATGCTTAAAAAAAATCTCTCCCCAGCACCAGATACAATTCTCAAATCTAGTGACTTGACCGATTATTATCCAGTCGTCACTCAAAACTTTGTCAGCAGTGGCAAAGTCTATGCTCTCCCACTCGAAATCGATGGGTTGTCTCTCATATACAACGTCGATATTTTCAAAGAAGTAGGGGCTTCTCCTCCTCCCGATTGGAACACTCTGCGCAAACTAGCATTTGATCTGACCAAAACCAATCCAGAGACGCTTATCATTGAGCGTGCTGGAGTAGCCCTTGGCACAACCGGCAATGTCGACAACTGGTCAGACATCTTGGGCTTATTGATTCTGCAAAACTCAGGCAATCCGAGTAAGCCCACAGAAATTGCCGTTCAAGATGCGCTTTCTTTCTATACCCTAATCACGACGCAAGACAAATCATGGGATGCCTCTCAACCAAACTCGGTTTATGCCTTCGCGACGGGGACAGTTGCAATGATCATCGCTCCCTCTTGGCAAATATCAGAGATCAAAGCTATCAACCCAGAACTCAATTTTGCCGTAGCGCCTGCTCCAGTTTTGCCTTCCGCCAACTACGCTTGGGCGACGTACTGGGCCGAAGCAGTTCCGCTCAGTAGTAAAAATCCCGAAGCAGCCTGGAAATTTATCAAATATCTAAGTTCTTCCGAGATTTTACAAAAAATGTACGCCGGGGCTTCTCAGATCAGGGCACTAGGGGAACCATATCCTCTAGTTTCACTCTCTCCTACCTTGGCCAACGATCCCTTAGCTGGTCCCTTTGTCACCCAAGGCCCACAGTACAAGTCTTGGTATCTCTCAAGTCGCACCTATGATGATGGGATCAACGATCAACTAATCAAATATTACGAAGACGCAATCAACGGCATCAATGCCGGCCAAACGGTCTCTGCCGTCACGAGTACTCTTGATGCTGGCGTTTCACAAGTCATGGCCAAATATCCCGAGGCAAAATGACGCCTATTGGAATCTCTATCCTCCAAACTCTCAAGTACTCTGATCACTTTGGTTTCCCCTTGACCCTCTCTGAGATTCATTCGCGACTCGTAGGGGCGAGGTCTTCTCGCCCGCTACTAATCACCGCCATCAATCAAATGTTAAAATCCAAAACGATTTCCCAAACAGGCGACTATTATCACCTCCCAGGGCACGCCTCTTTAGTTGCCCGCCGTCTCAAGAGAGCCAAGTTTTGTGCACCTCGTCTGCGCCTTGCCCAAACTCTCGCCATCAAGCTCTCCCATACTCCCGGGATCTTGGCGATTTATCTGACTGGTTCACTCGCCATGTCCAACTCGAGCGTGAATGATGATATTGATTTTATGATTATCGCTCACTCTCATCACCTCTGGACCACCCGTTTCCTACTCACGCTCTATACCACCATCCTGGGCTTGCGGCGCACACCCAACTCTCCTCGCTCCTCTGGCAAATTATGTCTTAATTTGTACCTCACTCCTATGAGCTATGCGCTACCAAACCATAAACAATCTCTTTACACCGCTTACGAGCTAGTCCAAGCAATTCCTCTTTTTGATCCTCACAACACTCGCGCCTCTCTCTTCGCCGCCAACTCCTGGATTCGTCACTATCTCCCCAACTTCCCGCCACCCAAAATTACCCCATCTACCATCTACCATCTACCATCTACCATCAATTTCTTTGAGAAATTGGCCTATCGTCTCCAACTTTTATATATGCGCCCCAAACTCACCCGCGAATACGTGACTCAGGACTCTGCCTTTTTCCACCCCCACGACCCCGGCACCAAAGTGCTAAGAGGACTCTCCTTAAAAGGAATACCTGGCTGCAAGCCAAGTAGGACTCGCCGGCAGGCGAAAGGAGAGTCCTCATTGGAAGTATAATAACTCAATTATGTTCCACTCAATTCAGTCCATTGCCCTCGTCTGCCACGATCTACGATCTAAAAACTACAAGCTAGTCTTAGCCACTGGCTTCTTTGATCTTTTACATGAAGAGCACATTCGCTTTTTGCGCAAAGCCAAATCAGCAGGGGACATTCTTATAGTTGCCGTCGAAAGTGACGAGCGTGCTCGCGCACTCAAGGGTAAAGATCGACCCGTCGAACCGCAGTCTGTTCGTTGCCAGCATTTACTCTCACTTACAACCCCCGGGGTTATAAGTCAGCACAATGAAACCCCGGGGGTTCTAAATCCCGTCGATTATGTCATCGCTCTTCCTCCCGACTTTGACCATTTCGAAGCCTACGACTCCCTCATGTCCGCTATCTCTCCAGAGATTTATGCAGTTAGCTCTCACACTACTCATCTCAAGAGCAAAACTTTTTTGGTCGAGAAATACGGGGGTAAACTTATTATTGTTCACCAGCTAAACACAGATATTTCTACGACAAAAATTATAGAGAAAGGTATACTATCCCCATAGCCATGTGCCATGAGCCATGAACTATCAACCAAACTACTATGTTCGAACACTACATCTATCAACCATTTTTCAATATCTTTGTCGGTCTCTATGAGATCTTGGGTAAAATTTCGCCAGAACTAGCCGACATGGGTATAGCTGTCATTATTTTTTCCATTGTCGTTCGCATTATTCTCTTCCCTCTTACTATTGCCGGCGAAAAAAGTGAAGAAGAAAAGAAAAAGATCACCGATCTGGTAGCAGAAGCCAAGCGACTCTACTCCCACGAGCCCATCAAACTAAGCGCAGAGATCAAAACCATCATGCGCGGTAGCTACAAAGCCGTCTTTGCCACCACCGTGAACCTTATCATCCAACTAGCTATTATTCTCATGCTCTATCGCATCTTTACGACCGGGCTTGAAGGGGCCGATTTTTATCTGCTCTACGATTTTATTCCTCGTCCAGATCATATCAACCTTATGTTCTTAGGCAAATACGATCTCTCCGTCACCAACTCGACTCTCAACATCATCCAGTCCATCATGATCTTTATAGTAGAGCTCCTGGGGGCCTTACGCTCTCCATATCCACTTTCCAAAAAGGATAAGATCCTTATGCAGCTCGTGCTCCCTGTCGGTTCTTATATTATCTTTATGTTCTTACCATCTGGTAAAAAGGTTTTTGTCATCACCTCACTTGCCTTCTCTGCAGTTTATAACGCTATCAAACTCATTCAAGATTGGATGCAGAAACTGATCACCAAGTATATCCCCAAGCCACCACAAGAAGCAGAGTCAAATAAAGTGATACAATAACTTAGTATGTTCGATAATCTCGTAGTTTCATTCTTGGCAGACGAAGTAGTAGGGGGATTTTTTATCTCTGTTCCTCCTGGACATGTCGCTTGTGTCTACGACCGCGGCCGTGGTGTCCTCAAAAATGTTTTTGGTCCAGGTCTTCATCTCAAAATTCCTTTTTGGCAGGTAGCCAAACTATTCAACGCCCAAGTTCTTGAGTACACGATCCACAAGGGTTTTGACTTGAACAACAAAGAGATCTTGGGGGATGAGCCCATCAAATCCACCACTAAAGATGGAGTGGCCGTGGTAGTTGAAGGTTCTATCCTTTTTCGCATCGACAAGGCCAATGCTCCAGAGCTATGGGAAAACATCGGTGAACACTTTGTCTCCAAAGTGATCCGTCCTTTTAGTCGCTCCAAGATCTCCGCCATTTTCTCAACTGTTGATGCAGGTATTGTCAAAAATTCGCGTGCATCTCTCGAGAACACGCTCAAAGAGGAACTCAATCTAGAGTTCCAAAATCGTGGCCTGATTTGCGAGGGTGTTTTGCTCTCCGAAGTGGCCGTCGGTTAATATGTCGACTTATCACACGCAAACTATCCCTGAGTTACTTTCCACTCTTGTTTCTCGCCACTCTGAGCATCCTTTCCTAGAATCCGACTCCTCTGTTCTTACCTATACTCAGTTTGACACTCAGACTCTTTCTCTAGCCGCCCACTTTGTCTCTTTGGGGATCAAGCAGGGTAATCATGTCGCTATTTTGCTCCCCAACTGTAGCGAGTTTATCTTGTCCTGGTTTGCCCTTATGCGCCTTGGGGCTGTTATGGTTCCGATCAACCCCACCTACCAAGAGGGTGAGGTGGCCTACATAATCTCCCATTCTGAGTCTCGTTTTGTTATTACCCAAGCAAATTTAGCTTCTCATCTCTCTTTGGACATCACTATTATTTTGACTTCTAGCCTAGCTACTTTGCCCGCTCCCCAAGATCTACCCAGTCCAGATATCACTCCCGAATCTCTTGCGGCCATCCTCTATACCTCGGGCACAACTGGCAAACCCAAAGGGGTCATGCTCCCACATCGATCATTTACCATCGGTGGCGAATCTTTTGCATATCGCGCCCAGCTCTCTCACACAGATCGCATGCTCGTTATGCTGCCACTCTTTCACGTCAATGCAGAGGTTTACTCAGTTATGGGAGGACTTGTAGCTGGCGCCACTCTCGTCCTGGTCGATTCTTTTCATGCCTCTACTTTCTGGCAGACAGTTCATGATCGTCGTATCACCCAGTTCAATTTTCTAGGCGTGATTGCCAATATTCTTCTGCGCCTTCCAGCCTCTCCTCTTGATACCACTCATCATCTCCGCCTCTGCTGTGGTGCTGGCTTATCCAAAGAGACAATCCTCGCCTTTCGCGATCGTTTCCACGTTCCACTCCTAGAAACCTACGGCTTAACTGAAGCCCCCATGGGCTTGAGTAATATGTTGGACGATTCTCGTGAGGGAAGTATTGGCAAACCAGCCAGGCACAGCGATCCCACTATTTTTACTCAGGCCAAACTCGTAGACAACGAAATTGTCCTCTCTACTCCCGCCTTAGCTTTGGGATATTGGGGCAATAAAGATGCCACTCAGGAATCATTTCAAAATAACTGGTTTTATACTGGAGATTATGGTCGTCAAGATCGAGATGGTTACTACTATTTTGTCGATCGCAAAAAAGACTTAATTCGCAAAAAGGGAGAGAATATTAGTAGTCGCGAAATCGAACTTGTGATCGCCAATCTACCTGGCGTTGTATCTGTGGCAGTCATACCTATCCCTTCGCCTCTAGGAGAGGATGATATCAAGGCCTACATAGTCACGCAGCCAGGTTCAAATCTCAATTTTGACCTCGTGCGCGCTCACTGTCTCAAGCAACTTAGTTACCAAAAGACCCCTGCTTTGGTAGAATTTGTAGAGTCATTACCCCAAACTCCCACCAATAAGGTGGCCAAACAAGAACTTAAGCTTATGTTTCAAACCAATCAATCCCACAAACTTATCCCCCACATGTTGTTGGTAGATGGACTCCGCACCCCCATTGCCAAAATGGATGGAGCTTTCAAAGATATCCGCCCCGACGAACTCTTGACTCATCCTCTCAACGCACTAGCTAAAAGACTCTCTTTGACTCACGCAGATGATTTTATCGTAGGCTGTGTCAATCAACTGGGGGAGGCGCAGCGCAACATCGCTCGTCAAGCCATCCTTTTGTCAGACTTGTCAAGCAGTACTCCCGCCACAACCATTAATCGCCTCTCAGCTTCTAGTCTTGAAGCTGCGCGTCTCGCTTTTGCCACCATTGCCTCGGGCCTTTCGGATTCGGTCTTGGTGGGTGGGGTCGAGTCATTTTCGCGCACCAAAGAGTCTGATCGCTTGGGCTATCCCCACTTGCATCCCAAACTGACCAAAACACTCTTGCCCTCCGGCGTATTTATGGAAAGCCTAGCCCAACAATCCCACATCTCTCGCAGCGATCAAGATGAATATGCGCTCTTAAGCAACGAGCGCTCGCTTAACTCGCCCACTCCCGAGGCTCGGGGTGTAATTCCCGTGGCAGGCTTGGATCATGACGATATACCCCGTTCTGGTTTGGCGCTTGATCGTTTATCAAATCTACCCCCTTTATTTGCTGGCACCATTACCGCCGGCAACAGTAGCAAACTTGGTGACTCTGCTGGAGTTTTGCTCATGGCCTCACCATCTTTAGTAGCCACCCAGTCGTGGCAACCTCTTGCTGGGATAATTGGTTTTTCGCTCTTTGCCACAGATCCCAAGGATTACGGGAGCGCCCCAGTTTCGGCCATCCGCAATCTACTCAATCAGCACGATTTGACGATAGACCACATCGGTATCTGGGAAATCCACGAGGCCTATGCCGCCGAAGCGCTCTACGTCGCGCGGCAACTTCACCTATCTCCATCCCGCATCAATCTCTGGGGTGGGGCAGTCTCACTCGGGCATCCCTTTGGTGCAACCGGCGTACGTCTCTTACTCTCTGCCGCTCACCAACTAGCCAGTAGCGATTCTTCTTATGCGGTGGTTAGTATCTGTATTGGTGGTGGCCAGGCCCTCGCCTGTCTCTTGACAGGTTAATATGACCATGGTACTATGACCATAGTCATATGTTAAAAACTACCGTTTCCAAATCAGAATTCAAAGCCAAGGCCCTCGAGTACATGCGCTTTGTACAAAAAAACAATCAATCCATTGTTGTAACTGATATGGGTAATCCCGTTATTCAAATCAATCCTTATAATGTTTCAAATGAAGATGAAGATGAGCTGGCTTTTTTTCGAGGTTCCGTCCTCAAATACGTTCGCCCCAATGATCCAGTTGGTCTAGAAGATTGGGAGGCACTTAAGTGATCCTCTTAGATACCAATGCTTTCTTATGGTATTTATCTGATAAAACCAAATTTTCTGACTCAACTTTGGTTGCTATTCAAAAAGAACGTCACCAGTCCAAACCACTCTTAGTTTCCGCTATTAGTATTTGGGAAGTCGGTCTTCTCATTCAAAAAAAACGTATTCAATTACACGTTGATTACGATACTTGGTTTAATCAGATTCGCAAACTTAAATCAATTCAATACGTGCCAATCACTATCGAGATTTCCCACGAATCAATTATGCTACCTGGGATATTTCACTCCGATCCCGCTGATCGCATTATAGTAGCCACTTCACGTTTTCTCGGCGCAACTCTCATCACTAGCGATCACTTAATCCGCAAATACAAACACGTCAAAACGATTTGGTAATCACTTTGATCTAGTTGACGCCTACCCATCTTCTTTGCTAATATAACACTCGCAATACTTTATTGCTAAATATTAACTATTTGCCATGAGCCATGAGCCATGAGCCATGAGCCAACAACAGGAGGAACTATGCAGTTAGATCCAAAAAAACTTACCCCCATGTCAGGTTACGTTTTAGTCGAGCCAGAAGCCAAGCAAACCAAGACTGAGGGTGGTATCTATCTCCCCGACAATACGACAGACAAGCCCCAGGGTGGCACAGTTATTGCTGTAGGGGGCGCTACCTACAAAGATGGTAGAGAGATTGCTTCACCAGTCAAAGTAGGGGACAAAGTCATCTACAAAAAGTGGGGTGGTAACGACGTCAAAATCGGGACAGTCGAATATCAATTCCTTCAATTCGAAGACATCCTCGCCGTTATCAAGTAACTATGTGCCATGCACTATTAACTATTAATTAGGAGGAATTATGACAGCCAAACAAATTATCTACGGAGACGACGCCCGTCAGAAGTTATTAAGTGGTATCGCCAAACTTGTCTCAGCCGTGGTTACTACTCTAGGACCTCGTGGTAGAAATGTCGCCATCGACAAAAAATGGGGTGCCCCCAACATCATTCATGACGGAGTTAGTGTTGCCAAAGAAATAGAACTCGAAGACGCCTTTGAAAACATGGGCGCTCAACTAGTCAAAGAAGCCGCCAGCAAAACCAACGATGCCGCTGGTGATGGTACCACCACCGCTACTCTTTTGGCTCACCAGTTAGTTGCCGCCGGCATGAAAAATGTCACGGCAGGCTCTAACCCCATGCTCATGAAGAAGGGGATTGACCGCGCCGTTGAAGCCATAGTGGGGGAGCTCAAGAAAGTCAAAACCGATGTCAAAAAGGAAGACTGGGTCAAAGTAGCCACAATCAGTGCCCAAAACGAAAATATTGGGACCAAGATTGCAGAGGCTTTGTCACTCGTAGGCAAAGACGGAGTCGTCGAAGTCGAGGAAAGCAAGGGTTTTGAGATCGAGATCGAGCACAAAGATGGTATGGCCTTTGACAAGGGCTATATCTCGGCCTATTTTGTCACCAACTCAGATCACATGGAAGCCGAGATGGAGAGCCCCTATATCTTAGTCACCGACCAAAAAGTGACCAGTATCCAAGAGATGGTGCCATTCCTCGAGTCATTTGTAAAAGTTAGCAAAAACTTGGTGATCATCGCCGACGATGTCGAGGGTGAGGCTCTTGCGACATTGGTTGTGAACAAAATGCGCGGTACATTTAACGTACTCGCCGTCAAAGCGCCCGGTTTTGGTGATCGCAGGAAAGCTATGTTAGAAGATATTGCAATTCTAACCGGCGCTACCGTGATATCTGGAGACTTGGGTCGCAAGCTCGACTCAGTCAAAGTAGAGGACTTGGGGTCTGCCGACAAGGTAGTCTCTAGCAAAGATGAGACCAAGATCGTTGGTGGCAAAGGGGACAAAAAAGCCCTCGAGTCTCGCATCGATCAGCTCAGGAGCGAGGCCGACAACTCGACCAGCGACTTTGACAAAGAAAAGATCCTCGAGCGCCTAGCCAAACTCACAGGTGGTGTCGCCGTCATCAAGGTCGGTGCCGCCTCAGAAATTGAACTCAAAGAAGTTCAGGAGCGGGTCAAAGACGCCGTGGGTGCTACCAAAGCCGCCATCGAAGAAGGCATTGTGGCCGGTGGTGGAGTTGCGCTCTTGCGTGCTGCCAATGTCTTAGACAAATTGACGTCAGAGAGTGATGACGAAGCCGTCGGGATCAAGATCGTCAAAGCCGTTCTCGAACAGCCCCTGCGCTGGCTCGCCAAAAACAGTGGCGCCGATGATGGTTGGGTAGTTCGCAAAGTCATGGAGAACAAGAACCAAAATTATGGTTTCAACTCTGCGACTCTTGAGTTTGGTGACATGATTGCGATGGGGGTCCTCGATCCCGTCAAAGTAACCAGGCACGCCCTCCAAAACGCCGCCTCCGTGGCCAGTATGGTCCTCACTACAGAGTGTCTAGTGACTGATGTCAAAGAAGACAAAAAATCATCTCCCGCTCCAGACATGTCCGGAATGGGTGGCATGATGTGATGTTCCTAGGGGAGACTCCTCGACAGGAGACGTGAGCAACGCTCAAGTCGGGACAGCAAAGCTGGGAGGAGTCTCCCCATAGGATATAAAGGACAGTCCTCAAAGTTGCGCTCCAGGTCTGACCCCACAGGATATTGTTGCTTTATTGACCCATTTCTGCTAATATCCATACATATGACTACTGTCA
>Ga0100398_1003161_pt1 | contig 13510 bp, 11 predicted proteins | sample CryGeymeta201522_FD_81568 | JGI IMG/M metagenome (GOLD analysis project Ga0100398, IMG submission 81568) | Groundwater microbial communities from Crystal Geyser aquifers in Utah, USA - Crystal Geyser metaG 2015-22 | ecosystem: Environmental > Aquatic > Deep subsurface > Groundwater | place: USA... | reverse complement strand
AAAGTTCTGATACACGAGGAAGACCCCCAGTAATATCGCTTGATTTTTGAAGTGCTTTTGGTGTTTTTGCAATAATATCTGCAACCTTAACCTTACCACCATCTTCAACAAACAGAGATGATTTTGGATCAATTTTATATCTTAAAAGCTCACCATCTTCAGTTGCAAGAACTATAGTTGGCTTGTAATCAGCTGGAATATGGTCGTTTATCATTAAACGAGTTTTACCAGTCAATTCATCAAACTGTTCACTTGCTGTTGTACCAATGATAATATCTTCATATTGTACAGTACCATTTGCTTCTGTAATAACAGGATTTTAATATGGATCCCATTCCGCTATTACAACAGACTCATCTGATGATGGTTTAACTATAAGAGTAGAAGCTACAACATTATCATTATCACTAGTAACTATAACCGACCCACGAGCAATATAATGTCTTACTGCTTCACGATTGTTTACATCTACAACTGTAGCAAAAAGACCTTTTTCTACTACTTCATATCCAGACTGTAAGCCTTCGAATCTTTCTAAGTAATCGCCTTTGAGTAAGAAGTACTTAACAACACCCTCTTCTTTAGCCAAAATTTTCTGTGTAACAGGAGCACCATTATCTACTAATAATTCAGATGCATAAGGAATACGACTTGGTACATTCCAACCATCTTTTATAGTTTCAACAATAGATTCGTGCTCTTTAACTTCCATACCACTTTCATAAGGGAAGTAGTATTTACCTTCAATTTGACCACTGATACCAGCTAATTCATTTGGTTTAGCAATCTCTATTTTACGAAGTGAATATCTCACTGTCTCTGATGGAGACACTACACTTATAATAACTTCATCATGAATAGTTTGGATTTCAACTTTTCCACTAAATGGTGCTTTAATTTTTGGCTCTACTAACAATACAGCAGCATTTCTTCTGTTGGCAACTATGTTCTTGCCATCTTTAGAAACATATGTTTTAAGATTGTAATATCTGATAAAACCTTCTTTTTGTGCTATAACTTGTCTCTCTTGTGCTGTAGAACTTGCTGTTCCACCAACGTGGAATGTTCTTAGCGTAAGCTGTGTACCTGGCTCACCAATTGACTGAGCAGCAACAATACCAACAGCCTCACCAGTTCTAACAATATGCCCTGTTGCAAGATTCACACCGTAGCACAATGCACAGATTCCATTCTCACTTTTACATGTTGTTGGAGTTCTAATATGTGCTGTTTTAATTCCAGCTTCAGAAATTATTTTTGCACTTACTTCATCAAGAAGTGTGCCCTCAGCGTATAAAATTTCATTACTAATCGGATCAATTATATCATCAGACAAGACTCTACCATTAAGTCTATCTTCTAATGACTCTATTAAAGTATTTTGATCAGAAATATCAGATATTTCAATTCCCTCATGTGTGTGACAATCATGTTCAACAACTTTAACATTTTGAGCAACATCGACAAGTTTACGGGTCAAATAACCAGCATTTGCTGTTTTTAGTGCAGTATCGGCAAGACCTTTTCTAGCACCGTGAGTTGAAATAAAGTACTCAATTACGTTCAGACCCTCTTTAAAGTTCGAAATAATTGGAGTTTCGATAATATCGCCACTAGGTTTTGCCATAAGACCACGCATACCAGCTAACTGACGAATTTGTGCAGCAGAACCACGCGCACCAGAGTCAGCCATCATAAAGATAGAGTTAAAACCATCTTTATCAGTTTGAACTAAGTCCATCATTTGACTTGCAAGAGTATTGTTTGTATCTGTCCAAACATCGATAATTTTATTATATCTCTCTTGTTCAGTTAAAAGACCAGCTTCGTATTGCTTTTGAATTTCCATAACTCTATTTTTCGAATCAGCAATTTTCTCTGCTTTACCTTTAGGGATGATAATATCATCAATAGATATTGATACCCCTGATTCAGTAGCATGTTTAAAACCTAAATCTTTTAAGTTATCTAAGAATGTTGCAGTTACACCAATACCACCATGCTTTTGAACATAATCAACAGCCTCATTGATATATTTTTTCTTCATAACTCTATTCCATATTTCAACAGGGACAAATGATGGTAATATATCTTTTAGAAGCATTCTTCCAGCTGTAGTATGAATCATACGTCCATCTACACGTGTTCTTATTTTTGCATGAATATCAAGCGCATCATGTTCAATAGCAATTCTTACTTCATCAACATTTGCAAAAAGTTTATTTGAACCTTTTACACCATTTTTTTCTAATGTAATATAATAAATACCAAGTACCATATCCTGAGAAGGTGTAGCAATAGCTTTACCTGATGCAGGTAGTAAGATATTCATAGATGCAAGCATAAGTACTTTCGCCTCGGCAATCGCTGCTGAACTTAAAGGTACATGCACCGCCATCTGATCCCCATCGAAATCGGCATTAAATGCAGCACAAACTAAAGGATGTAACTGAATAGCCTTACCATCTATAAGCTTTGGATGGAATGCTTGGATAGAGAGCTTATGTAGTGTTGGTGCACGGTTAAGCATTACAGGATAACCATCAACGATCTCAGCTAAACACTCCCAAACCTCATTTGTCTTAGCTTCTATCATATTTTTAGCAGCTTTAACAGTTGTTGCGTAACCTTTATCTTCAAGTTTTGCAATCAAATGTGGCTTAAATAGCTCCAATGCCATTTTTTTCGGTAAGCCACATTGATCCATGCGAAGAGTTGGTCCTACAACGATTACAGAACGACCAGAGAAATCAACACGCTTACCAAGTAAGTTTTGACGGAAACGTCACTGCTTACCTTTGATAATTTCACTTAAAGATTTAAGTGGACGTTTATTAGCACCTTTAACTGCATTTGCACGACGACCATTATCGAAAAGTGCATCGACAGATTCTTGAAGCATTCTTTTTTCATTTCTAACAATAATCTCAGGAGCCTCAAGTTCAACTAAACGCTTCAGTCTTTGATTACGGTTAATAACACGACGATATAAATCATTTACGTCTGAAACTGCAAATTTACCACCGTCAAGTGATACAAGTGGTCTTAAATCTGGTGGAAGAACTGGTAAAACAGTAAGCATCATCCATGCAGGATTATTTCCAGAGTTTAAAAATGATTCAATAACTTTAAGTCTTTTTGCAATAGTTTTTCTTTTTGCTTCAGAATTTGTTAAGTCAATTTCTTCTTTAAGAGTAGTAAACAAATCTACTAAATCTATAGAATTAAGCAAATCACGAATAACTTCACCACCCATACGAGCTTTGAAGCCTAATTCACCAAATCTTTGAACAAGTGTGCGATATTGCTCTTCATTTAAAACATCATACTGAGCTACTGGAGTTTTTGCTTCAGAATCGTAATAAGCTTCTCCCCCTGATTCAACAATATATGCTTCATAGTAAAGTACACGTTCAAGATCTTTCATCTTGATGCCTAAGAGTGTGCCAATACGAGAAGGTAATGAACTTACATACCAAATATGTGCCACTGGAGTTACAAGTTCAATATGACCCATTCGTACACGACGAACTTTAGTGCTGGTTACTTCTACACCACATTTTTCACAAACGACACCTTTATAGCGCATCTTTTTGTATTTCCCACAAAGACATTCATAATCTCTTACAGGTCCAAAAATCTTTGCACAAAAGAGACCATCACGCTCAGGTTTAAGCGTTCGATAGTTTATTGTTTCAGGTTTTTTAACTTCACCATGACTCCATGACATTACCTTTTCTGGAGAAGCAAGACGAAATTGCAGTTGTTTTATATCTTTTGGTCTTTTCTCTTCACTTACTTCTATTGCTACTAGTTTACTCATCGTCTTCAACCTCGTCAAAAATCTCTACATCAAGAGCCAATTATTGAAGCTCTTTAGTTAATACAAATAGTGTTTCTGGGATACCAGATGCTGGAACTAATTCACCTTTTGTAATTGCTTTATAAGCACGAACACGACCATCAACATCATCTGACTTGATAGTTAACATCTCTTTTAGAACCGCAGAAGCTCCATAAGCCTCAAGAGCCCAAACTTCCATCTCTCCAAATCTTTGCCCACCAAAGAGCGCTTTACCACCAACTGGCTGTTGTGTTACTAAAGAGTATGGTCCAGTTGAACGAGCATGGATTTTTTCATCAACAAGGTGATGAAGCTTAAGGATATACATATAACCTACGTTTACTCTCTCTTTAATCTTCTCACCAGTCAGACCATTGAAAAGAACAACTTTTCCATCTGTATCCATTTTTGCTAATTCAAATAATTTAGCAAACTCAGCGGCATTTACACCTTCAAATATAGGAGTAGCGAATCTGACTCCACCATTTGCCCAATCTCTTGCATATCTCAAGAATTTTTCATCACTCATAGCGCCAATGACTTTCACAGCATTCATCATACCTGCCACATCAGCAATAGAAATCATTTTTGCACGAAGATTATCTATAAAGTCTTTTTGTTTCGTATCAAATTCTGCAAGTATTTGGTTTCCAAGTTCACGACCTGCCATACCTAAGTGCATTTCTAGAACTTGTCCTATATTCATACGAGAAGGAACACCAAGTGGATTTAGACAAACATCCACACTTCTTCCATCTTCCATATAAGGCATATCTACTTCTGGAACAATTATAGAAACAATACCTTTATTTCCATGACGTCCTGCCATTTTATCACCAACTTTTAGTTGACGTTTTGTAGCGATATAGACTTTAACATACTTAACATCACCATTTGGTAAAATGTCATCTTTTTCTAATATAGTAAGTTTCTCTTCATGTTCATCACGGAAAACTCTTTTTTGTTTTTGAAAATAGTTTTTAGTTTTTGTGTACTCAGCTTGAATATCTTCGCTAAAAGATTTTACAATAGCATTCATTGCAAAACGATTCACTTCAACTAGTTCTTTCCCATCAATGATGTCACCAGCTTTATATTCAGTATCACCTATTTTGATGTCAATAAGTAGAGGCTCTTTTGTTAAAAGTTGCGTTACTCTCAGCATCTCTTCTTTGTCAATCATTAAAAGACGGTCATAATGCTCACGCTCTAAATAATCTCTCTCTTCTTTTTCAAGTTCTAGTGCACGGGGGTCTTTATCGTAACCTTTTTTAGTAAAGATTTTAACATCGACTACAACACCTTCCATGCTTGGAGGACAATAAAGTGATTTATTGATAACATGACCTGCTTTCTCTCCAAATATTGCACGGAGAAGTCTCTCCTCAGGAGTTGGTTTTACTTCACCTTTAGGCGAAACTTTACCAACAAGAATCATACCGCCTGAAATGTTCGTTCCAACCTTCACTATACCACTATCATCAAGGTGAGCTAGCTCATCATCTCTTACATTTGGAATATCACGAGTAATCTCTTCAACACCATGCTTAAGTTCTCTAGCTTCAACTTCTTTCTCATAAATATGGACAGAAGTAAATGCATCTTTACGGATTAATCTCTCAGAAATTACGATAGCATCCTCAAAGTTATAACCATTCCAAGGCATAAAAGCGACCATGGCATTTACACCAAGAGCTAATTCACCTTGGTCCATGTTTGGACCATCTGCAATTACTTGCCCTTTAGTTACATGGTCACCTTCATTTACTATTGGTTTTTGATCAAAAGATGTATTTTGATTTGTACGTAAATTCTTTTGTAATGGATAATAATCTATATATATCTCTCCATCTTCTTCGCCCATTACATAAATATGTCTTCCATCTACTTTTTCAATCACACCTGCTCTTTGAGCTTTAACGCATTCCCATGAATCACGAGCAACAAGTTTTTCAACACCTGTACCAACCATTGGAGCATGTGGTCTCAAAAGAGGCACGGCTTGACGTTGCATGTTTGAACCCATTAAAGCACGGTTCGCATCATCATGCTCAAGGAATGGAATAAGTGAAGCAGCAACACCAACAACCATGTGAGATGAAAGATCTGCATATTCACAAACATCTGGCTTACGCATTAATATCTCACCATCTTGTCTAACAGAAATGATACTTTCAAGGAACTGACCATTCGCATCAACTTTATTTGATGCAGCAGCAATTTGTTTTCCCTCTTCTTGCGTAGCTGTTAAATAAACTACTTCATTCGTTATTTTTCCATCTTTCATAACTTTATATGGTGCTTCTATAAATCCATGCTCATTTACTTTTGCATATGTTGCTAAAGTATTAATAAGACCAATATTTTGACCCTCTGGAGTCTCAATAGGACAGATACGGCCATAGTGTGTTGGATGAACGTCACGTACTTCAAATCCAGCTCTCTCTTTAACTAAACCACCCGCACCAAGTGCGGATAAACGACGTTTATGCGTTACTTCTGATAGTGGATTTGTTTGGTCCATAAACTGAGATAATTGTCCACCAGAAAAGAACTCCATAATTGTTGACGTAATCATTTTCGAATTAATCAAATCGTGTGGCATTAATTCAGCCATTGGACCACTCATCGTTGATAGCTTGTCACGCATTGCTTTTTGCATCTTAATTAGGCCATTATGTAATTCATTCCCTAAAAGTTCACCAATTGAACGAATACGACGATTACCTAGGTGATCTCTGTCATCAATATGACCTAAGCCATTTTTAACCTTAATGACATATTTAACTGAGTTAATAATATCTTCATGCGTTAAAACTGTAACATATTCAGGAATATCAAGTCCTAACTTATGATTCATTTTCATACGACCAACTTTCGTTAAGTCATATCTTTCTGGATCAAAGAATAGTTGATTTACAAATGCTCTTGCAGCATCTTTTGTAACAGGTTCACCAGGTCTCATCACTTTATATATACGAATAGCAGAAAGAGCATTTTCATCATCAATATCTTCAGTTTGCTTTAGTAATTTCAGTGAATCTGCATCAGCATTAAAAGCATTTATTATTGAGCCATCCACACCATCTGCCAAGTCATTTGCAATGTTAAACTCTTTTATGCCTATTTCAGCCATTTTCTTAAGTTTTACTTCATCAATACGAGTCATTGTATCAAAAAGGATTTCACCGGTTTCAGGGTCTATAATTGCTTCAGCTAAATATCTATCTAAAAGAACTTCTGAAGGATACTCTACGATTTTTAATCCATCTTCAAGAAATTTTTGTGCTTTTTTTGCTGAGAGTCTTTTACCTGAGGCTAAAAGAATTTCCCCTTTCATATTTACCAAATCATAAGTTAATCTTGATGAATAATCACTTGGATTAAAATCCATAGAAAATTTATTGTCTGTAATACTAATTTTTTGTATAGGATAAAATAATTTTAAAATATCTTGTTTTGAATATCCTAAAGCACGGAACATAATTGTTACAGGAACTTTACGACGTTTGTTAATTCTCATATATAATATATCTTTTGGATCATATTCAAAATATAACCATGAACCACGGTCTGGAATAATTTGACCAGTATATATTAGTTTATTCCCAGCTGTTGTAGATTCTTCTTCCTTAAAAATTACACCTGGGGATCTGTGGAGTTGATTTACAACAACTCTCTCAACACCATTAATTATAAATGATGTTCTCTCAGTCATAAGAGGGATGTCACGAACAAATATACTTTGCTCTTTTATATCTTTAACACCTAGCTTTTCTTTAGTATTTTCATCTCTGTCCCAAAGAACAAGACGAGTTTTCATTCTAAGTGAAACTGCATAAGTAAGTCCACGTTCCATACATTCTCTAACTGTATATTTAGGCTTTCCTACTTCACTACCAAGATATTCAACAGTTAATCTGTTTTGAACATCATGAATTGGAAATACTGATTGAAATACATTTTCCAAACCACTATCTGCTCTATCTTTTCCATCTAGCATTAAGAATTTATCATAAGAGCTTTGTTGAAGTTGTAATAGATTTGGTACTTCAATTTGTTGAGGAGTTTTGGAGAAATCTACGCGAAGACGGTTTCCGGAGTATAAAGTGTTTAACATAGGCTAACCTCGATAAGTTGTTTGTTAGGGCTTAATCATAGTTGATTAAGAGTATCGTATCTAGACGTCTCTAGATAGATTGATTCAAAAGTGCTTATAAACGACATAAGGGCACTTTTACGGAGTGACCAAAATCACATCGTAAAAGCGCCCAGAAAATCAAAGATTACATAGAAAAATTATTTTCCATGTAATTCTTTAGGTGTAAAAATTATTTAATTTCTACAGTTGCACAAGCTTCTTCAAGCTCTTTCTTTGCAGCTTCAGCAGTATCTTTATCAACACCTTCTTTAATTGTAGAAGGTAATGCTTCAGTAGCTTCTTTTGCTTCTTTTAAGCCAAGACCTGTAAGTGCACGAACAGCTTTAATAACACCAATTTTTTTAGCGCCAGCATCAGTAATAATTACATTGAACTCAGTTTGTTCATCAGCAGCAGCAGCACCAGCAACAGCACCACCAGCCATTGCAACTGGTTGAGCAGATACACCAAATTTTTCTTCAAACTCTTTTACTAATTCAGAAAGTTCTAATACAGAAAGTCCTGAGATAAATTCTAATACGTCTTCTTTAGTTACAGCCATTTTTAGCTCCTTTTATATATCATTATATTTTAGTGAATTAATTCACACTTACGAGAAGTGAAGACTAAGCTTCTGCTTCTAACTTTATTCGTAAAGCATTGATTCCAACAGCCATATTAGTAATTGGAGCCATCCAAGTAGCAGCAAGCATACCAAGAAGTTCTTCACGACCTGGAAGCTTAGCAAATGCTTCTATTTTAGTTACGTCTGCAGGTTCTTTATCTAAATAACCAGCTTTAAGTACAAATTTATCATTTGTCTTAGCGAAATCAGCAGCTACTTTTGCAGCACCAATAACATCATCAGACCAAATAAAAATATTTGTATCTTTAATCTCTACACCACTCATACCAGCATTATTTAATGCGATAGTAGCTAATGTATTTTTTACAACCTGAACACTTGTGTCCTTTGCTTTAGCAGATTTACGTAACTCTTCAAGTTGACTTACAGTCAAACCTTTGTAATCACATATAACAACTGCTGTTGTATTAGCAAATGAAGTAGTTAATTGCTCAATTACTTCAGCTTTTTTAGATTTAAGCATATATTTCTCCTTTCTAGACATAACTTCAAGCGGGGAGGGAAAGGCCAATTAAGCTAACTACCAACTCGGCAGATACCCCTACTATCTTTAGTCCAAATAATTCAGATTTTTACATAATAAAAATCTTTACTTTAAGATAAAGTTATCTCAAAATAAAAACTTAAAAAACATAGCTCATCAAATGATGAGCTATAAAACTATCTGATGTCAGCTAATGCCATAACATCTAATTTAACTGATGGACTCATAGTTAATGAAAGTGCAGCATTTTTAATGTAACGACCTTTTGCAGTTGCAGGTTTTTGTTTGTTGATAGCAGCAACAAAAGATGCTAAGTTTTCAGCAATTTTTTCTGCTTCAAAACTTACTTTACCAATACCAGCATGGATATTACCTTTTTTGTCAACACGGAATGTTACTTGACCGCCTTTAACATTTTTAACAGCAGTAGCAACATCTGGAGTTACAGTGCCAGTTTTAGGGTTAGGCATCATACCTTTTGGTCCAAGAATACGACCGATTTGACCAACAAGTCCCATACAGTCTGGCGCTGCAACAACTACATCAAAGTTAAATACACCCTCTTTAATTTGTGCAACTAAATCATCTGTACCAACGATATCAGCACCAGCAGCCTTAGCTTCATCCGCTTTTACACCTTTAGCAAATACTGCAACACGAACTGTCTTACCAGTACCATGTGGAAGCACAACTGCACCACGAACCATTTGATCTGCATGTCTTGGATCTACATTTAAATTCATAGCAATTTCAACAGTTTCGTCAAACTTTGCGCTTTTTAATTCTCTTACTGTTGATGTTGCCTCTGCAACAGAATATGCTTTTGTAACATCAATTTTTTCTATTAATTGTTTATATCTTTTACTCATCTTCAAATTCTCCGTATAAAATTCTGCCACAAAATTTTAAATCACTGTGGTCGATGATTTTAAAAATTAATACTCAACTAAGGAGTATTAGTCTACTACTTTAATACATATTGAACGAGCTGAACCAGCGATAGTATTTGCCGCCATCTCTAAATCATCTGTATTTAAGTCTTCAATTTTCTGATTAACAACTTCCATAAGCTGAGCACGTGTAATCTGTCCTATAACATTTTTAAGAGGATTATCAGTACCTTTTTTAAGTCCTGCCGCTTTCATAAGAAGAGCAGAAGCTGGAGGTTGCTTAGTAATAAAAGAAAAACTTTTATCACTATAAACTGTGATAATTACAGGAACTTTAAATCCCATCTTATCTTTTGTTTTTTCATTAAATGATTTACAAAACTCCATGATGTTAACACCACGTTGTCCTAATGCTGGTCCTACTGGAGGTGCAGGATTTGCTGCACCAGCGTTAATTTGTAGCTTTATATAGCCTGTAACTTTTTTTGCCATTCTTATTTCCTTTGTTTAATTAAATTATTTTTTCAACTTGCGTGTACGATATATCAACAGGGGTAGCTCTACCAAAAATTGATACATTTAGCTTAAGCGTTCCATGTTCCAAATCATACTCATCAACCGTAGCTGTAAAGTTTGCAAATGGACCATCTGTAATTCTAACTGTTTCACCATTATCAAAAAAGATTTTTGGTTTTGGAGCTGCACGGTTGTTCACACGATCGAGAATAACATTAATATCATGCTCACTTAAAGGTGTAGGAACATTCGCTTCACCAATGAATCCTGATACCTTTGGTAGCGATTGTATTAAATGTTGTACTTCTGTATTTAAGTCAATTTTAGCAAACACATACCCAGAGTATAAAGATCTCTCAGTTATCTTTTTTTTGCCATCTTTTACTTCTATAACATCTTCAGTAGGAACAATAACCTCTTCAATAAAGTCTTCTAGTCCCATCTCTTCTATCATATTTAAAATTGCTAAACGAACAACTCGTTCATTTCCGTAGGTCTGTATAGAGTACCATTGATGTGCCATATTTACTCCTTAACCTAAAATTGCAGACATTATTGATGACATAAGTAAATCTACCAACGCTAAAAAAGCAGCTATTATACTTACAACTATAACAACTGATATATAAGCTTGTTTCACTTGCCCTTTAGTAGGAAAGATTACTTTAGCTAATTCTGCTTTTGCATTTTTTATGTGTGTACTTAAATTCATTATTTCTTTCCCAAAACTACATTTATTATAAATAAAGCCCTTAAGCCTTACTAATAATAAATGGTGGCAGGCGTAGAGAGACTCGAACTCTCAGCACCCGGATTTGGAATCCGGTGCTCTACCATTGGAGCTATACGCCTAAAAAAGCCAGTTAATACTGGCTTAAAACAATATTATAACTTCATCTCTTTGTGAACAGTATGCTCACGACAAAATTTACAATATTTTCTCACCGAAAATTTTTCAGTATGAATTTTTTTATTTTTGCTAGTGTGATAGTTACGACGAGTACACTTCTCACATCCTAGATGTATTGTTTCTCTCATTATATTAACCTTTTAGAGGATCAATGCAAATTCGCAAAAGCGAATTATGCAAGAATCTCAGCTACAACACCAGCACCAACAGTTCTTCCACCCTCACGGATAGCGAACTTAGTACCTTTTTCCATAGCAATTGGGTGAATTAGGTCAACAGTAATGCTTACGTTATCACCAGGCATAACCATTTCAGTACCTTCTGGTAAAGTAATAGCACCAGTTACATCCGTTGTACGAACATAAAATTGTGGACGGTAGTTAGTAAAGAATGGAGTATGACGACCACCCTCATCGTTGCTTAGTACATAGATTTCAGCTGTAAATTTTGTATGAGGAGTAATAGTTTTTGGTTTACAAAGAACTTGACCACGCTCAACATCATCTTTACCTATACCACGTACTAGGATACCACAGTTATCACCTGCTTCACCAACTGTCATCTCTTTACGGAACATTTCGATACCAGTTACAGTTGTAGTTTGTGTATCACGGATACCTACGATTTCAATTGATTCACCAATTTTAACTTGACCACGTTCAATACGACCAGTTACAACTGTACCACGTCCTGAAATTGAAAATACGTCTTCAACAGGCATTAAGAAATCTTTATCTGTTTCACGAGCTGGCTCAGGAATAAATGCATCTACAGTATCCATTAGTTTTTGAACTTTAGCTGACCATGGTCCAAGAGTACCTGTTTTAGCTTCAGCAAGAGCTAAAGTTGCAGAACCTGCAGTGATTGGAGTATCATCACCTGGGAAATCATACATATCCAAAAGTTCACGAATTTCCATTTCAACTAATTCTAATAGTTCTTCATCATCAACCATATCTTCTTTGTTCATAAAAACAACCATGGCTGGAACACCAATTTGTTTAGATAAAAGAATATGCTCACGAGTTTGTGGCATTGGGCCATCCGCTGCAGAAACAACCAGAATAGCACCATCCATTTGAGCAGCACCAGTAATCATGTTTTAACATAATCCGCGTGACCTGGACAGTCAACGTGTGCATAGTGACGAGTATTTGTTTCGTACTCAACATGTGAAGTAGCAATAGTAATACCACGCTCTCTTTCTTCAGGAGCATTATCGATTGCATCGTAATCCATCATTTTTGCACCATTCGTTACCGCTAGTACTGCAGTAATCGCTGCCGTTAATGTTGTTTTACCGTGGTCAACGTGACCAATCGTACCAATATTAACATGCGGTTTGTTACGTTCAAACTTTTCTTTTGCCATAGTGTCCTCCGACTTTGTTTTGAATTGAAATGGAATTATATCCAAAAATCATTCAATTATTTCTTAATCATAAAAATAAATTTTAATATTAATTATTTCATGGAGCTCACGAGCGGATTTGAACCGCCGGCCTCTTCCTTACCAAGGAAGTGCTCTACCCCTGAGCCACGAGAGCATTTATATTTATTTTACGACAAAAAATAATTGCATGATTCTATTTTTAATATTAGTAAATTGTGTGTAGACAGATGGCTATATATTATTATATAGTTATATGAAGTAAGTAGAAATTGTACTTCAGCTTCCAGAATTTTCAATGGAGCGGGTGAAGGGACTCGAACCCTCGACCCTCAGCTTGGAAGGCTGACGCTCTAGCCAACTGAGCTACGCCCGCATGTGCCATTGAAATGGTGGTGAGAAGAGGAGTCGAACCTCTGAACCCGTAGGGAGCGGATTTACAGTCCGCCGTCGTTGGCCACTTGACTATCTCACCATAACAATATTTTTGTTTTATCTGGTCTAACACTGTTTCTAATATTCAAAATTCAATGGTGCCGACACGAGGATTCGAACCCCGGGCCTGCTGATTACAAATCAGCTGCTCTAGCCAACTGAGCTATGTCGGCATCGAATTTGAGCCAGAATTATAGTGCAATATATTTTCATTGTCAAGCATTTTTTCTAAAATTTTATAATATCTTCATCTTT
>Ga0100398_1003160_pt1 | contig 13511 bp, 6 predicted proteins | sample CryGeymeta201522_FD_81568 | JGI IMG/M metagenome (GOLD analysis project Ga0100398, IMG submission 81568) | Groundwater microbial communities from Crystal Geyser aquifers in Utah, USA - Crystal Geyser metaG 2015-22 | ecosystem: Environmental > Aquatic > Deep subsurface > Groundwater | place: USA... | reverse complement strand
TGAAGCTGCTCCACTTCAGCCCCGTGGGTGCCCAGGCCGGATCGTCCGGCGTGCCGACCCTCGGGAACGCCATGTCGCGCGTATCAGCATCGGTTGCCGCGAAGTCTGATGCGCGCAACATGCTCGTCACCCAGACCATGCGTTTGCCGGCGTGTGAGGTCAACCGCCAGACCTGCACGGGTAGCGTTCCGCCCGGCGCAGGCGGATCGCCTGGCGCGGCCCGGCACCGATCCGTGAGCAACTCGACCTGGTACTGCTTGATCCGCATGCAGTCGACCATATTGTAGCCATGCACCAGGCGTACCAGCACGGGGGCACCTACACCGGATGCACCCTCGTTCCGGCGACGGGCCTCGTAGGCGATCACCGTCGGCTCTGTCGGCGTTGCCTTCATGTGTACCAGCCAGAACCTCCACAGTGGGGCGGCTGGACGAAAGCCGGCAAAGTCCTCGGCGCTCAGCCGCAGGTCGTCGAACGGGCGCGAGGCCAGTCGCGAACCGATCTCCCAGAAGCCCACCAGCACCACGCAAAGCACCAGCAGGATCGCCACCCACCATTCCCGTCGTGACGAAGACGCGCTCATCGTTCCTTTTCCTGGGCGAAAAGCACCGTGCGCAGGGTACGCAGCATGATCTGCAGATCGAGACTGGGCGACATGTTCTTGATGTAGAAAAGATCGTATTCGAGCTTGCGGCGTGCCGCTTCCACGGAGTTGCCGTAGGGGCAGTGGATCTGGGCCCAGCCGGTCAGCCCTGGCAGGGCATATTCGCGCTCGCTATAGAAGGGAATCTGGCGTTCGAGTTGGGCAACGATCTCAGGCCGTTCCGGCCGCGGACCAACCAGGCTCATGTCGCCGATCAGCACATTCCAGAACTGTGGCAGCTCATCGATCCGGAATTTCCGCAGGAACCGTCCCACGAGTGTGATCCGTGGATCATCATCGCTGGACCAGACGGCCCCCGTGTTGTCTTCCGCATCCGGTCGCATGGTGCGCAGCTTGTGGATGGTGAACACCTGTCCCAGACGGCCAACCCTGGGTTGCGAATAGAAGACCGGGCTGCGCGGATCGGTCAGCTTGATCAGCACCGCCGCCAGCGCGATCAGTGGTAGTGATAGGAGCCCGCCTATGATCGCGGCGGTCAAGTCGTAGACACGCTTCAGACGCAGCATGGTCGGGAATCCGTACTCGATACCCATGCGCATGGTTTCGGCCTCATCGATCAGGTTCAGCGGGATACGACCGCAGTAGATCTCCGTGACGGCCAGCGGCGTGATCACCTCGAGCCCGGAGAAGCGGACTTGCCGCAGGTGGGGGTAGATCGCGTCCAGATCCCACATGGCCGAACGCCCGAGGACCAGCATGTCCGCCTCGAGGCTTGTCAGCGTGTCGGGTAGCTCTTCTGTAGTTGCCTCGACCACAGGCACGCCGGCGATTACCACACCGCCTGCCGCCGGCAGGCGGCGTTCCGGCGGACACAGCGCGATCCAGGCGACCAGCCGGTGTTGCGGCAGGATAAACGGGTTTTCAAGGTAATCGCGCAGCCGCTGGTCGGCTGGCCCGTTTCCGAGGATCACGAACCGTTTCGCCACGCCGCCGATCGCATAGATCCAGCGCACGACCACGATCCTCAGATAGAGCGAGAAGACGCTGTAGAAGATAACGGCCAGTCCGAGCACGCCACGTCCCAGCAGGATCTTGAACCAGGCGTAGGAGGTGAGGCTGAGGATCAGGATGGCGAAGGTCATTGAGAACAGCCAGGTCACCAGCATGTTGAAACGGGAAAGGGTGTACTGCACCCGGTAGCTGCCCGCCATGTAGTTGGCAATCAGGATGCTGCCGACAAAGACCACCCAGCCGTCGAAACGCGCAAAGACGTACTGCGCCATCTCGTCCGGGCCGAACCGCAATACGACGGCCAGCATGATGCTTACAAGCAGGCATGCCAGATCGAGCAGGACGACCCAGGAACTCTGCAATTTGACGTGCGAATGCATCATGCTGTTCGTACCCCCGTTTTCCCCGCATGCCCTGTGGCTACTGCATCGGCATCAGCATCTTGCGAATCCAGTCGCGGGTGTGTTCGAGCTTCCGCCGCAGCGCCATGCCGCTACGGCGGTGCCGGCGCCCGCTTCCGCCGCTGTCATCGTAGTAATAGTAGTTGTAGCCATAGGTATAGGCATTGCTGTAGTAGGCATAGTTCGGGTACTGGTAGGCATAATACAGGCTGCTGATCTTGTGCATCTCGATGCTGTTCATGACCAGCCCCAGGATGTTGGCATCCTTGAGCATGTCCAGTGAGTAGCGGATCATCGGCTTCGGTGTGAAGTTCACGCGGGCCACATACAGCACTTGGCCGATTCCCTGGCTGGCGAGAATGACGGTATCGGTAACCCGCAGTACCGGCGAGGTGTCCACGAAGATGTAGTCGAAATCATCCATCACATCAAAGAAGAATTTGGCAATGTCGACCGTCTGTAGCAGTTCCGCGCTGTCGTCGATATCGCTGCCGGAGGGGGCTACGTACAGGTTCTCGATGCGGGCAGGCTGGATCACGTCCTTCAGCGAGCCGCCCTCGCGCAACACATCGGTTACACCGGGTTCACGCTCAAGCCCGAGTGAGCGGTGGATGCGGCCGCGCCGCAAGTCCATGTCCACCAACAGGACGCGTTTGCCCATCTGTGCGACCATGATCGCCATGTTCAACGCGGTCAGCGTCTTGCCCTCGCGCGAGTCCGCGCTGGTGATCAGCAGAACCTTCTCGTGTTTCTTGCTCAACTCGGCCAGCACGCTCGTGCGCAAGGCGCGGTAGGCCTCGATGGCCCCCGTGGAGTGCTCCTCGGTGACGATCGGGCGGATCGCGCTCTCCAGGCCGCTGTGCGCCCAGTAGGGGATGCCCCCCAGGAACGGGACTCCCAGAGTGCCTTCGACATCCTTGATCGTCTGGACTTTGTTGTCCACTACCTGCATCAGGAAAGCCAGGCCGAACCCGAGCCCGAGCCCGCCCGCCAGCGCCGCCATCAGGATCTTGGTCGGATCCGGCCAGACGGGTTTGTCCTTTGTCGTGATATCCTCGGGAACGAAATGCTCGGCCTTAAGCTCCTCGGATACCCGCATATCGTGCAGGCGGGTGTACAGCGTGTTGTAGTGGTCGGCAAAGCGTTTGACGACGGATTGCAGGCGCACGTATTCGGCTTGGCGCTGGCTGGCCATCAGGTTCTTGGCCTGCCACTTGTACTCGGCCGTCTCGATGGCGTTGAGCTGTATGCTCAGTGCCCGGTGGCGGTCCTGCAGGTTGCGCAGTTGCACCTCGGCCATGGCCCCGAGTTGGTCCTGTATGCTGCGGATCTCATCGCGCACCGCCCGCAGGCGAGGATGATCATCCTTGAGGACCTTGAGCAGCTCATCCTGCTCCGCCTCAAGCCGCAGCAGCCGCACGCGCAGGTTCTGGAATCCCTGTATGGTTTCATCCGCTTTTTGCGTCTCTGCCGTTGTCACCTCTATTTCCCGGCCCGGTTGGGGTTCCCCTTCCGGGCTTGTGCTCTCGCCGACATCGGCCTTGATCTCGCCCGTCGCCCTTGTCAGGCGGGAGACATCGCTGATCACGGCGGCATTGGCCCCGTCGAGTGCCGGTGTCTGCGCCTCCAGCAGCATCAGTTCGGTGGTCAACTGGTTGCGCCGTTCCATCAGGGCGGTCAGGTAGCGGCTCTCCATCGTGCCGCGTGCCTCGACGCGGGCGATATCGTGCAGCCGCTGGTACTCGACCAGGTCGTTCTCTGCCGTCTGGATCTGCTGTTCCAGCCGGTCCAGCTCTTTTTCCAGCATGGCTCCCGCCGAGTTGCGCGCCTGGCGCTGCACGGTCTGCCATTCCTGCTCGTGCTCCTCGATCAGCACGTTCAGGAACGCGGCCGTGTAGTCTTTGTCGCGCGCCTGCACCGTAATCGCCAGCATCGGGTTCACACCGCGCACCTGCGAGATCGAAATAGTCGGCTGCATGCGGTGGCGGCCGCCTAGCCGGTCCGCCCATTCCTCCGTCAACCGCCCGATGACCCGTTCGTGCATTTTCTCGTTGCCCAGCATGTAGGAATGCGTGTGCAGGGAGGTCCACTGTGCCCCTTCGCGACTGATCGTCAACAGCGGGTCGCGGTAGATCATGATCTTGGTGGCGCTCTCGTATTTTTTCGGTGCCAGGTGCAGGTACATCACCGCCCCGAGCAGGGTATACAGGAAGCAGACGGCAATTAACTGCCAGCGAAAAAGGATGATTCCAAGATAGATCCGGAAATCAATCTTGTTCTCTTCGTGGGGAACGCCGCCGCCGGGTCGTGGTGCTGCCATGGTTACGCTCCCTGATTTTTAGAACCAGCTCATCCGGCGGGCCGGCACGATCACGCGGTCCCCGTGCTCGAGCGTGATATCCTTGTCCGGATCGCCATCCTTGAGAATCTGGCTGGCGTCGACAACCAGCTCGTTTTCGCGTCCCGCCTCGTCCCGCCGGATGATCCTGATGCCTTTGGTATCGGCATAGGCCGGGAAGCCGCCCATCTTGAAGATCAGGTGCATCATGGTGGCCGGGGAGCCGTCGGCAAAACGGTACATTCCCTGGCGCTTGACCTCGCCCAGAACCAGGATGTCCTTATCCGCCTTTTCGGCCATTGCGGCTGGGGCATCACCGGTTCCGGCGCTGGCATAAACGAAGGCGATGTCGTTGTTCCAGAGATGCACATCCGGGACGTCGGGATTACCCTCGTCGTCCACCAGCGAGTAGATTTCCCCCGGTTCCGATGCCGAGACCGCACGCAGCAGCCCCCCCCGCACGATCCGCACCCTGGCGCTCTTTATGGACGCCGTCACATTGCCCACCCGCAGCAGTGCATCGTTGAGCGAGATCCGGTCTCCGCTGCCGATCTTGATGATCCCCGGCTCGGAAACCCGCCCCTGTAGAGCCACCTTGTCATAGGATGCCCGCAGGATGCGGACCGAGACCGTGGCCTGATTGAAGAAGCGGCTTTCGAGGACCTCCTTGATCTTCTCGGCGGCCTGACTCTCGGTCATGTTATGCAGGAACACCGGGCCGACATAGCCGAGCTGGATGGCCGAGATCTCATTGACCTGGTAGCTGCCGTCCAGCCCGGAATCCTCGCGCACGGTGACCTGTAACACGCTGTCAGGCTGGATCGTGACGTCGCCGGCCTTAATGAGCTGCGCATCCGTCTCGTCGGGCGCCGGAGGCAAGTCGCCAACGGGTGCGTCCGGCGCATTCTGCCGCTCCTCGGCTGCCGTGGCCCGCTCGGTCCTGAGCTGTTCCATGAACGCATCCCAGTCCACCGGCGCAGCCGGCGGCGTCCGGGCGCACCCACCAGTCATGCTTAGCAAGCAAACCGCCGAGATGAGCGAAAACCGCATTCCCCGCCAAAAAGTGTGATCATTATTACGCATATCAGGAAAACCCTTACCCCAGAGACTAACACAAGTGCAGGACTATGCAAAAAAAAAACAGTTTCTCCAACAAAAAAATCATCACTATCCAGGTACACCTCATCAGTTGGCTGGCATCATGTCGATATCCCGAAGCAGTTGCCGGGCGCGCTGGTCAATGTAGCTGGAACGCCCCGGATCGCTACGCAGTTCGCCAAGTGTCAGCCGGGCCGCTTCGATATCCCCGCCGCGCATCAGCACTTCGGCGGCATTTAGCTTTACCTCGCGGGCCGCGTATTCACCCTCATCAAGCATGGCCAGGGCCTTTTCCATCAATGTCTGCGCCTTGGTGATATCGCCGCTGCGCAGAGCCACCATGGCGGCCGTATCGAGCACGGCGAACTGATCGCCGCCGATCTCCAGCAGTTTGGGCAGCAGCGTCTTGGCGCGCTCCAGGGTCCTGGGGTGCTGGGCCAGCAGGTAGACCAGGTTGTTGAGCACGCTGACCTGTTCGGGATGCAAGGCGTAGGCCACCTCCAGTATCCGGATGGCGTGCTCGTCCTTGGCATCCAGCCGGGCCGCTTCGGCCGCCAGCAGCAGGGTGCGTACCTGGACGCCCTTGGTATCCGCGTCGATGACGGATCCGAAAATCGTCAGTGCCCGCCGCATGTCCCCTTTCTGGAAATACAGGGCTCCCAGCGCTTCCGCCCAGCGCGGATCATCACGGCGGTTGGTCTGTAGGTACTCCAGGGCGATGAGCAGGTCGTTATCGATCTCGCGCCGGGCCACTTTGAGATCCACCAGCACGCGATAGAAGGGAACGGGGTCGTGCGCCTGCTCGATGCCGCGGATGGTCGCGGTGAGTGCCCGGTCTGCATCCCCCAGCAACAGCGCGGTGCGCAGGGCCAGCACATGTGCCGCCAGTAGTCCCTGTGCCCGTGGCGTTGCCGCCTTGGCCAAGTGATCGGCCAGTTCCGGCTTGCCGCTTGCCAGCAGCAGGTCACCTGCGCGGATCAGGGTTTCGGGCGAGAACACCGTGCCAGCCGCTGCGGTCTCGACCCGCTGCCTGATCGCCTCCCAGTGCGCTTCGTCCTTGGCGGCTTCCCTGACGCGCACGACCAGATCGGCCAGAAACAGCTCAGGATCATCCGGACAACGTTCCGCCGCCGCCAGCACGGTTTCGGCGTCATCGCCGGAAAGCGCCACCAGTGCGCGCCAGACAACCGCACTGGCTGGCGCATGCGTCAAGGCCTGGCGCAAGGCGGCGCGCGCTAGCCTGGTGTCCCGCTGCCGTGCCGCCAGCATCGCCAGCTCGTAGAGCGTCCCCGTCTTTTCCAGCGGGGTGCGCCCGGCCGCTTCCCAGCGGTCAATCCAAGTCTCGGTCTGCGCCCGATCCGCCGTCTGGTAATCGCCTGCCAGCAGCCTGTAGGCCCAATCCCGCGACAGGTTGCGGAGGGCCTTGATGAACGGGCTGGTGGCCTGGCGGATATCCGCCTCCAGTTCCGTAAGCCGCGCCTTCAACTCGGCCTGATCCGGCGGCGGTGGCCAGCGCGGTGTCAGTGCCAGAAGCGCCGGCGGCAGCCACATCGGCGGCTCAGCCCTGACCTCCCCCGGCGGGACGGCGAGCCCGTGCGCACTACTCAGTCGCTGCGCCTCGGTCAGGCGTCCGGTGGCGTAAAGCAGCCCTACCGCCACGGTTGAGGTGCTGCCCGCCGGTGACTGCGTCAGCACATGCAGCGCCTTGGCCTTGTGACCGAATACGTCCCAGATGGCCGATTCGGCCAGATCAATCCGTACCGCTCCAGGAAAGGTGCGGCGCGCCTCTTGCAGCACCTGCATGGCGCAGACCCCTAGATTCAGATTCATCAGCGCGCTGATCCGTAGCAGTTCCGCCGTCAGGTTGGGATAGGCTTCCTGCCGGGAATAGTCAGCCAGCGCTTCGTACGACTGTTGCCAGGCCGCCTGCTGGTCGTAAAGCGCGGCATGCTGGAACAGCACATCCGCCGCCCGCTCGGGATAGACGCGGCTGATCCGGTCGAGCCGCTGATGTGCTTCGTCATACCGGTCCAGCATGGCCAGTGCCGTCGGGAATAGCCGCATATGGCGTTCGCTGAGGGCATCCTGGCGCTCCAGCGCTTCCAGCGCGGCCACACCCTGTTCCAGGTAACGGCGTGCCGCCTGACGGTCAACCGCCGCCTTGCCGACGGCGTCGATCTGCGGGATCCGCCGCCGGAAATCGGATATCGGCTTCGTCTGTGCAAATACGTTCATGACGGGGACAATGTCGAGCATGCGGTCGGCGGTCTCGGACGGGACCAGCAACTGGTGCCGCCGGAACCGGGTCCAGTGGTGCCCGTAGCGCGCCGGGGCCATGAGCAGCTCGGGATCACCGGGCGCGACGCGTTCAAAGTGCAGGTGCGCCAGCCAGGCCAGCTCCGGCCGCATCAGCCGCCAGGCGTAGCTCTCCGCCGTCGAGAGCATGTCCGCGTTGAGACGGCCGATATTGGCCCGGAAATTGCGTTCGAAATGGTCCATCCACCCGCCGCCCTGCTGGCGGGTGGCGATCTCGAAAAGCGCCCCCATCAACCGCGGGTCGTCGGGCCAGGTCTTCAGGGCCTGTTCCATGACCCGTATCAGGCCGGAAAGGTTGCCGACCTGCTGGTTGGCATGCAGCGCGATCAGCGCCTGGTAAATCTCGGCATAGGGCCGGTCGTGGTCGGCTGTCGCGATCGCCTGCCATTGCTCGTGCCGGGCCAGGTAAGGGAACAGGGCGCGGATGCGCGGCAGCATCATGTGCGATCCCGAGGCGGCCTGCAGGTGGCGTGCGGCCTCGGCGGGCTGCGCATCCATGGCGGCAAACTCGGCCTTCAGCATCGCCACGCCCGGAATCCGGTCGTTGGCTGGCGGCAGCGTGGCGACCAGGGCCCGTGCCTCGGCCAGTCGGCCGACACGGGTCAGCGCCCAGCCTTTCATGATGATCTCGCGCAGGTCAAGTGTGCCACCCAGGTGCTCGACCTCGTCCAGGCGCTCCAGTCCCTCCTCGAAACGCGACAGGACAAAATCCGTCTGGGCCTCCAGCGCCAGCAGTTCGGTGTCAGACGGGAACCGCTTGCGGACCTCCTCCAGCGCCCGGCGTGCCGAGGCCGGATCCGTCTCCATCAGCCCCACTGCCACCTCGCGGATCATCTCCTTGCGGTGCTGTGCCCGGCTCTTGTAGACCACCGCGAACGCGCCGAAGCCGATCAACCCGACGCCCGACAGGACCAGCAGGATCATCGCCAGACGCCGGATCGGGTGGGGGATGATGCTGGCCTTGTCCGGTCCCTCCAGCTCGCGCTTGCGGATGCCTTCGCGGATGTATGCCCGGCGGCGCGACCACCAGCGCCACCAGACCGCCTCGAACTGCACGAGCGCGATGGCCCCCAGCAGGAAGACCCCCAGCGAATCGTGCAGGAAGTTCTTCGCCCATTCCGGCGGCATGCGCGGGGCCCACAGCACCAGATAGCTAATGCGCGTGATGTTGAGCGCCAGCACCTGTGCCAGCCCCAGCACAATAAGGCCGATGTTCTCCCACCAGCGCAACCGCAGCAGCATGCCGACTCCCAGGGCGCAGAGAAATACGGTCACGGAGGTGCGCATCCCGCTGCACGCTTCCGGCACGAGAAAATTCTGGTAGCCCGTCCGCAGGACCGTTCCATCGCCCCAGACGCGCACGTTGAAGCCGTGCAGCACCAGTTCCGAACCGTGTACCGAGATCCGTTGCATGGCCCCCTGTAGCCAGCCGAAGACCTGCCCTGGCAGCGGATGCACCCAGAAGAGGATCACAAACGCCAGGATCAGGTCCGTTCGGAAACGCCTCGGCGACACCCAGAAACTACAGGCGAACAGCAACGTCAGCACGCCGCCCCACTCCAGCATGTGGATGCGGAAGATGATCCCGCCAAGGGCGGCCAGCACACCCCCGGCCAGCGCCAGCGGGAATAGCAGGTCGGGGATCGGCAGATACGTCGCATCCGGGCTCTTGCGTCGCAGGATCATCAACCCGGCAAACAGGACGCCCAGCGTGAAGCGGATGGCGGCATCCGCGTCGCCGGTTAGCCGATCCCAGTGGACCGCCAGCCATACCGCGAAAAGCAACATGGCAGCCAGCAAGACAACTCGTTTGGCCATACTCATAAACGGCACCTTAACCTGTTACCGTCATCATTACCAGCAAAACGCGAATGCTATCGTCTGCCGGTGACGCTATCGGGGAACGCCTGGTTCAACACCTTTGACAACTGTGGGAGGGTATAGGGTTTGGCGATCGCCGCGCAGAACCCATGTTCCGCGTAACTGCTCATGATCGGGTCGCTGGAGTGCCCGCTGGAAACAATCGCCTTGACTGCGGGATCGATTTCCCGCAGCGCGCGCATGGTCCTGTCCCCACCCATGCCGCCGGGGATGGTCAGATCCAGAAGCAGGAATTTGAAGGGAATGCGTTTTTGCATTGCCAGCTTGTATGCATCAATGGCGTCCCTGCCGTCCCGGACACACACCGGCTCATAGCCCATGTGCTCCAGCAGCATCCGGGCCATCCGCAAGACCATTTCATTATCATCCAGCACCAGGACCATTCCCTTGCCCTTGTGCGGTGCCGGGGGCGTCTCCATGCCGGGATCCGCCTGTTCCTGCGCGGCCGGCAGATAGATGCGGACAACCGTGCCTTTGCCGACAACCGAGCTGACGTCAAGATGGCCACCGTGCCGTTTGATGATGGCGTCTACGGTTGCCAACCCAAGCCCCTTGGCATTTTCCCTGGTCGTAAAGAACGGATCGACTATTTTTGGCAGGTTCTGCTCGGGAATGCCGATACCGTTATCCTCGAAGGTAAGGCAGACGTATCGCCCGGCCGGCAGGGGGGATCCGCCATCGGCCTGGATGTCGATGTTATCCGAGCTGATGGTGACCACGCCGCCCTCCGGCATGGCCTGGTCCGCGTTGAGGATGATGTTGCAGACCACCTGCTCGAGCTGGCCGCGGTCGACATCAAGCGTCCACAGGTCTTTCCGCAGCCGGTACTGGCATGTGGACTTCGAACCTCGCAGGGCAAAGCGGGACGTTTCCTTGATCAGTTCGTTGATGCCATCGGTGGATTTCGTGAAGGCCCCGCCCTTTGACAGGTTCAATAGCTGGTAGGAAAGGTCCCTGATGTTTTCCGCCCCGCCGTTGATCTGCTGGAGGATCCTGAAGAGATCGCTGTGCTGTTGAACCGTGGATAACGCATAACTGACGTTGCCGATGATCACGGCGCACATGTTGTTCAGATCGTGCGCGATGCCGCCCGCCAGGACGCTCACCGTCCCCAGCCTGTCGGACTGACGCAACTGCTCCTCGACGTGCTGCCGATCGGTTGTGCCCGTTGCCATGCCGACACCGCGTTCCGGGGTGCCCCCCTCACGGCATTCTTCTTCATTCTCCATGACATCCCCCGCTTGCGATTCTTGCATAACGGTCCGTATTAGCAAATCATTTTTCACGCTTTTAAATTAGCCCCGCCCATGCGACGGAGGTAGTCGGCGTAGCCGAAGGTGCAGACGGTCTCGAAGCGGCCGTTCTCACGCAGGATGCCGATGGCCGGGAGGGAAACCCCGTTGAACATGAGGGTCTTGACGAGGGTATAGTGCATCATGTCCTCGAAAATCAGGCGGTCGCCGATCTGCGGCTCGTGCTCGAAGACATAGTCGCCGAGGGTGTCGCCCGCCAGGCAGGTCATGCCGCCGAGCCGCCAGCCGGTTTCTCCGGGGCGGGGATCGCGCGCGCCGCGCACCTCGGGTTTGTAGGGCATTTCAAGGCAGTCAGGCATATGGGCGGCAAAGGAGGTGTCGAGCATCAGTGTGCGGATGCCGCGGCGCTCGATACGGTCCTCGATGGTGGACACCAGCACGCCGGCATCCCAGGCGACGGCGGCACCGGGCTCAAGGAAGATATCCAGCGCGTAGGTTTTGCGCAGGTGCTGGATCAGCCCGATCAGCAGTCCGGTGTCGTAGCCCTCGCGGGTGATCAGGTGCCCGCCGCCGAGGTTCAGCCATTTCGCCTGGTGTAGCAGGGGGGCGAACTGGCGCTCCAGCGAAACGAGCATCCGTTCCAGGGCGTCCGCCCCGCATTCGCACAGCGTATGCACATGCAGCCCCTCGATCCCCTCGGGTAGACGGTCGCCGAGTTCGGCGGCGTTGATGCCCAGGCGCGAGCCGGGCACGCCGGGATTATAGAGATCGGTCGCCACCTCGCTGTGTTCCGGATTGATGCGGATGGCGGGGGAGAGGCGTGGTTCGCGGGCGATGACGCGGTCGCGGTAGCGTTCCCACTGCGAGAGCGAGTTGAAGGTGATGTGTGAGATCAAGTCGGCAATGGCATCGAATTCCGATTTCAGATAGACCGGGGCGCAGGCGTGTACCTCCCCGCCGAAGATCTCGTGCCCGAGCCGCGCCTCGTTAAGCGAGCTGGCGGTGGTGCCGGGCAGGTAGCGCCGGACCAAGGGCAGCGCGGCGGGAAGGGCAAAGCCTTTCAGGGCCAGCAGGATGCGCGCACCCGAGGCATCCTGCACCTGCGCCAGCAATTCAAGGTTGCGCCGCAGGGCCGCCTCGTCGAGCACGAAACAAGGGGAGGGGATTGAAGCGTTTTCAAGCATGATATTTAACTGAACCGATACACTTAGGAATTGATAAGTATAGGGCCAGTCGCGGGGATTGCAAGCGGCGGATAAATCGGCATTGAATTTCGGGGCGGGGTGATTTAGATTCCCGGTATGAAATTCATACATGACGACTTCATGCTGGAAGGCGCGCAGGCGCGCGAGCTTTATCACGGTTATGCCAAAACCCTCCCGATTGTGGATTACCACTGTCACCTGCCGCCTGCGGATGTGGCCGAAGACCGTCGCTGGGAGAATTTAACGCAGATCTGGCTTGCGGGCGATCATTACAAATGGCGTACGATGCGCAGCAATGGCATCGACGAGCGCTACTGCACGGGCGACGCTCCCGACCGCGAGAAGTTCGACCGCTTCGCGGCAACGATGCCGTATCTGCTGCGCAACCCGATGTACCACTGGTCGCACCTGGAACTGGCGCGTTATTTCGGTGTCGACGACCTGCTGCTCTCGCCTGCTACCGCCGATCAAATATGGGAACGCACGCTCGCCGTCTGCCAGTCGCCCGACTTCTCGGCCCGCCGCCTGATGGCGCGCAGCAACGTGGCGCTGGTCTGCACGACCGATGATCCGGCTGATTCGCTGGAGCATCATCTGGCGGTGAAAACCGACAGCGGTTTCGCGGTACAGATGCTGCCGACCTGGCGGCCTGACAAGGTGTTCGCCATCCACCGGAATGAATTCTTCAACAATTGGATCGACCGGCTGGGTGAGGTGTCGGGCGTGCGGATCGATTCCATTGCCGATCTGCTGGCCGCTCTGCGTCAGCGGCACGATTTCTTCCATGCGGCTGGCTGCCGCCTTTCGGACTATGGCCTTGAGACCGTGATTGCCGATCCGTACCGCGACGAGCAGATCGAGGCGATCTTCCGCCAGGTGCGCGGCGGCGGGGAGCCGACGGTCGAGGGGTGCCGCCAGTTCCAGTCGGCCCTGCATTATGAATGCGCACGCATGGATGCCGCGTCCGGCTGGACGATGCAGATCCATTACGGGGCGATGCGCAACAACAATACCCGCCTGTTCGAGAAGCTGGGCCCCGATGTCGGGGTCGACAGCATTGGCGACTGGCCGGTGGCCGAAGCGATGTCGCGCTTCCTGGATCGGCTGGACCGCGAGGGCGCGCTGCCGCGCACGATCCTGTACACGCTGAATCCGGCGGACAATGAGGCGCTGGCGACACTCACCGGTTCATATGCCGAGGACGGTGTGTCGGGTAAGATCCAGTTCGGTCCCGCCTGGTGGTACAACGACCATATTTTCGGCATTCGGCGGCATTTGGAGTCGTTGGCGAGTTACGGTCTGCTGTCGGCGTTCGTCGGCATGGCGACCGACTCGCGCAGCCTGCTCTCGATGGTGCGGCACGAAACCTTTCGGCGTGTGCTGTGCGGCTGGTTGGGTGAACAG
>Ga0100398_1003131_pt1 | contig 13574 bp, 9 predicted proteins | sample CryGeymeta201522_FD_81568 | JGI IMG/M metagenome (GOLD analysis project Ga0100398, IMG submission 81568) | Groundwater microbial communities from Crystal Geyser aquifers in Utah, USA - Crystal Geyser metaG 2015-22 | ecosystem: Environmental > Aquatic > Deep subsurface > Groundwater | place: USA... | reverse complement strand
TACAAATTCAAGAGCTCTTCCTGTTTTGTTCCAGTATTCTTCTAAAGATTCATGAGTATGTCTTGAGAATTCGATATATTTATTATAGTTATCAACTGCCTTGAATGATCTGTCTTTTGACCACATCCATGGAGCATCTTTATTGATACCAAGTAACTCATATTTCATTGTAGGCCTGTCATAGGCTTTTGACTTTATCAAATTCATCCATTTACCATTTACCCGATCATCATCTGGTGCATCTTTTGAAATTTTCAAGAATCTTGTTTCTGGTCTTTTTGAGTACCAAAATATGGTATCGTATGCGACTGCAATAGAGTTTATCTTTTCAAATTGTTTAAAGAACCCTGCCTTAGATTGGCCCCTCCTTACGATGATTTCGTTTCTAAAATTATTGTTTCCAAATACTTCATCCATTACGATTTTTACATAATGGCCAAAATGATAATCTATTCTAATGAAGATACACCCTTCCTCACTAAGAATTTCCCTTAGAAAAACTAAACGCTCCCTTATCCCCTCAATAAACTCAGATCCCATGATTTTAGCTGTGTAACTCTCTTCTCCGCCGCTTCCGCCATACTCATCCCCTGTCCCAAACGGTGGATCGATGTAGATTAGTTTGACCTTACCCTTGACCTTGTCTTTGATCAGGGGGTCCTGGTTCAGGAAGACCGTCTTCAGAAACTGGAGGTTGTCCCCCTGGACGATCAGGTTCCGCCAGCCGTCTTCACCCGGTTCACCAAAGGTGCGAAGAATCTGGAGGGGCGCCGACTGGCCCAGGAGGACCGCCCCTGCGAGGATGACCCCTTCCTGCCGCTTCCCGGCATATTCCAGGGTCGGGATACGGATGCGGTTCAGTGCCTCGAAATCGAACTTGCCCCCGGCGGCCAGTTTTTCCATGAATGACGGGAAGAGCTTGGCCACCAGCTCCTCCGGGGGCTCCACGGAGTCATTCAAGGCATCAAAAAGCCTCTTGAGGTCGCTTTCTTCCAGACTTATCCTGGACATTATTCCTCTCCTGCCAGAACCGGGGCGTTTTTGTACGTTTCTTCAGAGATGCGGAAGTCATGCATGCGCATCTCATTCATGACGTCCCTGACGCTGTTGATCAATTCTCTTTTTTTCCCCTCCAGAAGAACGCCGATGACACCAGTTATCCTGAGCCCGGTCTTTTCAGCGGTTCGCCTGGCAGCAAGATCGTCCACAATCAACAAATCGGCTCTCAATTCCAGTGCCAGGGCAATGGCCTCACTTTCCCCCTTTCCCAGGGTTTTCTCAAAAAACACCTGGGAAAGGGTATGCTGAATCTCCTTTATCTCGATCCACGGGGGCAATTCCTTACCGCCGAAGACTTCTTCACTGACCGCCCTCGGAATCACAATCCGGCGGAACATCTTTTCCAGAAGGTCTTGTTTGCCAAGTTTTTCGAGGATAATCAGGCAACTGGAATTTGAAACGATCATTTGACTGCCTCTTCAGAAACCCTCCGGGCATGTTCGGCGTCCGCTATGAGTTCATCCCTATCCATGTCGATATAGGGGATATCCAGCCGCGACGCAAAGCGGATGAATTCGAATCGTTCCATTCCCAGGCATTGAGCCGCCTTTCCGCTTGATATTTCACCAAGCCGGTAGAGTTCAAGAATGAGATATTCGAGAATCCGCGAGGATATATCTTTCTTTCTTCTGGCAACCAGCGGCAGGATTTCCGATGGCAGTTCAATAGTTATTTTCTGTCTTTCCATATCACACCTCCTGACGATCGAAATACCTTATCATCAAATCATTTAACACATCCACTTTTGTTTGTCCTTCCTTTACAGGCGCCAGGCTGAACTTGTTGATCCGGAGAAACCGGTATCCGTAACTTTCCAGTTCGAGCTGTCGGCGGATGTCGTATTCCAGGTACTCCTCCCGGAAATCCTCCAGAGAGCGAACGACGGAGGGATCCTTCGTGTGATACTCCAGACCGTCATATTCAAGGATCAGGGATCGTTCCCTGCCGCCCTCCGCCAGGGTTACCAGGAAGTCAACGCGGTATTTCGGGATGTATTTTTTATATTCCTGGGCGATGTAGCGGCCGATGTCGAATTGAGGAATGATGTGCATTCGCTCGCGGTTTTTCTGAAAGAAATCAGTTTGGAGTAGAAGCTGGTAAAGCTCTTTTTCCTTGGGTGAGTCGAAGGTTTTTTCTTCTACGATGAAATGGTCGCTTCTCTTCGTGTCCTTCAGGAGGGTCCAATAGAACCGGAGGGCGTCGCCCAGGCGTGTGTCCATGTAGTCTTCCAGGGGCATGCTGTGGACGAAGACCATGGTATCCCTGGCCCGACTGAAACCGACGTTGAGCCGTTGCATCTTGAGGCTTTTGATCGTGTCGGCCGTTCCATCGGGGATGGGGTATATGGATTTCAGCCCCCCCTCACTGTTCATCCTGTCTTCCACGAACGTGTAATAAACGATGTCCCGCTCCTCTCCCTGGACATCGCCGACAAACCAGATGGACAATTTCTGCTCCTCTTTCAGGCGGAGGTAATCCCTCATGTGTTCCCGGAAGTATTTCTCCGCCCGCTGCTGCTGTTCCCGAAACGAGGTGATGACCCCGATGGTTCCCTTGAATCCCTGTTTGATGCGTCCTTCCAGATCCAGGCGGATCGCCTCCAACTCGTCCAGATTGACGTGGTTCCCTGACCGTCCCTGGGTTTCCACGCGGATGAAGCGCAGTACTTCGGTAATGGGTTTCGTCCGGAGGCGGTTCACGATCAAGGGCGTCTGGGCAAGTTCGTAGAAATGCTTGTTGGAGTAATCAATGATCTCCTTGAAGGACCGGAAATGTTCCGTCAGGGTTGTCCGGTAATTGGCGATGGCGCGGCAGAAGTTCAGGGTAGAGTTGCGGATACCGAAGGTCCGAATCCACTCCGGCCCGGCGTCCACGGGAATTTCCCCCGGGATGAACCGATCCTCTTCCGGGCTTTCGTCCGCCTCGGCGGCGATGATTTTTTCTTCCTGTTCCGGTGTGGTCTGGCCGTGGAATTCGGCCTTATAGCTATCCAGGATCTTCCTGAAATAACCTTGGGCGTACTTCCGGCTTACCGTTACGGCTCCCACGGCTCCGTATTGGTATTCATCGCCGAAGACGACGACCTGCTTTGCCCGCAGGATCAAGGATATGGAATGGGCGATGGACACCTGGGATGCCTCATCGAAGATCAGGATGTCGATGAGGTCTTCTTCCATGGGGAAGTAGCGGAAGAGCGCTTCCGGCTCGGCGATGATGCAGGCGAAGCTGGACAGTAGGAGCCTTGCATAATCCGTCGGGAGTCGCCGGCCATGGGCTACGCGGACCTTGATCCGCTCCGCGTCTCCACCGTGTTGGAGAAGGTTCTTCAGGCGCAGGTCGTTCTGGTGCTCTGTAATTCTCTGTTGGATACGATAAAGCTCCCGGAGGGACTCGTCTGTTCCGAGAAGTCCGCCATCATTCCCGCTCAGATTGGCATTGAGCTTGATGAGGTCATACAGCTTCTTTTCGTCTTCGAGAAGGCTTCCAAGCCGGAAAAGGGTGCCGAGGTTATCGAAATCAATGGACGCTTTCTTGAACAGCGCCGTGTAGTATTCCTTGAGGGTGCGGAGGGCATCCAGTATTTCCGGTTTCATGTCCGCGACGACCGGTTGAATTCCCTCCAGGATGGTAAACAGGGCAGCATGGTCCAGTTTCTCCAGCCCGGTCGTCTGCTTGAAGTCTTCGACCCGTTTAGCCGCCGCCGCGTATTGGCCGGCATACCTGATCCCTTCAAATGCGGTCTTGATCTCCCGAAGGGTCAGATCTCCCGGCTCCTTTTTTGCTGTCTTTGAGATGTCTTCGACGAGCATCTTGAACCGAAGGTGGTCAAGATCGTTGCGGGCCTTTGTCAAGGCTTCAAAGTCATAGGGTTCGCAGCCGAGATGGTACAAAAATCCCCAGTTGTATGCTGTCTCCTTCTTCAAGGCGGCCAGCCGGTCAAGTTCGGCGGCGACATCTCGGTGGTAGTCTTTCCATGCCCGTTTCCGCTTTCGCTGATATTCCTCGAAAACAGGGAAGTCTTCCGTAAAACGGGATATTGCCTGTTCGTAGTCCTGATTTTTCATGATCAGGAGCTTGGTGGGCTTGAGATTGGCCAGCTCTTCCAAACGGCCGGCGATAGTCCTCAAATCGCCAATGGTGGCGACCGCCTGAAGCAGGGCGGTTTTTTTCACTTCCACCGGGATGATCTGAAGATACTGAAGAGGTTTTTCATCATCAAATGCGTCGGAGAGGGTAGCAAGGATGGACTCCAGAATCGGAATTGCTTCCAACCGGTCCTGCGTGACGAGGGTTAGCCAATCCTTAGCGAAGGAAAGCTGGTTGACGGTTTCGCAGGCCCTCTGGACTTCCTGTATTTCCATCTGTTTCCTGAATATTTCGGCCAGGCTGTGCAGGGATAATTTATCGAAGCGTCGGGCGCTTGTATTAAACCGGTCGATAAATTCTTCCAGGAAGGAAATTTCTTCATGGAGGGCGCATGCCGGTCTAACGATATCTTCATCGAGAATTCCTTTCTGTCGAAGATCTTCTTCCAGCGCCAGATAGGCCATCAGATCCCGGGTTGTGTCGGGATATTTGCGGGCCTTCTTGATGACTTCATCGATCTCGGCGGACATCTTTTCCTCGATCTTTTGCCTGTCTTTATTGACGGCTGCTTCCGAAAACGAAGACGCCCTTTTGACGGCGGCATCTATGGCGGGTTGCGCAAGGGAGTTCGTTATTTCATTGAGCGAGGAAACCTTGGAAAAATCTACGCTCCTGGTCAGGCGGATCATGGATGGCTTGGCCATGGGGTGGAGATCACGAAACTTGTCGCTCAGCATCCGATCCACGACGTCCAGGGCTTCTTTCTTGTGGGAGGTGATCACGACGGACCGGTCGTTCTGATTGGCCCAATATGAGATAGCCGCAATGGTGTGTGACTTTCCGGTCCCCGGAGGACCTCCCACCGTGATGACCCGGTTCTTCGAATTGGCCAGGGACAGCAGGATTTTCTTCTGTTCGATGTTCAACGGCAGAGGGTTGTCTGCGATAAATGACCGGGGAGAGTTCGAAGGGTAGCGTTCCCGGTAATTCCGTTCCGTTTCTTCCGTCGTGTTGATGACGTTTTTATGGACGTATGCATCCACAAAGCCGCCCAGCTTTGATGCCATGCCCCTTTCGATCCGGGTCATCAGCTCGGAGTAATCAAGAAGTCTCTTGTCTTCATCCCGGATGACCTGGAAACCGAGACGGTATCGAACGGGCGGCCTGTTAAGGGCTTTTCCGGAGAATTGATAGAAGCCGTCGCTCAAGGTGATTTCCTGACGTAAGACTTGATACTCTGCATCCAGAGACCGGTCCAGTTGCCTCAGGGTCAAGACGGCTTCTTTAAAGGACGAGGCGCGGGGCAGGGTGAGGATAGAGTCGAATTCAAAAGTATTGAGGGCGGGCGTGTTGATCAAAATGAAGTCGTTCGGGAGCTGAAGCCGGATTGAATCCCCGGCCTCGCTGCTGAAAGCGACCTCGATGAAGAAAAGAGGGTACTCGGTCTGGATTTCTCCTTTTTCTTTCCCCTGGTCCCCGCCGATAGAATCGAAGAAAAGATAAACGCTTCCAAGGTCGCTGGCGGAGCGATAGCCGGCCAATAGATAGTAAAGATCGAACAGGACAAGGTCATAGTCACGCTCTTGCAGGTACGCCCTCAACTGTCCGAAGTAATCATCCTCATTCCGTGCGGTTTGCGCAATGCCCTGGAGGGTGCGAAAAATTTCCTGGGTCAGGTTCCTGAGATTGAGAGACGGGGGTGGAAACTGGCGGATCAGGTATTCCGCCTGAAGCCGCTCAAGCGATTCTTTCTGTAGATCCTTGACGATTCCCTCGATGGTCTTGCGAAGGGACAGGTTGTACTGCCTGGTCCCGTCGAGAAAAATTTCCCGTTTTTCCAGCGGCGGTTCCGGTCTGGGTTCCCGTTCTTCTTCCTGACGGATAAAGACTTTTAAGGCGTTCAGATCATGACCGCCGTGGAGTTCTTTTTCCAATCGTTCACGGAATGCCTGGACGGACAGAGGGATGCAGTATTGACGGGGGCGGATGTCAACAGACTTGATGTCTGCCGAGCTAATCTTGTCAAGCCAGAGACAACGGAATTCGGGGAAAAAGGAGACGTCCAGGGTGAGGGTGACATCATTGGTCCACTGGTACTTCAGGGTGCTTCTGCTGGAGAAGCGGGTTTCGGTGAAAGCAGCGTAGTAATTGAGGATATTTTTCAGGAAATCCTGCATGACGGTCCCGTGTCGATAGACAATATTTCATGAGTTAAAGTTCGATCTCTTATAACATGATAACATGCTGTTTCTTATATCAGGTAATCAAAATTATCTTAAGGAAAAATTTTGATATTATAGATGCTTGGATATTTTTGAGTCGAGTAACCCGGTTTTTTTCCGATACCACAGGCTGATGTTTGTTTTCCCCGTTAACCGTCTGGTTTCCGGCGTGCCATAGTATTTTAACGATGGTTCCGTTGGCCCAAAACCCTCATAGAACCGAGGGTTCATGCTTCTGTCATCCATATCATAATTATTGAGGAAATAACATCCATGATTACGGGTTGAAATCCTGCATTTTCGTTGATATTGACGATTTGCTGATTTCAGGAAGAAAGGCATTTTAGACAAGTACGCTCAAACCGGATGAACCTGTTATGGTATTCTTGACACACGAGAAGAGAAATGGTAAGCGTTGATGAAGATTAGAAAAATTAAGAAGCGGTGACCCGCGTTTTCAGGAAGGGGTAAATTATGGCAAAGATCAACTTTGGCGGTGTGTGGGAAGAGGTGATAACCTCCGAAGAATTTTCCCTCGCAAAGGCTCAGGATGTCCTGAGAGATGAAACGGTAGCCGTCCTTGGCTACGGTGTCCAGGGGCCGGGACAGGCCTTGAACATGAGGGATAACGGCATCCGGGTTATCGTCGGGCAACGGGAGAGAGGCCTATCCTGGCAGAAGGCGGTAGCGGACGGATTCATCCCCGGTAAGACCCTCTTCTCACCGGAAGAAGCTGCCCGGCGGGGAACCATTATCCAGTATCTGCTCTCCGATGCCGGTCAGAAGACCTTGTGGCCCGTGATCAAACCTTGCCTCACGGAAGGAAATGCCCTCTATTTCTCCCATGGGTTTTCCATTGTTTACAAAGACCTGACCGGCGTTATTCCCCCGGAAAATATAGATGTGATCCTGGTGGCCCCTAAAGGGTCGGGACGTACCGTCCGCAGCAACTTTCTTGCCGGCAGCGGTATCAATGCGAGCTATGCTGTTTTTCAGGATTATACCGGGCGAGCAACAGAAAGGACCCTTGCCCTCGGGATTGCCATCGGTTCGGGTTACCTTTTCTCTACGACCTTTAAGAACGAGGTGTACAGTGACCTGACGGGAGAACGGGGGGTTCTCATGGGATGCCTAACTGGTGTCATGGAAGCTCAGTACAATCTCCTCCGGAAAAATGGTCATACCCCCAGTGAGGCCTTCAATGAAACGGTGGAGGAACTGACCCAGAGCCTGATCCGCCTTGTTGCGGAAAACGGCATGGACTGGATGTATGCCAATTGCAGCACCACTGCCCAGCGAGGCGCCCTCGACTGGAAAGACAGGTTTCGTGATGCTGTTGCTCCTCTTTTCGATACCTTATATGAAAGCGTTGTCTCCGGCAGGGAGGTTCAGATCGTACTGGAAGCCAACAGCGCCTCTGACTACAGGCAGCGGCTCGCAAGGGAGTTGGAGGCGATGAGAAATATGGAGATGTGGCAGGCAGGCGCCGCCGTTCGCTCCTTAAGACCGGAAAAGAGAGAAAAAACATGAGAAGAAGTGATATCATGAAAAAGGGTTTGGAAAGGGCGCCTCATCGCTCTCTCTTCAAGGCCATGGGATACACCGACGAGGAACTCGCCCGGCCTCTTATCGGTGTGGCGAATGCGGCAAATGAGATCATCCCCGGTCATATCCACCTCGACATGATTGCGCAGGACGTTAAGGCCGGAATAAGGATGGCCGGGGGAACACCGGTTGAATTTCCCGTCATTGGCGTCTGCGATGGGATTGCCATGGGTCACACGGGTATGAAATACTCCCTCGCCAGCCGGGAGTTGATCGCCGACTCCATTGAGGTGATGGCCATGGCCCATCCCTTCGATGCCCTGGTATTTATTCCCAACTGCGACAAGATCATTCCCGGTATGCTCATGGCGGCCCTCCGCCTGAATATCCCCGCTATTTTCATCAGTGGCGGCCCTATGCTGGCCGGTACCCGGGAGGGGAAAGCGGTGGACCTGATTAGTGTCTTCGAAGGGGTGGGAGCGGTAAAATCCGGAAAGATGACACAGAAGGCGCTGAAGTCATTGGAGGATTGTGCCTGTCCGGGATACGGATCCTGTTCGGGGATGTTTACGGCAAATTCCATGAACTGCCTCACCGAGGCCCTCGGCCTCAGCCTGCCGGGAAGCGGAACGATCCCCGCCGTCCATGCTGGGAGGAGGCGTCTCGCTAAAGGCACAGGCATGACGATCCTCGCTCTCCTCAAGAAAGATATCCGTCCGCGGGCAATTGCCACCCTTGATGCCTTCAAAAATGCCATGGCGGTGGATATGGCCCTCGGTTGCTCAACCAACACCGTCCTCCATATCCCTGCGATCGCCCATGAAGCGGGAATCAGGCTAAACATTGACCTCTTCAATGCCATCAGTGAAAAGACCCCTAATATCTGCCGCCTCAGCCCGGCGGGACCACATCATGTCGAGGACCTGGACCTGGCTGGCGGAGTTCAGGGCGTAATGAAAGAAATCAGTTCGCTGGGCGTGATCCATCTTTCCTCTCTGACCGTAACGGGTAAAACCGTGGGCGACAACCTTAAAGTTGCACGAGTCTTCAACAATGACGTCATTCGGTCCCCTGCCGACCCCTATCGCCGCGAGGGAGGCATCGCTATTCTGAGGGGAAATCTTGCCCCCGACGGCGCAGTGGTCAAGCAGTCGGCAGTCTCACAGAACATGCTGGTAAACGAGGGGCCTGCCCGCGTCTTCGACGGCGAGGACGAGGCCATGGCCGCCATCCTCGGCGGGAAGATTAAGCCCGGTGACATCGTGGTGATCCGCTACGAAGGCCCCATAGGGGGGCCGGGGATGCGGGAAATGCTTGCCCCTACTTCCGCTATCGCCGGGATGGGGCTCGATGATAGGACAGCCCTGCTGACGGATGGGAGATTCAGCGGTGGGACAAGAGGGGCCGCGATAGGCCACATATCACCGGAGGCGGCGGAAGGCGGGACTATCGCCCTCATCCGGGAAGGCGACAGGATTGCTATTGACATCCCCGGCAAAAAGCTCACCTTGTTGGTAAGCGAAGAGGAATTGGCCGGAAGGAAAGATGGTTTCCGGCCTCGCCCGCCTGCAATAATGGGCGGATACCTCGGCAGGTATGCCAGACTGGTCACCTCAGCAGGCACCGGCGCTATTTTCAAGGATAAATAGCATCTCCCCCTGAAAAAGTCATGCCGGCAACCAGCCCCAGAGCGAGCAATCCCAGGAACACGTATTAATCATAGAAATAGACAACTGGTGGAGAAAGGTAAAACCAACATGAAACGAAGCTTTGATTATAAAGCATTGAAAGTGAAGGCAACCGATCTGGAAAAGGGGTCAAAAGAGTCTGAACGAAAGGCAATCCGAGAGAGCCTTCATGAGGTGACCAAACGCCTTGAGAAGATCGCGGAGATGGGTGATGATGGTATTATCGTTTTCGATGAGGCGTACCGGATCGAGTTCGCCAATACCGTTGCCTCCGAACTGACCGGACACCCGAAAGAGAAATTGATAGGAATGGATTTTCGTTGTCTCCTGAGTGAGGGGGATATCGGTTATCTTGCCCAGATGCATTCGGGATTGGGAGCGGATGAGAGTAAACGGTTATGCACAGAGATGGAGATCATAACGGGGAGGGGTGTGAAAAAGGATGCAGATGTCTGTATTACCATTGAGAAGTTGGAAAAAGGGGGAGTAAGAACCTATGCCTATATCCGGGATATTACGGAGAGAAAGAAGTACGAAAGGGATTTAAAGGAATCGGAGGAGAAGTACCGTAACCTCTTTGAAAGGGTGCGGCATGGCCTCTATATCAGTACTAAGGAGGGACGTTTTCTCGACTGCAATCAGGCTTTACTTGAGATGTTAGGATATGAAAATAAAAATGAATTTTTGCAGATTGATATCGCTAAGGATCTCTATACGAGGCCGGGAGATCGCATGGCCTTTCAGAGTTTGATTGAAAAGCAGGAATTCGTTAAAGAGCTTGAACTGGAGTTTAATAAGAAAAATGGCGAGAAGATTACGGTTTTAGTTACTGCCCATGCAAAGAGGGATGAAAAGGGAGCGATCATAGGGTATGAAGGGATCATGATTGATGTTTCCGAAAGAAAGAGGATGGAAAGAGAACTGAGAGAGGCGAACGAATTCTTAACAAATCTGATTGAGAGTTCGGTGGATGGGATATTTGTAACCGATATGAGGGGTAATATCCTCATCTTTAACAGGGGAGCGGAAGACATCCTGGGCTATAAGGCAGAAGAGGTGGTGGGAAAGATGAATATCAGCAGCATCTATCCACCCGGCGTTGCCCGGGAGGTGATGAAGAAACTGAAAAGTCCTGATTTTGGAGGGGTGGGGAAGTTGACTTCTTTTCCTATTACACAACAGAGAAAGGATGGAGAACTGATCGAGGGAGACCTTTCGGCGTCTATCATCTACAATGGAGGGGGGAAAGAGGTTGCCAGTGTGGGTATCTTTAAGGACTTAAGAGAGAGGTTGAGGATAGAGAGAGAACTCCAGAAGACGCAGCAGGCCCTTCTCCAGTCAGAAAAGCTGGCGGCTATGGGCAGACTCACCTCTCAGGTCGCCCATGAGTTAAACAACCCCATCTACGGTATTATGAACACACTGGAACTCCTCAAAACCGAAATTCCCCCGGAGAGTAAACGGAGAAGGATTTTGGAATTATCCCTCTCGGAAACTCAGAGGCTCTCGGAGATGCTCCGGAACATGCTCAGTTTCTCAAAGCCTGAAGAGGAAAAGAGGACGCCCATCAGGATTAATGAGCTGATCGAGGGGATTCTCTCGGTGATGGAGAAGCAGATGAGGGAATCGAATATCAAGATAGAGACATACTGGGATAGGGGAATTCCGGAGGTCATGGCCTCTACAAATCAGATGAGGCAGGTAATGCTGAATATTATTAAAAATGCCATGGAAGCCATGCCCAAGGGAGGGACCCTCACCGTGAGGACGGCAAGAGAAGGGAAAAATGTCCTGATTCATATTCAGGATACAGGAGTAGGAATTCCGGAAGAGATCAGGAATAAGATCTTTGAGGCTTTTTTTACAACAAAACAGAAGGTAAAGGGGGTGGGTTTAGGACTTTCAGTTTGCTATGGAATTATCAGGGACCATGGTGGCGAGATCAAGGTAGCCAGTGAAGAGGGGAAGGGAACTACCTTTACTATCAGTTTACCTGTTTAGATGAAAAACCCTAAAGATTTTACCTCAAGTAGAGCCTATTGACAGAAACGAAAGAATGAATATACTGTAAGGGTTATGTATTTTAATCCTGCACAGATTTTTCTGACAAAGAGCGCCTTTGCTGATGCAGAAAAACTGGCGGCGCAGTACTTTCGCATCAGTCGCAAGGAGTTGAGTGCCCACCGGTACGATGTAAAAACCCTTGCTTACCTCGAAGACCACGAGGTAAACGAAGGGGCATTTGCCCATCTTTGCAAGTACTACTACCCAAAAAGTAAGGGGACAGATAGTCGTGACAGCTTTTGTTTTTATAGTATCTGTCTGCAGGATAACCGTATCCTTAATGCCGTGGAGAGGGCAAATTCCTTCATTAGATTAACCCCTTTGATGTTATACATCGCCACACATGAACTTGTTCACGTGATCCGGTTTGAACGCGGGGAAAGTAGTTTCGATGTACCTCTGGAAGAAAAAGAAGAAGAAGAAAAAAAGGTCCATGGTATTACCGGAAATATACTCCAGTCTATAGTTTACCCAGATTTAACACTGGTTCTTGATTGTTTCAGCAATCGCTACAAAATAGGTGATCTGTTCATTTGAAATATAAATGGTTCTTGGAGGGTTTAGTATGCCGATTTATGAGTATAGGTGTCAGAAGTGTGGTAAAGAGTATGAGTTATTTCAGAAAATTACCGACCCGGCAGTGAATGTATGCAAACTTTGTAATGGGCCGGCCAAAAGGATGGTTTCTCTTTCTTCCTTCCACCTGAAGGGTTCCGGCTGGTATGTCAGCGACTATGGTGGAAAAAAGGCATCATCTACTAAGAAGAAAGAGGAAACAACAAAACCATCCTCACCGGCTGAATCCGGTGAGGATAAATCCCCCTCCCCATCCGGGGTGGGCAGTAAAGGGCAGTAATGTTAAGTAACGCTGATTTTTCCCTTCGGCTCCGGTATGACTTCTCCCACGATGGCCGCTCCCTCCACACCTTCTGCGTGCATTTTTTTAATTAAGACCTCTGCCTGGCGTGGGGGGAGGGAGATGAGTAACCCTCCAGCGGTCTGTGGATCAAAGAGGATGTCTATAAGCCAGTTGGGACAGGAGGAATCAACTTCGATCATATTCATCCGGAATGTTTTGTTCCGGTACAGGCCGCCTGGTACAATACCTGCTTCGACAAGCTCCCGGATACCCGGAAAATAAGGAACAGCAGAGGCGTAAATCTGCACCCCCACATCGCTTCCTTCCACCATCTCGCAGACATGACCGAGAAAACCGAAGCCGGTGATATCGGTACAGGCATGGACATCCGGCGTTTCTGTCATAAGCTCCATAACCCTTTTGTTCAAGGTAGTCATGGATTTTACCGAGCGGGCTACCAGCCCTTCATCGGCTATACCTCCCTTTAAAGCCGTGCTGACAATGCCGGTACCCAGAGGCTTGGTGAGGATCAACTTATCTCCAACCCTGGCATTTTTATTCAGCAGGACTTTTTCCGGGTGGATGACCCCGGTCACGGATAGTCCGTACTTCAATTCATTATCCGCTACACTGTGCCCTCCCACAAGGAGAACATTGGCCTCCCGCATCTTATCCAGACCCCCCTTAAGAATCTGACGAAGGATATCAATATCCATTTTGCCGACAGGAAAGCAGATGATATTCATCGCCGTCAGGGGTTTCCCCCCCATGGCATAGACATCGGATAAGGCGTTTACCGCGGCAATCTGACCGAAGGTATAGGGATCGTCCACAATAGGGGTGAAGAAATCAACGGTCTGAATAATAGCCAGATCGTCCCTCAGTTTATAGACACCGGCATCTTCCGCATGTTCTATCCCCACGATCAGGTTCGGATCAGCAATAAGGGGTAAATCACGTAATGCCTCATGCAGGTCTCCCGGACCTATCTTGCAGGCTCAGCCGGCCCCATGAACCGTCTCCGTAAGACGTATCTTTGCTCCGCTGTTC
>Ga0100398_1003124_pt1 | contig 13588 bp, 7 predicted proteins | sample CryGeymeta201522_FD_81568 | JGI IMG/M metagenome (GOLD analysis project Ga0100398, IMG submission 81568) | Groundwater microbial communities from Crystal Geyser aquifers in Utah, USA - Crystal Geyser metaG 2015-22 | ecosystem: Environmental > Aquatic > Deep subsurface > Groundwater | place: USA... | reverse complement strand
TCGGTGAGCACCCGCGTCGTCTCCTGGAAGGATGCCGCGGCCAGGAAGCTATCGGTGTTCAACGACGCCTTGGTGACGCCGAGCAGGATCGGTTCGCCGCGCGCCGGCTCGCCACCCGCGGCCTCCGCCGCGCCATTGGTCTCCTCGAACTCGAAGCGGTCTATCAACTCGCCGATCAGCATGTCGGTGTCCCCGCTGCGCAGCACGCGCACCCGCCGCAGCATCTGGCGGATAATGACCTCGATGTGCTTGTCGTGGATGTTAACGCCCTGCGAACGGTACACCCTCTGCACCTCATCGAGCATGTACATCTGCACCGCCTCACGGCCCTGGATCCGCAACACCTCGCGCGGGTTCTTGGAGCCTTCAGTGAGCTGTTCGCCCACCTCCACCCGGTCGCCCTTGTCGACCCGCAAGCGGGCCGAAGCGGGGATGTCGCTAATCCATTCCTCGACATCCTCGCGCCGGATAATCGCCCGGTAGCCACCGCTATCTTCCGGCTCGATGTAGATGTGGCCATCCATGACTGCCAGAAATTCCTGGGGCTCCGCGGTGGGATCCAGGGCCCGCGCGATGGAGGTGTTAGCCTGAACCCGGTCATCGCTCTCGACAAGCATCTCGTAGCCGATCGGGATGTGATGGGTCTTGCGGCGCAAACGGGCATTGGTCACCTTCAGCTTGCGAACATCGTCGTCCCAGTAGACATCTACGATGCCGCCAATCTCGCTGATGACCGCCTCGCCCTTGGGCGTACGCGCCTCGAAAAGCTCCTCAACCCGCGGCAACCCCTGGGTGATATCCTCGGCCCCGGCCACGCCGCCGGTGTGAAACGTGCGCAAGGTCAACTGCGTGCCAGGCTCGCCGATGGATTGCGCCGCGATAATCCCCACGGCCTCACCCATCTTCGCCATACCACCCTTCGCCAGGTCACCACCGTAGCATGACCGACACAGGCCAAAGCGGTTCTCGCACGTCATCGGCGAGCGGACGTACACCTTGTCCACCTTCGCCCGTTCGATGGCCCGCAGCGCCAGGTCATCGATCATCTGGTTGCGCTCGACCAGAATCTCACCCGTCTTGGGATCGACCACCGGCGCGGCCGACAGCCGCCCGATAATCCGTTCGCCAAGCTTCTCGCCCACCTCGGTGGCGCCCTCCCGGCTAAACCAGACGCCCGCCTGCGTCCCACAGTCCTCCGAGTTGATGATGACGTCCTGGGCCACGTCCACCAGCCGCCGGGTCAGATAGCCGGCGTCCGCCGTGCGCAACGCGGTGTCGGCCAGACCCTTGCGTGCGCCGTGCGTGCTCAAGAAGTACTCCAGCGCCGTCAGGCCCTCGCGGAAGTTGGAGCGGATCGGCAGGGCAATGATTCGACCCGAGGGATCGGCCATCAAACCGCGCATGCCGGCCAACTGGCGAATCGGTTGAATTCCACCCTTGGTTGCGCCGGAAGTTGCCATCGCGCCCAGACCCGATTGCGGATCCAACAGATTCTTCACCGCCTGGGTGATGTCATCCGTGGCGCGTGTCCACAGCTCCACAACCTTGTTGTACTGCTCTTCCTCGGTGATCAGGCCCCGACGGTACTGACGCTCAGCCTCCTCGACCCGCGCAGTCGTCTCATCGAGCACAGCCTGCTTAGTCTCCGGCACGGTGATGTCGCTCACAGCGATCGTCATACCCGAGATCGTCGCATAAGCGAAGCCCAGGCGCTTGATCTCGTCGACAACCTCCGCAGTCACTTCAGGCCCCATCAACTCGTAACAGACACCGACGAACTCGTTGAGCCGCTTCTTGTCCATGACCTCGTTGACGAACTGCAAAGGCCGGGGCAAGGATACGTTGAACAGCACGCGCCCCACAGTGGTGGAGATGAGCCCGGTCTGGGGCAGCTTGTCCGGCGGCACGCGCTGGGCGAGCAAGCGCTCACGGATGTAGTCCAGCGTCAAGACATTGTCCCCCAGATCGTGCAGCAACATCTGCCGTTGGGTGAGCAAGGTCCGCACCACGTCGCCCGCAGTCTGCAGCTTATGCTGGGCCATCACCGCGGCCACATCCGGTCGCAGGTCGAGCTGCTCCACCGACACTTCATCGGCCCAATCGGTGAAGCGTATCTGGATGGGCGTGTGCAGCTCAACGACCTTCAGATCATAGGCCAGCCGCACCTCGTCGGCATCGGCGAAGCTCTTGCCGGCCCCCTTGGCGTTGGGTGTCTCGACGGTGAGGTAGTAGCAGCCCAGGACCATATCCTTGGATGGCCCCACGATCGGCTCGCCCGAAGATGGCTTGAGCAGATTGGCCGAGCTGAGCATCAATTCCCGGGCCTCGCGCACCGCCTCTTTCGACAACGGCACGTGGACGGCCATCTGGTCGCCGTCGAAGTCGGCGTTGAACGCCGCGCACACCAGGGGATGGATCTGGATCGCGCTGCCATCGATCAGAATGACCTCAAAGGCCTGGATCCCCAAGCGGTGCAACGTCGGCGCGCGGTTCAGCAGCACCGGGCGATCTTTAGACACCTCTTCCAGGACATCCCAGACCTCAGGGCTCTCCCGATCCACCAAACGCTTGGCGCTCTTGATGTTATGGGCAAAGTTGTATTCGACCAGTCGGCGCATCACGAACGGCTTGAACAGCTCCAACGCCATCTTCTTCGGCAAGCCGCATTGGTTTAGCTTGAGTTCCGGGCCGATGACGATCACTGAGCGGCCCGAGTAGTCGACGCGCTTGCCCAATAGATTGCGTCGGAAGCGTCCCTGCTTCCCCTTGAGCAGGTCGGAGAGGCTCTTGAGCTTGCGCTTGCCGCTGCGGCTGACCGCGCGACCCCGGCGACCGTTGTCGATGAGGCTGTCCACGGCCTCCTGCAACATGCGCTTCTCGTTGCGCACGATCACGTCCGGCGCGCCCAGCACCAACAGCCGCTTGAGGCGGTTGTTGCGGTTGATCACACGGCGGTAGAGATCGTTCAGGTCGGACGTGGCAAACCGGCCGCCGTCCAACTGCACCATCGGCCGCAGATCGGGCGGCAGGACCGGCAGCAGGGTCATGACCATCCACTCGGGGCGATTGCCGCTCTTGCGGAACGACTCGGCGACCCGCAGACGCTTGGCAGCCTTCTTCTTGCGTTGCTTGGACTGCGTCGTCTGGATCTCGTTGCGCAACTCCTTGACCAACTGGTCCAGGTCGATCTTGGCCACCAGCTCGCGGATCGCCTCCGCGCCCATCGCCGCGCGGAAGACGTTGCCCCACCGATCTTGCAGGTCGCGGTATTGGGTTTCAGTCAACAACTCCCGCTCGCGCAACTCCTTCAGCTCGACCAGCGAATCGTCCAGATCGGATCGCAGCCGCGCCTTTTGTGTCTCGACCTGTTCACGCTGCTCGTCGGTCGCCAACTCGATCTCGCGCCGGATCATCTCGCGTCGGGTGACTATCAAATCACGGACCGCTTCCCCAGCGCTGTTAATGTTTTCCTCGATTTCGCTGAGCCGGTTTTGCAGGGCTTCGTTGAACGCATCCAGATGGGCGCGTGTCACCACAGTGCCTTGCGATACCAGCACTGCATTCTCCGCCGCCCAGGGCAGGCGCACTTCCGACCCCGCCGGCTTGCCCTGGTAACCATCCAACAACTGCTGCAAACGCTGGCCCGCCGCGATCACCTCACCGGTCTCAGCCGCCAGACGCTCGGCCAGAGCGGCCAACTCGCTCTCTTCCTGGTGCTGCAGGGCAGCCAGTCGCTCTGTCCGGTCCACCTCGCTCTCGCTCAGCCGGGCCTGGATCTCACCTTCTTGTCGGGCCAGACGCATGTTCAACTCACGCTCAGCACGCGCGATAGTGCGACTCCGGGCATCCTCGTCCACGTTGGTGATCACGTATTGGGCGAAGTACAGGATGCGCTCCAGGTTGCGCGGGCTGATGTTGAGCAACAGACCCAGCCGGCTGGGGACACCCTTGACATACCAGATATGGCTGACCGGGCTGGCCAGCTTGATATGCCCCATCCGCTCGCGCCGCACGCGACTGTGGGCCACCTCAACACCGCACTTGTCGCACACGATGCCTTTGTAGCGAATGCGCTTGTACTTGCCGCATGCGCACTCCCAATCCTTGGTGGGGCCGAAGATCCGTTCACAGAAAAGACCATCGCGTTCCGGGCGCAGCGTGCGATAGTTGATCGTCTCAGGCTTGGTTACCTCACCGTGCGACCAGTTCAAAATCTGGTCTGGCGAAGCCAACGAAACACGGATGGCATCGAATTCACTGACTTCCACGCTTCCTCCATTTCGGATTGCGGATTGCGGATTGCGGATTGCGGAATCCTGGCAATCAATGTGAGCTCTTCTTTAACCTGGCTGTCTGAATAGACGAGACAGTGATTGCGACAAGTTCATCAGCTTCCTGCATCAAAGCCGCAACCTGCTCCACCTTGAGAAGACCAGCTTCTACTAACAGTTCTATCCAGTACTGCGATTCGTCGGCCTCTTCTTCCACCGTTCCCATTTTGGAAATGAAATCAGCAGTTGACTTCGCCCGACATGCCGCTCGATAGTTGGCTCCCACCGAAGTGCTCGCACGCAACAACTGATGGCCGATAGTTGCCGATACGGAGTCTCTGGGCAACGACTGGACTAGACGAATGACGCTTAGCGCAAACTGCTTCGTCCTGCGCTTCAATTCCGTCTTATCCACCACACGCCTCCGCTCGAAACTGCGGATTGCAGATTTCGGACTTCGGAATCATTCCCCAATCAAATCATTCCGAAATCCGCATTCCGCAATCCGCAATCCGCAATCCGCAATCCGCAATCCGCAATCCGCAATCATTCGAGCCCCTTGCTCATCGGTCCGGGCAGGCTCAAACTGAAGCCCAGATTGGGCAGCTTCTCTTCAGTATCTTCGCGGCCAAATTGGATCACTTCTTCCTTGGCATCCACGACTTCGACTGCCAGACCCAACGACTGCAACTCCTTGACCAACACCCGGAAACTTTCGGGCACGCCGGGCGACTCAATCGGCTCGCCCTTGACAATGGCCTCGTACGTCTTCACGCGCCCGGTGACGTCGTCCGATTTGACGGTGAGCATCTCTTGGAGGGTATGGGCCGCGCCGTAGGCCTCCAACGCCCACACCTCCATTTCGCCGAAGCGTTGACCGCCGAACTGCGCCTTGCCACCCAACGGCTGCTGGGTCACCAGACTGTACGGGCCGGTCGAGCGCGCATGCACCTTGTCCTCCACCAGGTGGTGGAGCTTCATCATGTGGATGATCCCCACTGTCACAGGTTGATCGAACGGCTCGCCGGTCTTGCCGTTGAACAACACAGTCTTGCCCCACGTGGGCAACGGCTGGTTTTTCTCACGGCTGATGCGTAGCGCCTCTGCCACCACCTCTTCGGACGAGAGCGCGGAGATCCGCGCCATTTCCGCGTAGATCTGCTGCCGCTCGGCCTCAGACTCGGTAAGCTCATTGTAGTCGAAGGTGGCGTCCGATGCGGCATCCGGCTCGGCCGCCACCGCGACCGCCTCCAATTTGACCACGCGCATCTGCTCGCGCACCACCCACTTCAGCCATTCGCGCAAACACACAATGCGCGCCCCCTCGTCGGCAGTTTCCCGTACCGCCAGCGGTCGGTCGTCCCCGGGGAACGACAGCAGGGTGTCCGGGTCGTAGGCCTGGGGCGCCTCGGCCAGCCATTCCCGCAACATCGCCTGCCGCGCATACACCACATCGCGATAGGCTCGTTCAGGGTCATAACCGCGCTCGCCCAACCAGCCGGCCAGGTACAAAGCGCGCACCTCGTCATCGTCCTGGAAATCCTCCTCCAGGTAGCCCTGTTCGATCGCCCAATCCCAGGCCCGCTTGGTGGCCTTTTCCCAGGCCCGATCAGCGAGCCAGGCCCGAGCCAATTCGGCCTCGATCTCGTGTTCGCGCGCGCCATCGAAGACTGGGGTCACCACCCGGAAGCCCAGCCGCTGGGCCGCCCATCCCAGGTGAGTCTCCAGCACCTGGCCGATGTTCATCCGAGCGGGCACGCCCAACGGGTTCAGGATGATATCGACCGGCGTGCCGTCGGGCAGGAACGGCATGTCCTCCACCCGCACGATCCGGGAGATGACGCCCTTATTCCCGTGACGCCCCGCCATCTTGTCACCTTCCATCAGCTTGCGCCGCTGCGCCACGCTCACGCGCACCATCCGTTCAACACCTGCCGGCAGATCCCGATGCTCGTCGCGACTGAACTCCTTGATATCCACAACCTTGCCATACTCGCCATGGGGCAGCCGCAAGCTGGAATCCTTCACCTCCCGCGCCTTCTCGCCGAAGATGGCGCGCAGCAGCTTCTCCTCAGGGCTCAACTCGGTCTCACCCTTGGGCGTGATCTTGCCGACCAGGATGTCGCCCGGCGCCACCACCGCGCCGACCCGCACCACGCCCTTTTCGTCCAGGTCCTTCAGCGCGTCCTCGCCGACGTTGGGGATGTCGCGGGTAATCTCTTCCGGCCCCAACTTGGTGTCGCGGGCTTCGATCTCGTGTTTTTCAATGTGGATCGACGTAAACTTGTCCTCCTGGATCAGTCGCTCACTGATCAGGATCGCATCTTCGTAGTTGCCACCCTCCCAGCTCAGAAACGCCACCAGGACGTTCTCGCCCAAGGCCATTTCGCCCATCTCGGTCGAGCTAGAATCGGCCAGCACCTGGTGTTCTTCGACCCGATCGCCTTTCGCCACCACAGGGCGCTGGTCAATACAGGTGCTCTGGTTCGAGCGCTGATACTTGCGCAGCCGGTACACGCGGCGGGTACCGGTGTCCTCCAGTACCACGATCTCGTCGCTGCACGCCTTGACCACCTCGCCGGGATTCAGGGCCACGATCACCTGGCCCGAGTCCACCGCGGCCTGCCGCTCGATCCCGGTGCCCACGATCGGCGCGTTCGGCCGCAGCAACGGCACGGCCTGGCGCTGCATGTTCGAGCCCATCAGCGCGCGGTTGGCGTCGTCGTGCTCCAAGAACGGGATCAGCGCTGCCGACACCGAGACGATCTGCTTGGGTGAAACATCCATGTAATCGACGTGCTCGGGTGACTCGAACAGGAACTGCTGGTTGCGCCGGACGGAGACACGCGACTCAGTGAAGTAGCGCTCACCATCGGTCGGCGCGTTCGCCTGGGCGATCGCGTGCCGGTCCTCCTCGTCGGCCGAGAGGAACACGATCTCCTCGGTCAATTCCGGCACGATCCGCAGCTCAGGCAGCACATCGCCCAGCTCGGCGATCCGCCCGGCCAACTCCTCGTCCACCTGGGTGCCTGGCTCCGCCAACACCGTGCCATCGGGCAGGGAGATCCGCTCGCGCAGGATCTTGCCGGTCAGGCTGGCCGGTCGATTCTGCACTCGGTTGAGCACCCGGCGATAGGGTGTCTCGATGAAGCCGAACTCATTGATCCGGCCATAGGTCGCCAACGACCCGATCAGGCCGATGTTCGGCCCTTCAGGGGTCTCGATGGGGCAAATACGGCCATAGTGGCTATTGTGCACGTCGCGTACGTCAAACCCAGCCCGCTCGCGGCGCAGGCCGCCCGGCCCCAACGCGCTGAGGCGCCGTTTGTGTGTCAGCTCCGCCAACGGGTTAGTCTGATCCATGAACTGACTGAGCTGTGAGCCACCGAAAAACTCCCGGATGGCGGCCACCACGGGCCGGGTATTGATCAGCGATAGGGGGGTCGTCAATTCCGTGTCACGGATCGACATCCGCTCGCGCACCACGCGCTCCATGCGCAACAGGCCGATGCGCAGTTGATTCTGGATCAGCTCACCTACCGTCTTGACCCGCCGGTTGCCCAGGTGATCGATGTCGTCCTCGCCCTCCACGCCGTTGTTGACCTGGATCATGTGCCGGAGCACTGCCACCAGATCGTCGTTGGTGAGAATGCGGTGGGTTAAGGGCACGTCCAGGCTCAGTCGGCGGTTGAGCTTGTACCTCCCCACCTTCCCCAGATCGTAACGCCGCGGCGCAAAGACCAAGTTCTGCATGAAGCTCTTGGCATTATCCAGAGTGGGTGGATCACCGGGCCGCAGCTTCTTGTAGAACTCCAACAGCGCCGTGTCCACACCCTTCGCCGAGTCCGCACGATCGGGCGTGCGAGTCGGATCTCGCTCCAAGGTCGTCGCGATATAGGCGTGCTCCGGCTCATTGTCCACTTCAGTGAACAGTTCGAGGATCTCCTCGTCCGAGCCGTAACCGATGGCGCGCAGCAACACCGACACCGGCAGTTTGCGCTTGCGATCCACCTTGACCGAGATGATGTCGCGCTTGCTGGTCTCGAACTCCAACCAGGCGCCGCGATTGGGGATCAACTTCGCATAACAAAGTCGCCGATCCGTAACTCGGTCCTCCTCCACGGTGAAATACACGCCGGGAGAACGAATCAACTGGCTGACGACAACACGCTCTGCGCCGTTAATAATGAAGGTGCCGTTTTCGGTCATCAAGGGGAAGTCACCCATGAACACGTTCTGCTGGGTGACTTCGCCCGTCTCGCGGTTGACCAGCTTGATACGAACCCACAGGGGCGCCGCAAACGTCATGTCCCGGTCCCGACATTCCGGCTCAGAGTACTTCGGTTCACCAAACCAAAAACCTTCCGGCCCAGGTTGCGAGCCAAAATGCAATTCAAGGTTTTTGTTGAAACTGACGATCGGCGAGATCTCAGCGAACAGTTCTTCCAAGCCTTCGGTCTGGAACCAGCGAAAAGAGTCTAGCTGCACCTCGATCAGGCGCGGCAACTCGTAGACGTCCCGAATGCGAGCGTACGACTTGCGCGTGGCGTTACCGCCACCGGTCCGGAGATGCGTCATGAAGTGTCCACTCCTTGTTCAGAAATACAAAAAACCCAAGTCGCCAACCGACTTGGTGTGCCTCGGTCGTTGAAAGCGCGCGGGGGAATATGCAAGGTGACAGTCAGTACCATCGCCATAATGTGGTATTCAGACAGCAATTGGTAATTATACCTTTGAATGCTCTGGGTGTCAAATCCAGCCGCAACACATCTCTATCCGCAACGCTCCGTCTGAGCAACGCGCTGTGGTTAGAAAAACTCAACCTTAAACTATTGCGTTTCGTCCGCTCAGGACTGGACAAGGCGCGCGTTGTAAGTTAGAATGGAGCGGTGGGGGAAAGTGGTGCCTGGTGGGGGACGGTGCAACGCCGACTAGCCGCTGGCACACAGTGTTCTCGTCCACGAGGGGACCGTTGAAATGTTCTACGGTGAGGACAGGCATACCCTGGACAGCAAGGGGCGCGTTTTCATCCCCGCCAAACACCGCGAGGAGCTTGGCGAGATGGTGTTCGTCGGTCGCGGCCTGGATGGCCAACTCAACGTGTATCCCAAGTCGGTCTGGGAAGGTATGGCCGAACGCCTGACCCAGGCCAGCCAGGCCCGGACGACTATCCGCAACGCCAGCCGGTTCGTTTTCGCGACCACCGGGTGCGAACTGGATCGCCAGGGGCGGATCCTGATCCCGGCGGCGCTGCGCGACTTCGCCGGCCTGGGCAGCGATGTGACGATTCTCGGTCACAACGATCATGTGGAGATCTGGAGCCCAGAGCGCTGGCAGGAGACCTCCGAGCGAGTTCTAGCCCAGGCCAGAGACAGCCACGACGACACCACGAAACTGTCGGAGCTGGAGTTGAACTTGTGAGCGCCGAACACATCCCGGTGATGCTGGCCGAGACGCTGGCCGGATTGGCGCCAGCACCCAACACCGATTGCATCGACGGCACGTTAGGGGGCGCCGGACACGCCGCAGCGCTGCTGCGAGCCACGGGTCCGGGGGGGCGGTTGTTGGGAGTGGACACGGATCCGGCCGCCGTCGCGCGGGGGCAAGCGCGCCTGGCGCAGTTCGGCGATCGGGTCGTATTGGCGCAGGCCAGTTTCAGCCAATTGGCCACCGTCGCAGCCGAACATGGATTCGCTCAAGTGGGCGCCGTCTTGCTCGATCTGGGGATCTCATCATTTCAGTTGGGCGAGGCGGAACGGGGCTTCAGTTTCCAGGCCGAGGGGCCGTTGGATATGCGCATGGCCCCCGGCAACCCGCTGACGGCCGCCGACATCGTCAACTACTGGTCCCAAGATGCGCTGGCCGACGTCATCTACCGCTATGGCGAGGAGCCCCGTTCCCGGCGGATCGCCCGCGCCATCGTCGCAGCCCGGCCCATTCAGACGACCACGGCGCTGGCCAACGTGGTGAGCCGTGCACTTGGGGGCCGGCGCGGCCGGGAACGCATTCACCCTGCCACCCGAGTGTTCCAGGCTTTGCGTATCCGGGTCAACGACGAGTTGGCCGCGTTGGAGGCAGTCCTGCCCCAAATCGTGACACTGTTGGCGCCGGGCGGCCGATTCGGTATCATCACCTTTCATTCACTTGAGGATCGGATCGTCAAGCTGTTCATCCAGCAAGAAACGCGCGACTGTCTGTGCCCGCCTGATCTTCCTATATGTCGTTGCGGGCACCGGGCCACGCTCAGAGCCATCACGCGCAAGCCAACTCAACCCGGTGAGGATGAAATCAGCTACAATCCACGCAGCCGGAGCGCAAAGCTGCGCATCGCAGAACGACTCTGACCTGCTGAACTAACAGGGAAGTGTCTTCATTAAAGTAAATGATCCACCCAGGGGCTTTTTGTAAATACTTGACCGTAGTCAATTTTTTAGCTACAATGTCCTATATGCAAACGCCACCGTGCGGTGTAGAATTCGTGTCGGTGTGGGTGACTGTGACCTGCTGCAAGGAGGCGGACGATGATCAATCGAACCCCGGTATGGCAACCGCCATTGGGACAACCTGGTTTGCGACAACCCGGGTTATCCCAACCAGAGTTGGGACAACCGCAGGCGCGGTTGGGGTCACCGCTGCTGCCCCTCAATTGGACCGTCGTCCGTCAGGGTTTGCAGGCCGAACCGATTTCCAGGCTGATGAAGTTCGTCTCCGTATTGGCTCTCATCAGCGCGCTCACCTGCGTGTACCTGTGGCAGGCCAGCACGATCTCGGAAATCAACGACGCGACTGCGACGATCAAGGCAGATGCAATCAAGCTGGAACGCTCGAACGCCGGATTGGCGATCGATGTCACCCGGTGGAATGGACCCGCGCACATCGAAGACGAGGCTCGGCGACAGGGCATGACGCCTGATCAACAACCGATCTACGTCGTGGTACCCGAGCTGACGCGGGATGCCTTGGGCGCAGGCGCCAGCGGTGATCTGAGCACACAGCTTTGGCTACGCCTGACCGGGTGGCTTCCGAACAAGGCGGCGCTGGCGGTCGCCATGCGATGACACATGAGTAGAGAAACCCGTTGGAAGAGCTATGATGACGCGATAGCATCCGGGCCGATGTTGGAACGGCCCGGGGCGGAGGATGCGCGTGCGGCGGCTGACCCCAAACACGTGCTGGCCAGCCGCGTGCGCTTGCTCATCGCGATCTTTCTGGTGATCGGGCTGGCAGTGATCGCCAGGCTTATCCATTGGCAACTGTTCGGCGAAGCCCCTGAAGTCGGCGCCACCGAGTCCCAGGCCATCGAAATCAGCCGAGGGCGATTCGTTGACCGGAGTGGGCTGCTGCTGGCGATCGACAGCTTCGTCTGGGAAATCTACGCCAATCCCTGGCAACTCAGCCGCACAGACCCGGCGCCGGCCCTGACTCGTGACCTGGCCCACGCCGCGGGTCTGCCAACCGCCGAGGTCGAGGCGCAACTGGCGCAACGCGACTTGACGGTAGTGACGCTAGCCAAAAACGCGACCGAAGCCCAATGCGAGGCAGTTCGGGCGTTCGAAGAGCCGAGGCTGGTGTGGTGCGCACCCCGCCGCGTGCGGATCTATCCGCTGGGGCCGCTGGCCGCCCACGTCGTCGGTTTCAGCAACTACTCGTTGGTCGGCGTCTATGGCGTAGAGGCCAGCTACGACGCCTGGCTGCGCGATGATCTGGTGTGGACGCAACGACTTCCAGGCGACCGCGCGCCGCTGCTGGAGGCGTGGAAGCTGTACCTGCCGTCTCCAGGGGGGCGCGATCTGGTATTGCACCTGGACGCGCCGTTCCAGCACCTGGTGGAGAAATATTTGGCTGAAGCGCTGAGCTTCAACGAGGCCGAAGCAGGCACGATCATCGTCATGGACCCGCGCACCGGTGGTATCCTCGCGTTGGCCAACCTGCCGTCCTTTGACCCAAACCACTATTCGGATGTCGATCAGGAAACCTGGGTCAATTCGGCCGTCGGCCAGATCTACGAACCGGGATCGGTCTTCAAGCTCATCACGATGGCCGCTGGCCTGGATTCCGGACAGATCACACCGGACACGGTTTTCGAAGACAACGGCTACCTGCAGGTCGGCGATCGCTACATCCGTAACGCCGAGCGCAAACAGTACGGCAAGATCACCGTCCGCGACGCGCTGGCGAAATCGGTGAATGTGGTCACGGCGCAAATCTGCATGGACATGGGCGCCGAAACCTTCTATCGTTACGTGCACAAGTTCGGGTTCGGCAAGCTGACCGAGGTCGATTTGAACTTCGAAGGCTATGGGATCGTCAAGGAACCGGGCAATCCGCTCTGGAGTTATTTCGATCAAGCCGCCAACTCGTTCGGGCAAGGCATCTCGGTCACCACACTGCAAATGATCAATGCAGTCGCGGCCATCGCCAACGGCGGCACGCTGTTACAGCCGCAGATCGCGCGGGGTTTGATCAAGGATGGCCAGGTTTACACCTTGCCGCCGCGGGTACTGGGCTATCCCATTACACCCGAGACCGCTCGTACACTGACTGAGATGATGGTCTACACCATGGACCAATCGGCCTATCCGGACCTGGTGCCCGGCTATCGGGTGGCGGGTAAGACCGGCACCGCGGAAATCCCGACGGAACAGGGGTACACGTCTCAAGAGACCATCACCAGCTTTGTGGGCTTCTTGCCGGCGGCCAACCCGCAAATCGTGATCCTGGTCAAGCTGGTGCGACCCAAGCGCTCGCAGTGGGCTGAGCATGTCGTCATGCCCGTCTTCGGGCAGGTGGCGCGAGATGCCGTTCGCATCCTGGAGATCGCACCAGATAATCAGAAGCCTTGACTGTATCTTTTCAATTTTTCGGGGAATCGCTCGCTGTGGCCGGTCTCCTGACCGAGCCACCGTGGCTCGGTCAGGAGACCGGCCACAGCCACCCCGGATTACTGAGAAGATACCCTTGACCCGTTATCCAGGAGGGTCATGCTGAACGTCGCCGATGTGTGGCAAGGACTGGTCGGCGCCTCGGGGAAGGCGCCAATCGGGCTGGCCGAGCAACCGATCACTGCCGTGGTCATCGACTCCAGGGCGGCCCAACCGGGCGCCCTGTTTGTCGCGTTGCGCGGCGAAAAGACCGATGGCAACCTCTAACTGCCCGACGCTTTCGCCCGCGGCGCCGTCGCTGCCATCGCGGAGCAAAGCAGGATTGCGGATTGCGGACTGCGGATTGCGGACTACTATGTTGTGGACGGCCCGTCCGCCCAGGTAACGATTCCGAAATCCGAAATCCGAAATCCGAAATGTATCTTCGTCGTCCCC
>Ga0100398_1003108_pt1 | contig 13636 bp, 13 predicted proteins | sample CryGeymeta201522_FD_81568 | JGI IMG/M metagenome (GOLD analysis project Ga0100398, IMG submission 81568) | Groundwater microbial communities from Crystal Geyser aquifers in Utah, USA - Crystal Geyser metaG 2015-22 | ecosystem: Environmental > Aquatic > Deep subsurface > Groundwater | place: USA... | reverse complement strand
TGGTCCTCGCCATCAACAGCCGGCGCCTGGGCATGGACGCCACCGTGTTCTACACCTTCATGGGGATCAACCGGGTTCGCAAGGGCGGCTTCGCCAAGGCCAAGTTCATTCCCCCCGGTGTGCTTGGCGCCATTCCCGGGATGGCCACCATGGCGAGCAAGATGATGAAAAAGCAAATCGATGAGGCCAACATCCCGACGCTGGAAGAACTGGTGGAAGTGGCGCAACTCGAGGGAGTCCGCCTGGTGGCCTGCCGGATGACCATGGACATGATGAAGCTGAGTGACGACGAACTGATGGAAGGGGTCGAGATCCAGGCCGCCGAGGACTATCTGAAGCACGCCCGGAACTGCACCATCAATATGTTCACCTGAGCCGTTGAGCCGCGGGCGGTAAAGCGGCCGACGCCGGTTAGAGTACGTAAGTCGGGTTGCGCGATACGTAGCTCAATCCGCGATACGTAGGTCGGGTTGCGACCAGCGGGAGCTACCCGACGCCCTCGTTGATCGGACCACCGAGCCCCCCCCGCTCCCCGCCGGCCATCCTGGCTCAACCGCATTGTCAGGGAGTGCTCCGCACACCCTGACCTACTCGAAATCAATCCGCGCGGTAGGTGGGTCGGGTTGCGCGATACGTGGGTCAATCCGCGGTACGTAGGTCGGGTTGCGACCAGAGGGAGCTACCCGACGCTTTGCCGCAATTGTCATCAACCACCCGGTGGTACGGGCGTGTCAGGGAGTGCCGCGCACACCCTGACCTACGGCTGACCTACGGCTTCGGCTTCCAACTTGAGTTCGGCGACGTTCGCCATGAGCAGCATGAAATTGGATTCGTTCAACCGCAGGATTTTGGAAACCACTCGACTCAATTGCCCAACCTTTTCATCCACCAGGGTATCGGTGGAAAGCACCGCGAGGATATTGGCCAGAGCGATCACTCTGAGGAAGGTGTCCTTTTCGGATTGGCCCATCAGGTTGGGCAAATCGAACAGGGTGTGGCGTTCACAGGCGTTGCGAATGGGTTCCGGCAGCTGCCAGTGATCGCAGAGCAGCGCGCCCAGGGTGGCGCTGGCCGGCAGATCGAGGGCCTTTTCCGCTTCGCGGAAGAGAATCCCCTTTTCCTCGCAAAGGGTGATCGCCGCATGGAAGTGATCGGGGAAAAATTTGAGGTAAACCAGCTTCCCCACATCGTGGAGCAGAGCGGCGACCCAGAGTTCGCTGCTGGGCAGCAGCGGCTCGAATTCCTTCGCCAGATGGCGGGCGCACAGGGCGGTGAACAGCGAATGGAACCAGATCTTCTGGAAACCAGTCACGCGGTCCGCCACGAGGGTATTGACCACCGCCATCGACAGCACGATCCGATAGATTTCGCTGATGCCCAAATAGGCGACCGCCAGCTTGACGTCGATGATTTCGCGCGGCAGGCTGTAGTAGGATGAGTTCACCACTTTCAGCACCTGTGCCGCCATGGCCGGGTCCTTTTGGATAACGGCGGCGATGCCCGCAACGCTCACCTGATCGGACTGAATCGCCTGCTGAATCTCGATCAAGGCCTGCGGTAGGGCGGGCAGTGAACAATGCCGGCGGAGGAAGGTCTTGGGATCGATGGTGATTGGGGGCAGTTCGTTCATGACCGTATCTCTCACACTGGCTCCAAAACAAGATCGAGCGGCTCGGAAATGGGCACGCCGGATCCCTTTCCCTCCAGGCATTCAATAGAATCGGGCGGTCTTTGCCGGACCTGAACCGAGCGTCATTCACTATCACACTCGACACCGCTCTGCACCGACTTTATCGCGGCGGTGATCAGACGGTGCTGGATCTCGCTTACGCGACCATGAATTGCGCTTCCTTGGATTTCCGCACCGCACCGGGGGGCTCCCGGTTTTCCGTGTCGGGCCACGCGCCGCCTATTTCCTGGGCGCCGCGTCCGGCTGCGCGCAGAGCTCCCGCAGCCAGCCCGTCAGGTGGTTGTGGAGCAGGTCTTCCGGGCGGAAGTGGTGGAGCCGGGCGAGATTGGCCAAGTGCAGCAGGGCTTCGCCCAGATCGCCGGCAGCAACTTCGGCCCCGTCCCGCCGGGCGTCGCTCACCCGGGCGAGCGCCCGGCGGCAGCGTTCGGCTTCGCCGGCCGCCTCGTCCCACTCCGGGCGCTCCCGGCTCACCCGAGCCAGCAACCGATAGGCGCGAATGAGCGCCGGCAGCGTATCCGGCACACCATCGGTGGTGTTCTTGCCGCTGTGGTTTTTTTCCCCGGCTTTGATCTTTTCCCAGTTGGCCCGCACCTCGTCGGTGTCTTTCACCGTTACCTCGCCGAACACATGGGGATGACGCCGGATCATCTTGGCGCAGATCCGCTCCCCAACCTGCTCCAGGGTGAAGGCCCCGGCTTCCTGGTAGAGGTGAATGAGAAAAAACACCATGAACAGCAGGTCCCCGAGTTCTTCGGCGGCTTCGGCCGGATTTCCCGATCTCACCGCGGCGGCCGCTTCATGGGCCTCTTCCACCAGATAGGTCTGGACCGACTCCGGCGTCTGCTTGCGGTCCCAGGGGCATCCCGGTTCCCCTCGCAGCCGATCGATGATTGCCCAGATCTTGTGAATATCCCGCCAGCGTTCGTCCATTGTCACATCCACCCTCGCTGTCGACAGGTCCATCAGGTAGCGGCCGGGGGCCCTTGAACGTTGCCGGGCGCCAGCCAAAATTTCTGAAATTCCTCGCGTTTCTGATCGAATTGCCGGCGCACCCCGGGCGGCGCCGTCCGCACCAGAAACGCCGCCATCTCTTGCAGGTAGGGAGCTAGCTTCGAGCGGCCGATCAGCGGGTCCTTGGGAGAAAAGAAGAATACCAGGGCGGAAACGATGATGATGGCGATCAGCACCGCCTTGGCGAATCCGACCAGGGCACCCAGCAGGCGATCGAGACCGCTCAGACCGGTTTTCCGCAGCAGGCCGGCGAGCCAGTGGCCGACCACGGCAAAAACCACCCAGGCCAGGAGAAAAAGGGTCACCATCGCCACCAGACCGGGCCGCGGCAGGTCCTTGAAGGCTTCCGTCAGCCTGGCGGCAACCGGGGTATGGAAGTTGAGCGCCAACACGAACCCGGCGCCGATCCCGAGGATCCCGAACACCTGAGACACCGCTCCCCGCCATAGACCGCGGATCACGGACACCCCGGCCACGGCCACCAGCACCCAGTCCAACCCATTGAACATCGATGGAATCGCGGTCACCAACCGCCTCCTTCACCCTCGATCACCGTTTCCAACCAGGCTCGTCCGGAACCCCTCACCTTGGCCCGGCCTGCCGCACCCTGGATGATCATAATGGAACCGCGCGGCAACAGCCAAACCCTTTCCACCGGATGCGGCCGCGCGCCCATGATTCGGCACCGATCGCCGGGGCTTTCATCAGGACCGGGAACACCGTAATCGATCAGCTCCCGGTGAAAGGCCGCACTGCTTGCCGGTAACCGATCCGCCTCCCCCCACCGTCGCGGGTTCCGCATGGACCCAGGAAGGGAGGGTCTGAGCATTTATAAAAAATCATTGAAATCCATCAGCATAGGACTGGACCGGTAAGGCCCTCAGGATTCGAACACCTCTTCCAGTTCGATCATGAGCCCCGCAACAGCTTGCGCTTCCACCCGATCTTTCACGGAGTAGATTTCCGGTCTGCCGTAGCCACCCGCTTCAGTCATCCGGTACACCGTCACGATCTTATCCACCGGATGAACGATCCAGTATTCGCGGACGCATTGCTTCTCATACAGAGCCAGCTTGCGGATGTAGTCCTGGGAAGCGGTCGATGGGGAGACAATCTCGATGATCCAGTCCGGCGCTCCGCGGCATCCCCGGTCGTCCAGCTTCGATGGATCGCAAATGACCGAAATGTCCGGTTGAACGACCGTCGTGATCCGGTCATCCGATTCATCCGCATCAGGCAAGCGAACGTCAAACGGGGCGGCGTAAGCTTCGCAGGAAGATCTGCAAACAACCAGGTGATTCATGATCCCTCGCATGAGTCGCGCCGATACTCCCTGGTGAATTCTCGACGGAGCCGGAGTCATGTCGTGGACGACCCCCTTGATCAGCTCGCACCTTCCTTCGCCCCATTGCAAGTAGTCCCGATAGGTGTAGGTTTGTTGCGAGTCGGTCTTCGTCGGCATGGTGAAATCTCCTCCTCGTCCTTTTTCCTTATATTTTATCAGAAAATCGGAAAATTGACATTCCTCCACTAGTTTCAGCATCAGCAATTCCCGGCGCTGGGCTTAACCGGCGCGACCATTGGCGCATCGCCCGGCAAGGGATTGAGCGCCCGGGGCCTGGCGCGGCCGTTGGAGCCGGCTATTGTCAGCACTCAACAGGCATGATAAAAGGCCTTGTTGACCAGGCAAGCGCTCCGAGGCGGTCGGAAAGGTTGGGCAAGTTTGGCGCAGGCAAAGCAGAGCGAGGCCTTCGAGGCCACAAAACAGCTGGTGATCGACGATCAGCAGCGGCTCCAGCAGTTGATCGGAGAACGCAACAGCCATCTCAAGATCATCGAGGAGCACCTGCATATCCGGGTGCACCTGCGCGGCAATCGCCTGGCCTTTTCCGGTGACCCGGCTCAGGTGGAACTGGGTCTGCGCCTGATCGAAGAACTGAGCAGCCTGCTCGGCCGCGGCTATCCCCTGTTCCCCGGCGATATCCTCTATGCCATTCAGGTCTTGAGCGACAATTCTCAGCGGCGCCTGGCCGACATCTTCCTGGATCAGGTGTTCATCACCTCCAGCAAGCGCATCATCACGCCCAAGAGCGTCAAGCAGAAAGAATACATCGACGCCATCCGCAGCCATGACATCGTGTTCGGGATCGGTCCGGCCGGCACCGGCAAGACCTACCTGGCCATGGCCATGGCGGTGGCGGCCATGGCGGCGGAGCAGGTGCGGCGGATCGTGCTGGTGCGCCCGGCGGTGGAAGCCGGCGAAAAACTCGGATTCCTGCCCGGGGACCTGGCGGAAAAAGTGAACCCCTACCTGCGCCCGCTCTACGACGCCCTCCATGACATGATGGACTACGCTCGGGCTTCCAAACTGCTCCAGCACGGCGCCATCGAGGTGGCGCCCCTGGCCTTCATGCGCGGCCGCACCTTAAACGATGCTTTTGCCATTCTTGATGAGGCGCAAAACACCACCAGCGAACAGATGAAGATGTTCCTCACCCGGCTGGGCATGGGGTCGAAAGCGGTCATCACCGGCGACGTCACCCAGATCGATCTGCCGGAAAACAAACCCTCGGGCCTGGTTGAATCCACCGCGCTCCTGCAAGACATCACGGGCATCCGTTTTGTCTTCTTTTCCAACAAGGACGTGGTGCGCCATCGGCTGGTTCAAGACATCATCCGCGCCTATGAAAAGGCGGATAACCGCTGACGGTCGTGCCTCCCCAGCGACCTCGGCAGCCATCGACCATGGACCAAGACAAACGCGACCCCAGCAAGAACCCAGATCGGCCGCCGAGGTGGTTCAAACCGCCGCAATTCCGCGGGCGGCCGCGGGACCCACGCACCCAGATCCTGCTGCTGACCCTGGCTGCAAGCCTTTGCATCGCGCTGCTTCTGACCCCATCCTTTGTCGTTACCAGCCCACGCTACCGGATCGGCGACGTGGTCGGCCGCAACATCAAGGCCAGACATGATTTTCTGGTGCTGGACGAGAAAGCCACCCGGCAAAAGCGCGAGGAAACAGCGCACAGCGCCCCGCTGGTGTTCGATTTCGACCAGGAAGCGGGCCGCCGCATCGGTCGGAAGTTGGCTCAGGCCTTCGACCTGATGCGGCAGGTCTTGCTCAGCGCGCGGCCCGCTCCAGACGCCATTCTGATGCCCGACCGCGGGCTCGCGACCACTCACCTGCCGCTGCCGCTCGAAGCACAACTGAAGCGGGTGCGGGAGCTGGCCGACGAACGCAAGCAGGCGTTCGAAACCATCCTGGGTTTTCCGGTCCCCACCTCGATCTATCGGGTTCTGGTAGCGAATCAGTTTGCCGCGGCCATGGCCGAGCGCATCAGCGGCTGGCTCCAGACCATCATGGACGCCGGCGTCATCGCCACCCGCAGGTTGCCGCTCGAACTGCGCAGCGATTCCGCTCAGGTCCTGATCCGCAAGCTTCCAACCAACGAGGAAGAACTGATCGCCTCACCGCAGTTCTATCGGGACCTAGCCGAAGCCGCCAATTTCATGGAGGCGAAAACCAGCAGCGAGGAAGGCGACCCCAAGGAATTGATCGCGTTGGTGTTTCTGGCCAAACAACTGGTGGAGCCGAACATCACCTTCAATCGGGTGGAAACCGCGGTGCGCAAGGTCCTGGCGGCAGAAGCCGTGAGCCCGGTCTACATCCAGGTGAAAAAGAATGAAATGCTGGTCCGGGAAGGCCAGCAGATCGGCTCGGAACAGCTGCTGAAGCTCAAGTCCTACCGTAAGAGCGCCCCGGAACGCCATGAACTGGCGACCTTCATCGCCCTGCTCCTGTTCGCCCAACTCTACGGCCTGGTGCTGCTCCATCTGGCGCGTGAACATCTGCCCAACCTGCGGCTGCGGGTGAAGGACATCCTGTTTCTCGCGCTCATTGTGATCGCCTTCCTGGTGTTCGCTCGAACCGCCGCCATGGTCGCCGAATCCCTCGGGGAACAGATCGGCTGGTTCGATCCCCGCGGCCTCGCCCATGCCATTCCGCTGGCCGCCGGGGCGATGCTCGCGGCGATTTTCTTCGATATCACCACGGCCATCATGTTCGCCGTCAGCATGAGTCTTTTTGCCGGCATTCTGCTGGGCAGCAATATTTACCTCTTTGTCTATTTCCTGGTCGGTTCCCTGGTGGGCGCCCACGGCGTGGCGCCCTGCCGCAACCGGCTGGTGCCGATTCGGGCAGGCATCGTGGTCGGGGTGACCAACCTGGCCCTGCTGGTGCTGACCTCGCTCCTACAGAGCCCATGGGAACCGGGCGCGCTGCTGACCAGCCTGCCGGCCGGCCTGCTGGGCGGAATCCTGGCCGGGATTCTGGTCACCGGCCTGGCGCCGCTGGCCGAACTGTTGTTCGGCTACACCACCGATATCAAACTCCTGGAACTGGCCAGCATGGACCAGCCGCTGCTCCGGGAACTGATGGTCCAGGCCCCCGGCACCTACCACCACAGCATCATCGTCGGCAACATGGTCGAAACCGCGGCCAAATCCATCGGCGCCAACTCGCTGCTGGTCAAAGTCGCCGCCTACTATCACGACATCGGCAAGACCAGGAAGCCGCTCTATTTCATCGAAAACCAGCAAGGCTGCGAAAACCGCCATGAAAAACTGGCGCCCTCGATGAGCGCTCTGATCCTCATTTCCCACGTCAAGGAAGGGATCGAACTGGCCAACAGCTACCGGCTGGGTAAACCGATCCGGGACATCATCAGCCAACACCACGGCACCAGTCTCATTGCCTTCTTTTATCAAAAAGCCCTGGACGCCCACAAAAAAACCCAAACCGGTCGCGGCGCCGAACTGCCGATGATCCATATCGAAGACTACCGCTATCCCGGCCCCAAACCTCAGACCAAGGAAGCCGGTCTGGTGATGCTGGCGGACGTGGTGGAAGCCGCCTGCCGTTCCCTGATCGATCCCACCCCGGCGCGCATCCAGGGGATGGTGAGCCGGCTGATCAACAACGTATTCAGCGACGGCCAGTTGGATGGATGTGAATTGACCCTGAAAGACCTCCATTCCATCGCCAAGCACTTCAACCAGATCCTGGCCACGGTGCATCACAAGCGGATTCAGTATCCCGGCCAGGAACAGGGCAACAACAAGGGCAAGCAAAGTGCGAAAGATCCGGCTCAGCGTGAACCAGGACCAGATAAAAGTCCCGAAGCAGCCGCTGCTGAAGGCGGCCCGAGCGATCTTAAGCGACTTGGGCTGCACTGACCGCGAACTCAGTATCGCGGTGATCGATGATCAGGAAATGCAGCGGTTGAACCGCGACTACCGCGGGGTCGATGAACCCACCGATGTGCTCTCCTTCGCCCAGGCGGAAGGCGAATTCGCCGAGATCGCCCCGGAACTGCTGGGGGATGTGGTTATTGCCGCGCCGACCGCGGCGCGTATGGCTCGTGATCACCAGTGCCCGCTCCCGACCGTGCTGGATCTGCTGCTGGTGCACGGCATTTTGCATCTGATCGGGTTCGATCACGCCGACCCGGATGAGGCAGCGGCCATGGACCGAAAGACCCTGGACCTGATGGCCCGCCTCGGCCATTCCAGCGCCGATCTGGCCTGGTTTGAAACGGCTGGTTAGGAGGTTTCGCGCCGATGCCTGGCGCGATCGGTGGGAAAGACTCTTTGACAGGATTAACAGGATTGGGGAGGAGAAAAGACAGTGACCAGGCTGGCAATCAATGTGGATCACGTGGCCACGGTCAGGCAGGCCCGTCTGGGGGCGGAACCGGACCCGGTAACCGCGGCGGCGATCGCCGAACTGGCGGGAGCCCAGGGCATCGTGGTGCACCTTCGTGAAGACCGCCGCCACATCCAGGACCGCGACGTGGAAGTCCTCAAACGGACCGTCAAGACCCGACTCAACCTGGAAATGGCGGCCACCCGCGAAATCGTTCAGATCGCCCTGAAATTGGTGCCCGATATGGTCACCCTGGTACCGGAAAAGCGCCAGGAACTGACCACCGAAGGGGGCCTCGATGTGATCGTGCACGAAGACGCCCTGGCCGGGGTGATCAAGCTGTTTCACGAGGCCGACATGGCCGTGAGTCTGTTCATCAACGCCGACCCCAAACAGATCAAAACCGCCCATCGCCTGCACGCCGATTTCGTCGAACTGCACACCGGTACCTTCGCCGAAGCCAAGACCTTCACCGCTCGCCAGGATGAATTCGAACGCCTGGTGGACGCCGCCAAGCTCACCAAGAAGCTGGGGATGGGCGTGCATGCCGGCCATGGGGTGGATTACCGCAACATTCTGTGGCTGCGGGAAATCGAGGAATTCGAGGAATTCAGCATCGGCCATGCGGTCATCGCCCGAGCCGTGCTGGTGGGGTTGGATCAGGCGGTGCGCGAGATGATCGCGCTGATCAACAAGTGATATGGCCGTTTACGGAATCGGTATCGATCTGATTGAGGTGGAGCGGATCGTCGGCAGTCTGGCCCGGTTCGGCGACCGCTTCAGCCGCCGCGTGTTCACCGCGGAGGAGCGCCGCCGTTGCGATCGGGGCCGGCGCCGGGGGGCCTGTTACGCGCTCCGCTTCGCCGCCAAGGAAGCGTTCGCCAAGGCGCTCGGTTTGGGCCTGCGACGCCCGGTGCTGTGGCAAGACATCGAAGTGACCAACGACCCGCTGGGTAAGCCGGAAATCCGTCTGTCGGAACGGGCTGCGAGCTACTGCCGGGGCCTCGGCATCCACTCCTGGCACCTCAGTCTGACCGACGACGGCCGCTACGGCGCCGCCGTGGTCATTCTGGAAACCCAATCGGAGCAGGTTTCATGCTGATCGTAACCGCCGCCGAAATGGCCCGACTCGACCGCGCCGCCATCGAGGACTTCGGCATTCCCGGGATCGTGCTGATGGAAAACGCGGCCCGCGGCGCCGCCCGGTTCTTTACCGAGGTCATTCCGGATCTGCCCAAACGGCGGCTGGCGGTGGTGGCGGGCAGCGGCAACAATGCCGGCGACGGCTTCGTTTTGGCCCGCCTGTTCGCCGAACAGGGTGCCCGGGTGGAAGTGATTTGCCTGAAGCCGCCAAGCCGCCTGCGGGGCGATGCCCTGACCAATTTCCAGATTCTCGAACGGCTGCAAGTGCCGATTCGGGTCTGGGACCCGGCCCAGCCGTTCGATCTTCAGTTCCGACCGATCGCGGAAGCCCAGGTGCTGATCGACGCCATTCTCGGCACCGGCCTCAACAGCCCGGTGACCGGTCTCTATCGCCAGGTGATCGAAGCCATGAACGCCGGCGGTCGACCGATTCTGGCGGTGGACATCCCATCCGGGCTCGATGCGACCAGCGGCCGCCCGCTCGGGGCCGCCGTCCGCGCCGTGGCCACGGCGACCTTTGGCGCAGCCAAGGTGGGCCAGGTGCTGTGGCCGGGAGAAGACCAGGCGGGCCGGCTCCAGGTGATCGATATCGGCATCCCCCGCCAGGCCCTGGCGGCGGCCGGAATCCAGCGCTGGTTTCTGGATCGGGCCGAACTGCGGCAATGGTTCTCCCCGCGCCCGCCGGACACCCATAAGGGCCGAGCCGGGCACGTGGCGGTCCTGGCCGGGTCCCCCGGTAAAACCGGAGCCGCGACTCTGGCCTGCCTGGGCGCGGCCCGGGTGGGAGCGGGTCTGGTCACTCATCTGGTGCCGCGCAGCCTCAATCCGATCATGGAAGTGAAGCTCACCGAAGCCATGACCCTGCCGCTGGAGGAAACCGCCGGCCACAGCGTGGCGCCGGAAGCCCTCCCCGAAATCCTCGAATTCCTGGAAGGCAAGCAGGTGCTGGCGGCCGGCCCGGGAATTTCCCTCGATCCCGGCACCGAGCAACTTCTTGGCGATCTGGTGACCCAAGCTCCCTGCCCGCTGGTGCTCGATGCCGACGCCCTGACTCTCATCAGTCGCCGCCTGGAAATCCTGGCGGCGGCCGCGCACCCGCTGATCATCACCCCACACCCGGGGGAAATGGCGCGGCTCACCCACACCACCAGCGCCGCCGTGCAGGCCGATCGGATCGCCGTTGCCGCCGAGTTCAGCCGGGCTCATCGGACCATTGTCGTGCTGAAAGGCCACCGCACCGTGATCGCCGCTCCCGACGGGCGCCTGGCGGTCAACGGCAGCGGTAACCCGGCCATGGCCTGCGGCGGGATGGGCGATGTGCTGACCGGCATGATCGCCGGCTGGCTGGCTCAGGGCTACGAACCGTTTACGGCCGCCTGCCTTGGCGTGTATGTCCACGGCGCCGCCGCCGATCTGCGCGCCGGCCGGGGTTCGCTCAGCGGACTCGGCCCCGGCGCCAGTCGTGGTCTCCTGGCCGGCGACCTGCTGGACGCCATTGGACCGATCATTGCCGATTTGGAACAAGATCATGCCGCCTCTGGTGATTGATTGCGCCGGCCCGGAGCAATCGTTCGAACTGGGCCGGCAACTCGGGAAGCTGCTCGGCCCCGGTGACGTGGTGCTGCTCTGGGGCGAACTGGGCGCCGGGAAAACCTTGTTCACCCGCGGCCTCGCCCGCGGCCTCGGAGTGCCGGCGGCGGTTCCGGTGACCAGCCCCACCTTCACCTTCATCAACGAATACGCCGGAAGGCTCCCGCTCTATCACCTGGATCTGTACCGCCTGAACCAGCCCGACGAACTGGACACCCTGCCCTGGCGCGACGCCTTGTTCGGCACCGGCGTGGCCGTGGTGGAATGGCCCGACCGGCTGGGTGAGCTAATCCCGACCGTCACCTGGGACATCGTGATCGAGTTTCTCGGCGAAAGCTCCCGCCGCTTCACCATCAACCGGTTCGGCAGCGCCGATCCCCTGGCGGCCGCGCCGCTCTTGGCGCAGGCCGCCCAGGCGGCGGCGACGCCGACCAAGGAACCATGAAGCCATGCGTAAAGTGGTCATTTCCGTTTTGGGCCAGGACCGGCCAGGCATCGTTGCCGCGGTGTCCCGGGTGCTGCTGGAACACCGCTGCAACATCGAGGATGTCAGTCAAACCATCCTGCAAAGCGAATTCGCCGGCGTTTTCATCGCTTCCATCGGCTCCGGTTTGACTCCGGAAGCGCTCCGAGCGCATCTCGAACAGGCCCTCGCCCCGATCGGTCTGCTGGTCACCGTGAAACCGCTGGAACCGCGGCGCGGCGCGCAGCCGCCGGCCAGCGAACCGTTTGTGGTCACCACCATCGGCCCCGACCGGCTCGGTCTGGTGGCCGGAATCACCGAAATCATGGCCGATTTCGGGGTGAACATCACCACCCTCAAGGCCGCGTTTCGCGGCGGCGATGATCCCCGCCGCAACATCATGATCTACGAGGTGGATATTCCCAGCGCGATCGATCGCCAAGCCTTTCGGCAGGCGCTGCGGGATCGCGCCGCCGCGCTCGGGCTCGATCTCAGCCTCCAGCATCGACAGATTTTCGAAGCCATTCAGTCCATTTGAACTCACAACTTGCGCCACGGGTACCGCCATGATCAGCCCCGCCGAAGTCCTGTCCACCCTGGAAATGCTCAAGAACGAACACCTGGATGTGCGCACGGTGACCCTGGGGGTCAGCCTGTTCGATTGCATGAGCGATGACCTCGATCGGCTCCGCGCCAAGGTGCGCCGCAAAATCGAACGGCTGGCCGGGCGCCTGGTGCCGGTCTGCAACGAAATCGGCGATAAATACGAAATCCCGGTGGTGAACAAGCGGATCGCGGTGAGCCCGGTGGCGATCGTCGGGGCTCCGTTCACGGCCGCGGACCTGGTGCGGATCGCCCGGACCCTGGATGAGGCCGCCGCCGCCGTGGGGATCGATTTCATCGGCGGCTTCAGCGCCCTGGTGGAAAAGGGCTTCGCCGGCGGCGACCGGCCTCTGATCGAAGCGATTCCGGAAGCCCTGGCCGTTACCCGCCGGGTCTGCGCTTCGGTCAATGTCGCTTCGACCCGGGCCGGGATCAATATGGACGCGGTGCTCCTGATGGGTCAGGTGATCAAGGAAGCGGCGCACAGAACCGCCACCGAGGACGGGATCGCCTGCGCCAAGCTGTGTGTGTTCGCCAATATCCCCCAGGACATCCCGTTCATGGCCGGGGCCTATCTAGGAATCGGCGAAGCCGACGCGGTGATCAACATTGGGGTGAGCGGTCCGGGGGTGGTGAAAAAGGCCATCGATCGGGCGTTCGCCGCCGACGCTGGACTCGATTTCGGGGACGTGAGCGAACTGATCAAGCGCACCGCCTTCAAGGTCACCCGGGCCGGGGAACTGATCGGGCGCGAAGTGGCCGATCGCCTCGGAGTGCCCTTCGGGGTGGTGGACCTCTCCCTGGCCCCGACCCCGAACATCGGTGACAGCGTCGGCGAAATCTTCCAGAGTCTGGGACTCAAAAGCATCGGCGTACCGGGTTCGACGGCGCTACTGGCGATGCTCAACGATGCGGTGAAAAAGGGCGGGGCCTTCGCCAGTTCATCGGTGGGCGGACTGTCCGGCGCATTCATCCCGGTGAGTGAAGACCTGAACATCTCGGCGGCGGTCGAAGCCGGTCACCTGTGCCTGGAAAAACTCGAAGCCATGACCAGCGTCTGTTCGGTGGGGCTCGATATGGTGGCGCTGCCCGGAGCCACCACCGCCGAAACCCTGGCCGCGATCATCGCCGATGAAATGGCCATCGGCGTGATCAACAAAAAGACCACCGCCGCCCGCCTGATTCCGGTGCCGGGCAAGAAGGCCGGCGATCACGCCCACTTCGGCGGTCTGCTCGGCGAATCGGTGATCCTGGCCGTGGCCGACAACGATGCCTCGCGCGCTTTCATGAGGCTGGGCGGTCGCATCCCGGCCCCCACCCAGAGTCTGGTCAACTGACCTTCATCCTACCGGTGATAATCCATCCATCGCCATCGGTATCGGTATCGGCATCGGCATCGGTATCGGTATCGCTATCGGTATCGCTATCGGTA
>Ga0100398_1003102_pt1 | contig 13653 bp, 14 predicted proteins | sample CryGeymeta201522_FD_81568 | JGI IMG/M metagenome (GOLD analysis project Ga0100398, IMG submission 81568) | Groundwater microbial communities from Crystal Geyser aquifers in Utah, USA - Crystal Geyser metaG 2015-22 | ecosystem: Environmental > Aquatic > Deep subsurface > Groundwater | place: USA... | reverse complement strand
GGGCTTCGGCCAGTTCGCCAAGCGTTTGGTCGGTGCGGCGCTGAGCCTGGGCCAGTTCGTCAAGCCTCTGCTCGGTGCGCTTCTGGGCTTCGGCCAGTTCGCCAAGCGTTTGGTCGGTGCGGCGCTGAGCCTGGGCCAGTTCGTCAAGCCTCTGCTCGGTGCGCTTCTGGGCTTCGGCCAGTTCGCCAAGCGTTTGGTCGGTACGCTTCTGCGCTTCGACCAGGTCGGTAACGGTCCGGGTGAGTTCTTCCTGGCCCTTGGCAAGCCTGGCGACGATTTCCTTCAGCTCATTGAATTCCCGCTTGGTGACGGACTCCTCCCGATTGCGCTCGACCTCTTCCACCAGGGTCAACAGCACATCGCGCATTTCGGGCGCGACCCGTTCAAGTTTTCGAATCAGGGAAACACTGAGAGTCATGATCTCACGGTTCCTCACCGCCCCAAAAGGCAACCGACTCGACGCCTCCACCCCGGGTGCGGATGGCGGATCGCACCCGGTTATCTATTGCTATCGCAATCGGAGCGTTTGTTCAAGATCTTATGCGTTGCGGCAAGGGCACAATCGAAAAGGCTGTGGATCTTTCAGTACTCAAGCTCTTTATCGATAATGAGCCGGTCATCAATATCCGAAAATGCGTTACATCGGCTGACGCTGGAGATCGCCAATCGAATTTACCGGGCTTGATCATCGTTTGGGTCACTTCCCAGGCTCTCTTCCTCCACGAAGGGCACGAAGGAATTCAATGGCCTTGGAATAACGGGTTGTCCTCGGTGTTCTCGGTGCCTCCGTGGGGTGAGCTTTTCGCGGTGGCCGAAACGCTGATCGTGGCCCAAAAGTGTTTGCCTGGGCTCGTAGTGGCGCCTTCAGGCGCTGACAGCGCATCGGAAAGCTCGGTCCACGGCAGACCGCTGGGCGTTGAACGCCCTGACGGAACGCACTCCGAACGCACCCGGCTCAAGGCGTGAGCCGCGGCGCGAATGCATCACTATGCCTGAAACGCTAGCGATTTCTCCTAACGGTTTGAATTGCACCCGATTTTGGAGTTCAATTTTTGTTGACCTTGTGGTAAAGAGAACAGGTTGCACGTTAGGGAGCTGTTGGCCGGCATCAAGAGGCCGTCAAGATTCCAGGCAACGCTGCCGCATTCTAGGGAAATTCCCATGGGAAAAATCTGCTGGGCCGATCCGCTGTTGGTCATCGATGTGCTGGAGGATGGAGCATGAGCGAGCGTTTTTTCGTCAAGAAAGATCTCGTTATCGTAGATCGCGAAACGAACCTGATGTGGCAGCGCCGGACCTCCCCGGATCCCTTGATGTGGGAGGATGGGGCCGCCTACGTCGAGCGACTCAATAGCGAACAGTTCGCCGGATTCAGCGACTGGCGCTACCCGGCCAAGGAGGAACTGGCTACGCTCCTCGAACAGCGGGAAGATCGGGAAACGGGTCTGTTCATCCATCCGCTGTTCGGCAAGCAAAGATGCTACTGGACCTCGACCAGGGGAGAACACCATCAGGCCGTCTACGCCGATTTCTATTACGGTGACCTGTACTGGGTGCAGGAAAAATACGCGAATAACTATATCCGCGCGGTCCGTTCCCTGTAACCCAGAGCGGAAATGTTCCGAGGGATGCTGATCGATTGCGAACCGCTCGCTCGATGGCGGCCGGCGGCACTCAAGGTGGTTCTGGTCCAGCCGGAAATCCCTCAGAACACGGGCAACATCGCCCGCACCTGTGCCGCTCTGGAGGTGCCTTTGCATCTGGTCGAGCCGCTTGGGTTCTATCTCGGCGATCGCCATCTCAAGCGGGCCGGGTTGGATTACTGGCACCAGGTGCGGGTAACGGTGCATCGAGACCTTGAAGCCTTGCGAAGCTTTCTGGGCGATGGGCGCGAGGTGTATCTTTCGGCGCGTGCCCGGCGCTGCTGCTATGATTTTCAATTTCAACCGAACGACACCCTATTTTTTGGTGCGGAAACGAAAGGATTGCCCGAGACATTACTCACGACTGCCCCGGAAAGGACGCTGCGCCTGCCGATCGATCGCAATCGGGTCAGAAGCCTCAATCTGGCCACCGCGGTGGGCATCGTACTTTTTGAAGCGCTACGCCAGTTGAATATCCACGGCTGAGATTGCCGCCAGGCTCGAAGCTCCACGATCGCTTTCCAGGATCGTTCGGCGCCGGGAGCGGGCGGTGTGGTCCACGGCCAAATGTGTCATCCATGAAACCGGGAAGGACGAATGGAGCGACTGGATAAACAAGGGCTGCTGGCTAAACTCTATGAGATCTGTCCGGAAATAGAAAACCTGGGCCTGTTCCCCATCGTGATCGGTAAGAACGCTCGTTACTGAGTGGCTTTCTACGAGAGCAGGGCCTGCTCTAAAACAGATCCACCATTGAGTTCCTTTCGGGTGCGTCCACCGGAATATTACCAGGGTCAAGGCGTCGGCGATCCGTGGAAGCGGGATCTGCGGAGAGCTGTGCGCGAGGCCAGAAAAAAAGTCAAGGTCAGTGCCAGGGCGCCGGAGGAGTCGATTCACAAGGCTGCCGCCGCCTGGCCGAGTGGAGAGGGAATCAGTGGCGGAGATCGAGTGGAAGGGAATCATCTGGAAAGCTGCGTATGGTAGCCTTTCAGTCAAGGAATTGCTCACCATCCTGAAAGGCTTCGGCCCGATGGAAACTCTCAAGTTCGAGAGTGTCGGGCGGTTCCATGGGGAACTCAGCCTGGCGTTGGATGAAGAGGGTGCCAAGGAAATCACCATTTATCATCTGGAGGTTTTGGAACGGCGCAAGGGCATGGGGCGAGCCGCTTTGCAGCGACTGAAGGAGATTTTTCGCGGTGATGTGTACGTGGAAGACCCCGGGCGGATCAAGGTCCGCAATGCCAATGACGAGAGCCTCCCGTTTTGGGTCAAGATGTATCAGGAAGGTCTGATTGATTCGCTTGACAGCGAAGGCTGCCACCTGACCCCGGACATGCGTACCGGTGGGGCGAAGGACCCTGGCCGTGGCAACGCCAAAGGCTCGGGTCCCGCTGGGGCCGCGCACGGATCATGAAAGCGGCGGAGAAGATCAAATCCCCGCACGACTTGATCGAAATCCGCGGTGGTCTGCGCGCCCGCGGCAAGACGTTGGTGTTCACCAACGGCTGTTTCGATCTGCTGCACCTGGGCCACCTCAAGTATCTGGAAGCCGCCCGCGACTTTGGCGACTATCTGGTGGTGGCGGTCAACAGCGACCGTTCGGTCAGGCGGATCAAAGGTCCGGGCCGCCCCATCGTGCCCGAATTGGAACGCGGTGAACTGGTCGCCGGCCTTCACTGCGTCGATGCCGTGGTGCTTTTCGATGCCTCCGATCCCCTGGATCTGATCCGCCGACTGGTACCCGAGGTGCTGGTGAAAGGCGCCGACTGGCCGCTCGATCAAATCGTCGGCGCCGATTTCGTGCTGGCTGCCGGCGGCCGGGTCGAACGGATCGAGCTGACCCCGGGCCGCTCCAGCAGCGCCCTGATCGAGCGGATCAGGTCCCGGGTCGTGGATCGTTCCGCTCAGGCCTGATCTCCCGCCCTTCTGGTTCTCTCAGCAGCGTTTCGATAACGTTCTTTAGGATCTGCAGTTCTTCGGGGCTCAACTGGGTAATGGCGCGGAGGACCTGGTCGTAAGCGCCTGTTCGGGGACCCTTGGAGCCGTTGCCGCCATGGTGGGTCACCGGTACCGAGCCGAGACGCAGCCGGAACCAGTTATTGAACCGCAAAACCCTGCTGCCGCAATTCCGACAGCGGTACAGTTTGCTTGCAGCGAATCGGCGCATCCAGGGCTTGCGTTCTATCCGTTCCATTTGTGCCTCTTTGCAGCCGGGACAAGTGACACTCGAAGAACAGCGGGGCATGGTAACTCCTTAATAAGAGGGCGGCCGGGGCCGCAACCGAACCAGAAAACGCACGCCGGATCATGTCCGCCTCGGGTCAAGGTGCAACCACCAGTTGTGGGCGGAACGGTTTGCTCGTTCCAGCCGTTGGTTCATGCCGATAAACGGCGCATGGCCGAATCCCGAATACACTCATAGCACAAATTCGGCGCACGCTCAATCGGGACGGTGCGCTCCGAGATGCTCCCGGATATTCGACATGGTGACTTCGTCCCATGGGCGCCGCGCGAGATCGCGGCAGCCGTCCCAATGGCCACCAGGGAGAGCATCACAACCGTGGTACGTCAGGGTGCGCGGGCGATCCCTGACTGGTGTGGTGAGGCCACGGTTGCCGGATCGTGTCAGGTAGCTCCCGCTGGTCGCAACCTGACCTACGGTGGCTGACCTACGGTGGCCATTACGCCGCGGGCGTGGCTGTGTTCCCGCCCCGTAACCGGTCCGGTCTTATGTCGAACCTACAGAGATGCTGCATTTTGCTTGACAGTCCAACGTTCGATCCGCTATGAAGAGCACCATCCTGTGCAGGCACGTAGCTCAGTGGGAGAGCGCTACCTTGACGCGGTAGAAGTCGGCGGTTCAATCCCGCCCGTGCCTACCATTTTGGGATCCAAACCCCGGGATAAGACCTTTTTAAGGAGGGGCATCGCGGTTGGAGGATCGCGGGCTGTTTGTTCAAGACTGGGTGACTAAGATCGACAGAGCTCACAGCAGAAGCGGTAAGAAGACGTCCCACCGCGCGAATAATCTGTTCGCAGTAAGGCATCGTCCCCGTGGCTGACCGGGAGGTGCCTTTTTTTGTTATGACTTCCACGGCTCCCCTGACCGATCGTGGGGCCGACCCGAAAAGCTCGTTCAGGCATCAGGAATTTCAATATGCAATCGGAAATGCTGCATGTCACCATGGAAGCTGGAACCGAGGGGGAGTTCCCTCGCGGGATCGAGGTGCGGGAAGTCCTGCGCGCGCTCGGCAACCGCCCCAGCGCCTGGATCGCCGCCAGGATCGACGGCCGGCTGGTGGATCTTGCCACCGTCTTGGAAACCGATGCCCGGATCCAGGGCATCGTCGCGGATTCTCCAGAGGGGCTGGAAATACTGCGCCACAGCACCTCGCATGTGATGGCACAGGCCGTGCGCTCCCTGTTTCCCGAGGCCAAGGTCGCGATCGGACCAGCAATCGAAAATGGCTTTTATTACGATTTCGATGTGCCGACCCCGTTTGCGCTGGAAGACCTGGCGGCGATCGAAAAGAAGATGCGGGAACTGGTCGCCGGCGCCCTGCCCTTTCAACGCACGGTACTATCCAAGGCAGAGGCGATCGAGCAATTCCGTAGCCGCGGTGAAAACTACAAGGTCGAATTGATCGAAGGGGTCGATGCGGCCACCGTTTCCCTTTATCAGCAAGGGGATTTTGTCGATCTGTGCCGCGGTCCACACCTCCCGGACACCAGCTTTATCAAAGCCTTCAAACTGACTTCGGTGGCCGGCGCCTACTGGCGTGGCGACGAACGCAACCCCATGCTGCAGCGCATTTACGGCACCGCTTTCGCCGATCGGAAGGCGCTGAAAAAGCACCTTCAGTTCCTCGAAGAGGCGCAAAAGCGCGACCATCGTAAGTTGGGTCGAGAGTTGGATCTGTTCAGCTTCAGCGATGAAGTCGGCGCCGGCATGGTGATTTACCATCCCAAGGGGGCGCTGCTTCGGCACATTCTGGAAGCTTTCGAAAAGCGCGAGCACCTGCGCCGCGGCTACCAACTAGCGATTGGTCCGACGCTGCTGAAGACCGAACTGTGGCAGCGTTCGGGGCACTTCGACAATTACCGGGAAAACATGTATTTCACCGAAATCGACGGCCAGTCCTACGGCATCAAGCCCATGAACTGCCTTGCGCACATGCTCATCTACAAGTCCAAGATGCGCAGCTATCGGGACCTGCCGATCCGTTTGTTCGAACTCGGTACGGTCCATCGACATGAAAAATCCGGGGTCCTGCACGGCCTTTTGCGGGTCCGTCAATTCACCCAGGACGATGCCCATATTTTGTGTACGCCGGATCAGTTGCAGGGAGAAATCGGAGGCATCATTGATTTTGTCGCCGACGTCATGGACATTTTTGGTTTTGCCTACGAAATGGAAGTGAGCACGCGGCCGCAAAAATCGATCGGTTCCGACGAAGACTGGGAAAAGGCCACCAAGGCGCTGATCGACACCCTCGATCACCAGGGTCTGGCCTACGAAATCAATGAAGGCGACGGGGCTTTTTACGGACCCAAAATCGATATCAAGCTCCGCGATGCACTCGAACGGCGCTGGCAATGCGCGACCATCCAGTGCGATTTTACGCTTCCCGAACGCTTCGATCTCACTTACGTTGGCGCCGATGGTCAGCGGCATCGGCCGGTGATGCTGCATCGCGTGATCCTGGGTGCGATCGAACGGTTCATGGGGGTGCTGATCGAACACTTCGCCGGCGCGTTTCCGCTCTGGCTGGCGCCGGTGCAGGCCATTTTGGTCACGGTCACCGACCGCCAGTTGGATTTCGCTCGCGAGGTGCGGCAGCGCTTGCAGGCGGCCGGAGTGCGAGTGGAACTGGACGATCGCAACGAGAAACTGGGTTTCAAGATTCGGGAAGCTCAGCTGCAAAAAATCCCTTACATGCTGGTGGTTGGTGATAAGGAAGTGGAAGCTGGTGGCATTCGGCCACGTCGGAGGGATGGCGAACAACTGGATTTAATGGGCCCGGAAGCCTTTGTGGAACTGCTCGAAAAAGAATGCCGGGGGGTCACCAGGGGCAAGGTCGGGCTCGATATCATCTAACCAGGGAATGCCGGGAGCGTGGGCGCCGTGCGCCCGCCGGCCTGGTTTTGAGCACCGGAAAGCGGCCAATTGTTGGCCGACGGCTATCGGGTAATGCGTGGGCGTGGTTATTCGGTAGTTCAATTTGAGACCACCCACAGGCGAGGATGACAGAGAGATGAACATCTATGTCGGCAATCTGGCCTATTCGGTCACGGAAGAAGACTTGCAAAAGCTTTTCGGTGAATTTGGAGAAGTCGGTAGTGTGAACATCATTATCGACAAATTTACCGGTCGCTCCAAGGGCTTTGCCTTTGTCGAAATGCCCAACAATTCCCAGGCGGACGAAGCGATCAAGGCGCTCAACGGCAAAGTGGTGCAGGGCCGGGATTTGAAGGTCAATCAGGCGCGACCGCGGACCGATCGGGCCCCGGGCGGGGGTGGCGGTGGCAGAAGCGGAGGAGCGCCGCGGCGGCCGCGTTACTAACAAGGCCGCGGCAAGTCCGCTGCTCGGGCTAACAGATCACCAGTGCGGGCACTACGCAAGCCTGCCGCGCCGCGCTTTCCGCATGATCGGTTGCCACGGTCCAGAGGCCGTGGCACGCCTACAACCTCCGATTTTACCACGGGGCGCGGGGTCGTTGTGGCGGTGGTGCCGGTTCGATCGAGAGGGCGCCGGCCGGCGCGGGGAGATTTGTGCTCTGCGCCGCACCCCGGTACGGCTACGGGTGACCATTCAATCGGCTCGGGTTGTTCCCATAAGCATGAAGTGAGGACACCACCTGGGCTCTCAGTAAGCGACAAGGGCATCCACGGGAAAGGAGAACGATCCTGGACAAGAGAGAGAATGTCAACGAAAAGATCCGGGCCCGGGAAGTACGGGTGATCGGCGCCGAGGGTGATCAGCTGGGGATCATGCCGTTGAAACAGGCCATTGAGACCGCGCGCGGCGCCGGCCTGGATCTGGTAGAGGTGGCACCCAATGCGGAGCCTCCGGTCTGCAAGATCATGGACTATGGGAAGTTCAGGTATCAGAAGAACAAACGGACCCAGGAAGCCAAGAAAAAGCAGACGGTGATCCAGGTCAAGGAAGTCAAATTCCGGCCCAAGACCGACCAACACGATATCCAGTTCAAACTGCGCCATATTCTGCGGTTCCTGGGGCAGAAGGACAAAGTCAAGGTCACCGTGTTGTTTCGAGGCCGGGAGCTGGCCCATAAGGACCGGGGCATGGACGTACTGGACCGGGTGCTGGCGGAACTCAAGGATCAGGTGATCGTGGAATTGCCACCCAAACAGGAGGGGCGGACCTTGATCATGATCCTGGCGCCCAAGGCCTCATAACGCTTCGATTCGCCTGAAATATGGCTTGACACTCTTTCTAAACCCCAATAGATTGCGCGCTTCGGTACGATCTTGAGAGGTGCCTCCGCCTATGTTCGGCAACGTAGGCGGAGCAGGGTTTCCAGGGAGAGCACCGCGACCGTCCGTGGTGCTTTTCGTTTCCACATGGATGCGTGGTGCTGTTTTTAGAGCATAAGGAAGTGGGGGAGGTTGCGATGCCGAAACTGAAGACCAACCGGGGCGCCGCCAAGCGCTTCAAGCGCACGGGAACGGGCAAATTTTTGCGCGCCAAGGCCTTTAAGAGCCATATTCTGACCAAGAAGGGGCCGAAACGAAAGCGCCACCTGCGCGGCACGGTCGTCGCCGATGCCACCAACATGCGCGGGCTTCGCCGGATGCTGCCCTATCTCTGAGACGATGTGAGTTGAGATCAGGTGAAACGAGGAGCATGAGTTCATGCCACGAGTAAGAAAGGCGGTTAAATCCCGCCAGCGACGCAACAAAATCCTGAAGATGGCCAAGGGCTATCGCGGCGGCCGCGGCAAGCTGCTGCGTACAGCCAGTGAAACCGTGGCTCGCGCCCTGGTTTTTTCCTACCGCGACCGGCGCACCCGTAAACGCGATTTTCGCAGCCTTTGGATTCAGCGGATCAACGCCGCGGCCCGACAGCATGGGTTGAGCTACTCGAAGTTCATGCACGGACTGGAGCAGGCCCATGTGGATCTAGACCGGAAGGTGTTGGCCGGTCTGGCGGTGGCCGATCCGCAGGCGTTCGCTCGCCTGATTGAGGTAGCGAAAGAAGCGGCGTGACCATGGAAGCGACTGCTAACGCGCTGGCTGAACAGGCCGCCACCGAAATCGCCAGGGTCGGGGCCGATCCGGACGCGCTGGAACAGCTGCGGGTCCGCTATCTCGGCCGCAAAGGTGAAGTGACCCTGCTGTTCAAGCAACTGGCTCAGGTCGGTTCGGCTGAGCGTCCGCGGCTTGGTAAGCTGTTGAACGCCGTCAAGGTCGATCTGGAAGCGGCCCTGGCGGCGGCGATCGCGGAAGCCAAACAGGGCGCCGGCCGCGTGCCGGCTCATACCGATATCACGGTCCCCGGCCGCCGCCCGGCGCTGGGCCGGCTGCATCCGATCACCCAGACCGCGCTGGAGATCGAACGGATCTTTTCTCGGCTCGGGTTCGAAACGGTCGAAGGCCCCGAAATCGAGCTGGATCACTACAACTTCGAAGCGCTCAATATTCCCAAGGACCATCCCGCCCGGGATATGCAAGACACCTTTTATATTTCCGAGGATGTGGTGCTGCGCACTCATACCTCGCCCATTCAGGTCCGGGTCATGGAAAAGCGCCGGCCACCGATCCAGATCATCGCTCCCGGCAAGGCTTATCGGTGCGATTCCGATGTGACCCACACCCCCATGTTCCACCAGGTCGAAGGCTTGATGGTGGGTGACGACATCTCGTTCGGAGATCTCAAGGGGATTCTCACCATTTTTGTGCAACAGATGTTCGGACCGGATACGGCCATCCGATTTCGGCCGAGCTTCTTCCCCTTCACCGAACCCAGCGCCGAAGTCGATATCGCCTGTGTCATGTGCCGGGGCCGCGGCTGCCGGGTCTGTTCGCACACCGGCTGGCTGGAAATCCTCGGCTCCGGGATGGTGGACCCGGAAGTCTTCCGCATGGTTGGCTACGATCCCGAGCAGGTCAGTGGATTTGCCTTCGGCATGGGGATCGAACGGATCGCCATGCTCAAATTCGGGATCGACGATCTGCGCCTCTTCTTCGATAATGATCTGCGGTTCCTGTCTCAGTTTTGATGGTTATGAACAACCAAATCGGAGCTCGAGTTCGTAGGTCGGGTTGCGACCAGCGGGAGCTACCCGACGGACCGGCAACGCCCTCAATCCGCGAGCCCATACCGGATCGTCAGGGAATGCTCCACACCCCCTGACCTGCACGGAATAAACGGAACAGCCTGAAGAATTCCGCGGCACTGGTTAGCAACCACACATTTTCATGCTTCATTATGATCCACCGGGTCATGGGGGGTGGCAAGATTTTCCCGGGCGTCGCTCATGGTCGGATGAGCGACTTTTTGTTACTTACCGAGCTTGAGCGATACGGGCGCCCAATGTTCCGCGCCTCGCGTCGTCCAACAGGGAGTGCTCATGATCGTTAGTGTCAATTGGCTGCGGGATTTTGTCGAGGGCCTGCCGGCAGCGGATGAGTTGGCTCATCGCCTCACCATGGCCGGGCTTGAGGTGGAAGGAATCGAACGGCGCCAAGCCGTTCCGGCCGGCGTTATCACCGCTCGGATCGATGCCATCGAACCCCATCCGAACGCCGATCGGTTGCATCTGTGCCGGGTTTCCGACGGTTCGCGCAGCTTTCGGGTAGTGTGCGGAGCACCCAACGTGGAACTGGGGCGAATCGCACCGCTGGCGCTGCCCGGGACCACCCTGACCGGCGGTGTAACGCTTAGCGAGACCACCATTCGCGGCCAATTGAGTCAGGGCATGCTGTGTTCGCGCAAGGAACTGGGGCTGGGCGAAGAAGCCGACGGAATCTGGCTGCTGGCTCCTGACCTGCCGCTGGGCGTGGCGCTATCCGATGCTCTGAACCTCACCGACACCATATTGACCATCGGCATCACCCCCAACCGCGGCGACTGCCTTTCAATCCTCGGGGTGGCGCGGGAAGCCGCGGCGGTCTGCGGCGGCCGGGTGAGCACCCCGGAGATCGCCCTCACTGAAACCGGACCGCCCATCGATCAGGTGACCTCGGTGACCCTGGAAGCGCCCGCCGGCTGCCCCCGTTACTGCGCCCGCTGGATCGACGGGATCCGCATCGGGCCGTCGCCGGACTGGTTGCGCCGCCGCCTGGAAGCGGTCGGGCTGCGCTCCATCAACAACATCGTGGATGTCACCAATTACGTCATGATGGAACTGGGCCAGCCGCTTCACGCCTTCGATTTCGATCGCCTCCGCGGCGGCCGCATCGTGGTCCGCTGGGCCCGGAGCGGTGATCGCTTCACCACCCTCGACGGCGCCCACCACACTCTGTTCGACGACACCCTCATGATCTGCGACGGCGAGGGGCCGGTGGCGGTGGCCGGGATCATGGGCGGGCTCGATTCCGAAATCATCTCCTCAACTGGTCGGGTGTTGATCGAAAGCGCCTATTTCGATCCCACCTGCATCCGCCGCGGCAGCAAGAAGCTGGGCCTGAGATCCGAATCCAGCTACCGGTTCGAACGCGGTATCGATTACGGCGGTTGCCGGCGCGCCGTCAATCGAGCGGCCCAACTGATGCTGCAACTGGCCGGTGGAACCCTGGCAACCGGCGCAATCGACCAGTATCCGAATCCGATCGAACCCCCGCCGATCCGACTCCGAACGGCCCGGGTCAACCGGTTCCTGGGGCTCGATCTGAGCGCCGAGGCCATGACCAAGACGCTCGCAGCCATCGAACTGCGAGTGGTTGAGCAAAGCGCCGCGGAACTTCAAGTGGTGCCCCCCACGTTCCGCCCCGATCTCAGTCGGGAAGTGGATCTGGCCGAAGAAATCGCCCGCCTGGTGGGCTACGACCAGGTGCCGGTGACCTATCCCAGGACCCGGATCCATTCTCAGCCGACCGATGCCCACTGGAACACCCGCCGGGAAACCAAGGAGCTGATGAGGGCGCTCGGTTTCACCGAGATCCTCACTTATTCCTTCATCGCTCGGGGCGCGTTGGAGCCGCTCGGGCTGGCCGCCGTCGACCCACGGCTGAACCCGGTCCCGTTGCGCAATCCGTTGAGCGAGGAACAGGCGGTGATGCGGACTTCCCTGGTCCCCGGTATCCTCAACACGGCGGCCAGGAACCTCGATTTCGGCAACGGCGATCTCAAGTTGTTTGAACTGAGTAAGATCTTTCTGCCCCAACCGGGAGCGCCGCTGCCTCGAGAACAATTCGATCTGGTCGGACTCATGTGCGGCCGCCGCGATTCCAGGCTGCTTTACGGCGGTGAAGAAAAGATCGGTTACGCCGATATCAAGGGGGCCCTGGAAGCTGTACTGGAACTGCTGCGCCCGGAGCGGGTGGAATTCAAATTGGACTCGATTCCGCCCTACCTGGAACCGGCCGATGCCGCACGGGCCGTAATCGCCGGAACCACGGTCGGCTGGCTCGGCCGGGTTCGAATCGATATCGCAGAGGCCCTGGATTTCAAGGACCCGATTTACCTGTTCGAGCTGAATTTCGACCAGGCTTTTGGCGGCCGCCCAGCGCTCCGGCGGTTCCAGCCGTTGCCGCGCTTTCCCGCGGTGCTGCGCGATATGGCGCTGATTCTCGATCAGGGAATCGCCGTCCAGCAGCCGCTCGATTTCATCACCGCCCAATCCCCGCCGTTTCTGGAAGCTGCCCAGGTGTTCGATATCTACAGCGGCAAACCGCTGCCGGCCGGGAAAAAGAGCGTCGGTTACCGGCTGGTCTATCGAGCCCCCGACCGCAATCTCACCGATGAGGAAGTGAACCGGATTCACGGCGAGCTGACCAGACAGGTGCTGGAGGCTTTTCAGGCCGAGTTGCGGTGAATCGGTGAATCGGTGAATCGGTGAATGGGTGAATGGGAAGCGTTGGGTGAGGCGTCGCGCGAGGCGAGAAGTGAGGGATGCCGAGAGTGGGAGCTGATGCAGTGAGCGGGCACAATGCCACAGGCCTGAAAGTTCCGAGCGGCGAGCGACCGACGCCGGTGAAGGTGGTCTTCAAGGCCGGCGGTCAGGCGTTCCAGGGAACCACCAGCCATTTCGACGAAACCGGTCTCCTGCTCCAGTGCGCCACGCCGTTTCCGGTCAATGTCAGGCTGGAACTTGAGCTGTATTTCGAGGGCTTGCAAAACCCCCTTGAAATTCGCGGCGAAGTGGTCTGGTCCAACGTTTTCGGCCCAGATGACGCGCTCACCCCGCGCGCCATGGGGGTTAAATTCCTCAATTTGGACAACGATCTCTCCCGAACCCTTGCGCAACTCGCCGAGGGCTATCAGGTTTACGGGGATCAGTACCGATGTTTCTACACCTAGGCGGTTGGGCACCAGGCCCCTTTCCAGCAAGCGCCGGGGGAGCTTCCAATCCGCTGCCGACGCCCTCTGGAGGCGCGCGGACCAGCCGATCCTGGGCGCCCCCGCGACCGCCAGTATTGCGGTTTCCGGGAGGGCGTTCGTGACCCTGTGGGAAACGGCCATGGTGGCGGTGGCTTTGGGCTGCGATGCGTTTGCCGTGGGCCTCGGTGTAGGTACCCGCTGCTGTTCCCCGCGCCAGGTGTTTCGACTCTCCTTCCATTTTGGTCTGTTTCAGTTTCTGATGCCCCTGGTCGGCTGGATGCTCGGCCGCTACCTGCTGGAATGGCTCCATCAGTGGGGGCCCTGGATCGCCTGCGCGCTGCTTTCCTTCATCGGGTTGCGGATGGTTCGCGAAAGCCTGAAGCCGGCCGAAGACTCGCGGCAGTGTGCCGATCCCACCCGCGGCTTCAGCCTGGTGATGCTGGCGTGCGCCACCAGTATCGATGCCCTGGGTGTCGGTTTCAGCCTCGGCATTCTCGGCCAGC
>Ga0100398_1003093_pt1 | contig 13672 bp, 9 predicted proteins | sample CryGeymeta201522_FD_81568 | JGI IMG/M metagenome (GOLD analysis project Ga0100398, IMG submission 81568) | Groundwater microbial communities from Crystal Geyser aquifers in Utah, USA - Crystal Geyser metaG 2015-22 | ecosystem: Environmental > Aquatic > Deep subsurface > Groundwater | place: USA... | reverse complement strand
CACGGCGAATACCCTCAATCTCTCGAGAAGCCAGGGTTTCAAAAGACGATTCGCTAATCCCGTCTCTCCACACAAAACAGCTTTGCGGGTCAACCTTTAATGCTTTCAGTGCGTTCGACACTGTGCGAGTCAATTCATGCCCAAGACCGAATTCCTCTCCAGCAGGACGTGGGACGGTTTCTGAGTATATTTCGACTAGCTTACTTTCCGAATACTTCTCACGAACAACCTGCACGACAATGGCTGCGCACGACGGTCGAGCTTCTCGTTTTTTCTTTTCCGGGTTGTATTTTCGGGGACTACGAAAAGAAAGCATGAATTAGCTGGGAATGACGGCTAACCATTGATGCAGGCACCAAGGATAATAGTTGAGCAACGAACTTACGAGTGGTAAATATCAATGCCAACCAGAACAGCTGGGAGAGGCAAGGTTGGTGGAAGAGTCACCCACCAAAGCCGTACCCCCATTTTCTGCAGTATTTGACGAGCAACTCCTTGGAGAATCATATTGCTCTTCCCGTCTCTCTTTCGTCCGTGATCGTGCGACTTATAGGAAACAAACTGAGAGAGAACGCCGTAACCGGCAAGCTTGTAAAGAAAAGGCATAGATTAGAGACATTTGCATACAGCCATACATTCGCAAAGGCAAAGATACCTTACCATCTGCTTAACGGGATGATAGTCAGGATCATACTTTCCGCCCGGACGAATCAAGTCTAAAACAAATATATTTTCGAGTTCTCGTAACTGCGACGAAAGACAATTGCTGACCTTTTCGCAATGTGTGTTTTTACTGTGATTTGCAACATCAACCCTCTCCATTACAGGCTTGTCGGCCAGACGAAACTTGGAGCCAAAGGCATTTACAAAGCTCCTGATTCTCGAGTAGACGTCCCAGACAGAACCCTGATCGATGGTAGAGCTGTAGACGACAACTGGATTGAGCCAGATCACCGAATCAACCGCATCAGTGTTGTACAGTGCGTGTCGGCTGTGAGGTCTTAGTTGTGAAACCCAAAAGTGTTTCAAATTCTTAGGAACTTCAACTCCCAAGGCAATCAACTTTGGAATTGGCATGAGAACAGCTTTGGCATTTATTACTCGTGCTTTTTTTGGATCTGCCTTATCTCGTGCAAAGCAAATACCGCAGCTAGCGAGAAGACCGGCTGCTTTGCCTTTTTCTATTCCCGGCTGATTCAGTCGGTCCAAGATAGTCTCACCAGGCGCATCAGCAGCGTTGTCCAAAATAGTCAATTTGTGCATGATTTCATCGACAACAGTATTTCGTTGTTCGGGGCGAAAACTGGCGATCAATGGCAGCTGGTCTTTCACCTGCGCATCTAGTTCTTCTCCAAAAACAAGCTCAGCCGGAAAGAATATGCTCTCATTACGCCGTCCCAACACCTGCACCATAGGTCGAGCATTTGGAAAATTGAGGCGAATATTCTTCCTTTCTAAAAAATATCGCGCGTGCGTCATATTTAGCCCAGTGACCGGTAGAGTATCAGCCGAACAATCGAAGCGCAAGTCAACGACGGAATAACACTTGTAGTCTCCCTTATAAATAACTATATTTCCAATCCACTTCTCCCGCTCGGCGCTTTGTTGTGCTTCTGAAAGCTGTGTCTGTCCAAGGATGCCACCCGGATAAACTTCCTGAAGAAGACTCCTCCCACGCATTACCTTAGCCCTGAGATCGACAGTTAGCGTCAAGAAAGATTTGGTCGGTCCCTTTGGGCGAGTAATGTTAAATTCACATTTGTAGGCCTTGTAGATGGTTGCAAGTTCTCGCCCCGTTCGACGGTCCCGTTTGACTACCATTGAAGCGGGGTCGATGAAATCACGCCCCCACTTTGCAAGGTCCGTCTCAAGCAAAGCTTGTGCTAGGACGACATTAACGTACTCTAAGAAGACCGATCGAGGTGGAACTAAATTCTTCTCATTATCCATCCGGTAAGCAGGAGAGTGACCTGTCGTCTGGCAGTGCATGATGAGGCTGTTACCGTCGGCAAAGACGCGTGGACATTCATTGCATTTGCAATCCATTTCAATTTGGTCTCCTTTCGATTCTTGGTAACGTTCTTCGAATTCTTCTGGTCTGCCAAAGTGAAATCGTTGTACAATGGTGAATGTATCACCTTCTGTCGTTGTACCGGCAAGAATTTGGAAGGGCAGGTCGCCATCTAATTCCGGAATAGGCCTAGCAGATAAGATCGAAGACCCTTGGAAGAAGACAAGACGAGAGAGGTTTTTGCGGTCCTCAGTCTTGTAACCTTTCATAAGAGTATTGAATATGGCAGTGTTGAACAGTGATCGTCTTCGACTTCGACTATCGATATTCCTACCCTTTCGATCCTTCACGTCCACACTGTATCTATAAAAGTCAAAATTAGCAAACAGATCTGCTTGTAAAATATTCGTCTTGACTTTCTGAATCCCGGAGAGGTCAGGAACTCTTCCTGTTCTCCCTCTTCCACCATCACCACCGCGACGCGGCAGCGGGCCTCTGTTACCACCGAATTGTTCGCCATGGCCACGACCGCTGCCACCTCCTTGGTGGACATTGTCTGTAGTTAATGCCAAATCGTGCAGTACGATGATATGAAAGTGTTAGAGAGCAGTCACGCCACTTCAAATTACAGTCGAGTAAATGAATCTTACGCCCACGCCCACTCTGAAATCCCCTGCCGCTTCCTCCGCTTCTGTAATAGTCTTGATTGTCAGACATGATTTGGAAGGTGCGAAGTTGAATCCTTTGAGTAAGATCGTCAATTCCCTCAAAAACCTGTAGTGTAGGATTATGGTGAATGCAGTGGTCACGTTTGTTGCTTACCCGCCGAAGGAATACTGGTTCTTTTGATTTTATTGTGTTTATTGAGTTTCCTTGCTATTCGCACCTCTGCTAGTAGAAGCATACAACCTGAAAGTAGGGTATCAAAGTATATTTCTTAATTTGAATGATTGCTGCTAGCTAGCACTCAAGCACGTACCATAAGGCAGAGAAACACTAGATGAGCAATCAAATAGTAATAGTAGTAATCATGATTGCTACTAGTCTACTAGTAGTCTCGTAGTAGTAGCACTACTAGCTAGAGTAGTAGCTAGTATAGTCTAGTACTAGTAGGAGTACCACCGCCTGGTACATTCGTACTCTGTTAATTCTGATGTTTGAAGGAGATATAGAGCTCGCTCATAAATCCAAAATGAATTGTCTTTATTAAGTACTGGTACTCGAGTAGTTGGATCGGACCCGCCCACCCGAAATAACAATGCGTTAGGTACCATGGTAGTGTTGGACGGTCGGGTAGCTAGTGAAACCTGGTACCTGGTACAGTCAAAACCTATTAGAACTCTTCCAATACAAGGTAGACTACTACCTTTCGTTGCGAAGGCCTTCCGACCCCTTGAAATTATTGAAAATGAATACAGAATCTGCATTTTCATCTTTCCCGACAGTCTTCGGGCAACGTCAGGTTTGGGTTGATATTATTTGTCCGACGGTCTCTCTTAGGCTGTCCTAAAAATTATGTCAACCAACCAAAATCTCTATTTTTACTCCGTGCCGTCGCTTTCCCCCAGTAAACAATGGATTGCGATTGCTAACAAACGTATGCGCGGCATTTGCAAGGCTTTAAAATGCAATCCATCTTCACTGGGACTGTAGGCACATGATTCCATATCATGATCGTTGTAAATGGCAACCTTCACTCTACTGTCAGGGTATTGTTGTTGGTAGTTTTTCACAAACTGTTCAAGGCGCTGATTCAATACGGCGCTGCTGGATTCTAAGAGAATACTACCATTGCAGTAGCGATCTATTTCATCATTGGTCAATTGTCCATAATCGGTAGTTACGTGAGCATTCTCTTCTTTTTGATATCGATCGCGCCAACGGTAGATGGTTGGCCGACAAAGTTTCGAATGTTTTGCTTGAATATTCTCGAGATCTTTACAGATCAGGTTGGTGGTTTTAAAGAGGACTAATTTTGTTGTTGCTATGGAGTCGTTAACAATGTCCATGACTTTTTGCAGTACGTAGTCTTCGTAGTGGAGCCATTGCCACACATTGCAAATTTGAACCCGGGGACGAAAGAGCATGTGCAATCCCCAGTTCACAACCAAGATGTGTGGTTGCTGTTGGATGACATCCTGCCATACATGGGTCTCGAAGTCACAATTGTCTTCGACGTTGGGACCATGGAATCCTCGCCACATGATGTTATACTGTTTGGTGTAAACGTGGTTATGAGTTCGCAGTAGTGATGGGTGTGCTGTGGTAACATCCCATTGTTCTGTGACATGGATAGCTCGTGTCAAGTTCATGGTAGCCAGTTTATCCATTGGATCCAGTGTATTACTTGTCGTGTTGTGGTTGTTGGAGACATCTTGGAGAGGATGCAACAAGAGGCGTTCGAGACTTTGAAACGTATAAAACGTGGTGGAATCTCCAACAAAAGCTATTCGCCTACTACTCACGTTGTTGCCTCCAAAGGCCGATGCCAATAAATGCCGATCAAATTTTGGGATGAACCATTCTTTTGTATCGTTGCTGTTCGCAGTAACCGGATGGAACGACCACTCGGATAAACTCTGTCGTTCCGTGTAATCGTGGACCGCTTCGGTAAATTCTACCAAGGACTGTGGCATATCTCGGCACGTTTGCTGCATTCGTATTCTGGTCGCTTCATCTAACGGCGCTGCGATTGGGTGTGTAAAAGGAAACCTCTCTTCTTCGCCGAAACTGTCTTGTTTGTGAGCAACAGCGGAACTCAGAGTATTTTTGTAGAAACTAGCAGCTGATATCTTGATTGTCTTGGATGGCAGATCATTCATCCACACAACAGTGGACATCAATGTTATAAACAAAACGTATTTGTATCGCTGGTAGCGTATCTCGGTGAGAGTTATAGAGCTGCCGGAGATGTTAGTAGGAGGAGTAGAGCGACGAGGAGGATTCATGGTCGTATCAATTAATTGGCTGATTTATTCATTCGTAGAATAATTATTTGCTTCCCAATACAAAACACTTAAAGTCCAAGAGGCCTGTCAATATTGATCTCTTTTAAATCTGGGCTGTAGGGATGAATTGGTGGACGTTTAGATAAAGATGTGTCCCCTCAAAAAATATATTATTATTTTATTATTATTGTTGTTGTTTGTCGTAATGTTCCATTCAAATATTAGTATTATTATTTATTTTGTGGATGGTTCGTGTTCGACTGACGCTGTTGCCTACCGAGCTTGAATGCAATAGAATCGTGGATGGGTCTCACAATTTCCTAGACTACTCGAAATTTAGGTTTGGAATAAGCGAAGGTACTATAACCCGATTAGGTGCGCGCTGTTGGTGTTCGTAGTTAAATGACCAGTCACAGTAGGCTTGTTAGGCACAGTCACACAAAATAGAGAAAAAGCTCAAAAAGCTACGATAAGACTTGATAATAATATGAAATCGAAAGAGTGTTGGGAGGAAATTCGAGGATCCCAGCACAGTGGTGTAATAGACGCAAAGACAAGCAGCAAAAACAGCAAAGGTCGGCACGTCAGTAGCAGCGCACATAACGGGAACAAAAGCAGTCTCCTTGCGATCAAAGCACCGAAACATGCGATTGCAACAGGTAAAACACGTAGACCGTGCATAGTAATGGGTAATGGAGATGGATTGTCACCAACGACAGAGGCCAAATTGAAGAGATGTCCACCTCGAGAGATTCCCACGAAACGATGCCAAAAATCTACCAACTATAACAATAAATCAAACTCAAATCAAGAAGCATCATCTAGCACAACAAAAGAACAGAAAGATGGCAATCGGTACGATGCGATTATCAACCATCTCGCCCAGAGTCGGGCTTCGCTCAGCAATCGACGGAGGCGAAGCAAAAAAGACAGAACAGACGATGATAAACGAAGAAGAAGCCAGCGGCACTCGGTAAGTTCAATGAGATCAGACTCCATTAGTACTGCTCCTCGAAGAAATACAGTTCAAAACCGACAGTTCTCTGGGCGATTCTTGGTCACTCCTCAGAGTGATATCGTTCCTAAAAGTCCCATGCGTCTCAGAAACAGCAATAGCAGCTGCGAAAGCATAAGAAACAATACACAATTAATTCCTCAAGAATTTCTTGACGAAATGAAATGGCTCCAAAGAGAAAACGAGTCACTTCGCAAACAGCTGAAAAAAACAAACGAGAAGGCGGTATTCAGCACCCATCAAGAACAAGGAAAGAAGAGTGATGTTCGCAACAAGAACATCCCTTCAAGCATTACTTGCGGTAGTGGCAGCCACAGTAGTAACGGGAGCAGTCATCATTCTACATCTACAATTAAACGTGAATTGCTCCTGCATGGATCTTCCAGTTTTGCCAAACGAAAAGCTTCGTTTTGGTCCAGAGAAAAGGCAGCAGCAGCAGCAGCAGAAAGCTGCAATATTCAAAGAGGTATGCTGGGGGCAAGTGAAATACACGACAACTTTGTGAAAGCAGATATGCAAAAACACAAATGCTTTCAGCAGAGTAGTAGCAGCATGGTAAGTTTTGATGCTATCGGATCCAAAATCAACGTGGTGGTACCTGTGACCGCCACTGACGACACTTCTGCAAATACTCATATCAACAAACGAGAGTCGCTCATCAAACGAACTTCAAGTTGGCGCAGTGTTTCCGCCTTCTGGTCAAGAGAAAAGGCATCCACTAGTGTCACAACAGACGGGGAACGTACTATGATTGTTTTGGAACGGCAACAAACACGAAATCAACATCTTGAGAAAACAGCTTCACCATCATTATTATTGGCTAGGAGTGTAGCCTCGGCATTGGAGAAAGAAAAGAGCTACCGACGTTTCATTTCCACGGACAATCTTATCACAAATTCTATCAATCCGAAAGAAAGCAGCAGTCATCATTCTTAGATAACAAAAAGAATTTGTCAGCTGTCGTTTTCTAGAAAGGCATACTCCTTGCGTGGAAGGATGCAACGCAACGAGTCGTGCTACCATTTACCTTCAAAGAACAATTACAGCATGTTTTCTATTGAGGCGCGCTCAGCATTACACTAGTAGGCTGGCAGTCAAATGGCCAGCTTGAGCAAGACACCTGAATAGTTCTGCGTTTTAAACGATGTCCGTAGTGACTTCAATTTGAGCCTCCAGCTTCTTTCGTAATTCAAACTCGTCTGCGGCCAGCTAGCAATCTCGACATTGCTCGCGCCAAAGTCAATCACAATGTGCCTCGCTTCTGCTGCACCTGACCACAGAAAAGGCGTCAACGCCAGTTCGCCCCTGCTGCTCCGACGATAAAAGTGATTTTGGAAAGAACACTTCTCCTCCCCCAATGCTGGAATACAGTTCTAGTAGCAAACGACGAGAGCTAAGTCATTGTCTTGCTCTTGCCAAGATCGTTTTGTGATAGCTTACTCAAGTCCGAATAGAGGCAGTTGATTGCATTAAAAAAAAAATTCAAAATCGTTTAGCTTTATTCCGCATTTTGTAGAAGTTGTTCTTAGTCACGGGGTTGGAGGCACAGGGCTGTCTCTGGCTGCAACCTAGCAATATTCGCTTTTGCCAACGACGGCAGGCACACAACAACCTACAGTTCTCAAAACGTCCTGTTGTGGCATCCTCTTTGCTTCCATATTCTTCATCAAGCCGCCGCCTTGCTGTATTGCCAACCACCATGCTGCCGTGTGAAACAGTCTTGCTCGGGAATCAATGCTCTCCATCCTTCTCATCAAAAGCCACCTGCAAGCACACGATTGTTTTCAAGCATTACCCCTTTATTTTTCCTGAATCACGACTTCACTTTCACCAGGCTAATGTCTGGTATTTGGAGTAGTTAGTAAGATAATGATGATAAAAAACTACGGGAAGAACGGCTGCAGCTCTCGAGTTGGCGGTGTTCAACTGAATGTATCTCCACCTTTGGCTGGTGTCGTCCACAGATCCTACCCACACTAGGCTAGGATAGACGTAGTTGTCTGGGCACTACTGGCTTGGAGCAAGACTGAGAGAATCATCAATCATCAGCAGACACTGTACCCAGCAGCGCACATGACTGACATTTGCCACAGTAAAACGTTCTTCACTTCTACTCCAGTCGAAAATAGCCGACTACCAGCCAAGTTACTGTTTTAGAATTCACTGTCATTCTAATCTAAAAAAAAAAAATCCAAAACTATGCTAACGCTGCTGAAATCTTTTGTGCTTCCTCTTGGTCCAATAAACCACGCAAATAGGCGGCACGCGTACTCCCCGTTTGACCACTACTTTGTCGCGCAAATTGAGCCAACATCGTGGCTCCCGACGTTCCCCGGCGACGGCACATTCGAGCTATCCCCAAAACGTTGGCTGTGTGTTCTCTCCGAAGCTTCGTTCGTCCAGGTGCGTAAAATGTGAGACTTTCCAAACCTCGTTGCGTCACGGAATCGGTCTCTCCAGCGGTAGTCTTGCTTGTACTACTACTACAACTACAACTACTAGTCATCTTGCTGAGAACGTCTTTTTTATTGCTGAGACTTATCTCGTGAAACTCTCCTTTGGTATACCAGAGATCCTGGCATTCTTGGTTGGAAAGAACGACGGGTTCTGAAGCATCATATATTGGAGTTTCCTCGAAAAGCACTTTCCTCCTGTTATTGAAGTTGAGGTTCTTGTGGATTGCAGTTTGAGGAACTGTTAAGACCAGTTCGTCCCCAGTGAGTTTGATGGGCTTCATCTTGTTCAACATTGGCTTTCCCATGGTTTGATTTGATATATACTCAGTACTGTATATCCTTGCGTTTGTTTTGGTGGTTTCAGTGGTGCTTCTGGATTTTTCGATGAAAAAATTGTAGCTGAGCAAGGCAAACGTTCGGAATTTTGACCATGCAGGAATTTAGAATCCACAATCAAAAATTAGACCTCTGTTGCACTCTCTTTCAAGGATCGGCCGCATCATTGTTTTGATAATTCTGATGGAAGCGCGCGAGCCTACACAAGTGGAAAGATATCCAAAAGATGCGGTACTCAATATTGGCAGTCTGGGTGTGCTAGCAAGGCATTTAAAATTAATTAAGAGAGCATGAGAACAATGTTCGTTGAAGAGTTGAAGACAATTAAAATGACGACCAATAAATAATGACAGAAACACGACAGGTACGTCTACAACAGCAACAGTGGCAACAACTTATATCGAGTAACGGGGAATAAAAGCTCAGAAGTTACCGTATGACCAAACAATGGCGGGAAGAAGATAGGCAAGAACGCAAGAACAAGAGGAAGCCACCAAACACCAAACTGCAACAGCGGAACATTGAATCCTGATCCTGATCATCCCGTATGGTTCAATTTATATGCAATGATGAATTCATGGGCGTCCGTCTAAACAAGATCTGCCATAAATGCTTTGACGACTGGTAACAATAAAAAAATTGCGGAATCCCTCAGCGGACATCATTCAAGATTCAAGCTCATTTTGCTCTTAACACTTAACAACAACGAAGTTTTCAAGGCAGGTCGCAAGTGGATGTCGCACGGTTTTTGCAGACTGGAATGAAGTGCCGTGCGCTAAAAAGAGGTGCAATTGTCGAGAACCTGCAAACTTCATTACCCCAGGTTGAAACTCGTCACTAACAAGCTTCAGATGAAGGTGCCAACGCAAAGGCAGTGCCTGTCTGTAGGTTGGTGCTGATGATAGTAATGACTTGGACCCGGACACAGAAGAGGACTGCAATCCGGCTGCTAAAATCAGCTGCTGCCCAGGTGCGCTTCCAGAAACTATAGTGGCAAGCCTTAGGGTGTAGGCACCAGTGCACAGTAGCGTTTGGATGCCTTGTATTTGAATGAGTTTGACTACTAGACCATCGTAGAAGTATAGGCGACCACGAGCGCCGCTTCCCTTGGCGAGAACGATCGGAGCGGCACAACAAAGTCCCTTCGCAAACGGAACAGCTACATCCATGCTCCACATTGGCTGTTTGGAGTCTTGGTTGAGAACGGAATCATCCTTCTGTAAATCGATGCTCATTCCCGATTTAGAGCTTTCAGTTAGAGCTTTGATTTGGATTTATCAGGCTGTCCTGCGCAGTAATGAGAACTACTAGAACCATGGCCAAAAGTTGTATCATAAGAGAGCATTATTTTTTATTTGATTACAAGAGTCATTATTATTTCTGCGAAGAGAGCCTTGCACCAAGTCGGCTAGTTCTACTCTAACACCTACTACTAGCTACAGTAGTGGTCTAGTACCGTACCGTACCGTACCGTAGCGTACCTCTAGTAGAGTCCTAATTTTGTAATTGCAATGTCCATGATGTGACGTGTACGTAAACTGACGAACGTCAACCTTAGTTTTTCAAATAAATACTCTTTTCCAGCCAAAGGGGGCGGGCGCACAGCAGCCCTTCAATGACCCGAAACGTCACGTCCCATCTCCCATCAACTAAAAGGAACACGAAAACGAAGAAATTGGAAAACATCACTCCCGCTGATGCAACCCACCTCTGGGTGGACTGCAGCACTCTTGCCGGCACCTAGGAACGGAGATAGTCGGCCTAGTAAATTGCCGTGTCTCCATACCCTACAACTACAGTACCTAGCTAGCTAGCTAGCCCCCGACACCTGGGAGCTGGTAGAGTCCAACACAGCTTGGCTGTGCTCGTTGTACCAGGTACCAGGTACCAGGTACAGCGCATCAAATGCACGAATGAAGATCGGCAGCATCTAGTTGGCTGTTTTGCCGCCACGTCACTGATCCCTTTCACTGTCCATTAAAGACAGAAGAATCAAAAATCAATACTAGTATTATTTCTTACTTACTGCAGAAGACAAGAGGTAAACACTAAGAAAAACATCACAATCCATCACAAACTTCAGCTCAGCAGACCTCTCCACATTCCGGCTCAATACTATCTAAACTGAATTGCTGTCCTTTGTATCCTCCCTCAGGGAGCTCCACACTTCACAATCACACATCACACACTTTACACATTCACACATCATTGTCAACACATTACATATCCCTTCAATCTCACCTAATAACCACCCGTCACCCAAACACCACCGATTCGTCACCAGCCCATCACATCACCCATCAAACTCTATTACATCCTGAGAGGCATGTCAGAGACACTAACCCTACCAGCACCAAGAGAAGATCATCATGATTGGGAAAGCGATCTAGCCGAGCTCGGTTTCTCCAAGTTAATGGACGGAGACCTCGGTGAATCCGAACTCATTGGTAAGTCTTCAGAACACGACCAAGCTTAGCAGTGCACTTGCTTCATGTTGAATGATATACTTGCTTTAAAATACTTATCCTGCTTTCATTGCGCATTCTATTTCCATGATACAACAGAAATCGCTGGACTTAGCGTGCCAGATGTGAACTTGCCAAAAGAAGTGTTGGCAATGGGATCGCAGGGTTCTCATTCCATTCATCATTCGATTTCCTCCCCCGATGTGATGAGTGAATTTTTTGCACCGACAATTCATCATTCTGAGTTGTCGCCTACGCTGATCTCGGCTGGATCTGTCACGCCGGCTAGCTCTACCTCTCCAGTGACAACTGCAACTGAGAAACCAGAGCAAGCTCCTAGGCTCTTTGGGAGGGCTGTCACGCTTCCAATGTGCCCGGCTCCCTTGCCTGCTCGTTCTGTATCTACTGCCAATCCAGCAGATCAGACTGGTACCACAGCTTATGATCTCTTGCCACACCTGACTAGATCAAGACGCCCCACGGTGCCCATGCACGTCGTTGGACATGTCCATCACGCTCTTATCGCTTCGAAATCTGCCCCGACTCCCATTGCTCCCTCTCCTATCGCTGAACATGTTCCTATTTTGCCTCACTCTAACGAAACTGAAGTGAAGAAAGACATTGCAGTTTCTTCGTCGTCTCAGCACCAGGTCAGCTTGGATTCGGCGAAACCAGAAGGCTCCACTTCTTCGACTGCAGCTGCTGCAATTGCACCCACTGGAAGCCATAATCAGAGTCCCAAAACTCGTTACAAGAAACGAAAGTCTTTAGATTCCTCCATTTCTGAGACGGACCTGGATCAGCAGCAAAAGGAACGCAACAAGGAACACGCCAGAAATACGCGACTCCGCAAAAAGGCTTACATTGAAAGCCTTAAGACTACTTTGAACGAAATGGTTGACCGACGCGATGTCGACCTTCGCGAAAGTAGAACCAAGGATCAGCGACAAAAGCAGCACCGCCAAGTGCGCTTTCAGGTTCTTCAGAGCTTTCTCGAAATGCGCGGCAAATCTGACGGCAGAATCAGCTCTTCGACTCTCAATCCCATTCCCAGTAGCAACCGAACGGAAGAATATTCGCGCTGGGCATCCATTCTCGAGGATGATTTCACAATGACCCGTCCTAGTATTGACGATGTGGAAGGACAGTACGAAACTGTTGTCCACGGCATTGCCTCCACCATGTCCGATCCCAACGAAGCCACCATGATGCTGGCCAAGTCCTGCAGCTTACCGGGTTCGACCGTTAGTCTGAACTACACTTGCGATCCAAAATCATTCCTGATGGACAACACAACCTGCGTCTTGCATTGGTGTGCCAGCAGCCACGATGCCAAGTCCCGACTTGTAAGTGCAGCTCATGATGAAATACATGTTTTCCTTATTGTCGTCTCATAATGATCCGTCCTCGAATTGTTATTTTTTGATTCTTGCTGTCGTCCGACTGTAGGGCTTGCAATCTGAAATCTACCTGAATGGAACACTGCGATCACAGTTCAACGAAAAGACCAACAAGCTGATGTCGGCCAAATTTCTCTTTGACACTCATGCCGTCAGCCGTCAATTATCAATTGAGACGGCATCGCACTGATTACTACAGTACTCAATACTCTTTTATTGCTCTTTATTTTATCTATGATGTTTGCACTAAAATTTAGTGAATAATAAATACTACGGAACATAATGTTATCCAACTGAATAAGTAATTGTGGAAATTCTTGGTCGTGTATTCATGTATTATTCATGTCCTACAAGTTTGTTTTCATGTGCCGAAAAAAAAACTTCTACTCGATGAGTGCTCGTTCTTTTGAATCCAACACAGGCAACGTTGCCTAGGCCAAAAGACTTCTATGTTCTCTAAGGAGAACACCTGTATCGAAGGCGAATTTCGCGGAAACAAGCTTGTTGGATTCAGGATCAAATGTTGCCTTGATATTTCCGTGGAACTTGAGCTCGTCCTTGATGTCCATTTTCTTAATTCCCACTGTCGAAGCATTCCATTCTAGTACGGCAGTGCTTCCATCGACAAAAAAATTCGACTGGTTCGTCTCGTACGCCAAGGAAATAACGTGGCCATCAGTAGCAGTGCCCATGGATTGCATAAAGCTGAAAAAATCTTGACTTTCTCTCATTGTCTCAAGGACTCCTGTCAAGGTGGATTCCACTGTTTTATACTCGGGGTGTTCATTGTTGCAAGCAGTGCCAGAGGCCTGAATAGAAGGCAGAATCAGCTCGAAGTCTGGAACCAGGATTAAATCCCATCTCTGAACATCTCGAACGTTGCTGCCGCGCAGATTCAAAAACTCTCGCAAGACACCATACCGAACCTCGCGCTGCTGCGCTTCCATATGGGATCGATTCTCTTGGTCGTCCTTGTTGGATTCTCTCTCGGCAAGTAGAGCGGCAAGTGTACGTCTGAGCTCATCAACGTACACCTTCTTG
>Ga0100398_1003081_pt1 | contig 13696 bp, 9 predicted proteins | sample CryGeymeta201522_FD_81568 | JGI IMG/M metagenome (GOLD analysis project Ga0100398, IMG submission 81568) | Groundwater microbial communities from Crystal Geyser aquifers in Utah, USA - Crystal Geyser metaG 2015-22 | ecosystem: Environmental > Aquatic > Deep subsurface > Groundwater | place: USA... | reverse complement strand
GTGACGTTTACTGCAGCAGGCAGCACAGTCGTCGAATTCTTCACCGGTGTTGTCACCGAGACGACCCCGACCGATGCGACACCGGTAACAACAGCTGCTACGCCAACGGCAACTGCAACTTGTGTATAAATCGATGATCCTGCAAGAGCTGCCATGATGGAGGATTTCGTGGCCACTGTTGAAGCTGCTGTCGCAGCCGATCCTACGGCTGTCTGCGAGGCTAATACGGCCATTTGATGCGTAGCAGTTTGAGCAGTTAGACTGCTGCTGTATGCTGTTGCCTGGTTTCCTGCATTGGTAGCCTGTGCAGCCTCGCGACCAACGGCTGCTGCATCATCACCATCAACATTTGCTGCTGCTGCAGCAGCAGCGTCGTCATCGTCGTCTGAAACTTTGCTCTTGTTTCCTCTCAGACATTGCGCAAGTTTTTCGATCATGACGATACAAAACATGACACCACACGCAGATAAAATGGCAAAGAATAGCGCAGTACGGACTTGCTTTTCACGCATTTCCGCTTGATCGATGCTACTGCTATCGTCCTCATCGTGGTAACTATCACTCATTTGAGTATCATGATCCAAAAGGTCTCCTTGCACCTTCCTCTCCCTTTTTGAAGTTTCACTGGCTGTCATCGGTGCTCCTCCCTCGACGTTGTCGTTCTCATCGCCTTCGGTAGAACTATCATTTCCCTTTCCAGTAAGATCAATTTTTCTCAAAGCTTCTCATTCTTGTGCATCATCCCAACGAGATACAAGGCGAACATGGATGTGTTTGGAGTTGTTTTTCTCGTCGCTGGGAAAAAGAAGGAAAAAGAGAAAAAGAGAAAGGAATCCAGTAAGAAGTGAGATATGACAGCAAATGAAAAGAATGGATGAAATCCACACCCTGAAGCGTCTCCAACTTACTATTGATTTTGATCGGTCATAGGAGTAGAAGTTCTTGTTAGATTGTTGTTGGCTCTGCGTTGCATAAAGGCAGGAAATGATCCCAACGAAGCGTCGTTCATCTCGGTCGACGTATTGCTATGAAACGTTGTCGTTAGATCGCTCATGTGGGGTTGTTCATCTTCCATCACGTTGAGTACGTGATAATTTGACTCTTCTTCGTTAGCCGTCTCATTCCTACCACAGGAGGTCATTATTATTTTGATTCTGCATCACTTGGCACGTCTATATTCTATATTCTATATTATTGTGCAAACTACGTACTTGAAATTTGAAATTTAAAGTAAGGTTGATTCTATGTTCTATGTTGCCACTCCAATCCTTGAATAGTATTCTCGAGGAAAACGAAGGACTTGTTCACAGTTACTAAATCAGTGAATCTATCTGAAGTGATAATTTATTTCATGATTCTCTACTAAGGTCAGCGAGGTGGAATGCAGCCATGATTGCAGTGTTGTACTAGACTACTTACTACTCGTAACTTTTCGGAATAGGTGGTTTAAAGAGATTTTTGGCCATCAAAATGGTCATAGTTGCGAGGTTGTGTGCTGCTTACACGATGGTTGAGGGATACTACGCTACTACTACTACTACTACTACTACTACTACTACTACTACTACTACTACTACTACTACTACTACTACCTGGCTAGTAGTACTCGTAGTACGGGTAGTAGTTGTGGTATTATATTTTGACAGTATTATAATCAGTAAGTTGTGCGAAACAGCGCTACCTAAGATGACTTCTTCGGAAATAAAAGTTCTTCTGTACTACTTGACGAAACTAAAATGTATTGTACACCTTTGATCGTTAAAATTGTTTGCATGAAAGGGAACGGAGGTTACAGGGCGAACACCCCTCTATGTACTGTACTGTTGCTGACAATCCTGCAAAATCCAGAAAAATTAGATGCCGCCAAAAAAACCCAGAAAAACACTTGAAATTGGAATCTACTAGTTAAAATAATTCTATTATCAAAAATGACTCAGAAACCTCTGAAATAAAAAGTTTGTTCCTTTTCAAACAAAAAAATGATTTCTTTGCCTGTGCCTTTGCCCTTAAAAAAGTCTTTGTCACCAATGTGGTCCCAACCCACTATTATCAGTGCTAGCAGCTCTTTTGCTGTTACTGTTACTATTAATATTACTATTACTACGCCAACCAATTTACGTATGCACAGCCAACAGCCAACAACATACATCTCAACAATGTTGCAACATGGCTAAAGGATGCAGCTGCAATGAAGAATAATTTTGAAAATGAGGAAGCTCTGGCTTTGAAAGGATATGCTCGGTATCAGATATGATGTAGCTGGTGGCCCTCATGCATTTCTCTTTCTTTTTTTTCAGGCACAAGAAGCGATGTAACGAGCTTCTCGCTGAAAGGACGCAGATTTGCTGCAGCTGGCGGTGGCGATAATAAGATATTGAAAAATCTGGACCATTATTCTGATTTCACGAGCGTTGGGATAGGCCGATTATGTTCCGCACATGTTTGCGGAATTAAAACTTTCGGATCCATCACCCCCAGAAACGAACGAAAGTCTAAAGAACGATCATTGGACCTAAAAGTCATAAATCGAAACTATGGATTCTTTGATGCAATCAGATTATGTAACTAGCTACAACTCATCGAACTAATATAACACCGGTATACTCCGTACAGATCTTTTCATAGCGCCCTTAGCCGTCGTGCAAGCTCTTCTGCTCTACTCAGTGCGTCTTCAGTTGCTGAAAAGTATGATTCCTCGTACCAGCTCTCCAACAAGGTGTAGAAAAGTTCTTTTCCACCGGAATGATCGATGTTTTGACTGTTCTGGTAATGGTGCAGGTATTGTTCGGCGACTCTCACAGTGGTTCTCGAAAACATCAAGATAAAGAACCGCATTGCCCACGATTTCACCAGATCGGGATGGCTCAGAAATGCTCTGGAATGGCATATATGATCCATGGCTTTGATCAGCCACTTGATTCGCACACGTTTGACGACATCGCCTTTGATGCAACCATTCATCGCTCGTAGTTCATCGTCCAGTGACACACCCTCAGCGACATCTTCTTCAATTGTAGAAGCCAGGTTCATGTACCATAGTCCATCACTGAAAGATATATAAGCAGTGCTGGCTTTAGGATCTGCATTTGCAGTGTGCCTGACATCAATGGCCTCAACAAGTTCGAGTGCATCAGCACCTTTGCACATTCCGAAAAAACCCGCGTCGAGTGCAACTTCGGCGTGTTTTCTCATTATTTCGGGTGTTATTGGTTCATCCTTGCGCTGTTCCAGCTCGATCCAACCGTCAGCCAGTTGATTCGCGTACGTGACCAGGATATCCTTGTGTGCTCGTGGTAGCCCCAAAAATACCCGATCAAAGCGATGCACATTGAGAGCGATATCAACATACATTCGATTCCGTACTCGAGAGGCAAAATCCCAGCGAATGTCGTCCTTGTGCTTGTCCGGTACTTCCACATTGTTGTCCTGGTCGTTGTTGTCATCATTCTTCATGAGGGCTGCCAGACGTTTAGGAAGTAATCGGAGTCCTTCTATTCGATCTCGGCTGTCCAAACAGACATCGGCCCAAGTATCTTGAACCCGAAAGACAATGAAGCCCATCAAACACAACCGTGCCAATTCGGTCCCAAACAGGCCCATGGCCCCCGATGCCGAACGACCAGTCAAGCCTCCGACTTTCCACAGCAGAACGTGGGGATCTGTTTCATTCCATACTTGGTTATCGTATGGTCTTTTGCGATAAACAATGCTCTGCAGAGCATAGTACTTTTGTTCCAAAGCCCAAGAGTATTTGTACAAAAGATACGCCAGGATATGACACACCAACAAAGGATATTTGACGGTGAATGGAATGTTGGGATCGGTACAAACAATCCCCACCAAATTCAGTGCCATGACGACACTCATTTTCCCAATTCCCTTTACAGGATAAATATAACATTTGTATACTGTATAGGCACCGTAGGGCAAAAACCGTGGATCTTGGTGTACCATAATCGTGGCTGCCAATGCAATCAAAACAGCCGTCCACGTCGGTCCCAGTACTGTGGCGGTGGTTCGAACGTTCGTGTATTTTTCGTGGTGATAATCTTTCAACTGTGCCCACAACATCGTGTTACCCCAGGCGGCAATGGTTACATCAGGAATCCATATTTGTTGGGCCACCAGGTAGGAAAAGGGCATGTAGGTCCATGCTGCCACAATCACGTCCAGAGGAAATCCCACTGTCTTGACGAGACTTAGGTCGTTAATGGCAAATCCCAAGAAGATTCCATTGTAGGCCAATTGTCCTGCAAACTCTGTTATAACGAAGTATTGTGCACCAAAGTGGAAAGGATCTTGACTTGCCAAAATGGCAGCTACCAAAGTAGCAAACACGTAGTACCACCATAGTGCACGCTTCGAAGTGGCCTTGCCACGTGAAACAGAAAATTCTCTTCCAATTTCGTTTTGATCGCGATCCCAATCCATATAGTCATTACCAGCATTGCATCCCAATTGAAAGATGAAACCAAAGTACAAACTCATCCAAAATAGATGGAAGTGGTTGTTATTGTTATCGTTATCATTGTTGTTGTTACTATGGTTATTGTTTTTGTAGAGATACAAAAATGACGTTACTACGCCCATCGCAGGACGACTGACCTGAAAGGCTTCACGTAGAACATTCAGGATGCGCACCATTATTATTATTTTGTTTTTCAAACTAAGCAAAGCAGTACAAGCAGATTGAAAACGATGCGCGAATTCAATTGTGTGTAATACCAATCTTTATAAATTATCATAATCCGCTATTATTACCAAACTACTACTATGTCTAGTACAGTACTTCGAAAGAACTTGGTACCAGGTACCAATAAAAATCTTTCACTTCAGTTGCTACAGCAACGAAAGCGTCAAATACTACTGACTACCTGGTAAGAATCAAGGAAGGCAAAAAATGGTTTCGTTTGCAATTCGATTCGTCGTCGTCGGTGACCAGAACACAGTCATCTTTCTCACAAAACGGAATCCTCAGGAATCCACCTGTCCGGGTGTCTGTACTATTGTTGCATAAAATGATTACTACTACTAGTAGTACTAAACTACCAGTACTAGTAGCGACTCTCTACTTCTAGTAGTCTACTAGTAGTACTAGTCTATTACTACTACACCACTACTCTAGCTAGTACTACTACTACTAGTACTACTAAAGCCTACTACTAGCTAGTAGTGGCTCTTATATATTTTTTTTATTATTAAAAAAACTTGGTTTGCTTGCTCGTTGTTCTTATTTGAAGCAGACTATTCTTCTTCTTCTTCTTCTTCTGCTTAATTTTATAAGTAATATGCTTCCAACTTGTGTGTACGAAAAGTAGACCTATCATTTTGCAGCGATGGAATTTTTCTTCTTGGGTTGTTTTGGCTGCTTAGTTTTTGGTAGCGAGACATCTTTTGTTTGTTTTTGCTGAATAAACGACATCATTATTTAACAAAAACGATGCAAGTATATAGGTATTATGGTATTATTCTTACGTTGACTATAATAATAACCTTGTGTGGTATGTTAAAACGAATCTTAATAGTATATCTGTATATCTCTGGTGTGAACCTTTGTGGTGTAAAAAAAGTCAAAAATTCTTTTGTGAATGCCACAAAAAAGAGTCGCACCATGAACAGTTATCAGAGCCTTTTGACAACAGTGTGCCAAGATGAGATGGAGAGAGAGAGAGGAAAACGTGCGTGATCAAGCACAGAGAGCATTGAAACTACGATTGCGAACGAGATTGGTATTCCGTGAAGGCAAACTGTAGGGCGAACTTCGTGATCGATTGGGTGCATGAAAGGATTTTTTATCAGCAGCAGTAACACCAAAGAATAACAACTGCTGATCTTGATCTTGTTGTGGTTCTTGTCCTCCTCCTCCTCCTACCTTAGCTCTCATGGCAGCCATACGCAATGACAGTAGAGATGTTGTCGAATCCGGTGACTTTACTTGACGAGGTGTTATTGTCTTCTTCTTCTTCTTTTGCAAATCTGCAGGTGGTGCCGCCAGTACTTGACGAATCACAGGGGATCTCAAGTGATCAAATGGTCTGCGACTGTTTGCAGTCATGAGATTTGTCTTTTTAGATAATGACAACGACAACGACGACTGGTTCATGAGTTGTGACTGGTGTGCCTTGTTGTTGTTGTTGTTGTGACGCATGGCACCCTTCAAGAACATGGAAGAGATATTCTTCATCTGTCCTTGTGGTTGCAACTGTAAGCCACCACAGGAGAACTGGTTCGTGCTGCTAGCATCAGTATCACTAATAGTAGCAATGTCTGGGATGGACAAGACGTGGAGGTTGGCCCGAACGCGACGACTGAGTTCTTCGGACGCACCTCGACAGCGTTTGGGTGTCGGGGGTGTAGTAGTATTGAGATCCGGCAATGGAGGAAAGGGCGTTTGGTAAGTGTAGTTTTGTTCCATCATCATCATTGTTGACGTTGTCATGTTTTTGTGTATGTCAAGAGGTTCGTTCGTTTGTTTGTGAAACCTTTTTGCTATTTCAATACAACTTCTTTATTGAAATTAATAGTCAACTCAAAGTATGTTATTATTATTATTTTGAGAATAACGAGAAGGAGAAAGAAAAACCCAAGTTTTCTAACGAGCCAAAGCAGGCGAAAAAATAGAGCACAAGCGCCATGTGTTGATTGTTTTTGTCATGCTTGGAAGAAAAGACTCGGGATGGTCTATTCTACGAAAATATTTGTGTTGATGTAGTAGTGAAAGGATGTAGAAGTATTGAGATCGAGGGCTTTAGTATACCTTTGACACTGCTGGCACTTCTTTTCGATTCGATTTGCTAAAAGAGGCAATTAAAGACAAGATTGGTTCATTTATTATTTCTAAGAGGTACCGGTACCACTACCAGGTACCTGGTAGTAGGTACCACTACTACTACTAGTAGTAGTCTACTACCTGGTAGTAGTACTAGGAGTAGTATTCTACTACCTGGTACAGTAGCTGGTAGCTAGGTTTCAGGTAACTGGCACTACCTGGTACCTCGAGCAAGGTTTCCGTAACGGTAGTACCAGTAGGTACCATGGTACCTGGCACCAATAAGTGACGGGGGTGGGGGGTTAAATAAAATCAATAATAATTAGTCGCAATTCCTTTCAAAAAAGACTACTACCATGGTAACAGTACTAAAATAATAATAGTAGTCGTAGCTACTACTAGTAGCTACAACTAGCTACTACTAGTAGTAGTACTAGTAGTAGATAAGAACTCTGGGCGACAGTAGTAATAGGTCTGGTGTTATCAATACTATTGTACTACAGTAGCTAGACTACTAGTCTACTACTAGTAGAGTACCTGGTAGTACTGGTACTGGTACTGGTACTGGTACTGGTACTGGTACTGGTAGTATTTCAGGAAAAGAGGATAGATGGCCAATCAAGGGGAATCCTGGTAGTACCAGTGTATCCGAGTACAACGAACTGAGATACTACTAATAGTTCCAGGTAGTAGTATTCGTTGTACTAGTACGGGTTAGTCATCACAACCCTTCTATTAGTTGTTTGAACCAATGCTACTAGCTACTCCGGAGTACTATAATAGTAGCTAGAGTACTGATAATAGAGTGGGCCTGAAGGAGTATTATTATTGGCTACTCTAGTTGACTAGTAGAGATCAAGTTGCGCCTTTATTACTCGCTGGTGCCTCCTGCATGTTGCTTTTGCCTGGAAATTTCTCTCGCCATCAGAAGCGACTTACTATTACTACTAAAGCTAGACTACTAGTAGTAGAGTACCACATAAAGTTCTGGTCTACTGTATTACTGTAATTTTGATAAGTACCCGTACCAGATACCGGTACTACTGACTACCACTGGCTGGGGACGCAATTTTACCAAGGTGGCCATTTAGGACTGTCCAAGATGGAATTCACAGACAGGACTTGTTCGACTAAAAACCTTTATTGGATTATATATTTTTTCTAAAGAATACTCCCAATATTTTACACATAGTACCTGGTAGTAAATGGCCAAAACATTACTATACAGAAAATACCTTCGTTTTAATTCCCGGTGACCTGCGAAAATTCGAACTGAATGTCAAAACGATGTTAAGTTTTCGGTACACTTCTTTCAATAGTCAATATCACAGTAAAAAATAAAAAGAACCAGTCAAATTTTTACTTATTAAATTAGTAGAATACTACTGGTAGTAGTACTACTGCTCCTGCCTAGCTACAACCTGTAGTATACCTGGTACAGTAGTAGCAGGAATAAAAAACTACTGCTGTAGGTACCAGGTACCAGGTAGCTACAGACTGCACGTACTGAGAGTAGTAACGATGGTAATACGTAGTACTCGTACCTGGTACCTGGTAATCAGTTTATTCACTGTTTAGTTTTTTTCACAGTCGAACTGGCAATCGCATGACAACTGCATTGACACAATAAAAAGAAAAAGAAATGATACACTGTTAATACTGTAGTTAATAATATTATAATGGCTTTGACAACGACACCACCACCACCTCTCATTATTTATTCTACGCCGACGTTGGGAGAGAAGCGCAAATGCATTGATTACAATTATCATAATTTGTCATTGGACAAAGTCCCATTGCCACCTTCCGTCAAACGAACTTCCATATCTCTTCAGCTCCAACACGACTGTTTGGAACATTTTTCGTCCTTTTCCTTTCCCTCACTCCAAACCGCTAGTAGTACTAGTAGTGATGATGATGATGGTGATGATGATGATGTCGTTCGATTGCGCTTGTTACCCCAAATCTCTACAACGTCATCATCAGCATTAAATGCTTTTCAGAATGCATTTGCTAGAATGCAACAAAAACACAGCAACAAAAACACGACTGATACTGATACTAGTCGCCAAGCGAGCGATAAGACTTCTTTGTCTACTTGTTCGTTGTCCGCCGTCGCGCTGCCAGAAGAACCTGTCAAACCATTGATACGAAAACAACAAGAAGAAGAACAACAAGAAGAACAGGAGTACAATTCCAAGTCAACGAGAGGACGATCGCCCATGCCGAAACTCCTCACGACCACAACTGCAACGACATTATCACCCGAACAAAAGCAAGCATTGTTGATTCGTCGATGTCAACAATTAGCACTGTCTCCCAAAAATCGACAACAACAGCGTAGATTCAACAGAACGACTTGGTCGAAAAGTCCTGTACGTGTTTCCAACGACAACACTACTAGAACAATCCGACGTGCACAAAGTGGTGGTGGACTCTTGCGTTGCTAAAGAATGAAAGAATAGCTACGTAGCTGCAGGTTCCGTTTCTTCTCACTCTTTTCTCTCAAGCATATATAATGTATATTGTAAACCATTCATAAACAGTATTTATTTATTTATTTCTTCAAACCAAACAATTCTTAAGGATTGTCTCGCCTGCTTCTTTAGCTAGCTAGCAGCTAGTTACTGTCCGCCTGTTTCCGGTTCGCAATAGTACCTACTACACCAATTCGGCTGCTGCTGTTCCGTCTACCACAACCAATGGAAAGATCGTTTCTGTAAGTTCCTTGGTGTAGACACCACCACTGCTACGTCTCTTGCTGCTACTCCTACTGGTAGTAGTAGTTGCTACCAGCGCTGTGTCTTGCTCATCCTGTTCTGTGTCCACTACTCTCAGCACTCCATCATGCAGCAGTGACTGTTGTTGCTGTTGCTGCTGTTGCTGCTGCTGCTGCTGCTGTTGTTGTAGATAGTACTCGTGCATGGACGGCAACCGTCCCTGCCAGGTACGAACGATCCAGTGGGTGTAAAACACGACCAAACAACCGGCGGCGAATAAAAAAATCCATCCGGCAGTATACCGGTAATGAAAATTTGCCGTGTGTTTCATATTGGACCAGTGGGGCCAGGTGTACTTTCGAAATTGATCTTCCGTGGCAGCAGCATTGCCCACAAGTTCTCCAAAGGCCCAAAAACCATTGGCCAATATCCACAACATACTTACAATGTAATGAACAATATCAATATACATATTGGTTCTGTTAGGGATGATGCTGTTTTCGTTGTTGTTGATGATGTTGATACTACTACTATCAGTAGTAGCCGCTGTAGCTGTAGCTGTAGCTGTAGGAGTGGGAACACTCCTGGAATGATGACGATGATGATGATGACGAACAAAACGGAACAACAGGTCCAAATTGAGTCCAATAGTAATTATAAACATGATTCCGTAACACAGAGGCAAATCCCGCGCCCACATGCAATCTTTTAGGATCCAAAAGTAAAAGTGAAGAGATGAATAGGTTCGAAAATCAGTCCGAAACGCAGAGCAACAGCAGGAGCAGGAGGGACATTGTGGATTCTGAAAGTCTTGGAATTGTTGTTGTTGTTCTATCGTTGCAATACTATCCTTTCTTCTTGTTATGGTTGATTCAAATAGGTTCAGCTGTGGTGGTAACAACAGGATCATGATATAAAAGAGACTGTACAAAAACACCGCCATTAAAAGGATCCAACGTGCAACAGTGTTGCCCCATTCGGCAAAAAACAGATTATCTTCATCTTGAACGAACCATAGTGTCCACAAATCACCCCACATCCAAATATATAATGCCAACCACCATAAACACAAAATAATGCCCTTGTACGTTTCTGCCGAAATAAGCATCCTACCTCCTTCTTGTTGTTGTTGTTGTTGTTGTGTTTGTTGGTTTCGGTTCCGGTTCTTCTTGTTGTTGTTGTAACAGGAAGGTATACAGATACATGTTACCATCATCCATATACCAGCCAATGTACCAAATAATAGTGCTGTACAGGTCCAACGTAATTGTAACCAGCTCCAATCTTTGGCAATCCATAATGCCAGTGCTACGTGTTCGGCACCACCACTGCCACTACTGCCACCATGATGTTGATAGGCCCATTCCAATGACAAGGCATAGGGTGGACCATCTTGTTGCCACCACCACCACCACCACCACCACCACCACCAGCAGCAGCAACCATAACAACACGGAGCTGTGGTTATCGTTGTTAGTGGTACTGTCTGCTCTGATGGTTCTACGTCTTGTTGTTCCTGTTGAACTTGCGATTGCAATTGCAATTGTTGTTGTTGCTGCTCTGGATGGTACGCAAATGATGATGACTCGGGCGTTATCAAGAGAAGCTGTTGGCGATGATCATCCGTAGTATCGTTCAATTCCATCTTTCACTTTTATTAGCAGTACTCTACTTTACTAGTCTAGCTACTAGCTGTCTAGTAGAGTAGCAATGGAGGTTTTGCTCTCTCTTTCTATGTTAAAAGTTAAAAGTTAAAATCACAACCCAAAAACTTTTTTTTTGTTTTCAACGCCCATCAACAAAAAAAGGATATCTTTATTTATGTATGGCCTTTTTATTCTCAACTGATCTGCTGCTGCTGCTGCTGCTTGCTCTGTATAAAGATAGATTGTTCCTTTATTGTGTCGTCAATGAAAATTCTGCCTGTAGTGTCGGAAGGATGTTGGTGATGATTATTATTTATTTGATGTTGTGTTCTGCTATTTTTTTTGGTTCCGTCAAAAGTTATCAAGGACAATCATTCCCGCCATCGGAACTTTTTATTATTAATAATAACACTATTTGTTGCTACTATTAATAGCGTAGAGTAGTCTACTGCTACTAGTAGCTAGCCTTTTTCCGCTAATTTTTTCTCGTTAGTCTACTATTGTTTTTTGCACGGTCAACGATGTTCCGAGGAAGGTGGCTAATTGAAGGCGGAGGTAGCAATTGCGTAGACCTAGCCTGCTCGGGTAGCTAGACTAGTAGTAGGTAGGCAATAATAATTGACCATTAGTAAAAAGAAACTATTCTTTCGATTTCAGACTAGCGGTACTACTAGACTATAGCTACTAGTAGCCAGCTATGGGACTCGAGTGTATACTACTAGTGGTAATACTACTAGTAGTAATGCAGCCGCTAATGGTCTTACCATCTCACTACTAAAGTGGAGGACACCTGCTCCTAATAAGACTACAGTTTACAGTTTCTAATAATTATTGTTCATGATTAGGCCAATGCTTAATGTTTAATAAAAAACTAACAAGAGAGGGGTCTGTCGCGTGGGCAGCAAAAGTCTCCTTTCTTTGGTAAAATTCACGAGACAGCACCTCTGTGGCAGTCTTTTTTCCACGAGACAGCGCCCTCTGTCTCGTGTGTGAAAAACGGATGGAAAACAGATGGCCCAGGGGGGAGACAGGCCCCTCTCTTGTGTTTTTTTTTATTAACCATAAGCATTGGCCTTCATTACTACTATCATCTACTCTACCATAATATTGAAACAAAACCAGCGAATGTAGTACACCTACTAGACTCCTAGCTACGCCTCCTCCTCGCTCTCTACAGGATTTGAGCCTCATTTGGTAGACCTTTTCGCCAATTCTCTGCATACAATATTCATACGTGTCAGCACTCTACCTACTACTAGTACAGTAGTACCAGTACAGAGTATTTTCATTCACATTCCCATTTAATGCCTGGTATGGTACTACTACTAGCTACTACAGTACTAGCAGTAGAGAACTCTACTCTCTACTAGCTACGCGAGAGTAGCAAGTAGTAGTTGTACCGGTAGTTAATAGTACTAGTAGACTACGTAGGAGTAGTAGAACCAGGCAGCAGGTAGTAGCAGTAGAGTAAATAATAATAGTAGCATCCTCACGTGGTTCCTTAAATACTAATAGTACTACTACCTTATTGATGATCACCACCAGGATACTAGTAGTACTAACTGGTACTACTTAGTAGTAGTAGTAGTACTTAGTACTATGGAACGGCCCCCCGGTAGCTAGTTGTACTTACTACTAGTACAGTAGTACTACTGTAGCGAGTACCAGTACTGCTGGTCGAGTTCAATATTTAGAACGTCAATCACGACGGTCTTATTTATCACCTACAGTAGTACTAGTAAAGTAGTACGGCCACTACTACAGTACTCTACTACTACGTAGCTAGTACTGTAGGAGGAGCTTTGAAAGAAGTGCTTAAGCTCTTTTCCTTCTTTTTCTTCTCTCTCTCCATGCGCGGTACCGGTACAAACCTTACTATTTCTCCCCAGCTAAACACTCCCAACTCCAAACTCCAAAACTACTGCGTGCTCGTATAATATGTAGAGTAAATACTTTCATATAAATATATAAAAAACATTAAAAGATGTCCTGTACAGTTCGAAGAACTGTGATAATAATTGGTGTGGCTGCAGCCGCAATTCATCTCTGTATCCAGACGAACCTGAGAGCGAGTGCTATTTACACAAGCACTAAGAAGGGGGCATTCAGAAGGAATCGTAATGATTCAGCAATGGATGCCATCTTCGCGGAGGAATCGCCTGAAGCTGATTGGGCGTCCCCTAAAACGATGGAGAATGGTTCCACTTCAGTACTAACTAATGCTGCATCGAAGGAGCATGCTGAAGTTCGTGATGCTACAGCGAGTCCAGCCACAAACACGGCTATGGCCAAAGATAATGACACGTCTACACAGGCGCCATCAAAAGTAGTAGAAGGTCTACCGGTAGATTTGCAAAGAGCATTGCCCAATTTGTTCCTTGCGGGAGTACAAAAGTCCGGAACGACCGCCATTTCTGTTTTTCTTGAGCAGCAAGGTATGGTCTGCGAATCGGAAGTATTCGAAGGCGAACCAGGAAGCTTTTACAGCAAGAAGGAAATTCAGTTCTTCAATAGCGAACCACGATACGAATTGGGACCTACATTCTACGCGAAGCACTACC
>Ga0100398_1003080_pt1 | contig 13698 bp, 12 predicted proteins | sample CryGeymeta201522_FD_81568 | JGI IMG/M metagenome (GOLD analysis project Ga0100398, IMG submission 81568) | Groundwater microbial communities from Crystal Geyser aquifers in Utah, USA - Crystal Geyser metaG 2015-22 | ecosystem: Environmental > Aquatic > Deep subsurface > Groundwater | place: USA... | reverse complement strand
TCCGTGGTATTGGCTATTACACCAAAAATTTAGTCGAAGCTCTCCAGCACGAAATAAAAACTAACCCCGACTATCAAGATTTTCAAATAAATTTAATTAGTAATTGGAAATTAGAAATTGGAAATTACGATCTAATTCATTATCCTTATTTCGACCCATTTTTCTTGACTTTACCTCTCACCAAAACTCCGTTTATTGTTACCGTTCACGATTTAATTCCCATCCAAATAGCTAAAACAATTCCCGTCGGATTATTAACTAAATTATTTCCTAAAGGATTATTCCCAAAAATATTTCCTATTGGTATTAAAGGTTTTCTCAAATGGCAAATTCAAAAATATAAATTAAAAAAGGCCAAATACCTTTTAACTATCAGCCACACTTCCAAATATATTATTCACGACATTCTCAACTATCCCAAAGACAAAATATTTACCACCTATCTCGCCGCCGATCCATCATTCAAAATGATAACTAATTCACAATTACTCCAAAACATTAAAACAAAATATAATCTACCTGATAAATTTATCCTACATTTAGGTGACATTGGTCGGAACAAAAATATCCCCAGATTAGCCAAAGCCTGTCTTAAACTAAAAGTTCCTTTAATTATTGCTGGTAGTAGTGCAGTTAAAAAAGTACCCAATGATCCTTGGACAAAAGATATAAAATGGGTCCAAAATAATCAATCTAAATATTTAAAAAGCATTGGTTTTCCCGATGATGACGACAAACCCGTAATATACAATTTAGCCACCATTTATTGCCAACCATCATTATCAGAAGGGTTTGGATTACCTCTACTTGAAGCCATGCAGTGCGGTACTCCTACCTGTTTTTCCCAGCATACTGCCCTAGCCGAAGTCAGCGATTATTCCGGCCTATCTTTTGACCCTTATTCCATCCCTGATATTGCCAAAAAATTAAAATTAGTTTTAGATAACAATAAATTACGCCAAGAATTAATTGATAAAGGTCTAAAAAGAGCTAAATGTTTTTCCTGGCAACTATGTGCCATAAATACACTTGCTGTTTATCGTTTATGTCAATTAAATGCCCAAAAGTAAGCAACATTTTATTTCCGTTATAATTCCCGCCTACAAGCAAGCCGAAACCATTCGTCAAGATATATATTCGATATACGACACCCTTGAAAGAATTCGGTATGATTACGAAATTATTGTGGTCATCGATGGTCTCAGTGTTGACAACTCTCAAAGTGAACTAAATAAAGTAAAGTTAAAAAATCTTAAAGTTATTGGATATAAAAATAATCACGGCAAAGGCTACGCCGTCCGCTACGCCATGGCCCGAGCCAAGGGTGACTATATTGCTTTTATTGATGCTGGCATGGAAATTGACCCCAATGGTTTATCCCTTATTATTGAACAATTAGAGTGGTACGAAGCTGATATAATTGTGGGGTCAAAACGGCATCCAGCCTCTATAGTTAAATATCCATTTCAGCGAAAAATTATTTCTCTTGGAGCTCAAGTAATTTCCAAGTTTTTGCTAAATATCAATGTCCGTGACACTCAAGCAGGCCTAAAAATTTTTAAACGTAAAGTCCTAGAAACCGTACTACCTCGACTATTGTTAAAAAATTACGCCTTTGACTTAGAGTTACTATCAGTTTCCAATCGCCTAGGTTTTACTCGAATTTACGAAGCCCCAATAAAACTGTCCTACGATTTTACCAGTCTAACCCATGCCAGTGGACTAAAAATAATCTTTAATTGTCTTTACGATGCTCTTGCCGTTTTTTATCGATTACGAATAAAAAAATATTACGACAACAAAAATAAACGTAAATGGATTTACGATTCTGAATTAGATATGAGGATAAATACTGGATCATGATCAAATCACAAATTTTTTTTTCAATAATTATTCCAGTTCGAAACAAGAATGATTATTTGCCTGAAACTAAACAAAAATTATTACAACAAACTTACCATAATTACGAGCTTTTAGTAATCACTGACAAAATATCCCCAAACCCTTGCATAAAACGCAACTATGGAGCTAAAATTGCCAAAGGCCGTTATCTATGTTTTCTCGACGATGATTCATTTCCAGACCCAAATTGGTTAAAAAATATTAAAAAACAAATCGATATTTATCCAAATTATGCTGCATTTTGTGGTCCGACTCTAACTCCATCGACTGACAATATTTTACAAAAAGCTTCAGGAAATGTTTGGTCGTCGATCATGGGAAGTGGAGGAGCAGGGATTTTTAGAAGTCAGATTTCAAAACCTCGTTTTGTCGACGATTACCCCACCGTTAATTTAATTGTAAAAAAAACTGTATTTAATAAAATAGGTGGTTTTAATATCAAATATTGGCCTGGTGAAGACACTATTTTTTGTCTCGACTTAATCAAAAATAATCAACAAATATATTATCATCCCAGTATTATCGTGTATCACCATCGTCGAGAAATTTTAAAAGAGCACTTAGCCCAAACCAATCGTTATGCCCTACATCGTGGTCATTTTGCCAAAATTTTTCCCAAAAACAACCTCAAATTAGGCTATTTAATACCTACATTTTTTACATTGTATTTATTAACTATTCCATTTCACAAATTACTTTTACCATTATATTTATATCTTTTTCTCCTATTTATAACCTTTATTGATATTACTTTTAAATCAAAAAATATTTTACTAGCACTATTGTCTATAATCACCATTTTTATAACCCACATCACCTATGGTATTTTATTTATAATCGGTTTTATAAGTCCCGATTTAAAATTTAAACCAAGGAATTGATTTTATACTCCTACCCATATAGTATTAGTTTATGAAAAATAATAAAATTAAAATAGCTATTTCCTATCCTCCATTAATAAATTCAAAGGGTAATGCCTTTTTAGGTCAAAATCGTCAGTTTCAGTGGACCAATACTGGTAACGTAATTTTACCTGTCATTCCCGCTTATGGTGCTACCGCTCTCAAAAAACTAGGTTATAAAGTATTTTGGGATGACGCCATTGCCGAAAAAATTCAATACGATATTTGGCTAAAAAGAATTACAAAGTACAAACCAAATATTATTTTTATCGAATCTAAAACCCCCGTCATTAAACGCCACTGGGAAATTATAAATCAATTGAAAATTCAATCATTAAAAATTAAAAATTATAAATTAAAAATTGTGTTAATGGGTGATCATGTCACCGCTTTACCTGAAGAATCATTAAATAATTCAAAAGTTGATTATGTTATCACTGGTGGCGATTATGACTTTATGATGTTAAATCTTGTCAACCATATTTATCACAAAAAGAAACTCGAACATGGTTTTTACTACCGCGCTACCGCGCCATCACGCCATCGCGCCATAGTCAACTCCGGTAAATTTGCCCTAAAACACCACAATCTAGATAGTCTACCAATTATTGATCGCAAACTAACTAACTGGAAATTATATGGGTATAATAATACCAATTTTAAATACAAGCCCGCTGCCTACATCATGACTGGACGCGATTGCTGGTGGGGAAAATGTACTTTTTGTAGCTGGACTACTACTCATCCTGGCAACACTTTTCGCAATTTTTCCGTCGACCATACTATCAAAGAATTAAAATATTTGGCGTCTTTGGGCATTCGTGAAGTTTTTGATGATACTGGCACACTTCCCATTGGTCCTTGGCTTAAAGATTTTTGTGAGCAACTAATCAAAACTGGTTTAAACAAAAAAATTGCCCTTGGTTGCAACATGCGTTTCGGGGCTTTAAACCAAAAACAATACAACATGATGGGCAAAGCCAGATTTAGATTTATTCTATATGGTCTCGAGTCAAGCAATCAAAATACACTCGACCATATTTTAAAAAACACCAAGGTTGAAGACTCGCGCAAAACTCTAATTATGGCCAAAAAAGCCGGTCTCCAACCCCATTTAACCATAATGGTCGGTTATCCCTGGGAAACAAAACAAGATGCAATTACGACCCTAGACGAGGCCCGATCTTTGTTCAAAGACGGTCTGGCCGATTCGATGCAAGCCACTATTGTTGTCCCTTATCCTGGCACTCCATTATTTGCCGAATGCCAAAAAAATAATTGGTTAAAAAGCACAGATTGGAATGATTACGACATGCGCGCTCCAGTGATGAAATCACCAATTTCCAACCAAGAACAATTGAATCTCGTCCACGGTCTTTTTCACGGAGTGCTGACACCAAAGTTTTTATGGCGTAAAATAGCTAGTATCAGAAATGTTGATGACGTTTCTTATCTTTTTAACTATGCCATTAAATACCTCAAAAAACTTCAAGACTTCCCCAAAAGTTAGCATCGTTATACCCACCCTAAATTCTGCAAAAGTAATCAAAAAATGTCTCGACTCGATTGTTATTCAAAAATACACAAACTACGAGATATTAATATGTGATGGTGGATCAACGGACGAGACATTAAAAATAAGTAAAAAATATAATTGCAAAATATTAAAAAATAAACTAAAAACTGCCGAAGCCGGTAAGGCAATTGGTTTAAAAAATGCTTTAGGAAAATATATTGCTTTTATTGATTCAGACAACATACTTCCAACTACAAATTGGCTATCAGAAATGATCAATCCTCTGGAGTACGATAACACCATAATCGGCTCCGAGCCCTGGGAATTTACTTATCGCAAAAGTGGGGGATTTATAGAACGGTATAATGCCCTAATTGGTGCTAATGATCCTTATGCCTATATTACGGGAATATCCGACCGTAAAAACTATATTAACCATCGTTGGACTTCACAAAAACTTGAAACACAAGACAAATCAACATATCTAAAAATTACCCTAATGCCCAGGCAAACCATACCAACTATTGGTGCCAACGGAACTGTATTTAGAGCTTCATTTTTAAAATCACAACCTCCTACAGACTATTTATTTGATATAGATACTATTTCTAGTGCATTAATCAAAAACAGCAAACCTCTATATTTTGCCAAAACAAAAAACAGTATTATCCACACCTATTGCGAATCGTCCATACCCAAATTTTACAAAAAACAAATGAGACGACTAAAAGATTATTATCATTATAAATCTATCAGAAAATTCAATTACCAAAACACTTTTAGTTTTACCAATATAAAATTTGGACTTTACACAATATTAATAATTCCTATGCTAATTACCACCATAAGGGGTTATTATAAAAAACCTGATATTGCCTGGGCTTTTCATCCACTTGCCTGCATTATTACTTTGTATTGTTATCTTTATGTCTCAATTTTATATTTATTAGGGTTTAGCGTTACTCAGTCAAGAACAAATTGGAGACAATAATGATAATTCACATTACCCCTTTTTTTAGCCCAAATATAGGTGGTGTCGAAACATATCTCTCCGATTTAATTGATATCAGTACCAAAAATAAATTAAAAACAGTTGTTGTTACCTATACTCCACTCACCACTAATGCCAAAACTAAATTTCATGTTAAAACAAAATACAATAAAATATTTCGTATTCCCCATTTTGGTCACAATCTATTTCACAAACTAGAAAAATATCCCTTGTTAAATTTAATTTATCTCACTCCATATTTACTAATCGTCTCAATTATTATTTCATTTAAATACCGTAAATCAAAAAATATCATTCATGCCCATGGACTAAATAGCGCCATAATCGGCTATATATTAAAATCAATATATAAGTGGCCACTAATTGTCAACATTTATTCAACATACGACAACGTCAACTTTAGTGGTTTTTTTTACAAAATAATTTGCCAAATATTAAACAAGTCTGACAAAATTTTAACCCAATCAAATCAATCAATATTGCAACTAAAAAAATGGGGGGTTAATCCAAATATTATTGACCGCTATTATCACTGGGTTGATTTAAACAGATTCAAGCCAGCAAAACGTAAACCAAATGACAAACTAAATTTTTTATTTATCGCCCGACTCATTCACCAAAAAGGCGTCAACATCATTGTAAAATTAGCAAAACTGTTCCCCTTATATCAATTTAATATTGTCGGCAATGGACCCCAATACCACTATTTATTATCATTAAAATTAAATAATTTAAAAACATTTGGCGATATTCCTTATTCCAAATTGCATACTATTTACCAGCAAAACGATATATTATTATTCCCTAGTTTATATGCCGAAGGTTGGGGTCGTACGGCCATGGAAGCTGTCGCTTGTGGACTACCAGTCCTTGGCTCAAATCTTGGTGCCATACCCGAAAATTTAAGTCCCAAAGTTTCAATTTTGTTTAAACCAACTATTAAAAATTTCCAAAAAAATATTAAAAAGGTCATTCTCTTAAAAAAGAATTGTCGGACCTACGCCCTAAACAACTTTTCTACCAAAAACTTTAATTCGTTACTCAATCTATACAAATCACTCCAAAATTAATTTATTTTTATAGAATAAGTTTCTTATTTTTGTTATTACACTCGGTATTCTAAAAGACCAAAACCTAGTTCTTTTGGAAGCCAATCCTATATATTGTCTTACCGTCATTTTCCCAGTTACCGCCATAACTTCTTTGTGATTATCTAAATTTAACAATCTTTCAACCAACTCATCTATATAAATATATTTAAATTTACGTTTATTACTCCCCACCATCATCATCAAACCCCCTTGGGTAAAAAACCCTAGATAATTTTTTATTTTATCGATAGTTGTTCTAATCTGTTTTTTATATCTAAAATCTCTATACAAAACCACACCAGGATATACAATATAAAAATTTTTATCCAAATTATTTTTAATATATTTCAATCCCATCACTTTAGAATCAATATAAAAATTTCCTGTATTATTTTTACGAACAATACCATCTTTATCAAAAACCATCACCGTTGATACATAAATTAGTTTTGCAACACTTATTTTTTTACAAATTTTTACAATATTTTTAACACCAACTACATTTACCTTATAAAAATCTTCCCACTTACTCGACTTATTTTCCGTTGCCAAATAATACACAATATCTCCTGGTTTAATTTTATCTTTCAAAAAATTATAATTTGCTACATCTCTGCCAACTAGCACAAAATCAGTCTTATCTTTTTTTAATTGATCTTGCAATACCGTCCCCACCATCCCCGTCCCACCAATCAATACTATTCTAGGCTGTAGCTTCAACATAAAAACACAGTCGTTCATGAATTGGTAAATCTAAAACATCAATATCTGGACAATTACCTTGTTTATAAGTAACAACATTTACCTTGGTAAAACCACATTTTAATAATAATTTTACAAACATTTCTACATCATACATCCACTGATGACCTCGAATAAATATATTTGAAAACTTGCTTACATCCTTGTCATATCCATAAAATTCTTGACAAAATTCATTACTGTTTTTATAATTTACCATCAGTTTTCTAATATCGGGCAAGACTACCCGCAACAATCCTTTTCTCCCCAGCACTCGACGACATTCTCGTAAAATTTTTTCTGCCTCATACTTTTCAAAATGTTCCAAAACATTAGAACAATAGATGTTATCAACCGTATCTGATTTCAATGGCAATGACCTTCTAATGTCAAAATACCTAATTTTAGGCCATTTAATAACATACGACTTATCCAACAAGCCAAGTCTTGACACCAAACCTGTCAAATTTAATTTACCCAATAGTGGCAATAGTCCGTAATCAAAATTTATCCACCCGACAGCAGAGAACGGTCCCGAACCTAAATTAATATTAACCATAGACTATTATATAATAGAGTATAACCAACTATAAAATTTATATCCACCATAAAATTGAATTTGTGGCTTTCGTAGTTTTTTCAAAACTCCCACTATTTTTGCGTCACTATTTCTCGATATTAATTTATAAACCCATATTTCATAAAGGCAGCACTATTTATGGTTATACTATATTTGGTCCAAATGTCGAAATAGGGGATTACACCTACCTTCATTCACCCTTTCATCTTTCCCATATCAAAATTGGTAAATTTTGTTCCATTGCTCAAAACTTTGCCGCTCTCAGCCACCAACATAACTACAAAAATTTCTTCAATTACAAATTTAATAACGAAATAAATTCTCCCTTTACTGCATCACACTACAAGCATACTGATACCGTCAACGATATCCGCACTATCACAATAGGCAACGACGTTTACATCGGTTTTGGAGTCATAATTTTACGGGGAGTCACTATTGGTGATGGAGCCATCATTGCTGCTGGCTCAGTTGTCACCAAAGATATTCCATCTCACGAAATTTACGGCGGGGTTCCAGCCAAATTTATTAAACACAAAGTAATAACTAATCATAAAATAAAAAACTTTGATTTTGACGACCCCAACTATTTTCAAAAGCTAGACAAACTACTAACCCGTTATGATCAAAAATAAAAAGATTCTTATCAACGGTGTGACTCTAGTTTCTGACGGTTTGTTTCCACACCTTCTTACCAAATATAGATATTTTCAAAGCCAGGGTTATCAGCTCTATATTCTCTGCCCCGACAAAATATATCCACTAAATACAATTGACGATGTTTATACCTACAGCAAACAACAATCGTTTTACAAAACATTACATTCAGGAAATATAAGCAAGTTTACATATATTATTCTTGCCTTAACGGAAAATATAAAAGCTTTGGTAAATATAAAAAAAATCATTAAATCTGACTTTGATATTATCTACTCTCAATCATCAGTATTAAATCTAACTTTAATTCCATTTATCCTCAAAATTTTTCGCAAAAAGACCATATGGGCAACCATCTTTGACAACACTGTTCCTCTGTTTGACCCCGGTAATCCCATTGTTCGCCTTTTGGCATGGATATTCTTTCATTTCAGTTTAGTTTTACTCAGGCAAGCCGATTTAATTTTTGTAATATCAGAGGATCTTAAAAATTATTTACATAAAAATGGTTTTAAATTAAGGCAATTAGCCGTCACTGGCAATGCGATTGAAACGGATACTCTACGACTCGCCAAAAAATCCCCAAAATACAATTACGACTCACTGTATGTTGGTAGAATCAATGAAACCAAAGGCATTTATGACTTGCTAGAAGTTCTCAAAATTATCACCAAGACATATCCTAGCTTTACTCTTGCCATAATGGGTTCAGGTGATAGTCCAACTATTAAAAAATTTAAAGAAAAAATCAATGACTACAATTTGACTCGAAATGTAAAATTTTTGGGTTTTCAAATCGGTATCAAAAAATACTCCATCATCAAAAGCTCCAAAACATTTATATTTCTAAGTCAGAGCAAGAGTGAGAGTTTTGGAATTGCTCTACTCGAAGCCGTCAGCTGTGGTCTACCTGCCATCACCTATGATCTCTTGCCATATAGGAGCTTGTACAAGTACCATGAAATTTATTCGTATCCCATTGGTTCAATTGGAGAGATTGCCCAAAAATTAATTGAAATATTTAAACACAAACAATTTGTTAACCTACCAGGCAAAAAACTTTTAGGTAAATATTCGTGGGAACATATTGGTAAATTAGAGTTAGATCACATCAACAAAATACTCAAATGAAAAACATCTATTCCAATCTCTATTCCAAGCCAGATGTTTTAAAATTAAAACACGACACCCCCAGATTCCAGATAATGTTATCACTAGCTTCCACTCTCGATCTAGACAATAAAAAAATCTTAGACATCGGCTGTTATGATGGCACCTTTCTCAAATTGTTTAAGAATAAAACAACCAAATTATACGGTATTGATGGCAACCCCCAGTCAGTTAATCGCGCCATAAAAAATAAGATAGCGGCTACACAATACTTTTTTGACGACAAAACACCATTTCCTTTTGCAAAAAATTCTTTTGATTTGGTGGTAATAGGAGAAATAATCGAACACATATACGATACCGACTATTTTCTTGAGGAAATACACCGTGTACTAAAATCGGGTGGACATTTATTGTTATCAACACCAAACATTGCTTCTCTTGGTCGTCGCATATTTTTATTATTGGGAATTAATCCAATAATTGAAATTTCTCCGAATTATGAGGACAGTTGCGGTCACATTCGCTACTTTACCCGAAATAGTCTCCAGCAATTATTCGACCATCACAAATTTAGTCAGGTCAATTTCTCCTCCGACATTGTCAATCTAAGCACTACTGGCAAACTGTTTTCTAGAATCTTGGCCAAATTATTTCCCTCTATTGGACAATCTATAATCGGTCTTTATAAAAAAATCTAGGTTTTCGAGTTAAGCTGAATCAAAGCATCATTCGCCAATTTGTAGCCAGGAGCCAATTCCAGAGCCTTTGTCATACTCTTTTGGGCATTTTCGATTTCACCAAATTGGACCTGAACTATTCCCATTATGTACCATGATTGTGGGTTCATTTGATCAAACTGCAACAACCTAGTCGCATCCTGCATAGCGCGTTCCATATTTTTTTCATTAAGATCAATTTGCACCAGCGACATATAAGTTTGAAATAAGTTTGGATTAATCTTAATTGCTGTTTCATAGCTTTCGCGGGCCAAATCAAGTCTGCCAATTTTAAAAAAAATGTTTGCCCGATTATGATAAGCATCGGCATAATTTGGCTTGACAATTGTCGACTGGGTAAAACCCTTTATTGCATTTTGATAATCTTTCAATTTATCGTAATCATCCCCAATATTGTTCCAGGCGTTATGTGAATTTGGTGATACCTGACAGGTATTGACCCACAAATTATGGTTTGTTTGCCAGTCTTGATTACGGAGGTATGTTCTGATCACTGACAATATTAATATTAACACAAACAATACACTCGAAATTAATTTAAAGTACTTGGACAAGTCATAAATGATATACCCCAAAAATAGGCAAAAGCCCATTGAACCCAAAAATAAATACCGTTCTGCAACCAGCCAGCTAACTTTTACTGGTGCCATCGATGGTGCCGCCGCCGCAAATATAAAAATTAAAATAAAAAAATAATTTTTGTTTTTAAAGTAAAAATATCCAACCATTACAATGTACAACAAAATTAATGCCCAATTTAACCAATTTGGAAAAATATACATTGTGTGATACAGAGTCAAATCAATAGGGAACCACATCAATTGTAGATACTTGGCAATCGAGGTAGGGTATTGGAAAAAAGGATTATAAAATAATCCACCAGAAGCATTTATACCAGAGTTTACCGCCGTAATCCGCACCATTATGGCAGGCCAAGCCCAAAATCCAATGATAGTAATAAACACTAGACCAACCAATAAGAACTTTGCCCAACCAATTTTGTATTTTCTCTTCCAGTCATATGTGATTGCGTAAATTATCGCTACAAAAACAAATGAGAAAAAACGTATCTTATCGACAAATAAATTCAATGCGATTGATGCCAACAGTGGAAAGATATATTTTTTGTCGTCAGTTTTTATATAACTAATAAAAAGTATTATCGATATTAAAAAAGCTAACGCCATAATCAAATATGGTTTTCCCGAAATCCACGATACGACCTCAACGTGTAACGGCATGGTGGCAAATAGCAAAGTAGCAATTTGAGTAATAATTTTTTGTCGAGTTACCAGATACATGAACACAAAACCCAATACGATGACAGACAGATACACCAATAAATTAAACAAATGGTAGGGGAATGAACCAGCAAATCCAAATATTTTAAAAATTAAATAATTGGATAGAGAAACAATCGATCCAGACATAGCAAAACCAAAATCACCAATCAGAGGATTATTGGTAATGGTCGCGTAATCATCAGACACAAAATTACCATTTAAAGAGTTTAGATATAGGACAGCAACACCAACACACAGTCCCACCAAAAATTTCCAGTTACTCTTGACAATGGCTATAAATCCGTCAAATTTAGTTGTTATCTCAGTTTTTACAATTGCCATCTGTTCAACCTGTTTTTTTAATTTCTTAATTTTCCTTTGCGACATAGTCCATTTTAGCAAAATATTTTGCTAGTTTATCAACACTGTGACGTAATCTCAAATTTACCTCATCAACTGCCAACAAATCAATTATCGACGTCTTGCTAATACTTTTATTATGATATTTAATCGGCCTTGAATGTTCGTTTGCATATGATTCCAAAATATTATTTAATAGCTTTTTATTCACCGATTTAAAATCACTCATCACAATTTCATCAAATTTTACCTTTATATATTTATTAATAATCTCAACATAATTATCTTGATCAAATCCATTTGTTTCATTACAAACCGACATAATATTAGTAAACAATATCTTTTTAGCACTGGTTTTCTCCATTACCCCCCGCATTCCTCTTGGTAAAAAATTTGTCAGCACCGACCCATACAAGCTCCCTGGACAAATAATAATCAAGTCTGCTTTATTAATCACTTGTATCGCTTCAGGATTCGCCTCAATTTCGGTCGACAACCAAACCTTATCAATCATGTCCAGCGACATTCTTTGGTCATCCATATTGTGTTCACCAATATACTTTTTACCAGATTTTGTTGCAAAACAAACATCAACTGGGTCAAGTGCTACTGGAATAACCCGACCACACAAATTTGCTTGCGTCAGTGTCGAGAATAAACTATCAACTTTTGACAAACTTCCCGCCCTTTCCGCCATAAATTGGAAAAATAAATTCCCAAAATTTCTTCCCCGTCCATCACGATACTTGAGCATTTCTTGCCAATGTTTTTTTTGCTCACCGTCATTCCACAGTGACATTAATGATCGCCAATAATCCGAAAAAGCCAAAACTAATCCTCGTTCATCAGTCCGAATTCTCCCAGTGTCACCACCACTATCAAAAGTTGTCACAATTGAATTAATATCACTAAAACCAGCCTTAACCAAAGCTTGATTTACAATCGGCATCCCCGAACCACCACCTATTGTGACTATCATTCACCTAGTATACTACCTCATTTAAGTTATAATCTTATCAATGGAACTACTAAACGAAATTAAAAACATCATCAAGTGGCACGAGCTTCTCTGGCAAATGGTTGGTCGCGAAGTCAAATCACGCTACAAACAATCAATTCTAGGTTATTTTTGGGTAATACTAAATCCTTTGGCTCAAATGTTAGTTATGTCCTTTGCCTTTTCCATCATACTTCGTATTCCCACCAACGCCGCCTCAAATATTCCCTACTCTATTTTTCTGTTTGTCGCCCTCTTACCTTGGAATCTCTTTGCCAACTCGCTTTCTTCTTCAGCTGCCTCCCTTGTCAGTTCCGCCTCAATCATCACCAAGGTCTATTTTCCTCGCACTATTTTAGTGTTATCAACCATTATCGCCAAAATCATCGATTTTCTCTTTGCCCTAATCATCCTCATTATTTATATGATAATTTATCAAATACCCATCAATCTAAACATTCTTTGGGTTATCCCCATTTTTTTTATCCAACAAATATTTACCCTTGGTTTATCACTTTTTTTTGCTGCCAGCAATCTACTCTATCGCGATATCCAATATTTACTCACACTCATAATTACCCTCTGGCTTTATTTAACCCCCGTTATTTATCCCGCCGACATTGTTCCTGACAAATTTAAAATATTTTTCCAACTTAACCCCATGGCCGTAATTATTAATGCCTATCGCCAAACCGTACTTGGAGGAGGCAGTCCCAACTTATTAAGTCTTTCTATCGCTCTAACAGTCTCGATACTAACGCTCTATGCTGGTTTTTCCTATTTTAAATCCCGCGAAAAAATCTTTGC
>Ga0100398_1003074_pt1 | contig 13709 bp, 10 predicted proteins | sample CryGeymeta201522_FD_81568 | JGI IMG/M metagenome (GOLD analysis project Ga0100398, IMG submission 81568) | Groundwater microbial communities from Crystal Geyser aquifers in Utah, USA - Crystal Geyser metaG 2015-22 | ecosystem: Environmental > Aquatic > Deep subsurface > Groundwater | place: USA... | reverse complement strand
TTGTCCTGATGATTATTCTAATTATCGGGATTACCATACCCACAGCGCCGGGATTTATCGGAAACTGGCACTTCTTCTGCGTCCTTTCGCTCAGTCTGTTCAGCATTCCCCGAACAGATGCTTTCACCTTCGCCGTCATCTATCATTTCCTGTCCATCGGGACCACGATCATCCTGGGGTTGATATTTTTACCCTTTAATAAATTTTCCTTCTCCGGTCTCAACCTTCAGCTTCCCAGGGAACAAGAACGAGGGAAAAGCAATAGTAACCTTCCTGTTTAAGGTGGGCTTTTTGTAAAGCTCTCAGGAACCATTTTTTACTTCCAGGCCATAGTTTTTAATCTTTCTATGAAGATTGCTCCGTTCCAAACCAATAGCCTCCGCCGTCCTTGAAACATTCCCCTCGTACTCCCGCAGTTTTCTTGCGAGATACCGCTTTTCAAAATTCATCTTTGCCAGCCGGTAAGAATTTATAGCATACCACGAATCATCCCCATCAACATTTTGACTTTCGGGAACTAAGAGAGGGATATTACTGCCGGAAATTACGTCTTTTGGAGTCATAATAACCAACCGTTCAATAACATTCTTTAACTCTCTTACATTCCCAGGCCAGTTATGCTCCATTAATACAGCCAGGGCATCTTCGGTCATTGATTTCTCAGTCTCCCCTTCTTTTATAGCGAGTTCCCCCAAGAAACGACTGACTAAGAGAGGGATGTCCTCTTTCCTCTCTCTAAGGGGAGGAACTCTTAAAGGAATGACATTGAGCCGGTAGTAGAGATCCTGCCTGAATCTCCCTTCTTCCATCTCCTTTTCAAGATCCTTGTTGGTAGCGGCAAGCACCCGAACATCTGTGGCGATAAGCTTGGACCCCCCTACCCTCTCAAACTTTTTTTCCTCGAGAATCCGGAGAATCTTTGCCTGAGCCTTCAGACTCATATCGGCAATCTCATCGAGAAAAATCGTCCCCGAATTCGCCAGATCAAACTTCCCCCTCCTTTTTTCTGTAGCTCCGGTAAAGGCCCCCTTTTCGTGACCAAAAAGCTCGCTTTCTATCAATTCTTCCGGTATGGCAGCACAATTGACCTCAATAAACGGTTTGCCTGCCCTTTTGCTCTGACGATGTATTGACCTGGCAACGAGTTCCTTTCCCGTGCCATTTTCCCCCATGATTAAAATCCAGGCATTGGTCGGGGCTACAAGACCAATCATCTCTCTTAATTCTAAGGTCGGCCCACTGTTACCGGTAAGTTCGTACTCCTGGGTAACTTTCTGTTTTAATAATATATTCTCCTCTTCTAAACGGACCATGTCCGAGACATGATTGGCAATGAGGATTACCTTTTCCAGGGAGAGGGGTTTTTCAATAAAGTCAAAAGCCCCGATCTTCGTTGCCTTGACCGCCGTTTCAATTGTCCCATGGCCCGAAATCATTACTACCCTTATCTCGGGATTTTCAGACTTAATTATTTTGAGCGTCTCAATTCCATCGATCCCCGGAAGCCATATGTCGAGGAAGACAAGAAAGGGGAGATCCTCTTTGATAATCTTCAGCGCTTCCTCCCCTCTCCCTGCCGTCAGGACATCGTACCCCTCATCGCTTAGAACAGCTCCCAGAGACTGACAGATACTCTCCTCGTCATCTACAATCAGTATTGTTTTATGCATAAGATTCTAAAATGCCTAAAGTTTGAAGTGAGCTAAAGTGCCCTTTTTGTTTAATAGAGACATTTTTTTCATCGGCCAACTCATATCATAACTACCGCATCTTTCATAGCTCTTTTTGGGCCAGCCGTTTACCAGAAAAATGTATTGACAGATAATGAGACCATATGTATTCTTAAGAGAGAAGAGTGGGGTTGTAGCTCAGCTGGGAGAGCGCATGACTGGCAGTCATGAGGTCAGGGGTTCGATCCCCCTCAGCTCCACCAGGGAAAATCAGGGGGTTAGTGGGAATCGCTAACCCCTTTAGTGATAAAGCACTGGTCGAGTTCGAAAAAGGCTCCCATAAGAAACCGATGATAGCATCGCTATCAAACGGACAGGATGGTAACTTACACATTTATCGTAAACCCAAGTCCCGAGCAGATCAGGCAAATCATCGCTTTGTACCGCATGCAGGGGTGGTGGTCGCAGGAAGTTGACGACGATGACATGGTTGTGCGTATTGCCGCAGGCAGCCATTGCTTCCTTGTCGCCGTGGAAGGAGGCGAAATTATCGGCATGGGCAGGGCCATCAGCGACAGGACAAGCGATGCCTATATTCAGGATGTAACCGTTCATCACTCTCACAGAGGCCGAGGAATAGGCGCAAATATCCTGAAAAAGATAGTTGCGCGCCTGCATGCAGACGGCCTGCAGTGGATAGGTCTGATTGCAGAGAAAGGCTCCTCTGACTTTTACCGTCACCTTGGATTTAACCAGATGCCGGACGCAACCCCCATGCTCTTAAAAAAATGACCACAGAATTAAAACCTCTAAAACCTTCCGATTATCATCATCTGAAGCTATTCGTCAACGGCCAGAGTAACAAACTGGCCGCTTATTCCCTCCCCTCTATCATCGTGTGGAGTAACGACATATATCAGCCGTTTTATGCCGTAGAAGATAATACCCTCATCTTCTGTACTGAATCAACCAAGCGCCCCGATAATCGTCATCTGATCCTTCCCTTTTCTCCTGACCAAGAGTTTTCACCACGAGATCTCCATAACCTTGCAATCCGATTAGGATTTACAGAATACCGGTTTATACCGGAAGACTATATAGAAGGGCAAGGCCTTCCAGAGGTCGAACCATACTTTGAAGTGATCGAGCAAAGGGAATATGAAGACTATGTCTTCCTCACAAAAGACCTTACCCAGCTCAAGGGCCGGCGGTATGCAAAGAAGAGGAATCTCATCCACCAGTTTACCAGGGCTTACCTTGAGACCGGCAGGGTAGAGATAGAAAAAATTTCTCCGAGGAATGCCGGGGATTGTCTCGATTTTCTCGAAAAGTGGTGTGAAGATTATCACTGTGAAAGTGATCAGGAAGAAAATCTGGCCTGTGAAAAAAAGGCGGCGATCAATATGCTCAATAATATAGAACTACTCGAAGTGGATGGACTTCTCGTCCGCTTTGATGGCCTCGTAAGCGCCTTTGGTGTGCGTATACATCTAACTGATAACATGGCTGTTCTGATCTTTGAGAAGGCCTTTTCTCATATTAAAGGACTCTACCAGTTCCTGGACTGTGAATGTGCCAGGCAACTTTTCACGGGATATGAATACATTAACAAGGAAAGCGATATGGGGATTGACGGTCTTGCACAGGCTAAACAGTCCTACCATCCCATCATGCGGCTAAAGTCTTATCGCCTTAAAACGAGATAGATCTTTTTCAGGCAAGGAAGCCTATTTCCCTGGCGTAAGCGAACTGCCTGGGCCAGGGGATATGCGGATGGGCTTTATCAAAAACCCCCGCTCCTACAAGCCTTAGCGATTCCGCATCAACAGCCACCGGATGATACCCCCCTACAAAACCCACATCTGGAAATATCACAGGATTTTCCCCGCCAAGACAGTCGCATTCCGTGGTTATGTTGAGCAGGGCGCTGATGATGACGCTCCTGTCTTTGATAAGTTTCCATACTGCCGCTGCCGTCTCCACCATTTTCTCCTGAAAAACCGTATCATCGGTATCCCATAAGATTTTGAGGGCAACTTCGGGACAGAGGGCAATACACTGGGCACAACCGATGCACGTTTTAAGATCATATGTGGGGTAGCCGTCATCGGCCAACCGCGCTGCACCGGCAGGACAGGAATCGCAGCAGACACTACACTGGACGCATTTGTCCCGTATAAGAACGGGATGGACGTCTGCGTGCATCCGCTGTTTCTGGGCACGTGATGCAAAGCCCATGGAAATATTCTTGATGGCGCCTCCGAAACCGGCTGCCAGATGCCCCTTGAAGTGAGAAAAGATCACGAATCCGTCGGTCTTTTCCACCACCGAGGCAACCTGGACTGTTTCAAAATGCTTGAATCCCGCCGGTATATCCACCACGTCCCTGCCATCCATGCCATCGGCGACCACAATGGGGCAGCCGAGGTATTCTTCTGTATAGCCATGTTCTGCCGCCGTTTTTAATGTATCTTTCCCTGTGCGTCGCCCTCCGGCATAGAGGACTGTCGTGTCGAAGACAAAGGGATGCGTTCCCTGTTTCCGAAGCCGGCGCACAATTTCCCTGGCATAAACCGACGGCAGGAAACTCCGGTTCCCCCGTTCCCCCCAGTGCAGTTTGATCCCCACCTTATCCCCTTTGCTAAAAGGCGGTTTTAATTGATAGAGAAGAACACGAAGAGATTTTACATATCCCTCCAGTGGACCGCTGATTTTCTGGAACAGGACATCAGTCATCTTAAATTCCTTCCTTCCTCACCCAATCCTCTGGCGAGAAATTTTCCTCTCATGAATGGTCTATTGACGGAGGTAGTGATAACGGTTATATACAATATTACCCCCCTTGTCGGCAAATAATGTTTTTATCAAAGAAGGGAACACCCATGACGGGTTTAAGACTTTTTATCAGCAACCGTCTGGAGATGCTGGCGGAAAAACTGGCGAAGATCCTATCTGTTCCCCTGGCATCCCCTTTTGAAAAGGAAATTATTGTGGTCCAGAGCAGCGGAATGGAGCGCTGGATTTCTCTAAGACTTGCCCGGCATTATGGTATCTGCGCCAACTACAGATTTCCCTTTCCCAGAACAGCGGTGAATGAAATCTTTAGCGCCGTCATTCCGGAATTTAAGGAAAATCCCTCCTTTGAACCCGAGATCATGAGATGGAAGGTAATGAAGCTCCTCCCGTCCTGTATCACGAGGAAAGGTTTCGAAAACCTCAAAAATTATCTCGAAGATGACAGTACAAATCTGAAGCTCTTCCAGCTCGCAGAGCGGATTGCTGCTGTCTTCGATCAGTACCTGATCTTTCGTCCGGAAATGATAATGGAATGGGAGAGAGGCAAGGTTGGAAAAAACGATGAGCGCTGGCAGGCTGAACTCTGGTCCGGCCACGACGGAGCGTGGCCCTCCATCATTCGGAGGGACGCGCTCTGTCGCGTCCGTCGAGAGCTGGCAAGGCCCAAAGAAGTCTCTCATCCTGCGGCACACAGAGAGTCCTTCCTCCAAAAGATTCAGGAACCATCCACAACATTAACAAATCTACCCGAGCGGATTTCCCTCTTCGGCATCTCATTCCTGCCCTATTTTCACCTGGAGATATTTGAAGAAATATCACGGCATATAGAGGTCAACCTCTTCCTCATAAACCCTTCACGCGAGTTCTGGGGGTATATCCGATCAGACCGGGAGATAGTCAGGAAATTAGAGAAGGTCAAGACCGGCAAGGGGCAGGAAAAACTTTCCCCGGAAGAATTATACCTCGAAAAGGGAAACAGCCTCCTGGCCTCCCTGGGGACGATGGGCCGGGATTTTTTTGCCTTTATTTCGGACTTTCATGCCGAGGAAGAAGACCTCTTTGTGGAACCGGGACAGGAGAATATGCTTACCTCCCTCCAGTCCGATATTCTCAACCTCCGGGACAGGGGCCAGGAGGGAAACAATAAAACTACCGTGGATCCGAACGACAGATCAATACAGATACACTCCTGTCACAGTCCCATGCGTGAGGTCGAGGCGCTCTACGACAACCTTCTCGCGATGTTTGAGGAGGACCAACAACTGCTGCCCGGAGATATCCTGGTCATGGCGCCGGATATTGAGACGTATGCCCCCTTTATCCAGGCGGTCTTCGACATGCCCGGGGAGGTCCCTTCGGTCAGAGGCGAATCCCGGCGGATACCATTCGGCATTGCTGACAGGAGCGCCAGAAGAGAAAGCACGATAATTGATGCCTTCCTCAAAATCATCGCTCTCTTCGGGAGCCGCTTCGGGGCATCGCAGGTCCTTTCAGTTCTTGAAATATCACCGGTACGTGAAAAATTCGGCCTGTCGGAAGAGGATCTGGAACTGATACGGCACTGGGTAGCAGAAATCAGGATACGATGGGGACTTGACGGGGAGAACCGCCGTCAGATGGGACTCCCCGATTTTTCGGAAAACACGTGGAAAGCCGGTCTGAACCGTCTTCTCCTCGGCTATGCCATGCCCGGAAAGAACGAGCATCTGTTTAACGGAATCCTACCCTATGATCATCTTGAGGGGAGCGAGACCCTTCTTCTGGGAAAGTTTCTCGAATATACGAATCGGCTCTTCTCCCATGTCACGGCCCTCGGCCGCTCGCGTACCCTCAACGAATGGTCGCAAACCCTTACCGGCCTCCTCAACAGTTTCTTCCTCACCGATGAAACGACAGAGAGAGAAATCCAGGCGCTACGGCGGGCCATCCGGAATCTTGGGGATCAACAGGCGCTGTCTGGTTTCGATGAGGTGGTTGAAGTAGAAGTCATCAAGTCGTACCTGAGAAATTATGTTGAAAGAGAGGGATTTGGCTTTGGTTTCATGACCGGTGGCGTCACTTTCTGCACCATGCTTCCCATGCGGAGCATACCCTTCAAGATAATCTACCTCCTCGGAATGAATAACGAAGATTATCCACGACGGTCAAAGGCCCTCGGGTTTGATTTAATGGCAAGATACCCCAGGCCAGGAGATCGGTCACGGCGAAATGACGACCGTTATCTCTTCCTCGAAGCGATTCTTTCCGCCAGAAAGAGGTTAGTAATAAGTTACATCGGACAGAGTATTGATGACAACAGCCTCATCCCACCGTCTGTCCTCATAAGTGAACTTCTCGATTACATTGAACAGGGTTTTGAACTGCCCGGGGAGAAGGGGGGGGGAATTTCGGATCGCCTGGTAACGACGCATCGCCTCCAGGCTTTCAACCCTGAGTATTTTAGAGGGAAAGACAAACTGTTCAGCTATTCCGAAGAGAACCTCAGGGCGGCCCGCTGCTGCCTCGAACCACGTCAGGAAACAGCGAGGTTCATTACCACAGGACTTTCTGAACCCCCTGAAGAATGGAAGACCGTTGAGTTGGTTAATTTAGTCAACTTCTTCAGAAATCCGGCCGGCTTTCTCCTGAAAAGACGTCTACAGATGAGCCTTGAGGAAGGGTATACGACCCCGACCCTCATCGAGGAACGTGAATCCTTTGATGTAAAGGGTCTCGAAAGATACACCCTTGAAGAGATGCTTGTGGAAAAAGGGCTTTCCGGAAGGGATACAAGGGACTTATTCTCCGTCGTTAGGGCATCAGGACAACTCCCCCATGGTAAGGTCGGCGAATATCGTTACTACAGCCTGACCCCCGGGGTACGTGAATTTGTCGACAGGATACAGCGATACCTTGCGGGAGGCGGGCTTCGCCCCCTTGATATTAATCTGGATATTGCCGGATTCAAGCTGAGAGGCCAGATCGTCTCCCTCTCTGCCGAGGGGCTGATCCACTGGCGCTATGCGAAGTTGAAGGCCAAAGATCATCTGAGGATGTGGATCTATCACCTCGCTCTGAACGGGGTGGCGCCTCGGGAATATCCCCGTCGCAGTTTCCTCCTGGGACAGGATGAGGTGTGGGAATATGCACCGGTGGAAAAATATGAAGAGATACTTGAAGGTCTCCTGCATAAGTACTGGATAGGATTGTCAAATCCTCTAAAATTTTTTCCTGAGACCTCCTGGGCGTATGCCCGACAGGTCTTCAAAAAGGGGGGGGAACGGGAAGAGGGGATACATTCTGCAAGGAAGGTTTGGATGGGTTCTGATGATAAACACGGAAAACCAGGCGAATGCGAGGATCCCAGTTACCGGGTCTGCTTTGGGAAGGCCAACCCCCTTGACGCAGAATTTCAACAGTTAGCAGAAGAGATTTTTGGAACGCTTTTTATGCACCAGGAGGGACGGACCTCCAAATGATGGAGGGCCACGCTCCGTCGTGGCCGAAGTTACTCTGGACGTGACAGAGCACGTCCCTCCTTTAACCGGTAATAAGGTCGCCAGCATATCCCTAAATAAATATTTCCTCTTGCATCTCTATTGATTTTCGTTTAACGAAGATAAAAGTGCTATATGCCAACTTTCCGATTTATGTGGGGCAAATGTAACTATTCAGCCACTAAGACACCAAGGCACTAAGATTACAGAATTATTCTCTTAATGCCCCTTTTTATGAAGGACACATTGAAATTAATCTACTGCTTTTTTTGCAATGCGTTCTTCCTTTTCAGATAAGGGGGTAAAACTCATATCTATTCTTTGTGTCTTGGTGCCTTGGTGGCTACCTGAACAGTTACGGGCAAATAAGGAATTTTAATGGGTTAAAGAGGTAACGGCGCACTCATGAAAAGAAGATTCCCCCCCTGGTTGAGGCAGGGGTTTCCCGCTCCGGCAACCATGCACGAGATGAAATGCCTCCTGGAAGATATGCATCTGCACACCATTTGTGAAAGTGCCGGATGTCCGAATATGGGAGAATGCTTTTCCAGAAAAACAGCAACGTTTCTTATCTTAGGAGATGTTTGTACAAGAAGTTGTACCTTTTGCGCGGTTAAAAAGGGAATTCCGCTGCCTGTTGATGATACAGAACCACAGCGCCTTTTCGAGGCGTCGCAAAAACTTGGCCTGCAATACATCGTGGTAACCTCGGTCACCAGGGATGACCTTGCTGACGGTGGCGCTTCCCAGTTTGTAAAGGTCGTGGAAACGCTTCATAAACAGGGAAACGGGGTTACTATTGAAGTCCTCATCCCGGATTTTCGCGGTTCTTCTGAAGCCTTGAGGTCTCTGGTAGAATCGAAACCCCAGGTGATCAACCACAATGTGGAAACGGTTCCCCGTCTATATAGCAAGGTCAGGCCGGAAGCTTCCTACAGGCGCTCCTTAGAACTACTATCAGAGATAAAGCGCTTAGATCCAACAATTACTACCAAGAGCGGTTTTATGGTCGGCCTGGGAGAGACCGGGGACGAACTTTGCGGAGTTATGGATGACCTGCGGAAGGCAAACTGTGATCTCCTCACCATTGGCCAGTATCTGCAACCATCTTCACAACACCATCCGGTGGCGGCATTCGTCTCGCCGGAAGAATTTTTATCTTATGAACACAGAGGTATGGAAATGGGGTTTGCCGGTGTTGCCTCCGCCCCGCTGGTAAGGAGTTCCTTCAAGGCTGCCGAACTTTACGCGAAGACAAAGAAGTAATGGTTCACCGCAGAGACGCAAAGGACGCTGAGGTTAAGTTTTGTATTGCTTTCCGTTGAGAGGACGGAAAGCAATACATCCTGAAGAAAATTGCCATCGAGGTGTGAAAATGTCCGAAAAGAGAAACCGTATTGCGATCATTGGTGGGGGGCCGGGTGGATATGTGGCCGCCATTTGTGCGGCTCAACTCGGCGGAGAGGTAACTCTCATTGAAAAGGATAGATTGGGGGGAACCTGTCTGAATCGGGGATGCATCCCCACCAAATCCTTGCTTCAATCTGCAGGGGTCTTACGTCAGATAGAACGTGCGGATACCTTCGGTATCTCGATAGAAAATCTTTCCTTTGATTATGCGAAGATGCGCAGGCGAAAGGAAAAAGTTGTGCAACAACTGTTGAAGGGCATCGGGTTTCTGATGAAGAAAAATAATATCTCCGTTATCAGTGGAACCGGCACGATTGTCGAACCGGGGATGGTAAAGGTCGCCGGCAGTGAAAAAATGATAGAAGCGGATAAAATAATAATTGCCACCGGTTCAGAACCTGCCTCAATTCCGATCGCGGGAGCCGATAGGAAAGGTGTTATCTCCAGCGATGAGGCGATAGACATGGAAGAACTGCCCGAAAGCATGATTATTATTGGCGGCGGTGTAATCGGGGTTGAGTTCGCCCAGCTCTTTTGCCGCCTAAAGACAAGGGTTGCAGTTATCGAAATGATGCCCCGGTTATTACCCACCGAGGATGCAGAGATCGCCCTGATCTTAGAAAGAAAATTAACCCGGGAAGGAGTTGCTGTTTACACCGATGCCACCGTAAAGGAAATCGGAACAAATGAAAAAGGAGAAAAGGTTGTTACTTTCAGTTTTAAAGGTGAAGAAAAAAGGCTGGTTGCCGGCAAGGTTTTAATCGCCGTGGGGCGGCGCCCCTGCACTGAAAATCTGGGTCTGGAAAAGCTATCCCTTCCTCTCAAGAAAGACCGCATTGTGGTAAACAACCGGATGGAGACAGATATAGAGAACATCTATGCGATCGGAGACGTGGTGGGGGATGTCATGCTGGCCCACAAGTCTATGGCCGAGGGAAGGTGCGCAGCCCAAAATGCAATGGGTATTGTCTCAGAAATGGACTATCGGGCGGTTCCCCGCTGCGTCTATACTTCACCGGAGGTAGCGGCGGTGGGATTGACCGAGAGAGAGGCAAGGGAAAAATACGGTGATATCAAGATCGGTAAGTTCCCCTTTAGAGCTAACGGGAAGGCTCTGATATTAGATGAAACGGACGGTATGGTAAAGTTTATCGTTGAGCCTCGATATGGGGAAGTACTTGGAGTAGGAATCATTGGTCCTCATGCAACCGAAATGATTGGAGAAGCCGCCTTGGGGATAAAACTGGAAGCCTCCTTTAATGATTTTGCCTCATCTATTCATGCCCATCCCACCCTCTCAGAGGGTTTAATGGAGGCCGCCCTAACAGTGGAGGGAAAATCTCTCCATATTTAACCGGCAGCCGGCTGAAGTATCCCCGTTACCGTTGTTCTTTCGATTGTCCGGCTCCTATCATCCCCAAAGGGCATCATGAAGCCCTGAAGTGCGGACAATCCTCCGGGAAACGGCGGCGCGAAAAACATCTTCTCTTCCCCAGATTGTCACCTTCCTTTTTGCCCTCGTAATGCCCGTATAGATAAGTTCCCGTGTCAGCACGGGTGATTCCCTGTCAGACAAAATAAGGACGATCCTGTCAAATTCCGATCCCTGGCTTTTATGAACGGTCATGGCATAGACTGTCTCATGTTCCGGCAGTCTCGAGGGAGATAATTTTCTCCAGGCGCCGCCGGCATCACGGAAGAAGGCATACAGTTCGTTGTCCCCTTCAGGCAGAATAATACCGATGTCTCCATTGAATAACCTCAGATTATAGTCGTTGCGGGTAATCATGACCGGGCGCCCCCGGTACCAGCGTGTGTCTGGTCTGATCAGGTTTTCACGGCGGAGAATCTCTTCAACGAGAAGATTCAATGCCGCTGCGCCGAAGGGACCATGCCTGAGGGCACAGAGGATGCGAAACCCGTCGAATAGATCAAATATTTCTTCAATATTAGTTTTTAAATCAATGGCTTGCAAATAATCTTTAAAGTTATTTATAAGCTTTTCACTAAGCGCCGGAGTGAGGATGTCCGGCCGGGGTAATTCCGACCATTGGATGTCCCCGTAAGCGCCGGATTTCAGGAGGGCAAGGGCACGGTCGCCATCTCCCCCGTTCACCGCAGAGGCAAGATGACCGATACCGCTTTCCTCTCCAAAACGATAGTTCTTTTGCAGTTGGACAAGACTGTCACAGATCACCGGCGACTCTCCCGGATGGGAGACGACCTGGATGCCATTACGTGTATATTTTTTCAACTCATCAGAAAATCCCCGGGAAAAGGCATCCAAAGACCCCGTTCCGCAGATATCGCCGAGGACGGCGCCTGCCTCTACCGAGGCCAGTTGGTCCTTATCGCCCAGGAGAATGAGCCTTGCCGTCCCCGGCATCGCCTGGACAAGCTTGGACATCAGGGGAAGGTCAACCATGGAGGCCTCATCCACAATAACCACATCAACGGGAAGAGGATTTCCGGAATTGTAGAAAAAGTAAGGCGAATCTGGAATAGTCGAGAGCAGGCGATGGATGGTGGTCGCCTTTTCGGGAATGGCCGCCCTCACAGACTCAGGACAACGCAGCGTCTCCCTGGTTTTTTTGATGGCCTCTTCAAGCCGGGCGGCGGCCTTTCCCGTCGGTGCGGCAAGGGCGATCCGCAACATCTTCCCCTTGCTCTGATCGAGGAGGAGGGCCATGATCTTTGCCACGGTAGTGGTCTTTCCCGTCCCGGGACTCCCGGAGATTACGGAGAAACCGTTCCATAGAGACGTGATGGCGGCGACTCTCTGCCAGTCGGTACCATCATCGGGAAGAGGGGGAAAGAGGCGATCCAGCCCATCCTTCAGGAGGGCAGGACCAATACCGGCCTCATCCGCAAATATCTGCGGCTTACCGTTTCTGTTGCCGGTGCGGTCCCTGATGAAATCGGCCAGTTTTTTTTCATAGTCCCAGTAACGATACAGGTAGAGACGCGACCGCCCGTCGAGGATGAGGGGCCTGTAGTCGCCGGGTTTCCCCAGCACGCCACTCGCCTCGAGTACCCGTCGCCACTGGGAAAGTGAGGGACAGGTTAGAGGATATCCTTCCAACTCACCACCTGTCAGCGGCCTCCCCTCGAAGGATGAGAGATCGAGGCAGATATGCCCTTCCCTCGTGCCCCTGCTGACCAGCGCCGCAGTTAGAAAGACCTCCGGCGCATCATGGCCCGCAAGTTCCGTCATCAAACGGGCAAAGTGGAGGTCAAGTTCAGAAAATGTTCTCATTCCCTCTCCTTCTCTCCCTCATCCCACGGCGATAAGTTCTCTTGTCAATGCCGTGATCAGTTCTGCCGAATATTGCTAACAACAAGGAAATCTTTGGTTTTTCGTGTTTAAATTGAACCAGGTCATCACGGCATAGAAAGTTAAAAAATACACCTCGGATTTAAGCCGACTCGGTAAGATTAAGTTTGCGAATAAAAAAACTTACGGAGGAGGCAGAAAACCGATGCAATTAGATACTATCACAGAGTTTTTAAATATCCAAAATTATAAAGCGGTATAAGTTACAAGGGGCGGATATCAGAACGGCGCGGAGCGCCACAGGAACACGCAAAAATCAGCCGCGAGTATAACGAGTCGGCTGGATTGCCTGGGTGGCCTTTTCTTAATTAATGCTAAGTTGTATCTTAACGGCTTCTTCAACCTTGTGCATATCTGCCTCAGAAAGAATGCCAGCGCGGTTAAAAAGCCTTAACTTGCTTACAGTGGCCAATTGATCCGCCATGGCCTTGCTCTCTTTGCCTTCAAAAGCCACCAGTGCCTCACTGGGATAGAGACGATCTGTTTTGCTGGTAAGAGGAATAACTTGAACTCTATTGAGGAATTTGTTTGATGCATCATTGCTGATGATAACGGCAGGACGCTTCTTTTTGATTTCCCCACCAACAGAAGGATCGAAATTGACCCACCAGACTTCACATCGTTTCATGATCCGTGTCCTTAAAGGTAATTTCGGCCCAATCTAATGCTTCATTCTCCCGATTTTTGTCTTTTGCCATCTCGGCATAGGCCGATTCATAATTGGGGCGCACAACGTGAGGACGGACTATCTCCTGGACAAATCTACTAATTTTGCGGGGTCCTATGATTTTATGGAGTCCGGTATATACTTCTTCATCTACGGTTATGGTTAATTTCTTCTGCATGGCACACCTCCTTTATACGTGTATTGTACGTATAGTTGCTCGGCATGTCAATAAAAAAAGTAACTATTCAGCCACCAAGGCACAAAGACCCAAAGAGAAGATGGATATAAATTGAATAACGGAGTTTTCTCATTAATTTCAATGTGCCATGCATTAAAAAGGCTATTATAAAGAATTA
>Ga0100398_1003073_pt1 | contig 13711 bp, 10 predicted proteins | sample CryGeymeta201522_FD_81568 | JGI IMG/M metagenome (GOLD analysis project Ga0100398, IMG submission 81568) | Groundwater microbial communities from Crystal Geyser aquifers in Utah, USA - Crystal Geyser metaG 2015-22 | ecosystem: Environmental > Aquatic > Deep subsurface > Groundwater | place: USA... | reverse complement strand
TTGTCAAAAAACATCTGCGTTACTACGTAATCAGCTCCTGCATCAACTTTTTCTTTAAGACGTTTTAAATCGGTGTTTAAGGATGGTGCTTCTAAGTGCTTTTCAGGATATCCAGCAACTCCAATACAAAAATTGGTTTTATAATCAGATTCTACCACATCATGCAAATATTTGCCTTTATTTAAATCGCTCATTTGTTTTACAAGACCTGATGCATAAGCATGTCCACCTTCAGCAGGTTCAAAATATTGTTGATGTTTCATGGCATCACCACGAAGCGCCATGACATTATCAATGCCCAAATAATGGCAATCAACCAAGACGTATTCTGTTTCTTCTTTTGTGAATCCGCCACACAACACATGCGGAATGGTATCTACGTTATATTTATGTTTTATGGCCGCACAAATACCAACGGTACCTGGACGCATGCGGGTAATTTTTCTATCTAAAAGTCCTTCACCCTTATCAATATAAACATACTCTTCTCTAGAAGTTGTAACATCTATAAAAGGCGGATTAAACTCCATCAGTGGATCTATATTATTATAGAGTTCCTGGATATTTCTCCCTTTTTGAGGTGGAATAATTTCAAAGGAAAACAAGGTTTTTCCGTTGGCTTTTTTTATGTGATCTGTTACTTTCATTTTCCCCTAAATCCCCAAAGGGGACTTTCATTTAATATTATTTACTTTTTTTATTCGCCACAAATACACGAATAAATTTCTAAAACTTTTAATTATTTTGGGAGTTACCACAAGGGTCGCGCTTTCCGCTTCAAGTCCTCGCTCGTGCCTCGCTGTGGGCTTTCCACTATAATCGCTAACGCAAATTAAAGCAATAACTTTTTAATGGCTTCATAGTCCTCTTCATATTCCCAATAAATCCATCGCCCATCAACATAATCGGTTAAAATATATTTTTCACTAACCGATTTTATTCTGGAAACAGGTATGATTTTCTTTGAGAAATTATCCGAAGAAATTGGTTCCATCATTTCTTTATCCTTGGCATTATAGCCATGTGAAATGATGTAACTACCTAATGTTAACTCTATAAATTTGTTTTTCATTTCTAAACAATATTAGTTTTGTCATTGCGAATGAAATGAAGCAATCTGTTCCTGTGATTACTTTACTTCGACTGCACTCAGTATAAACTTGTTCATTCCTCGTAATGACTTTTATTATTCATCTGCAATCGTTGGATGCAACCATTTTCTAGCTTTCTCTTTAGAAATACCTTTTCTAACAGCAAAATCGGTTACTTGATCATCGGTTATTTTACCTAATCCGAAATACTTCGCTTCCGGATTTCCAAAATAATAACCTGAAACTGCTGCCGCTGGCCACATCGCTAAACTTTCGGTTAAGGTGACACCAATCACTTTTTCGACGTCTAATAACTCCCAAATGGTTTCTTTTTCCAAATGGTCTGGACACGCTGGATAACCTGGTGCTGGACGTATGCCTTTATAACTCTCCTGGATTAAATCATCGTTGGTCAAATCTTCATTTTCGGCATAACCCCAATGTTTAGTTCGCACTTGTTTATGCAAATATTCCGCTAAAGCCTCTGCAAACCTATCAGCAATGGCTTGCGCCATAATACCATTATAATCATCGTCTTTTTTTCTGTAACTATCAGCCAATTCTTGTGCCCCAAAAATAGCCACAGCAAAAGCTCCCATATAATCGGTTTTTCCAGTTTCCTTGGGCGCAATAAAATCGGCTAAAGCCATGTTTGGAATGCCTTCACGTTTACTTAATTGCTGACGCAACGTTCTGAAAATAGCGATTTCTTTTCCTTTTTTCTGTACAGAAATATCATCATGATTGATTGTATTCGCTTCAAACAATCCGAAAACCGCTCTTGGTTTTAATAATTGCTTGGCGATGATTTCTTCAATCATTTTTTGCGCTTCCTTAAACATGATGGTTGCTTGCTCGCCCACAACTTCATCGGTTAAAATATCTGGATATTTACCATGTAAATCCCAACTTCTAAAAAACGGACTCCAATCTATAAATGGTACTAATTCCTTCAAGCTTAACTGCTTTAAAACCTGAATTCCTAGTTCCTTAGGCTTAACAATTTCAGAAGTTTCCCAATCTATTTTAAACTTTCTTTTTCTAGCTTCAATAATGGAAATATACGATTTCTCTTTGCCTCTTTTTAAAAACTTGGTTCGAAACTCGTCATAATCCTTTTTTAAATTGGCAACATATTCGTTGACCGTTTTTTTGTTCAACAAATCACCCACAACAGTAACAGCTCTAGACGCATCGTTCACATGAACCACAGCATTTTTATATTGCGGATCTATTTTTACAGCTGTATGTGCTTTTGAAGTCGTTGCGCCTCCAATAAGTAATGGAATGCTGAAATTTTGGCGTTCCATTTCTTTGGCTAAATACACCATTTCATCAAGTGACGGTGTGATTAAACCCGATAATCCAATAGCATCTACATTATGTAAAATGGCCTCAGAAATAATGCGTTCTGGTGGCACCATCACGCCTAAATCGACGATTTCGTAATTATTACAAGCCAACACGACGCTTACAATATTTTTTCCAATATCGTGTACATCGCCTTTAACGGTCGCCATTAAAACTTTACCAACTGGTTCTTGCAAGTCACCTTTTTCAGCTTCAATAAATGGGTTTAAATACCCCACCGCTTTTTTCATCACCCTTGCAGATTTAACAACCTGAGGCAAGAACATTTTTCCAGCACCAAACAAATCCCCCACCACGTTCATGCCTATCATTAAATTGCCTTCAATAACGTCAATAGGTTTTTCTGCCTGTAATCTAGCCTCCTCAACATCTTCAATAATAAAGGCATCAATACCTTTTACAAGCGCATGGGTGATTCTATCTTGAACAGGATTTTCACGCCATGACAAATCGGCTCCAGCTTCTTTTTTAGACCCTTTAACGGTTTCGGCAAAATCTAATAAACGCTCGGTAGCATCGTCTCTTCTATCTAAAATAACATCTTCAACATGTTCTAATAAATCTTTTGGGATATCATCATACACCTCTAAAAGTGACGGATTAACAATTCCCATATTCATACCCGCTTGAATGGCATGATACAAAAACACCGAGTGCATGGCTTCGCGAACACCATCATTTCCTCTGAACGAAAACGACACATTACTTACACCACCGCTGACGCTGACGTTTGGTAGATTTTGGCGTACCCATCTAGTAGCTTCAATAAAATCGATGGCATTTCTTTTGTGCTCATCCATACCTGTCGCTACCGGAAATATGTTTAAATCGAAAATAATATCTTCGGAAGGAAAACCTACTTTATTGACTAAAATATCATAAGAACGCTTTGATATTTCTAATCTGCGCTCATAATTATCGGCCTGACCGACCTCATCAAAAGCCATAACAACCACAGCAGCACCATAACGTTTTATCTGCTTGGCTTCCCAAATAAATTTATCTTCACCTTCTTTTAAAGAAATGGAATTCACAACACATTTACCTTGAACTACTTTTAAACCAGCTTCAATGATTTCCCATTTAGAGCTATCAATCATGATAGGGACTCTGGAAATATCCGGTTCAGCAGCAATCAGGTTTAAAAAACGCACCATGGATTCTTTACCATCAATAAGACCATCGTCCATATTAATGTCAATAATCTGCGCGCCACCATCAACCTGATGTCTGGCAACCGCTAAGGCTTCATCAAATTTTTCTTCTTTTATAAGTCGAAGAAACATTCTTGAACCTGCTACATTAGTACGCTCACCAACATTTATAAAATTGCTGTCTTCGTTTAGGATTAGGGGCTCCAATCCTGATAAGCGCATGAATTTTGTTTGTTTAATTTTTATCATTATTTATTGAGATGCTGAAACAGGTTCCGTATGTCGACGTGGTTTATATTTTGCTGCAATATGGGCTATCACTTTAATATGCTCAGGCGTTGTACCACAGCAACCTCCTATAATATTTATTAAATTCTTTTTTAAATATTCTTCAATTTGCTCGCCCATTTCTTCGGGAGATTCATCGTATTCACCAAAAGCATTTGGCAAACCCGCATTAGGATGTGCAGATATAGCAAAATCAGTCTTATGGGCAATGGCTTCTAAATGAGGTTGCAATAAATTGGCGCCTAAAGCACAATTAAATCCAATAGACAATAAAGGAATATGTGACACGGAAATCAAAAAAGCCTCGGCTGTTTGTCCTGATAACGTTCTTCCTGAAGCATCAGTAATAGTACCACTTAACATAATGGGGATATCTATGTTGCGTTCATCTTTTACTTCTTCAATGGCAAATAATGCTGATTTGGCGTTTAGGGTATCAAAAACGGTTTCAACCAATAGCAAATCAACACCACCATCTATTAACGCTTCCACTTGCTGTTTATAGGCGATACGCAATTCGTCAAACGTGACAGCTCTATAACCAGGATCATTAACGTCTGGCGACATGCTTGCTGTTCGGTTTGTTGGTCCGATAGACCCCGCAACAAAGCGTGGTTTATGTGGTTCCTTTGCCGTGAATTGATCAGCAACCTCTCTGGCTAATTTAGCGGATTGGTAATTGAGTTCATACACCAAATCTTCCATTTGATAATCGGCCATAGCGATGGTAGTGCCAGAAAACGTATTAGTTTCTACAATATCGGCGCCAGCTTCAAAATATTTGGCATGTATGGTTTTAATAGCTTCTGGCTGTGTAATGGAAAGCAAATCGTTATTACCCTGTAAAGGTGTTGGATAGTCTTTAAAACGTTCGCCCCGAAAATCTTCTTCAGTAAACTTATATCGCTGAAGCATGGTTCCCATGGCGCCATCTAATACTAAAATACGTTGCTGTAAAGCTTTTTGTATGTTTGACATTTTTGATAATTTATATCTGTATGTCATCAAGAAAAGTAAAAGAAACACTTTTCGTTATCTTTCTAATTATAGTTTAAATAATTAGTAGAACGTAGCACCTTCTTTATCCAGATAACTACCGAAAAAAGGGTTGCCAAGGCTTCAACGGGTCTATTCCCTCTACCTTTCTTGATAACATTATTAATACGTTTATGAACGAGCGAACAAAAATACTAACAATATTTTTTTTATCCGCACTATTTATGAAAAATTGCCTTAATTATTCAAATAAAGTTGAAGACAAATACCGGTCGCCTCTATCGCAAATAATAGAAACAATAACACCACTTTCTAAAGTTTCAGCTAATTTTAAAGCCGTAAAAACGGAGCCACCACTACTCATGCCTGCAAAAATGCCTTCTTCCTTTGCTAGTCGTTGGGTTGTTGCTTTGGCATCTTCTTCACTCACATCAATCACTATATCTACTTTAGACCTATCAAAAAATTTAGGCACATAGTCTGGCGACCACTTTCTAATACCCGGAATTTTTGCGCCATCGGCTGGTTGTGCACCCACGATACTGATGTTTTTATTTTTCTCTTTTAAATACGTTGAAACACCCATGATAGTACCTGTGGTCCCCATGGCAGAAACAAAATGCGTGACTTCACCTTGGGTATCTCTCCAAATTTCTGGGCCCGTGGTTTTATAATGCGCTTTCCAATTATCATCATTTTCAAACTGATTTAAAAGGATATACCCTTTTTTATCCCGTAATTGAAATGCAACATCTCTGGAGCCTTCAATGCCAATATCGGCAGGTGTTAAAATAACCTCAGCACCATAAGCTCGCATGGTTTTAACACGCTCTTCGGTAGAGTTTTCAGGCATTACTAACACCATCTTCAAACCCAATAAATTGGCTATAAATGCTAATGCAATACCTGTATTGCCGCTTGTGGCTTCCACTAATGTACCTCCTTTGCTAATGTCACCTCGTATTAAAGCTTCAGAAATCATATTAAAAGCCGCTCGATCTTTAACACTACCTCCCGGATTATCGCCTTCAAGCTTTAATAACAACTTGACCTTTTTATTTTGAATTAAATGACTTGCTTCCACCAATGGTGTATTGCCTATTCGGTCTGTAATACTAGTGTATCCCATTTTTCTTTGGTCTAATTTTAATTTCTGTTTGATAGGTTACCAATGAATTTTCTGGTACCGATTGGGTTATCCAAACATTTGCACCAATCGTGCTATTTGCCCCAATAACGATATCGCCTCCTAAAATGGTAGCATTGGCGTAAATAGTGACATTGTCTTCAATCGTTGGGTGACGTTTGATAGATTCCATACTTTTCTTCACTTGAATACCCCCTAAAGTAACCCCTTGAAAAATCTTGACATTATTTTTGATGATAGATGTTTCTCCTATGACAATTCCTGTTCCATGATCTACAAAAAAAGATTCTCCAATGGTTGCACCCGGATGAATGTCTATCCCTGTTATACCGTGTACATATTCACTCATCATTCTAGGAATAATAGGGACATTTTGTACATACAATTCATGACTTAACCTATAAATTGAAATGGCATAAAAACCTGGGCATGCTAAGTAAACTTCCTCTAAACTTTTTGTGGCAGGGTCAAAATTCACAACGGCTACAGCATCTATATCTAGTTTAGCTCTGATGAGTTGAAACTTACTTTTAAATTCCTCCCAAACAGTTTCTCCATTTTCAATATTAAAATTACAGGTAATCTCTAAAAAGGTTTTTTTTAACAACTGAAGCTCATTCTCGTGTTCATCAAAAATGTAATAGAATAATCGTTTTGTGAATGTTTTTACAACATCTTTTAAACGCACATTATATTTTTTCTGAATTAACTTATCGTTCAATTCTTCGCATGGATCCATCATATAACCTATTTTATATTATCTAAATGATTGTCGTTATTCAATCCTGAAATTTACAACAATAATGATTTAGATAAAAAATCTTTTTATTGAATGGATTGTACCACCGCTTTTGGAGCTTCTTTACGAGTACCATCAAAACCATCAATGCCACTTACCGTAGTATATTTTAACACATACTTTTTACCAGGGTTGATGATTCTGTAAGCTGCTTGACACATTAAGGTAGCTTCATGGAAACCACAAAGAATTAATTTTAATTTTTCAGGGTAAATATTAACATCTCCAATAGCGAAAATACCAGGTATATTAGTTTGATAGTTTAAGGAATTATCAACTTTTATAGCATTTTTTTCGATTTCCAATCCCCAATCGGCAATAGGTCCTAATTTAGGAGACAAGCCAAATAACGGAATAAAATAATCGGTTTCAAATTGCGACTCTTCGCCTTCTGTAGTTATGACAACGGCTTCCAATTTATTTTCACCAACCAAACCTGTCACTTCTGAAGGTGTAATTAAATTGATTTTGCCTAGGCCTTTCAATTCCGTTACTTTTTCAACAGAATCTAAAGCTCCTCTAAACTCATTCCTTCTATGAATTAGAGTCACTTGAGAAGCAATATCGGCTAGAAATATGCTCCAATCTAAGGCAGAATCGCCGCCTCCAGAAATAACTACTTTTTTATTTCTGTAAACTTCAGGATCCTTTATAAAATATTCAACACCTTTATCTTCATAATGTGTTATGTTATCAATTAATGGTTTTCTTGGTTCAAAAGAGCCCAATCCACCAGCAATAGCAACCACTGGTGCATGATGTTTTGTACCTTTGTTGGTGGTTACTATAAATGTACCATCTTTTAATTTATCAATAGTTTCTGCGCGTTCTCCCAATGTGAAACCGGGCTCAAACTGTTTCCCTTGCTCTAATAAGTTTTTAGCTAAATCACCCGCTAAAATTTCTGGAAAACCTGGGATATCGTAAATAGGTTTTTTTGGATATAATTCTGAACATTGTCCTCCAGGTTGTGGTAAGGCATCAATTAAATGGCATTTTAGTTTTAACAATCCTGCTTCAAAAACCGTAAATAAACCTGTTGGTCCTGCACCTATAATTAGTATATCTGTTTTAATCATTTTTAGACTCTTTTTTAGCAATTAATCCTTTTGTGAATTCATTTAAAGTTTCCACCTTTTCTTGAAAATCACCTTGTATTGTATTCCTGTATTCATTCAAATTTTGAACCAAATCATTGACATTTTCAGGAATGACATCCTCGAAAAATTGACGTAAACGTTTGGCGGTTGTAGGCGACTTTCCGTTGGTTGAAATAGCAACTTTTACATGGCCTTTTGTTACGATACCACCCATATAAAAATCGCAATACGGTGGATTGTCGGCAACATTAACCAAAATTCCTTTCTTTCTACAATTTTCGTACACTTTTACATTGACATTAGGAACATCGGTGGTTGCAATAACCATGTGCTTACCTTTTAAAAATCGCTTGCTATATCGTCTTTTTATTAATTTTACATCACCTTTTTTAGCTAATTCTATGGTGCCTTCTCTGAACATTGGAGATACCATAGTGACATGTGCATTTGGACTAGATTTTAACAGAAAGGTTAATTTTTCTTCAGCCACATTACCGCCGCCGACAATAAGCACATGAAGATTATCTAACTTTAAAAAAATAGGGTATAAATTATTTCTTTCCATTTAAAAATTAATCATTTTTTAATGCTTTTATTTCATTTAAAACAGACGACAAAGTTACTCTTTCTTTCACAACATCGCCAATAACAATGATTGCTGGAGATGATAACTGTTTTTGTTCTACAACTTTCTCAATGGTATTAATGGTTCCAAAACCAACTTTTTCATTTTTGGTAGTACCATTTTGAATGACGGCTACAGCTATTGCATGCTTATTTTGAGACTTAAAAACCTCAACGATTTCATTGAGTTTTCCCATGCCCATCAGAATAACAATGGTTGCTGTCGATTGAGCAGCCAAAACAACATCATTTGATAACTGATGTGATTTTGTTGTACCTGTTATGACCCAAAAACTCTCAGATGCACCTCTTTTTGTTAATGGAATACCTTGATATGCTGGCACCGCAAACGATGAGGATATTCCTGGAACCACAAAGGTTTCTAAATCGAATTGTCTAACATAATCAATCTCTTCGGCACCTCTTCCAAAAATAAATGGATCGCCACCTTTTAATCTAACTACATGACCATGATTTTTTGCTCTGCTTACTATTAACTCATTGATTTGTTCCTGTTGATATGCATAACAACCCTTACGTTTGCCTACAAAAATAATTTCTGCTTTTTTAGAAGCATAATTAAGCAATTCTTCATTAATGAGCGCGTCATACAAAATAACATCGGCACTTTCAATGGCTTTAATAGCCTTTAGTGTGATGAGTTCAGGATCTCCAGGTCCAGCGCCAACTACGGTTAATTTTGGTATTTTAGACGTTACTTCCATTTCAAAAATTGGGTGTTAGATAACATTATTTCAAACACAGCTTTTTATTGAATCCCTCTAAAGGCTCTTACTTTAGCTAAAAACTGATTCGCATTTTCAATATATTTTGAAGCAAATTCTTGGGTAGGCGCGTATTCCTTAATTTGGTAAATCAATTCTGAAAAGGTCGTTCCTAAGTTTAATTTTTCATTAGACCCGAAAGTGTCATCAAACTGGCTGATGATACCTGCCTGTGTATTCGTGCTAATATTTTCAGAAAGCAATAATGCTTTTGCAGAATTTACCATAGAACTGTATGCATGGTAAATAGCACTTGAATAGACCTTATCATTAAACGAAAATATTGCGTTCTCAATTTTTTCTTCACTTTCTAAAAATAAGGTTGAAATTAAATCAATAACAACACCTGCACATTCACCAACACCTATGGCTTTTTCATACTTTTCATTGGTTCCCCAATCAATAAAATCGGCTTGGGTTAAATTGGTAACGTCTTGGAGGTCGTTTAACAAATCGTAAAAATAACGTTCGCCTGTTACTTTATAATACGCTACAAACGTTTTACCTTGAGCATTAGTTTCGAAATCATTTAAAATTCTGCGCAATGCTTCGGGACCTCTTCGACTTGGAATCTTTACCACTTTATCTGCAAAAATACCATTGCCATCACCTAAATTTCCGCCACCTAATAACACTTGTAATGCCGGAGCAACCAATTTATCTGGTGTACGAACCGACATGCCTTGAAACCCAATATTGGCCATGGTATGTTGCCCGCAAGCATTCATACAACCACTAATTTTAATCAATAAATCTTTATTTTCTAAATACTGTGGATATTCGGTTTTTATAACGCGCTCCAATTCCGCTGCAATTCCTGTACTACTGGCAATTCCTAAGTTACAAGTATCCGTTCCTGGGCAAGCTGTAATATCAACCGCTTTGTTGTAACCTGCTTCGGCAAAGCCAAGTTTATCTAATTCCATATAAAAAAATGGCACTAATTCTTCCTTAACAAAAGGGATTAATATATTTTGACGCAATGTTAAACGAATTTCGCCTGCTGCAAAGTTCTCAACCAAATCGGCTAATAATCTTGCTTTATCAGTATAAAAATCACCCAAAAGTACTTTAACACCAATGGCCACATAACCTTCTTGCTTTTGAAGCACAAGGTTTGTCGATTTCCAAGTTTCAAAAGCTTTTTGATTTTTTATCTCCACTTTTGGAACATCAACTGACACAGGTTTTGAAGGCTTATACGATTCAAAATCTATGGGCACCGATTTAAACTCTATGGCATTTTGTTCTTCTTCAACTAATGTTTTAAAAGCCTTTAATTCTATATCTTTTATTAAGAATTTCATTCTGGCTTTGGCTCTACTTTTACGTTCGCCATGACGATCAAAAATTCTTAAAACGCCTTCCATTGTAGGAATGATTTTATCAGTTTCAATAAAATCATATAACACATCGGCATGACGTGATTGAGAACCCAATCCGCCTCCTAACATAACTTTAAAGCCACGTACACCATTTTGAATTTTGGCAATAAAGCCTAAATCATGCATATATGAAAGGCCCGTATCTTCATCAGAAGAAGAAAAAGAAACCTTAAATTTTCGTCCCATTTCCTGGCATATAGGATTTCTTAAAAAGAACTTGAAAACGGCATCTGCATAAGGTGACACATCAAAAGGTTCATTGACATCAATGCCAGCAGTTTCTGAAGCAGTGACATTTCTAACGGTATTTCCACAAGCTTCTCTGAGCGTAACATCATCTTTCTCTAAGTCGGCCCAAAGCTGTGGCGTTCTGTTTAAATCGACATGATGAATTTGAATGTCTTGACGGGTTGTGATGTGCAAACGCCCACGAGAATATTCGTCAGACACCTCAGCAATTCGTTTCAATTGATTGCTTAATACTTTTCCAAAAGGCAGTTTAATACGAATCATTTGAACGCCTTCTTGGCGTTGGCCATACACACCACGTGCCAAACGAAGACTTCTAAACTTTTCTTCATCAATCTTACCTGTATTGAATAACTCAATTTTTTTTGCTAATTCAATAATATCCTTTTCGACAATAGGATTTTCTATTTCCGTTCTAAAACTTTGCATGACCGTACCTGACCTTTCCTTTTTTGGAAAGAATTTTTTAATTATTTTTTATTGAATAAACCCTGCTCCAACAGTGTTATTTGTATTAGTATCTATCAATATAAACGACCCATTTGTTCTATGATTTTTAAATGGATCATAAAAAATAGGTTTGTTTAGTTTAAATGTTACTTGAGCAATGTCATTCACATTTAACCCTGTTACATTCTCTTCAATACCCGAATAATCTGGATTAATTTTATGATGGATTTTATCAACTTTAGCTAAGACTTTGTTAATACCGTGTTGCACAATATATTTACCTCCATTAGTTAATTGATTGGAATCCATCCAACAAATATTGGCTGTAAATTGTTTATCAATAGTAGGTAAATCTCCATCTTTTACAATCATATCTCCACGACTTACATTAATATCATTTTCTAATGTAATGGTTACAGAACTACGTCTTGAAGCCGTTTGATATTTTTCATCATAGAAATAAATATCCTTTATTTTTGATTTGGTTTGTGAAGGCAACACCACAATATCATCGCCAACGCTTAATTCACCACCATATACTTTTCCTGCATAGCCTCTAAAATCATGAAATTCTTCGGTTTTAGGACGAATGACATATTGCACAGGAAACCTTGGAGTACCAACATTAAAAATATCTTTCTTATCTAAGGCTTCTAAATGCTCCAGTAAACTTTGACCTGTGTACCAAGACATTTTATTTGACCTGTTTACCACATTATCTCCTTTTAAAGCACTTACCGGAATGAAGGTTATTTTTTGATCTTGATAATCTCTTTTGCTCATCAATTCAGAAAAATCGGCTTTTATTTTATTATAAACATCTTCTGAATAATCAACCAAATCCATTTTATTAATGGTTACCACCACATCTTTAATTCTCAATAAATTATTGATAAAGAAATGACGATTGGTTTGTTCAATGACACCTTTTCTGGCATCAATTAATATGATGGATGCTTGAGATGTTGACGCACCAGTAACCATATTTCTTGTATACTCAACATGACCAGGCGTATCCGCAATGATGTAGCTTTTTTTAGCGGTTGAAAAATAGATATGAGCCACATCAATGGTGATGCCTTGTTCTCTTTCCGCTACTAAACCATCCGTTGCTAAAGAAAAGTCTAAATAATCATAACCTTTTTGTTTACTCGTTTTCTCAATAGCTTCTAATTTATCTGTAGTTAATGATTTTGTATCGTAAAGTATTCTCCCAATCAAGGTGCTTTTCCCATCATCTACACTTCCTGCTGTTGCAATTTTTAATACTTCCATATTATATTCTTATTGGCTTTTATTTAAAAATATCCTTGTTGTTTACGTTTTTCCATGGCGGCATCTGAACGTTTATCATCAATTCTGGCTCCACGTTCTGAAATGGTGGAATCTCTAATCTCTCTTACCACGCTTGCAATATCTGTAGCTTCAGAAAATACGGCCGCTGTGCAACTCATGTCTCCAACGGTTCTGAATCTTACCATACGCTCTAAGACTTCTTCATCATCTTCTTGATACACAAATTCTGAATGAGACCAAATTAATCCATCACGTAAAAAGACTTTTCTTTTATGTGCGAAATAAATGGATGGAATTTCAATATTTTCTTTTTCAATATATGACCAAACATCGAGTTCTGTCCAGTTTGAAATTGGGAATACACGCACATTTTGACCGTGGTGGATTTGACCGTTTAACATATCAAACAATTCTGGGCGTTGGTTTTTTTCATCCCATTGACCAAAATCATCACGAACCGAAAAAATACGTTCTTTTGCTCTCGCTTTTTCTTCGTCGCGTCTGGCACCACCTATACAAGCATCAAATTTAAATTCTTCAATAGCATCTAAAAGTGTTGTTGTTTGTAGTGAATTCCTACTGGAGTATTTACCAGATTCTTCTTTTACTTTACCTTCATCAATAGAATCTTGTACGTTTCTCACGATTAATTCTAAACCTAATTCTTTAACCAATTTATCTCTAAATTCAATCGTTTCTGGAAAGTTATGTCCTGTATCAATATGCATTAATGGAAAAGGTATTTTCGCTGGATAAAAGGCTTTAACGGCTAGTCTAACCAATGTTATTGAATCTTTTCCTCCAGAAAATAAAAGCACTGGTTTTTCAAATTGTGCTGCAACTTCTCTCATGATATAAATGGCTTCGTTTTCAAGCGAATTTATATGGTATGTATCTTTCTTCATAATATTTTTATAGTTGATGGTTGTTGGCAGATAGTTGTTGGTTTCTAAACCATATCTAAAACAACTTTTAA